>Ga0208315_1000061_pt1 | contig 168294 bp, 160 predicted proteins | sample MalvireepMed_215_FD_184239 | JGI IMG/M metagenome (GOLD analysis project Ga0208315, IMG submission 184239) | Marine viral communities from the Global Malaspina Expedition - Malaspina viral metaG DeepMed_215 (SPAdes) (version 2) | ecosystem: Environmental > Aquatic > Marine > Oceanic | place...
CCCGCACGATACGGCCCGCAGTGATCGCGGGCCGTATCTTTCACGTCAGTGATTGTGCAAACCCGGATATGGCCGTGGCGGCATCCACAATGTTCTGATTTTGGGTCCGTCCAGAACTTTTGCGTGGCTTGAAATCATGTTCGCCGTCTTCAACCCAATGAAGCCCGATGCGATCCGAAAGCTGATAACCCGCAATCTCGTCAGGACGGCCAAACGGATCGCGCGTACCATGGCAGATCAGCGCAGGGGTTCTCAGTACCTTGAGGTGTTCAGTGCGCAGGTTTTCAGGCTTGCCCGGCGGATGAAACGGGTAGCCAAGGCAAACAAGTCCGCCCACCCCAAGATCATCTGCAACCATGCTGGCAATCCGTCCCCCCATGGACTTGCCCCCGATGACAAGCTTTTCAGGTTCACCCAGCTGGCGAACAACATCCGCGTAAAACCCGGTCAGTACCGGTGCCCGATCCGGACCACGCTTTTTGCCATCAATGCGGCGTTTGGCCATATAGGGAAACTCAAACCGCGCAACCCGTAAACCATGCCTTGCCAGTTCGGATGCCATGTCATTCATGAACGGGCTGTCCATTGGCGCACCCGCCCCGTGGGCCAGAACAATTGTCTGCTTGGCACTTTCATCGCCATCAAACTGAAAATTGATTGGATCGGTGCTCACAAAAGGGTCCCTTTCACGACTAAGTGTTTGCAACCGTCATACAAAACCCTGCGATGCTCTCCAAGCACGGTCTGCCAGTTATCATGTGGACGAACGCAAATACTCGCTTCTTTCCTGTTCTCTGTTTATAATTGGCGTCCCCACCTTGGCGCCTTCCCCAGAAGCGCCAGACCTGCATCATATCGCGCCACCCGCGATCAGTTGCCTGCCATTCGCGACAAGGGCCCCTATCGTGTCATCCGAACAAACCCCATCCATCATACACCCACCCAAAGAACGCATTGGCCGACTTTTCAAACCGGTTCAGTGGCTATTGCTGATATCGGTTTCGTTGGTGTTTTCCGTTCTGTTGCATGACTGGAATGTCCCGGCCTCTCTTTTGGTTGGGCCAATGATCATCGGTATTGCGATGGGCACGAACGGCGCGACCATTTCCATGCCAAAACCACTTTATCTTGGTGCGCAATCAGTCCTCGGGGTCATGATCGGTGGATCGATGACGGTCGGTATTCTGACATCCTTTGCCTCTGACTGGCCCATGATCCTTGGCATTGCCGCCATTACCCTTGTTGCCAGCAGCTTTTTGGGCTGGATTTTATGTGTCAAACAGGTCTTGCCCGGTACCGCAGGCATCTGGGGATCGACGCCCGGTGCTGCATCCGCAATGGTAATTATGGCCGACGCATTTGGTGCGGACGCAAGGCTTGTGGCATTCATGCAGTATGTTCGGGTCGTCATCGTGGTCGCTGTGGCATCAAGCGTTGCCAACTTCTGGGTGGATCCGGAAATGCTCGCTGCCATGGGCCCGCATGAATGGTTCCCTGCCTTTGATCTTGGCGGGTTTGCCATCACACTTTGTCTTGTTGTGGCGTGCTGTTTCATCGGCTTCAAATCAGGTCTGCCGTCCGGTCCGCTTCTGGTGTCAATCATTGTCACCATGATCCTGCATGTGGGCGGGTTTGTTGATGTTGTATTGCCGGAATGGTTTCTGGGTCTGACCTACGCCATGATCGGCTGGGTGATCGGGTTGAAATTCACCCCACCGGTCTTGCGCCACGCGGCCCATGCTCTTCCCAAAATCCTGCTATCGATTTTTGTTCTGATCGGTTTCTGTGCCGGAATATCGGTTCTTCTGGTTGTCTTTATGGGTGTTGATCCACTCACCGCATATCTGGCAACCAGCCCGGGCGGGCTTGATTCCGTGGCGATCATCGCCGCCAGCACGAATGTTGATTTGTCATTCATTCTTGTGCTGCAAGCGACGCGTTTCTTCATGGTGCTGCTTTTCGGGCCACCATTGGCGCGTTTGGTTGCCCGACGCACAGCCCATCACGTTGAAAACCGGATGAACGGATCACCCTAGGTCACTAGGCGATGCGTATCTTGCCAACAAACCCTTCGACGCGGACGCTTAAATCTGCACCCTGTTTTTCAAGGTCATGGGCAGCGTTCCCGAGCTCGCTTGATACGTGCTCACTGTGTTTGATCGCTGCGGTGATTTCCGAGACACCATCACCAACCAAGCGGGAGTCTGCGACCGCCGCATCGACACATGATGCAACCGAAACGCAGGTTTCTGTTTGCTGATCGGCTTGTGTCGCTGTCGCCTCTGCCCGGTTCTGAAGATTATCCATCGCCACGGCAATCTGTTCGATATCGTTACCCGCTTTAGAAATCGCGTCGAGTATTTCACTCATCCAGCGTGCGATATCCTCGGTCGCACTGGCAGACTGGCCTGCAAGTGCCTTGACCTCCTTGGCGACGATCGCAAACCCCTTGCCTGCCTCACCAACGCGCGCCGCCTCAATCGAGGCGTTCAGGCCCAGCATCTTGGTCTGCGCTGCGATGGCAGAAATGGAAGCCAGCATCTTCTCAGCATCGGCAGCACGATCTTGCAGTGCGGCAAATCCGGCGCGCATTTCGCGGGCCTGACTGCCCATATCGTGGGTAATCTTGACGGTTTCGGACGCATCCGTACCAACGACGGCCAACGCATCCTTAAGGCTTTCCATCTGGTCTGCGACGTCTTCAATCCGTGAAATGGCCCGCCCTGTCGCATCATCAATGCCGCTACTGCATTTGCGGGTTTGATCTGTGCTTTCGGCCAATACATCAAGCGCACCGCGCATTTGACTGACAGCCGCCGCCACCATGCCAACAGTTCCCTGAACTTGCGACTCAAAGCTTGATGCCAGGGCCTCACGCGACCTAATGACGCGTTCACGTTCCAGCACACGCGCAACCTGACCGCCAACAAACCCAAGAAGCTCAAGCATTTCGTCATCAAGCTGTGCAACACCCGGGCTAAAGAATTCAATGACGGCTTCTGTCTGCCCCTCCAGCTTGACCGGCAGGGCAAAACAGCCACGCAACCCGTTTCTGGACGCCGCGGCAGCACGCAAAAAGCCGTCTTTCACGGTGACATCGGCGATACACACAGGCGAACCGGTTGCCGCGACATTGCCAATAAGGCCCTGCCCGATCGCAAACACAGTCTGTTCGGACTGGGTGCGAAATTCGGCAATGTCACCCGCGGCAATCGAAGAACTGATTGACCAGATACCCGCAGACGTAAGTTTGTTATCCACACGCAGATACGCATGCCCAACCGGCCACTGACAATAATTGCACACTGCCGAAAGGATTTGGGTAACTGCCGTTTCCTTGTCTGCGGCCTCATCGGCGACAGCACTGACCGTCCGCAACAGCCGCAGGATGTCAGTCATGCTGGTTTTGCGATTGGGGCCGTTAAATTCCGGGTCGTTTTCAGGGGAAACAGAGCGAATAAAACCAGCAAGCATTTGAATAACTCCGAGGCATAACCGTCGAGCGCCACAAAAAGACGCTGACAAAGTTGCGCAAGCCTCGTTGCCTGCCGATAAATCATTGGGTGAATGGCGCCGTTGCCATCACGTGCATTACAATAACCTAAAGCTGCACACGCGAAAAGGATATTTCGCATGTGCAGCACACTTAATTGATGTTCATCACACAGTGAAAATGCCCTGATTGAAAAACAGTCAGTTCACCGGCCTAAATCCGGACGCGACGAAACACACCGGATGCGGTCATCACCCCAAGGATTACAAGAACCACCGCCAAAACCAGCGCAAGATTGCCCGGTTCACTCAGCAGGATTACACCGCCAAGTGCGGTCAGGGCCGGCGTCATCGCACCAAATGCGGACGCACCGGTCGATCCGATATGGCGCACGGCAAGACCATAGGTAATTACCGCAACACACCCGGCCAGCAAACCCTGCGCTGTCAACAACATCATGATATCCCCCATCGGGGCATCGCCAATGGTGGTGCCGGTAAACAGCGCGATGATCGCCATCACGACAAATGACCAGAACCCGACAAAGGACGCGGCTTCAAGCGCGCCCAGGCCGCTTTGACGCATGGCATGGGTGTAGCACGCCCACATAAAGGCCCCGACCGAAACAAGGCCATAGCCCATCAGCATGTCATCACTGATCACACCGGCCGGTTTCAGGGCCACAAGCGAAGCCACGCCAATCACCACGGCGGCATAGCCAATGATGCGGACCTTGCCCGGACGTTCACCAAACAGAAGCATGGCAATCAGAACCGCCCACACGGCCATCACACCGGGCAAAAGAATGCCAACATGGCTTGCCGGAACGAACTCAAGGGCGCTTGCAACCATCAGGGTGTAAAACGCGCCGGAACCAACGATCATCAACAGGCCGTTGGCCATTGAAAGGCCCTTGGGCCAGATGCCTTTTCTTATCCAGATCGGGGCAAGCAGGACAAAAGGCACAACAAAACGCATCAGGCCAATATCAACAGCGGTAAAGCTTGAAGTCATGGCATAGCGGGTGGCAATCAGCCAACCGGCCCAGATGCAAACCGTCGCAAGTGCAGCGGTCACACCAACCAGTCGGCTTTCCGTCGCACCGGTGGCAGAGAGCGCGGAAGTTTCAGACATAACAGGTTATCCAGTAAGGGGTTGATTTTGCCCAAATCAGACCATTTCTTGCGCACCGCAGCAACCCCTTTGACCTGAGGTCAGCTATGCAAAGCAAAAACGGCGCAAGGTTTCCCCTGCGCCGTTTTGACTTCAATGGCCGTGATTTCGGATCAGATGCCGAATTCGGCAAAGAAATCGTTGCCCTTGTCATCAATGACGATGAAGGCCGGGAAGTCTTCGACTTCGATCTTCCAGACGGCTTCCATGCCAAGTTCCGGATATTCGTGAACGTCGACTTTCTTGATGCAGTCCTGCGCCAGACGGGCTGCCGGACCACCGATAGAGCCAAGATAGAACCCGCCATATTTGGCACAGGCATCCTTGACCGCTTTTGACCGGTTACCCTTGGCCAGCATCACGAACGAACCGCCTGCGGCCTGGAACTGTTCGACATAGGCATCCATACGCCCGGCCGTGGTCGGACCAAATGATCCGGACGGCATGCCTTCCGGCGTTTTCGCCGGACCGGCATAATAAACCGGATGGTTTTTAAGGTATTCCGGCATTTCTTCACCGGCATCAAGGCGTTCCTTGATTTTGGCATGTGCAATGTCACGGGCCACAATCACGGTCCCGGTCAGCGACAGACGGGTTTTGACCGGGTATTGCGAAAGCTGCTTGCGGATCTCTTCCATCGGACGGTTCAGGTCAACCTTGACCACTTCGTCGTCAAGATGCTCGTCGGTGACATGCGGCAGGTACTTTGCCGGATCATGTTCAAGATCTTCGATAAAGATACCGTCCTTGTTGATCTTGCCCAGAATCTGACGGTCAGCCGAGCACGACACACCCAAACCAACCGGGCAGCTTGCACCATGACGCGGCAGACGAATCACGCGCACATCGTGGCAGAAATACTTGCCGCCGAACTGCGCGCCGATTCCCATTTCGCGGGTCATCTCAAGGATCTTCTGTTCCCATTCCAGATCGCGATAGGCCTGACCATGATCGCCACCTTCGGTCGGAAGGTTATCGTAATAACGCGCCGATGCCATTTTCACGGTCTTAAGGCACGCCTCGGCAGAGGTACCGCCAATGACAACCGCCAGATGGTAAGGCGGGCAGGCAGAAGTGCCCAGCGTACGGATTTTTTCATCCAAGAACTTGCGCAGGCTTTCGGGGTTCAAAAGCGCCTTGGTCTGCTGGAACAGGAAGGTCTTGTTGGCAGACCCGCCGCCCTTGGCCATGAACATGAATTTGTATTCATCGCCCTTGGTCGCATAGAGGTCAATCTGTGCCGGAAGGTTCGAGCCGGTATTCTTTTCCTCGAACATGTTTTTCGGCGATACCTGCGAAAAGCGCAGATTGTGTTTCTGATAGGCCTGCCAGATGCCCTTCGACAGGGCTTCTTCATCAGAACCATCGGTGATGACTTTGCCACCGCGCTTGCCCATGACGATGGCCGTACCGGTATCCTGGCACATCGGCAAAACGCCGCCCGATGCGATGGACGCGTTTTTCAACAGATCTATCGCCACGAACTTGTCATTGGCGGTGGCTTCTTCGTCATCAAGGATTTTGCGCAACTGTTCGAGATGACCCGGACGCAAAAGGTGCGAGCAATCAAAGAAAGCCTGAAGGGTCAGCTTTTCGATCGCTTCAGGTTCTACTTTCAAATAGGTCTCGCCATTGACGTCAACGGTCGAAACGCCCTCATCCCCGATCTTGCGGTAAGGGGTGGTGTCTTTCCCCTGCTCAAACATGGGCTTATAGACAAAATCACTCATCGGAAGGTTCTCGTCTCTCTCAAAAACAAGGTGGGTTTGTTCTTTGTGAGGCTGGTTTTAGCGCCAATTGCACCAAATTGCCACGATACATTAGGGGAACCCCGGACGCGGGAAACATCAACGGGACCAGACAAAGAAAAAGGGCAGATCAACCCTGCCCTTTAAAATCTTCTATTTTTTACGGAACGCATCAAGTGCGATGACCTCACCGGTTTCATTGGCATCCGGCTTGGGCTTTTTACTGCGGGCCTTGGACGGTTCGGCCACCAGGGTTGGTGCGCCCTCTTCGTCGTCCATCAGATCGGCATCAAGATCATCATCTTCATCATAATCGAAATCTTCGTCGTCCATTTCCTCTTCGACGCTGAATGTCAGCATGAAGTTGGCAGACGGATCAACAAAGGCCAGCATCGCATCATAAGGAACGACCACCGTGGTCGGCATGCCATCAAAGCTCATTCCGACCGAGAAGTGATCATCTTCGGATTTCAGATCCCAGAACCGGTGTTGCAGGACAACGGTGATGTTGTCTGGATGCGCCTTGCGCTGGCTTTCAGGCAGGGCCACACCGGGATGATTGGTCTGGAAGGTGATATAATAGTGATGCTCTCCGAAAAGGCCCTCTTCGGCCACGCGCGCAAGGATGTCTTTCACCACACCGCGCAGCGCCTGGTCGACCATAAGATCGTAACGGAATTCTTCCGGTTCTTGCATCAGTAATCCTGTATCTGGCGAAACCACCGGGTACGTCCGGCGCGTTCCGTCATTGTCATATGGCATCTCTGCGCGCCAATTGCATCTCGGCGCGTTTGATAATGACTCTATTCATAACGAAGCGGGAAAGAAATACAAGAGTGGGGCGTTCTGTTGCTAGGTGCCCCGTCCCCCACCAAATTACCGCTCCCGGCAATCGGAATTTCGCTTTGGTGCTAGTACCGCTTAGGCGGCAACAGCAACCGGAGCATTGTTGTCGTTTGCATTTACAAACATTGGCCCGATGCGGTGGTACCATGCCGAGCGCCCACATTGACTTTTACTGCTCACGTCGATCCTATTTCGGCCCCACGAAGATTGTCTGAGTCGGACAACCGATAAATTTTGGTGGAGCCGCCGGGTACCGCCCCCGGGTCCGTAAAGCCTATTCTGTCACGCAGTTTAGCGCCGTAGTCGGGTTGCCCCGACAGCCCCTATATAGGGCAAATGGTCCCCGTTTCACAAGGGGAATCGGGAAATCTTTTTTTGATTTTCGTGGGAACATTTCGCGATCTTACGGATTTTAATCAGGCTTTCACACGACACCCCGCACTGCTTGCCGAGGCGTTCCGACCTGACTATGCTGCGACAAAAGCGATTCCAAAAATGCAAGGACCAGCATGCAGCAATATCTCGATCTGATGCGTTTGGTGCGTGACACCGGCACGCGCAAGGAAGACCGGACCGGCACCGGGACTGTCTCGATCTTTGGTCACCAGATGCGTTTTGACCTTTCCCAGGGTTTCCCGCTGGTCACCACCAAAAAGCTGCATCTGAAATCGATCATTCATGAATTGCTGTGGTTCCTGGATGGCGACACCAACGTCAAATACCTGCAGGATAATGGTGTCCGCATCTGGAATGAATGGGCTGATGAAAACGGTGACCTTGGCCCGGTTTATGGCGGCCAGTGGCGGTCATGGCGCGGCGCAAACGGCGAAACCATCGACCAGATCACCGGCCTGATTGACCAGATCAAAAACAATCCCGATTCCCGCCGCCTGATCGTTTCGGCCTGGAATGTTGCCGATGTGCCGAATATGGCGCTACCGCCATGTCACTGCCTGTTCCAGTTCTATGTGGCTGATGGCAAATTGTCCTGCCAGCTGTATCAGCGCAGTGCGGATATCTTCCTGGGCGTGCCGTTCAACATCGCATCTTATGCGCTTCTGACCATGATGATCGCGCAGGTCTGCGATCTTGAGGTGGGTGATTTTGTCCATACCCTTGGGGATGCGCATCTTTACACCAACCATCTTGATCAGGTCGAAGAACAGTTAGCCCGTGATACCCGCCCACTTCCGACCATGAAGATCAATCCGGCGGTCAAATCGATCTTTGATTTCAAGTATGATGATTTCGAACTGACCGGCTATGACCCGCATCCCCACATTGCCGGCAAGGTTGCTGTGTAATGAACGTTACAAAAATCGAACGAGTGGCAGTGGTTGCGGCTGCGCAGAATGGCGCGATTGGCAAGGATGGCTGGATGCCATGGGAATTGCCCGAAGACCTGAAACGGTTCAAGGCACTTACGCTTGGCAAACCGATGATCATGGGGCGCGTGACGTTTGAGACAATTGGCCGACCGCTTCCCAAGCGTGTGACCATTGTAGTGACCCGCGACACCGACTGGTCGTTTGATCATGAAAATGTGAGGGTTTGTCACACAATCGAAGAAGCCGTTGAACTGGCCGACGAAATCGCCGTGCGCGATGGTGTCAATGAAGTGATCATTGCCGGGGGCGCGCAGGTTTATCACCTCGCCCTGCCCTTCACGACACGGTATGAACTTACCGAAGTCCATGCCGATATCGAGGGCGACACCTTCCTTGATCCCCTGCCCGCCGATCAATGGCGCGAAACCGCACGTCAGAAAATCGACAATCCGGACGGGCCGGATTACAGCTTTGTCACGCTGGACCGGATTGTAAAATCCTGATTGGTCTGACCATCACAAGCTCTTTAGTTGATTTTCCACCGCATTCGTCCCATCTTTATCTGAGTTATAGAACATTCGTTCCAAAGTGTGGAACTGATCAAAGGAACTGCTGATGCCACGGCCACGTGCATTTGACGAAGAAAGCGTTCTTGATAACGCCATGAACATCTTCTGGAGCAAGGGGTTTGAAGCGACCTCTATTCAGGATTTGGTCAATGAAACCGGCCTGAACCGGGCCAGCATGTATGCAAGCTTTGGCGACAAGAAGGCGCTGTTCCTGCGCGTCCTTGATCATTACAGCCAGAAAATCAGTGCCGAGCGTTTTGCCGATCTGCGCAACATCGAAGATGGTCGCGCCGCGATAGAAAAGACATTCCGTGATGCCGCCAAAACCGGCACCGCAGAAGGACGGCACAAAGGCTGCCTGATGGTGAATTCAGGTATGGAGCTTGCCCCGCATGACCCGGAAACCGCCGCCATCGCCCATCAGGCATTCCGTCGGGCCGAGGATACCTTTGCTGCGGCACTGAACCGCGCTGTTGATCAGGGCAAAATTTCCAAAGGCAAGAATGTTCGCGCCCTCGCCCGGTTCCTTGCCGGATCGTTTCAGGGGATGCAACTGATGTCGCGCCGCGGTGCGGATCAGGAAACCTTGCAAGACTATTGCGAGACCATTCTGGGCGCACTCGACTAGATCACAGCCACCTTCCAGTGCCGTTTCGTGTTGGGCATTGCCTGACACTGCTTCATCGTCTGGCACATCAATCAATGCCCGCAAACCGGGCGCAAAAGCCGGACATATCATGAAACGCAGCGACACGTTCTGGGACTCTGCCGCCGACAAATACGCCCGCAAGCCGATCGGCAACGAAGCCGCCTATGCGCAAACCCTTGATTGCACGCGCGCCTATCTTTCCCCCGATCAGAACGCGTTTGAAATCGGCTGTGGCACCGGCACCACGGCCCTGAAACTTGCCCATAGTGTCGGGCACCTGACGGCCACCGATATTTCCGGGCGCATGATCGAAATTGCCCAAGACAAAGCCAAAGATCAGGCGATTGGCAACGTCACATTCGCCAAACAAACAATAGAAGATATCGCCAACGGCTCAGACCAATATGAGGTCGTGCTTGGCTTTAACATCCTGCATTTGCTTGATCAGCCCGAAGACGCCATTGCCGCGCTACATAAGGTCATCAAGCCGGGTGGCATGTTCATCACCAAAACGCCCTGCCTTGGCGAGAAGCTTGGTTACCTCAAGCCCCTGATCTGGGTCATGCAGAAACTTGGCAAGGCACCGCACGTTCACTTCCTGAATTACGCCCGCCTTGAGGGTATGATCCAGTCTGGCGGATTTGACATCATCGAAACCGGCTCCTATCCGGCCAGCACCGGATCACGCTTCATCGTCGCCAAACGGGTTTAACGACACGTCCGCACCAAGACGTTCCCATCACGGTTCGGTGATGGCGGTTCTTTGTTGTTGATTTATAGAATGATCGTTCCATAATCGACCTCAATTAAACCTGAACCAAGTCATGAGGAACAAAATGTCTGCAATTACCCCGCTGATGCCGCGCCAGAAAGTGCCATCCCTGTCCGTCCCGCTTGTTGGTGGCGGCACATGGTCACTTGCCGACCAAAGCCCGGAAAACTTCACCATGGTCGTATTCTATCGCGGCCTGCATTGCCCGATCTGTGGCAAGTACCTCAAGGACCTTGATACCAAGCTTGCGGACTTTGCCAAGCGCGGTGTGAACGTCGTCGTTGTATCACCCGATGGCGAAGATCGCGCGACCGAAGCCAAGGCGAAGTGGGAGCTTGAGAATGTTGATCTTGGTTATGGCCTTGATCTCGATAACGCGCGCGAGTGGGGTCTTTATATCTCGACCTCGAACGGTGTGACCTCAAGCGGTTATGAAGAACCGGCTGTTTTCTCGGAACCTGGCCTGTTTCTGGTGCGTCCGGATGGCACGCTTTATTTCGGCACCGTCCAGACCATGCCGTTTGCCCGCCCGGCGTTCGATCAGATCCTTGGTGCGCTTGATTTCGTCATTGCCAAAAACTATCCGGCACGCGGCGAAGTGATTGATCATACAAATCCCTGAACCCAGCTTTTAAAGCCGATAAAATGCCAAAGGGCCGGTTCCAAAGCGCAGGAACCGGCCTTTTTATTCCTCATACTATTCCAGCAGCCCATTTAACCCGCCATTGCAGCAGCAAAATGCGGTGCATCGAGTTCCTGTGCACGCTGATAGGCCGGCCGGGCATTAATCCGGGCGATGTAGGCCTCGAATTCCGGATATTTCGGCAGAATACCAAACATACAGCCAAACCGAATGGTCGAACCAAACACAACATCAACTGTTGTGAAGTTCGTCCCCATCAGCCACGGATCGGCCTTACCCACAACATCAACCAGAATGGGCACCAGCGTTTCCCAGTCGCGATAGGAATTCTGGCTGCTGTCTTCTGCCTTGTACTGGCGCACGCGGTCGATCATGGCTGGCTCAATGGTGGACGGTGAAAAGAACAACCAGCGCAGATATTCACCACGTTTCGGATCATCCAATGCCGGGGCCAGGCCGGCCTCGGGATACAGATCGGCCAGATAGCAGCAAATGGCGGCAGCTTCGGTTACGACCGTATCGCCATGTGTGATGGTCGGCACCTTGCCAAGCGGATTGAGAGCAAGGAATTCCGGGGTTTGTCCATCTCCACCGCCAATGTCGAGAAGTTTGACATCAAACGGAATACCCAATTCGTGCAGCATCCAATGGACGGTGCCGCTGCGTGACGGAATGGCGTGATAAAAGGTCAAATTCCGGTCTGATGACATTAAAGCTGCTCCTGCGTTTGCGCGTGTCATTCTTGCGATATGGAGCGGCAATTTCCCCTTGTTTCCCAATAATGTAAATCGCACGAAACGCAGGTTCCTGACAGCTATATGGCAGGAGGATGTCAGTCATCCATGCAAGGTGGCCGTATACCTGCAGCGCTTTATTATATTCATTAGAACTTAATAAAATCGCCTTTGGGTTGTATAGTGTTTGCCAAAGCGACCCAAGAAAGATCGCTGGCATCACATTACTTACAGGGGCTTCTCATGACCAAACGCAGGCTCATCGTGTTTTTCGACGGCACTTGGCAGGAACCAGCCAATACGCCTCAACCAACCAATGTCGTCAAACTGCTGCGGGCCGTTCCCAGCAGCGCCGGGGATATCCCCCAGGTCGTGTTTTATGATCGTGGTGTTGGCACCGGCAATGTGGTGGATCGTTTGCGCGGCGGTGCATTTGGCAACGGGTTGCTTGAAAACGTTGTTGATGGCTATCGCTTCCTCGGTAACAACTATCAGCCTGGCGACGAGATATTTATATTCGGCTTTTCGCGCGGCGCCTTTACCGCGCGCAGCCTGGCCGGACTGATCGGTCTTTGCGGTCTTTTGAAGCCCCCCTATCTTGGTCATCCGCTTCAGGATGATATTGCGAAAATTGCCAGCTCGGATTTATCGACCGAGGCAAAACGCACCAAAATCTCGACCCTTGATATTGAAGCCCACAAGGACGTGCCGATTGAATGCGTTGGCGTTTGGGACACGGTCGGATCGCTTGGCATTCCCGGCGATTGGGGCCGTCTGGTAATTCCCAAGAACTACCATTTTCATGATGTGCAGCTTGGATCGAACGTGCGGGTTGCCCTGCATGCCATGGCGATTGACGAAAAGCGCAGTGCGTTCTCACCAACATTGTGGGTCAAGAAAAAGGGCGCCAAACTGCCCGACAAACAAATTGTTGAGCAGGTCTGGTTCCCCGGCGTGCACAGCAATGTCGGCGGGTCTTACGATGACTGCAGACTGTCCGATATCACGCTTGACTGGATGGCTAAGCGTGTGACCAAGCATACCGGCCTTAAACTCGATAACCCGTCACTGAAGGCGCGCCTCTCCCCAGCGATTGACGGCCGCGGCTATGAAAGCCGGACGAAAATGTACTTTTCGTCCCACGCCTATCCCTATCAGCGGCTTATCAACCAGATCGCGCCCGAAGAGAAAACCCTTCTCGACAAGCTTCGCCTGAAATGTCCAAAATTTGATCGTCGCAACATCATCCCGGCGGGCCTTGAGACCATCAACGAGGCGATCCATGTCAGCGCGCTGGAACGCTGGAACATCAGTACGGGGGTGTTGCATGACAATTCGAGCGAAGGGTCACTCGAACGCGTTCTGTATCGCCCGCCGAACCTGAATGCGGTTTTCCGCGCACATTACGCGGGCACGCACACCCCCAATATCATCAACTGGAGCGGGGCAACCATGCGCAAAGACATTCCGTGGCCCGGTCAATCGACTTTGGAATAGTTAAAGGCGTATCGTCTTCGATCAGAGGATTACTTCATCTCGGTCGCATATTTTGTGCAGTAAGTGGGAACGGTTCCGCCACCCTCTGTCACATAGTAAGTTTTACCACCGATGACCGTTTTTTGTATTCCCTGACATTCTTTTGGAACACCACCAGTGGAGCAACCAGCCAGAATGACGGTAGCCGCCATGACACACACCACGCTTCTCATACTTTCCCCTGTCTGTTGATGTCGCACAATTTTGGCTCGAAAATATAAACCATACGCAACCTATGAAAGCAGCCCGGTGTTTGACAAGGGGTAATCTTACGGCGCTTGCAAGCTGCCGCTATCGTTTATTTGACGTCCTCAGCACGATCCACGCCGCCACAAGTGTCAGCAAGGCCATGCCAAACCATGTCAGCGCATAGGTCAGGTGGTTGTTGGGGAAGCGAATTTTGGTCAGCCCACCAAGCGGCAGTTTCGCCGGGTTTTCAGCCCCGTCACCGTCGATGAAGTATGGGGCGACGTTGGTGGCATCCAAACCACGCTTGGTTGCCATCGCCTTTACATCACGTGAATACCAGCGTTCCTCGGACGGCACGTTATCGCGCATGAAGGTGCCAACCGGTTCGTTGATCCGAAGCAGGCCAGTTACGGTGACTTCGCCCTCGACCATGCCCTCAGCCCGGGTATCGGGATTGCGCTTTTCGGTGGGAACGAAACCGCGGTTGATCATGACAATCGTGCCATCACCCCGGATCAGCGGGGTCAGAACCCAATAACCCGCACCGTAATCAGTGGCGGTATAGACCTGACTTTCAAGGTCGTTGCGATAGGTCCCCGTCACACGGACCTTGCGATATTCGTCGCGTGCGCGGGTGACATTTTCCCAGTCATCACGCGCGGGTGCGGCAACCGCATCGCCATGCACACGGGCATCAATCCGTTCGATCAGATCAAGCTTCCACGCCCGACGTTCAACCTGCCAGTAGCCAAGGGCACAAAACCCGGAAAACAGGATAGCCGCCAGCAGCACGACAACGATCTTTGTCGTCGTCGAGGGGCCCTTTTTCGGGGCATCGGTTTGGGAGATGGAAACGGGATCGTCGGACATGCCGGGTTCTTTCAAATGGCAGTAAGCGGGTGTTTAAACAAAAAGGGCGCGATCCCCATACAGGTATCGCGCCCCCTTCAAATATCAAGCAGTCCCTAGCCGAAGCTCGGGATCATGTCGTGATCCATCTGCGGCATCATGTTGGTGTTGAGGTGATACATCACCCACAGTGAACCGGCGATGGCAATTGCCACGATCACAAGGGTAAAGATCAGCGCCAGCATGTTCCAGCCACCTTCGGATTTGGTGTTCATGTGCAGGAAATAGACCATGTGAACAATGATCTGAATAACCCCAAGACCCATAACCCAAAGGGCGGTTGCAACCTTGCTGTCAAGAACACCGTCCATCACAAGCCAGAACGGAATCGCGGTCAGAATGACCGACAGGACGAACCCGATCACATAGCTTTTATAGGTACCATGCGAGGCACCACCATCATGATGGTCATCATGTGCGTGTGAATGTGCGCTCATCCCAGAACTCCCAGCAGATAAACAACGGAGAAGACACCGATCCAGATCACGTCAAGGAAGTGCCAGAACATCGACAGGCACATCAGACGACGCTTGTTCTCGACGATCAGGCCGCGCTGGGCCACCTGAACCATCAGGGTGACAAGCCAGATGATGCCAAAGGTCACGTGCAGACCGTGGGTCGCAACCAGCGTGTAGAACGCCGAAAGGAAACCACTGCGCATCGGCGTCGCACCCAGGCTCCAGAGGTGATGGAACTCATAAATTTCCAGCCCCACGAAGGCGATACCAAACAGACCGGTAATCGCCAGCCAAAGCTGGGTTCCTGCAACATTGCCCTTTTCCATCGCCAGCATGGCAAAGCCATAGGTGATGGACGAGAACAGCAGCATCGACGTGTTGATCGCCACCAGTTCAAGGTCGAACAGATCAGCCGGTGCGGGACCCGCTGCATAGTTCTGACCAAGAACGGTATAGGTTGCAAACAGGATCGCAAAGATGAGGCAATCGCTCATCAGATAGATCCAGAAGCCGAGCATCGTACCAGTTTCCGGGTGATGCTCTTCTTTCAGGTAAAAGACCGGCGCTTCGGTCTGAGAGGCAGTTGTATTCGCCATTGTCATTCCCTTACGCCTGCTGTTTTGCCAGAAGGGCGGTACGTTCTTCTTCGGTCGCCACAACTTCGGATGCCGGGATGTGATAATCACGGTTATAGTTGAAGGTGTGGGCGATGGCGCCGCCAACCAAGGCGATAAAGCTTGCAACGACAAGCCACCACATATGCCAAACCAAACCGAAACCAAGAGCAAGCGAGATCGCAGCCAGGATAAATCCAGCACCGGTATTTTTCGGCATATGGATATCCAGGAAGCCCGTCGTCGGACGCACGTAGCCACGTTTCTTCATGTCTGCCCAGGCGTCCAGATCATGGACAACCGGGGTAAAGGCGAAGTTGTAAGCCGGGGGCGGCGAGGACGTCGACCATTCCAGCGTACGACCACCCCACGGGTCACCGGTTTCATCGCGCAGTTTGTCGCGTTTGATCACCGCAACAACGATCGACATGATGAACGAACCGATACCACCGGCAATCAGAAGCGCGCCAAAGGCCGCAATGATGAACCATATCTGCAACGACGGATCGTCAAACTGGCTCATACGGCGGGTCACACCCATCAGGCCAAGAACATAAAGCGGCATGAAGGCAAAGTAGAAACCAATGGTCCACAGCCAGAAGGACATTTTGCCCCAGAACTCGTCAAGCTTGAAGCCGAATGCTTTGGGGAACCAGTACACGATCCCGGCAAACATCCCGAAGACCACACCACCGATAATCACGTTATGGAAGTGGGCAATCAGGAACAGGCTGTTATGCAGGACAAAGTCGGCCGGCGGGACAGCAAGCATCACGCCCGACATGCCACCAATCACGAAGGTCAGCATGAAACCAATGGTCCACAGCATCGGGACATCAAAGCTGATACGCCCCTTGTACATGGTGAACAGCCAGTTAAACACCTTGGCCCCCGTCGGGATCGAGATGATCATGGTGGTGATGCCAAAGAAGGCGTTCACACTTGCACCCGACCCCATGGTGAAGAAGTGGTGCAGCCAGACGATGTAGGACAGGATGGTAATAACCACCGTCGCATAAACCATCGAGCTATAGCCAAACAGACGTTTGCGGCAGAAGGTCGACACAACTTCGGAGAACACACCAAACGCCGGCAGGATCAGGATGTACACCTCGGGGTGGCCCCAGATCCAGATCAGGTTAATGTACATCATGGCGTTACCGCCAAGGTCATTGGTGAAGAAGTTGGTGCCCGCATAGCGGTCAAGACCAAGCAGGACCAGAACAGCGGTCAGAACCGGGAAGGCTGCAACAATCAGAATGTTGGTGCAAAGCGAGGTCCAGGTAAAGACCGGCATTTTCATCATGGACATGCCCGGTGCGCGCATCTTTACGATGGTCACAATCAGGTTCACACCCGAAAGCAACGTCCCGACACCGGCAATCTGCAAGGCCCAGATATAGTAATCAACCCCGACGCCCGGACTGTAGACAATATCAGACAGCGGCGGATAGGCCAGCCAACCTGTCTTGGCAAACGCGCCCAAAAACAGCGAGATCATGACAAGCACGGCGCCGCAGGTGGTCATCCAGAAACTGAAATTGTTCAGGAACGGGAAGGCAACGTCGCGCGCGCCAATCTGCAGCGGCACAACGAAGTTCATCAGACCAGTCACCAGCGGCATCGCCACGAAGAAGATCATGATCACGCCGTGGGCGGTAAAGATCTGGTCGTAGTGATCGGGCGGCAAATAACCGGCAGAATCACCAAATGCAATGGCTTGCTGGGCGCGCATCATCAAAGCATCGGCAAAGCCACGCAGCAGCATGACAATGGCCAAGATGATGTACATGATACCGATCTTTTTATGATCGATCGACGTGACCCACTCATTCCATAGATATCCCCACAGGCGGAAATAGGTCAGCGCGCCAACAACAACGAGCCCGCCTACAACCACTGCCGCGAATGTCACAGCGACAATCGGCTCATGGAGCATCGGAATGGAATCGAGCGTAAGCCGGCCAAATATAAAGTGTAAAAGGTCCGGATTAGAGAACATCGGATTACTCTTCTTTCAAATACAGAATGGCACCGCAACCGATGCCAGAACTGCGAAGGGCCGGTTGGCATTCACCAACCGGCACTGCATTTAAAACCCTGCCGAAACACCTGTGGGTGCAACACTCATCGCACGCGAAACCGGTTCGTTGTCAAACAACGGAAGGTTCGCGATTTCGCCTGACAAGCCACCTTCAGGGGTGGTGCAAAGCGTTGCGACGAAGGACTTGCTATCAGGCAACGGCTGGCTGCCACGCATCTGCGGAACGTCATAAGTCAGCGACATGACGTTGTAGATACCGGCAAGACCGCCACCGCCGTTTTCGTCGATATGCATCATCTCGTTCATGCACATCTTCGACTGATCAACGCACATGTTGAGAATGGCCTGATAAAGTTCCGGATCCACTGAGCTGTAATAGTGGACCGGTTCCTTCACACTCGGCTTTTCGAGTTCGAGATACTGCGAACGGCCAAGGAAGTTCTCATCAGACTTCACGTCATTCACCCAGGCGTCAAAGCCCTCTTCGCTCAGGCCGTGGAACTTGAAGCGCATGTGAGAGAAGCCCTCACCGCTGTAGTTCCCGGAGAACCCGTCATACACGCCTTCTTCGTTGATCACGGCATGGAGTTTGGTTTCCATACCCGCCATCGAATAGATCTGCCCTGCAAGGGCCGGAATGAAGAACGAGTTCATGATGCCCGAAGATGTAATCTTGAACTGGATCGGCGTATCGACAGGAGCTGCAAGCTCGTTGACCGTCGCAATGCCCTGTTCCGGGTAGATGAACAGCCATTTCCAATCAAGCGAAACGACTTCAACCACCATCGGCTCATGATCTTTGGGCAATGGACGTTCAGCATCAATACGGTCGAGCGGACGATACGGATCAAGCGTATGGGTCGTGACCCAGGTAATCGCCCCAAGAGCAATAATGATCACCAGCGGCGCGGACCAGATGACAACTTCCAGCTTGGTGGAATGGTGCCATTCGGGATCGTATTCGGCATCCTTGTTACCCTGGCGGTATTTCCAGGCAAAGAATACCGTCAGTGCCATGACCGGAACGATGATCAGCAACATCAGGATGGTCGAAACGATAATGAGGTCGGCCTGCTGGGACGCAATATCACCCGACGGATCGATCACAACCAGGTTGCAACCGGCCAGAAGCGAGAACATCGAGGTCAAGGCGACGCCACGTACAAGTTTTGAAAGCATGCGCTTCATACTTCCTCAGTCTCTGGAAGATGTTCTCACAGACAACCATATGCCTGCGAGCCGCATAGCGACCCACCAAAGATCGCCACGCGTCGTACCCTGCCGCACACGCATATAGGAATTATAATTCCAGACATCCACGGAAAGGGCACAAAGAAAGCAATTTTTTTTCAAAAAAATGCCAAATCGGAAATTCGCGGGAATTGCTATAGCTGCGTTGCAGCAATGTCAAGCTACCCGCGGCGCATAGCAGGGTCGTAATGACAATTATCATTTGGATGTAAACCACGCGTTGTGCGGTGCATCACAATAATTGACACTGACGTTTGCAATTCACATGTCTATACTTAGACTCGATCCAAAGTCGTATCGTCCCTTGATCCGAATTTGTGATCCAATCAAAAGCAGTTAGGGCCCAAAGGCCCGACCAGTGAATAAGGGAGAACGGCGTGACCCAAACAACAGAACACTACGCGACCGCCACCTCTTCGGGTTTGGAACGCGATGCGCGGCATCACAATGCCGACGCCACCAATGATCCGGGACAGATCGCGCTTGGCGTGATTATCGGCCGGACATCCGAGTTTTTTGACTTCTTCGTCTATTGCATCGCATCGGTACTGGTTTTCCCACAATTGCTGTTTCCGGGTGAAACCGCACTCATGGGCACCATGTATTCCTTTGCCATTTTCTCTCTGGCCTTTATCGCCCGCCCTGTCGGGTCGCTTGTCTTCATGACCGTTGACCGGCAATACGGACGCGGCGTGAAACTGACGATTGCCATGTTCCTGCTGGGCGGTTCAACCGCTGCGATGGCATTCCTGCCAAGTACGGCTTCGGCCGGGATCCTTGCGATCTATCTTCTGTGCGCGTTCCGCTTCCTGCAGGGTCTTGCATGGGGTGGCGCATGGGATGGGCTTGCATCGCTTCTGGCGCTTAATGCGCCGGACAACCGCAAAGGTTGGTATGCGATGATCCCGCAGCTGGGTGCACCGCTTGGTTTCATGCTGGCATCCTCGCTGTTTGCCTATTTGATCCTGACCCTGCATGCCGATGACTTCCTCGCATTCGGCTGGCGCTATGCGTTCTTCGTTGCCTTTGCGATCAACGTGGTCGCCCTGTTTGCCCGCCTGCGTCTGGTGGCCACATCGGAATTCGGCCATCTGCTGGACAAGAACGAGCTGGAAGCATCGCGTGTCATGGACACCCTTAAACATAACGGTCGTACCGTTGTGCTGGGCGCACTGGTGCCGATGGTCAGCTATGCACTGTTCCATCTGGTCACTGTCTTTGCGCTCAGCTGGGTCTATCTGTATGCCAATGGCAATCCGGGTCAGTTCCTTCTGACACAGGGTGTTGGCGCGGTTCTTTGTGCGTTCGGTATCATTGCATCGGGCTTCATTGCCGATCAGCTCGGACGTCGCCGTCTGCTGGGCTACAGTGCCGGGATCATCCTGCTGGGTGCGGTCCTGACCCCGCTGCTTTACACCTATAACATTATCAATGAAGGCATGATTGTTCTGGGTGGCTTCGCGGTTCTGGGCCTGTGCTTTGGTCAGGCGGCCGGAACACTGGCATCAAACTTCAAGCGCGAATACCGCTATACCGGATCGGCCCTGACATCCGACCTTGCATGGTTGCTCGGTGCGGGCTTTGCACCGCTGATCGCACTTTATCTGTGTGACAAGTTCGGTCTGGCCGGTGTGGGGGCGTACCTGCTCTCGGGCGCGGTTGTCACGCTTTTGGTCCTGCAGTTCAACAAACAGTTCGGTGCACGAACCACCGACTAGGATGTTTGACAGACCTGATACGCAAAACACCCCGGCTGATATCGCCGGGGTGTTTACGTTTGGTACGTCTCACAAGACCCGTCGTTCTTGCCAACCTATGACTTGACCGCCGATGGGTCTGGCTCAACAGATGGTGCCGGTTCATCTGCAACGATAGCCAGTCTGAAACCATTGAAGCGTTTGCGCAGCATCATTTTGATGACAACAAAGTACCAGAAGAACGACCACAGAAAACCCGCCAGTCCCGTAATGTAGCCGACATCAATGTCGGGCTTACCCATGGCCGAACCAACAAAACCAATGATGGTGCCAATCACCAACGCCAGCAGCGTACTGCCGATAATTGCACCAGCATATGTTCTCCATGTCAGCAACCACCAGATTCTCACGATCCGGCCATCCGTGATTTCAAGCTCCTGCATTAAGACAACCTCGGTTCAAGTATTTCAGAATTTTCGCATTATGGTTGTCTCCCCCACAAGATATACCAGCCCAAACACCTCGCGGACGCAAGCATAAATCCCCCAAGTACAAACGCCCCGGCCAAATTGGCCAGGGCGTTTTCAGGTGGTGATAACGGCAACCTCAACCAGACGATCCCATCTGGTCAGATCAAGGACACGTCCCCCAACATGCCGATGAAACGCCGCGCATAGGTGTTATGGCGAAACCCTCTGGTGAGGTTGCCGCCTCCCTTAAGCGTAGTTGGACGGGAACATGGCGCGTTTTGCTTCTTCGTCCATTTCGGTTTTAAACGTGTGATCCTTGCCGACGTCGCGTGCACGCACCGCTGCGGGCAAGCTGTTGATCGCATCAAACCAGCGCTTGATGTTGGGATACTTGTCCCAGACATCCGGGTTCTTGTGGACGAAAGGTGCCTTGTCAACCCAGCCCCAGGCAGAGATATCAACAATCGTCATCTCGTCGCCAACGATGAAGTCACGCCCGTCCAGATGATCTTCAAGCACCTGATAATGACGGGCGATCTCGTTGCGATAACGGTTCACGCCATAGTCATTACCCTCGGGCGCGACATGCTGGAAATGCACAGATTGACCGGAAAACGGACCAAGGCCGGTTGCGATGAACATCAGCCAGGACAGGAATTCACCCCGATCATCAGGTTTACCAAGGAACTTGCCCGACTTTTCGGCGAGGTAAAGCAGAATAGCATTTGAATCAAATACCCGCACTTCCTTGCCACCCGGTCCGTCGGTATCGACAATCGCCGGAACCTTGCCATTGGGATTGATCGCCCGAAAGGCCGGATCATGCTGTTGACCTTTGCGGGTATCGACCGGCACGACCTCGTAGGGCAGACCGGATGCTTCGAGCATCATCGAGATTTTCTGCGGGTTCGGGGTCGGATGGTAATAAAACCGGATCATGATACGTCTCCTATTGGCCGTCGCCGCCACACAATGGCGTGACATGCTCTTGCATTTCGGAATGATCGTTTTAAATTGACCGATAACATCCCGATTGGCAAGCTTCGATTATTGATGAAGCCACCCGAAAAGATTTGAAGGAGCCACAGGCCCATGATTGATCTGTATTACTGGCCAACACCCAACGGCCATAAAATTACGCTGTTCCTTGAAGAAGCCGGACTGGACTACAAAATCGTGCCGGTCAATATCGGCGCGGGTGACCAGTTCAAGCCGGAATTCCTGGCCTTTTCCCCCAACAACCGCATGCCCGCGATCATTGATCACGACCCGGCAGATGGCGGCGAGGACATCACCGTGTTTGAATCCGGTGCCATTTTGCAATATCTGGCCGAGAAAACTGGAAAGTTCCTGCCAACCGGTGTCCGTGAACGCAAAACCGTGATGGAATGGCTGTTCTGGCAGATGGGCGGCCTTGGCCCGATGGCTGGCCAGAACCATCATTTCGGCACCTATGCCCCGGAAAAACTGCCCTACGCCATCACCCGCTATGTCAATGAGACAAACCGGCTTTACGGGGTTCTCGACAAACGTCTTGAAGGGCGCGACTTCATTGCCGGGGATGACTACACCATTGCCGACATGGCCTGCTATCCGTGGGTCGTCAGCCACGAAAAGCAACAGCAGGACCTGAATGACTTCCCGAACCTGAAGCGCTGGTTTGAAACCATAAAGGCCCGTCCGGCAACCATTGCGGCCTACAAGGCTGGCGAAGAGCTCAGCAAATGGCAAATGAGCGAAAAAGACAAGAAAGTCCTGTTTGGCCAAACGGCCAAAAGTGCCAAGGCCTGAAACAAACCAGACCGCCCTGCGTTGATATGATGCAGGGCGGTTTTGTTTGCGCATCCCCCTGAAAGCAGGCAACAGTGATCTGCCGGTGTAAAGTTCGGCGTATATTTTCAAGCAGTTGCGCGCATTGCTGTCGCTACTGCCTGACGACCAACCACGCAACGGGGATCAGATGCGTCAAGACCAGACCGCTTTGGACAAGATGAAAGATCTCCGGCGCAGTATCACCAGCGCGGCGCGCACGATCCTTGTTATTCTGATCCCGGCGCTTGCCACTGCATCCTGCGCCTTCCCGCCCGAGAGCGAGCTTTATCAGCAATCGCCCGATATCCCGCCCTATACCCAGGACAGTTTCGATCAGTATGTGGCGCAAACCCGTGACTGGGTTGCCGAGCATCGCGTTTTCATCACCGATGACCGTGAAACTGAACTGGCGCGCAATATTCCGTTTGAACTGGGCCAGACGACACCGGATGGCGACGCCCCCAAACGCGGGGTGCTGTTTGTCCATGGTCTGGGCGCAAGCCCGTGGTATTTCCACGACATCGCAAGCGAGATGTCACAGAACGGCTGGCTGGCGCGGTCCATGCTCCTGCCCGGCCACGGTACGCGCCCGGCTGATCTCAGCATCCCGAACTATGCCGACTGGACTGCGGCAGTCGCCCATCAGGTTGCCTTGCTTGAACGCGAAGTCGATGAAGTCTGGCTTGGCGGGTTTTCGACCGGTGCCAACCTCGTAACCAGTTATGCCGCGCGAAACCCAGAAATCTCGGGTCTTTTGTTGTTCTCGCCGGGTATTGAGCCGGGCACTGATCTGTTGTTCCTGACACCCGTCATTCAGTATCTGTGGGATTGGGTTGATGCCGACCCGGAAGACAACGCGATCAACTATCAATCCCTGTCGACCAAGGCGTCCGTGCTCTATTACCGCAGCGTGGCCGATGCCGAAGATGCGCTTGATGACGCCCCGTTTGACCGCCCGGCACTTGTGTCGATGAGTGCCGATGACAGCGTCCTTGATCCGCTGGCCATATTGCGCCGCTTTGAAACCGATTTCACCCACCCGGCATCGCGCTTTGTCTGGTATGATGACACCAACGCGCCAAGTGATGATCCACGGGTCAGCAGCCTTAACAGTAATCTTCCAGATCAACAGATCAGCAATTTCTCGCATCTGAGTGCCCTGTTTTCGCCAAACAACCCCTATTACGGCATCAATGGAAGCTTTGTGTTTATCGAGAACGGTCAGGAAGAGATTGAACGGCCAGATGATCGTGCAAAACTCTGGCGCAGTGCATGGGGATATACCGAGCCCGGCAAATATCATGGTCGCCTGACCTGGAACCCCTATTTCGATGGATTGATTGACACCATTACCGACGTCACCAACTAACGCCAAGGATCGGGGCCCCATGACCGAGACAACACAGAAAACCACAAACCCGCGCCCCAATCATCGTACCCGGGTCTTTGCCCTGATCGCGTTTATGGTGTTGTGCCTGATCATTTCGGCCTTTGGCGGGGCCGTGACGGCCACCAGTGTCGATGACTGGTACACGACCCTGAACAAGCCGTTCTTCAATCCGCCCAACTGGCTGTTCGCACCGGTCTGGACCGTGATTTATTTCATGATCGCCGTTAGCGGCTGGCGGGTCTGGCTCAAGACCGGGATTGCAAACGCAAAAGGGCCGTTTGGCCTCTATGCGGCTCAGCTGGCGCTTAATCTCGCGTGGTCATTCCTGTTCTTTGGTGCGCAGTCGCCAATCCTTGGACTGATTGATATCGTAATCCTGCTTGCGGTTATCATTGCCAATATCATCGCCTTTTGGAAGATTGATCGTCTAGCTGGGATACTGTTGGTCCCCTATGGGCTCTGGGTGGCTTTCGCCACCCTCTTGAATGCGGCAATCTGGCGGCTCAATTAACTGCTGGGTTCAAGGCTGGCTTCTGCGCTTTCGGCTTTGGCGGCCTCGTCATTTGCCAGCTCCTCGGCCTTGACCTGCGCGACACTGTCCATGCCAAGCCGCCCGATGGAGGGCAAACGCAAGGCCGGGCGGTTGAAATCAATCCCGAAATTAAGGCCAAGTAGGTTGAGCTCAATCCCCTCTTCCAGACCAAGTGACATGCCAAGCACGCCCAGAAGGTTGGCCTGAACACCCTGTCCGCTCGATGACAGTCCGACCGGGTTGGTGATCGGCCGATAATCCTTGCCAATCGCATTGGCTGGCATATCAAGATTCAATCCCGGCACTTCACGGCCGATGTGGGCAATGAAGGTATTGCTGTTTGGCCCGGGATAGCTGCGATATTCGCGCGGGAACGGATAGGATTTGATGGCCTCTTCAATTTCGGGGATCAGCTTTTCGGCCGCTTCGCCGCGATGATCGGCCATGAGTTTGGGTTCTGATCCGTACCAAAGGCCATCAGGGATCGCGTAATTCTGGCGCACCACATTGCCGCTTCCCCAGCCAACCACGTCATAGCGTGTATAGCGGGTTTCACCGGCACGCTTGTAGATGATCCACGGATGCACCGCGAAATAGCTGCGCCAGCCAAAGGTATCGGCCGCCATCACCATGACAATCGCCTGATCCCGGTTGGCGACCGCATCCGGCGCAACCCCCGAAGAATGACGCGGCGCATTGCGCCATGTATAGCGTTCCTTAGCTTTTTCGCCCGGCGGGTCTTCTGCCAGGCTGATGCCAAAGGGCAGAACAAGAACGGCCAGAAGACCAAGAAACAGGGTTTTGCCTTTACGCACGATCAATCCAATCTGATTTTGCAACGCAGTATGGGTACGGTTAAAGCAAAGAAGTAGGATCAAAAAAAGGCAATGCAATCTTTTATCCTGCCGGGAATGAGACACATCCCCGTGAAAGGTGATGAAGATAACAGCAAACGATTGCGACCAGCCCTGACTTATGGCCAGGCGGCAAAGGTATCGTCGCGCACCCGTTCCGCAGCCCGCCTTAGACGGCGGTAAGCACCTGGGGCCTCACCCATATAGCGTTTGAAAAACCGGCTGAAATAGGCCGGATCACGAAAACCCAGACCATAGGCAATCTGTGCAACACCCAGTGGTGATTGTTCAAGACGCGTACAGGCTTCGCGCAATACCCGTTCATGGATGATGGTGAGTGGCGGCTTACCTGTGGCCCGCAAAACAGCTGATCCCAAACGCCGTTCACTGACCCCAAGCGCGGTTGCGTAATCGGCCACATTCCAGTGTTCGCGAAAATGCAGTTCAAGCACCTGCAAAAACCGCTGAAAGGTGATTGAGCCCGGACCATGCTTGTCACGCTGGGCCATCACACCTTCGGCCAGACGCAGCACCATGGTCAGAATAATCTGAAGATGCGCGCCCACCACAAGGCTCGCACCGAGCGCATTTTGCATCAGTTCCGCCCGAATGGCTTCGAAGCTGCGTGAGAGGAGCAGCAGGTTTCCGCTATCCTCAGCCGGGGTGACGTTATGCACAGTGTCGGCCGCAAAACGAAGCGGCAAGCCACCCCCGACCGGCGTGCCACCAGCCACCCCGCTGCCATCCCCGCAATGGCGCGCCACCAGATCATCAGCAACCGACAGCAAATACCCGTCACTGCCCGCCGCAACGCTAAAGCGTTGCGTTTCGCCAAGCGGCAACCAGACAAGGGCTGGGGCCTTGCAAGTAATCGTCCCCTGCCGCAAGCCGATCTCGGCCCGCCCGCCAAGCAACAGCACGGCATAACACCGGTCCCGGCGACCGGGATCATTCATCACCCAGGACTGTGCGGACAACGGATGGTCAAAGCGATCCATCACCGCCTGTGTCGTAACCGGCAGCAGATCCTCGAACGGGTTGTCGGTCAGTGTTTCTGAACGCGTAACCGGGCTTGAAACAGGAATTTGACGGGGAGGTTGATCAGCCATGCCTTTTTGTCGCGCATCTATTCCAAATGGTTATATGTAAAAATGTACAATTTTTCGTCTTAAATTGTCAATTTCGTCGTCTTTACATTGGAACCGTTCCATCGCTTACTAGGATGGCGGTCAAAGAAACCGTCAAAAACAACAATACAGATAAAGAATGCGTTCCCATTATTTTGCAGATGCGAACTAATGGGCGGGAGGATACGCCGGAGATTTACTTCAAACCGTGAAGTAAATAACAGAATCTCTTTGCCTAAACTCCTGAAACTACGCGCAAACGGGAAAACCGTCTCTGCAAAAGAGATCAGGAGGAATAGGATGCAAATCTCAGCAAAACTGCGCCTCGCGACCATGGCAGCGGCAACCACCGCCGTCATGAGCACCGCGACGCTGTTTGGGGCGAATGCCCAGGAAACATATCGTATCGGTTATGCCATTTCCAAAACCGGCCCGGCAGCACCGGGTGCTGCGACCAGTACCATCCCCAACTATGAAATGTGGGTAAAGGAAATCAACGACGCTGGCGGCCTTCAGGTCGGTAACAAAAAGTTGCCCATCGAAGTTGTTGAATATGATGATCGCTCAAGCTCCGAAGAAGCGGTACGTGCGATTGAACGCCTGATCAACCAGGACAAGGTTGATTTCATTCTCTCGCCATGGGGGACGGGCCTCAACCTTGCCGTGGCACCGATCCTTGATCGTGCGGGCTATGCCCATCTTGCCGGCACGGCCGTAACCGACAAGGCGCCGCAGCTTGCCAAGCGCTGGACGAATTCCTATTGGCTACTGGGTACTGGTGAACAATATGCCGTTGAACTTGCCAACTTCCTTGAGGGCCTGAAGGCCGACGGCAAGATCAATGACAAGGTCGCAATGATCGCCGTTGCCGACGGTTTTGGCATCGAACTTTCCAAGGCCGGTCGCGAAGCCCTTGAAGATCGTGACTTTGATCTTGTTTATGACAAGACCTATCCGCTGGGCTCGCAGGATCTTGCGACCATTGTCAATGACATCAAGGCGCTGGGTGCGGATACATTCGTTGCCTTTTCCTACCCGCCGGGCACCCTTGGCCTGACTGAACAGTCACGCGTTCTGGGCTTTAACCCCAAGGTGTTTTATGCCGGTGTCGGCACCGCCTTCCCGCTTTATAAAAACCGTTTTGGTGACAATGCCGAAGGCGTGGTCAGCCTTGGTGGTGCGAGCGAGGATGATCCGAAAATCGCCGACTACATCAAACGCCACGTTGAGTTCGCAGAACGTGAGCCGGACCGTTGGGCATCCATCGTGAACTGGGCAACGCTTCAATCCCTGCAACAGGCCATTGAGCGCGCCGGCACAACCGACCGCGAAGCGATCAATGCCGAACTGGCCAAAGGCGGCTTTGACACCATCCTTGGCACCTATAAGCCGGGCGATCAGACCTTCTGGCAGGTCGGTCAGTGGCAGAATGGCAAGTTTGTTGGCCTTGCCCCGACCGACATGGAAGGCGCAGCCGAGCTCGTCTTCCCAAAACCTGAATGGAAGGCTGCGCAGTAAGCGCGCCACATAACGTCGTCGGGGTTCCATACACACCCAAGCTCCCGGGAGCCCCGACGACCGTTTTGGATGAAGTGAATGTTTAGCTACGCACTCTTTTCCGGGATTACACTTGGCGGGATGTATGCCCTCGTCGCGATGGGTTTGACCCTGCAATATGGTGTTTCGCGCATCATGAACCTTGCCTATGGCGAGCTGGTGATTGTCGCATCCTTTATTGCCTTTGTTTTCATGACCTCGGTCGGGATCAACCCGCTTGTCGGTCTGTTGATCATCATTCCCGCAAGCTTTGTGCTGAACTGGGTGATTTATCGCATTCTGCTGACCCCGCTAGTCGCACGCGCAAAGAACCGCGGCATGCTTGAAGTTGACAGTATTCTGGCCACGTTTGGCCTGCTGTTCATCGTTCAGGGTGTTTTGCTGGTCTGGTTCGGTGGCAATTATTACAGCTATGATTTTCTCAATAATGCCGTTGATATCTTTGGCGCGACGATTGCTGCCAACCGGCTTGTCGCCCTTGGCTTTGCGGTTGTCATCGGACTTGGCTTCTATCTGATCCTGACGCGTACCCGCACGGGAACGGCGCTGCGTGCAGTTGCGGTTGATCCGACCTCGGCCCGGCTGGTGGCGATCGATGTCAATTTCGCATCCTGCTTTGCCTTTGCCCTTGGCGGCGCAATGGCGGCCGTGGGCGGCGTTCTGGTCAGTATGTTTTTGACCTTTTCCACCTCGATGGGCGTTGTCTTTACCATGAAGGCGCTCATCGTTGTGATCATGGGCGGGGTTGGTAACATGCTGGGCGCGCTGCTTGCCGGACTTATCCTTGGTGTCGCAGAAAGTCTGGTCGCGACCTATATCGATCCGGGCCTGACCATTGCCGTAACCTATGTGATCTTCCTGCTGGTACTGCTGATCAAGCCATCCGGTCTGTTCGGGAGGGCGGCGTCATGAGCATCCTTAAACCCGATTTCATCAAGCCTGTCGGCCTTGGTGCGGTGATCTTTGCCGCCCTTGCTTTCATGCCCACCCTTGTTGACAGCTATTACATGTCACTTGCGATCAGTGTCGTCAGCTTTGCGATTCTCGCAACCGCATGGTCGATGTTCTCCGGCCCGACGCGCTATATCTCGCTTGCCACTGTGGTATTCTTTGGCATTGGTGCCTATACGGTCGCGGTCCTGGGTGAAGTTCTGCCCTTCCCGCTGGTGCTGGTGTGTGCGGGGCTTGCCGGGACGGTGATCGCTCTTCTGGTTGGCTTTTCCACGCTGCGTCTCGCGGGTGTGTATTTTGTGATCTTTACCTTTGGCCTGACCGAACTGGTCCGGCAGGTCGTCAGTTGGTACGAAGTCAACGTTACCCGCGAAATGGGGCGTTATGTCTTTCTTGATATCACCCAGAATGACATTTACTGGCAGCTGCTTGCCCTGTTTGCCGTACTACTGCTGACCGGGTTTATTCTGGGTCGATCACGACTTGGCTTTGCACTGCGCATCATTGGCGAGGATGAAACCGTCGCCAAGCATTGCGGCATTGATGTCACCCGGGTGAAAGTTGCGCTGTTTGTTCTGTCTGCCTTGTTCATGACACTGACCGGCGCCATCATGGCACCGCGCTGGACCTATATTGATCCGGTGATTGCCTTTAACCCGATGCTGTCATTCCAGGTTGTCATCATGGCACTTCTGGGTGGTCCGCGTCGTTTGCTGGGACCACTTTTGGGTGTCATTCCGCTGACCCTTCTGTTTGAAGTCCTGACCGCAAGCTTCCCGAACCATTTCAGCATCCTGCTTGGCTGCGTGTTCATGGTGATTGTCTATCTTCTGCCCGGCGGGGTTGTCGGATTGTATGAAAAGTACCGCGCACCGAAAAAGCGCGTGCTCGCAACCGATCAAAACGCCGAACCCGGGGGGAACGCAGCATGAATACCGAAATCCTTCTGTCGATTTCTGGCCTCCACAAGGCCTTTGGCGGATTGATTGCCGTCAATCAGATGCAGTTCGATGTCCATCAGGGCGAAATCCTTGGCCTGCTTGGCCCCAACGGATCTGGCAAGACCACGGTGATGAACCTGATTTCCGGTGCCCTTCAATCCAATGACGGCAAGGTTGTCATCAGCGGCAAGGACATCACCAACCTGCCTGCGCACAAGATCAGCCATTCCGGCATTGCACGTACCTTCCAGTTGGTGCGTGTCCTGCCCGACCTTGATTGCGTGGAAAACATAGAAGCCGGTCTTGCGTATCGGACCAAGCCGCTCTGGGGCGATGCCGCGCACGCTTCGGCCCTTGAATTGCTTGATCGTATCGGCCTTTCAAAACAGGCCCACATCCCGGCGGGTGATCTGACCTACATTGATCAGAAACGCCTTGAACTGGGGCGCGCGCTTGCCCTTCAACCCAAGCTGCTTTTGCTTGATGAATGGCTGGCCGGGTTGAATCCTTCCGAACTTCAGGATGGAATTGCCCTTGTGCGCAAGCTCAAGAACGAGGGGCTTACCATCATCATGGTTGAACATGTCATGGATGCGATCAGAAGCCTGTGTGATCGCTGTGTGGTGATGAATGCCGGGGCGAAAATCGCCGATGGCACACCAGATGAAGTGCTTTCCGATCCGGAAGTTGTCCGCGCCTATCTCGGAGACAGTCATGCTTGATATCAAAAACCTGTCTGTGTCCTATGGTAAGCACGCCGCCCTTCGCGAAGTCGACCTTACTGTCGACCATGGCGAGATCGTTGTCATGCTGGGTGCCAATGGCGCAGGCAAAAGCAGCCTGCTCAAAGCCTGCGCGGGTTTGATCACACCCCATGACGGCACCCACATTGATCTTTCTGGCAACGAACTGACCGCCCTTTCGGCGCACAAGATTGTCGAAACGGGACTTGCCCTTGTCCCGGAAGGGCGCGGCATTTTCGGCGAACTGACGGTTCGTGAAAACCTTGCGCTTGGCGCCTTTGCCAAACGTGCACGGGCGGCTGAAAAGCAAAACCTTGATCGCGTTATTGATTTGTTCCCGAAGCTGGCTGAACGACTTGATCAGGCGGCTCGAACCATGAGTGGTGGCGAACAGCAGATGGTGGCCATCGGCCGTGCGCTGATGTCCAACCCGGATATTCTTCTGCTTGATGAGCCATCCCTTGGCTTGTCGCCGATCATGACCGGGGAATTATTCAAGGCCCTTGCAGCCATTCGTAAAACCGGGGTTGGTGTGCTTCTGGTAGAACAGAACGCCCATCAATCCCTTGCCATATCAGATCGGGGATACCTGATCGAAAACGGGGCCATAACCGGGCAAGATACCGCCAAGGCCCTGCAATCCGACCCGGCTGTGCAAAAGGCTTTCCTTGGCCTTGGGGCTGCGTGATGCAGCCTTTCGCCACCGCACAGCAACCCACAAGAAAGTCAGGAGAAACGTCATGAACGACACGAAATTGTTGATCAACAATCAGGACGTCAATGCGTCCAACAACCGTACTTTTGAACGCAAGAACCCGGTCACTGGTGAAGTTGCTACTGTGGCTGCTGCGGCCAATGCCGCCGATGCCCGCAAGGCCGCGGATGCAGCTGCCGCGGCCTTCCCGGAATGGTCAAAAATGGGTCCCGGCGCGCGGCGCAAGATCCTGCTCAAGGCTGCCGACATCATGGAAACCAAGGGTGACGAATTCGGCCAGCTGGTTCTCGATGAAACCGGCAGCACGCGCATGTGGGGTGGCTTTAACGCCCATCTTGCCGCCAATATGCTGCGCGAAGCCGGTGGCATGACCACCCAAATTCAGGGCGATGTCATTCCGTCTGACACACCGGGCCTGATGGCCATGGGTATCCGCCAACCGGTTGGCGTCGTTCTGGGTATCGCACCATGGAACGCGCCGGTGATTCTTGGCACGCGCGCGATTGCCATGCCGCTTGCATGCGGCAACACCGTCATCCTTAAGGCGTCCGAACTTTGCCCGGCGCTGCATCGCCTGATCGGTGATTGCCTGGTCGAGGCCGGCGCACCGGAAGGCGTTGTAAACGTCGTGACCAATGCGCCTGAAGACGCCCCGGAAATCGTTGAAACCCTGATTGCCCATCCGGCCGTGCGTCGCATCAACTTTACCGGGTCGACCCGCGTTGGGCGCATCATCGCCAAACTCGGCGCAGAACACCTTAAACCGGTTCTGCTTGAACTGGGTGGCAAGGCACCGTTCCTCGTGCTTGACGATGCCGACCTGGATGAAGCGGTCAATGGTGCTGCCTTTGGTGCCTATATGAACCAGGGCCAGATTTGCATGTCGACCGAACGTCTGATCGTTGACAATGCGGTTGCCGATGACTTTGTTGCCAAACTGGCCGCCAAGGCCAAAACCCTCACCGCTGGCGATCCGGCCAAGGCCGAAAACATCCTTGGCGGTGTTGTCAGTGTCGAGGCGGTCAATCGCATCGAGGAACTGGTCGAAGACGCCGTTTCCAAGGGTGCGAAACTGGTTGCCGGTTCTGGCAAGGCCAAGGATGGCGTGTTGATGGATGCAACCCTGCTTGATCATGTGACACCGGCGATGAAAATCTATTCCGAGGAAAGCTTCGGTCCGATTTGTGTCGTTATTCGTGCTGGCGATGAAGACGAGGCTGTGCGCATCGCCAATGACAGCGAATATGGTCTGTCGTCAGCGGTCTTCTCGACCAACATTCCGCGTGCGATGGAAGTTGCCAAACGCATTGAAAGCGGCATCTGCCACATCAACAGCCCGACCGTTCAGGACGAGGCACAAATGCCGTTTGGTGGTGTGAAGTCTTCGGGCTATGGCCGTTTCGGTTCACAGGCATCGATTGATGAATTCACCGAAATGCGCTGGATCACGGTTCAGAGCGGCAAGCGCCACTACCCGTTCTAAGCCACAAGAAGTGCAAGACCGTGCGGAACACCCGCGCGGTCTTTTCGTTATTCTGGGATACGCAGGGGGGAAGCCTGATTTGTGAGAATTGTTCCCTCACCAAATCAGGACCTGTGTGCGGGCCGTCAGATGCGTCATCTGGCGGCCCGCTTTTTTATAATGAGCAGATCAGGCGCGCAGAACGGCCTGTATCAATACTTCAAGTGCGCTTGAAAATTTTGACCGGTCTTTCTGGGTAAAGGCGGCATTTCGCCCCTGCTCGCCGGTAACTTCGCGCATATGGGCGGCGATTTCACGGCCTGCCAGCGCATTGCCGATATTGGCCTCGGTAAATTCCTGACCGTTGGCCTTAAGGACGCGGACACCGATGTCGATCCCGCGCGATGCCAGCGGAATATCATTGGTAATGATCACATCACGTGCGCGCGCGTTTTCCGCAATCCAGTCATCGGCGGCATCGGGTTCCGGCGGGACAATCACGATTTTGATCAAAGGATTGCGGGACGGGCGAATGCCGCCGTTTGATACCATGATCATCTCGATCCGGTGGCGTTCGGCCACACGTTCGCACTCTGCCTTGACCGGGCAGGCATCGGCATCAACCAGCAAACGGGGGCGGGTGTTTTCAGTATTTTCGTTCATGCCGCGATAATCGCCGGGACGCGACCAAAGTCAAGCCATCATGAACCCGGCGCGAACGGATCCGAATGCTTTGCATCGCGCATCACGGCCAAAACCACTGCCCCGACAAAGGCAAACGCGCAGGCCATCAAAACGGTTGTCTGGAAATCAAAGGCACTGGCAACCACCCCGGTCAAAAGGTTGCCGATCAACCCGCCAACAAACAGCGTGCTGACATAGTAACTTGTCGCAACACCGGGCTGATCGGTGGCGAAGTTTTGGACGAATGTCATGCTGATTCCGGCAAAGATACCGTAATAGATACCATCAAGGGCGGCGAGTGCGAGGACATCGACAAGGGTGGTCGCCTGATAAATCAGGCCAAAGAATACCGCCCCCAGAAGGGCCGCGATCAGCATGCCTTTGCGCTCCCCGGTGCGTTTGATGAGCGAAGCACAGAAATAGATCACGACGACCTCGACAAAGCACTTCACGGTCAGCGCAAAGCCCGCCGAAGACGCGATCAAGCCAAGCTCGGTCGAGAAATAAAGCGGCATGGCCGAGACAAACACCACATTGGCCGCCCCGACAAAAAACACCGGCACACAGGCAAACAAAAGCCCGACATTCAGCGGCACCTTACCGCCCTGCGCCAGACTGTTGGGATGATGGGTTTTGAAGGCATTGGGCACGGTCAGCAGACAGATCGCAAACCAGATCAACGCCAACCCGGCAATGGCGTAATAGGTCGCCGAAAATCCGAATGCGCCATAAAAGGATAATGCCGCCGCTGGCCCGACCATCCAGCCAAGTGACGTCTGCATACGCAGGAAGCCATTGAATTTGATGACGTCACGTTTTGTCTGTTCGGCAAACAAGCGGCCAAAGCTATACATCACCGAAAGCGCACCCGCCCCGACCCCAAGCAGGACCGAAACAACCGCCAGATAAATCCAATAGATCTGAAACGTCGCGAGCATGACCATCCCGGCGGTGAAACACAGGATACTGGTGACTAATAAAATCTTGACCGGAACACCGTGATCAATCGCGCGGCCAAATGTTCGATTGGCAAGCAACGTGACGCTGACCTGAACAATCATCACCATGCTGAGCTTCCATGGCGGCTCCCCAAGGCCTTCGACCACGTAAAGCCCTGCCAGGGGCACCGCGCCGGATGACGTAAACGCCCCCATCAAAAGCAGCCCCAACACCAGAAACGGGTACCGGTCCAGCATCGCGACAACGGGGCCATGGCCGTTTGTCACATCGGTCTGTGTTGGGGATGTAGCATCATTATCCATCGGCACGATCAGATCCTGTAGGTTGCACGACCATCCGATCCTTCTAGCGCCTTGTTCTGAAATCACTAAGCCTTTCCGGCCCCTGGAAAGAAGATGTCACAAAAGCATCATCCAGACCGGCGGAAAAAACAAAACCCCCACCCGGTTTCCCGGATGGGGGTTTCGTTAATACGGTGTCCTTCACAAGGAAGGACAAGCCGAATTAGGCAGCGGTCAGGTCATCAGCCGAAACGCGACCCGAACGGGAGTCGGTGCGCAGTTCGTAGTTGATTTTGTCGCCTTCCTGCGGGTGGCCCATGCCAGCGCGTTCTACAGCGCTGATGTGCAGGAATACGTCATTTCCGCCTTCGTCCGGCTGAATGAAACCAAAACCTTTAGTTGCGTTGAACCATTTAACGGTACCAGTTGCCATCTTTAAATCTCCTATCGAGTATTGATTGGCGTTGTGACACACCCCGCGTGGGTGCGCCTATTTTTGTTCGGTCAATCAAATCAGGCGCGGTCACGCCGTCTCTGATTGTCCGAGGAAGTCTTGTGGCCTCCGCCGCCCGGCTGCCCGCCAGACTGGGATCCACGATGATTGCGGTTACGGTTTGCACCGCCGCTTTTACCTTGCGGTCTGGCATTCCGGGGACCTCTGCCCCCATTGCCATTCGCGCGGCGTTCTTCGGTGCTGCCCAAAAAAGACAAACCGGAAGAAATTGAATTGTCGCCCTTTGACTGATCGCGACGATTGCCATCAGACGAGACACGCTTGGTCGGGCGTTTACGTCCGTCGTTGGAACGCGCACCATTTTCGGCGCCGTTGCCACGATCATTGGCGGATTTCGATTTCAGGCCACCCTTGTAGCGGCTTTTGGATTTTTCAAGCGCCGGGTTGGTCGCAGCTTGATCGCCAGAAGCAGCTTCGGCATTGCGGCCACCTTCGCCTTCGCGGCGCGGATTGGGCTTGCCGGCTGCATCATTACGATCGCGACGCGGTGCATTGCCACGTGCTTCTTGACGCTGACCACGACCATTGCCGCGGTTCCCACCAGCAGCAGCACGACCACCGTTGCCACGACCCTGGCCACCGCCATTACTGCGGCGACCCTTGTTGGCTTCGCGTGCGATCTCGGACTGTGCTTCCTGCTCGGCCGCGGCCTTGGCATCACGGCGATCAATTACGGGGATCGATTGACGGGTGGTTTTTTCGATATCGCGCAGAAGACCACGTTCCTCGTCATCACAAAAGGCGATGGCGGTACCACTTGCACCGCCGCGGGCGGTACGACCGATACGGTGCACATAGCTTTCCGGAACGTTCGGAAGTTCGAAGTTTACAACGTGGCTCACGCTATCAACATCAATACCGCGGGCGGCGATATCGGTTGCAACAAGCACACCGATCTGACCGTCCTTAAAGGCATTAAGCGCACGTTCACGCTGGTTCTGGCTTTTATTGCCGTGAATGGCAGCCGCACTGATTTTGTTGGCTTCCAGATGGCGTGCCACACGATCCGCCCCGCGCTTGGTGCGGGTAAAGACGAGGGTACGTTTGAAAACCGGATTATCAAGAAGCTCTGCCAGAAGCTGACGCTTGCGGGTCCGTTCGATCAGGTAAACCGACTGTTCGACACGTTCCTGGGTGGTGGCAACCGGGGTTACCGACACCTTGACCGGGTCAGACAGCATATCACCGGCAAGCTGACCGATCTGTCCTGGCATGGTGGCCGAGAAGAACAGGTTCTGACGGTCGCGCGGCAACATCTTGATGATACGCTTGATCGGCGGCAAGAAGCCTAGATCAAGCATGTGATCGGCTTCATCAAGCACAACCACTTCAACATGTTTAAGGCTCAGCTTGCCGCTATCAACATGGTCGAGCAAACGACCAGGTGTCGCGACAAGAACCTCGACACCGGGGTTAATTGCCTTGATCTGCGGACCCGGGGCAACGCCACCAACAACGACAGCGGTGCGCACATTCAAAAAGCGGCCATAGGCACGGAAGCTGTCGCCAATCTGGGCGGCAAGCTCACGCGTTGGCGCAAGAACAAGCACACGGCATGCCCCTTTGGGCGTGCGGGTCTCGGATTTGGAAAGACGGTCAAGGATAGGCAGCGCAAACGCTGCCGTCTTGCCGGTACCGGTCTGGGCGATCCCAAGCAGGTCTTTGCCTTCAAGAAGCGAAGGGATCGACTGTTCTTGGATCGGGGTCGGCGCGTCATAGCCTTCTTGAGCAAGCGCGCGCAGGACCGGCTCGGCCAGGCCGAGTTCGGAAAACTGGGTCAAATAATGATAACTCGTGGATTAGAGGCTGCAGACAGCTGGGAAATGTCCCGGAAAAATAAAGTAATCAGGTCTGCGCCTTGCAGTTCTGGAAGCATCCGCGTAGCTGGACACCTCAATGCGTTCTTAGGTCAATCACTCGACAGTAGGGTCTTTTAATTCCCTCTACGCTTCTGGAGCGATCAAATATCGACCTCACCATGCGCAGAGTTTTATCCCCTTGTCAAACAGCTTATTTTTGACAGCCCCGCGTTTTACGCACAACGGCATGGCACATTTGCGCTACAGCAGGGCACTAAGGCTTCGCCCAGCAGAATGACATTTCCTATCTACCGAAGGTCGGTTCGAGCTTCGCGAACGTATTTTCCCGGTGCCAATCAATCATCTCTTTTGAAGGCAAGTATCTGAAGGGTTCTGTTATTTTATACCCCTCATGCGAGAGGAATAAATCTGCAATAGTAGAGTCGTGCTTAGCCATTCTATGCAGCCGCGTATCGAGTTCGATGGTTAAATCAACTCCAAGCGTCCAATAACCCTCGTCAAATGCTTTGTGATGGTTTCTGCACAGAGCAAGACCATTGTCAGGACGCAACCGGTAAGTCTCGTCTTCATTGTGCGGTTTGATGTGAGCAGCCTCTAACAACCGAACAAGTTTGGTCTTACACACGCAACATTGGAAGCGATAACCAGACAGCACGGCGCGCCTGAAAAAGCCTTGATTTAATCTTTCTTCTCGGACGCGCACGGTGCTGGTTTTCCGACCAAGGACATTGAAATCAGTGTCAGCGTCGCTGAAACCGTTTTGGCTCTGATCATGAGCAGTCACCGCGTGCAATTTATCGAACTGACTATCAATGCGATCAATTGCTCTTTCAATCTCATCAATAACCCGCGCAGGCTGGTTATGAAAACGTGACATTAACTCACGATCTGCTGCACTTGCATTCTTCAACCCTGCGCGCTCTAGCGTAGGATCCAAGCTTGCGAAATTGCATAGCTTCATCGCAACCGAACCTGGCGTTCGGTCGAGAACCTCAGCGAGTTGAATAACGTTTTTGTTTTTCGAATGAAATTGGCCGAACTCAAGTTCGAAATACAGCTTCAAAGCTGCATACCTTTCTTCATTCGTCCACTTTTTAGTCGCCAAGCGTTTTCTCCCCAACCCCCGAGAAATCATAGGTATTCACAAAGGGTTGGGGAAGAAAAAATTCAATACGCCGCACACGGGTTCCCTGCCCCACACGGATTATAGGCTGCACACGGATTGCTGGCAGCACATGGGTTACTTGCCGCTGGTGCACACGGAGACGCGGCACAAGGCGAGGCAGCACACGGGTTATAACCGGCACACGGATTTCCTACCGCACATGGGTTGGAAGCGCCGCACGGATTGAATGCGGCGCAGGGGTTGGCGCTGCATGGTGCAGCAGCGCAAGGGTTAACCGATCGCACACCACAGGGGTTAAAGCCACCGCACGGACTGGAAGGACTGCAAGGGTTTCCTGCCGCACACGGGTTGTAGGCTGCGCACGGATTGGCACCACACGGGCTTGCCGCACAAGGATTATAGGCCGCATCGCATGGATTCGCACCGCACGGGTTATAGCCAGCCCCGCATGGGTTGGCTGAACACGGGTTTGCTGCACATGGGTTCGCGGCACAAGGATTGGCAGCGCACGGGTTACTGCCCGCTGCCGGAAGTTTGGCCGGGGCCGGATTGGCAACGGCCGGGATGTTTGCGGTGTGGCTGTAGTGATCAAGCGCAACGGCACCGGTTGCCGCAAGGAACACCGCGCCAAACAGAAGTGTGTTTTTCTCGCTCATTTCCGGAAACCATCCATTCCAAAGACAGGACGCAGTGCAATGCCAAGCCAGCTACCGGCAAAGGCCAGGGCAAACCAAAGCCAGCCATGCACACTGCCCGAGGCGATCCCGCTAAAGAACGCGCCGATATTGCAGCCAAATGCCAAACGCGCACCATAGCCCATCAGAAGCCCGCCAATGGCCGCTGCCAAAAGGGATGCTACAGGCACAGATACCTTTGGTGCGAATTTACCTGCCAGCGCCGCGGCAAAGGCAGCCCCGATCACGATGCCGAAATTCATCACTGATGTGTTGTCTTGCAGGACCGAGTTGCCAAGCGCACGCGCCGGACCACCCCAGTTCCAGAATTCCCAGGTCTCAACCGGAATCCCCATCACCTGTGCGATCTTTGCCCCCCAAAGGCCAAAGCCAAAGGTGATCGACCACGGATGACCGGCAATCAAAAGCGTCGCGACATTCAGCCCGGCCAGAAGCACGCCGGTCCAGATCATCGGCCACGGGCCGTGAATGAAGCGTGCCAGACCTTCACGCGGCGCGGTTGACACCACTTCAAGCCCGCCATGGGCACGCTTCTCAACAATAACCGTCAACAGAGCCACCAGTGCGAGACCACCAAAGGTCACCGCAAGACCACCGCCAATACCGTATTCGCGCCCGAGGCTCATCGGCGGCAAGGATGGCAGTTCCAGCCACATTGGCAAATGGGCCGTGCCGATGACAGCACCAACAATAAAGAAGACAAGTGTGACCAGCATGCGGGCACTGCCACCGCCAACCGTAAACAGCGTGCCAGAGCCACAACCACCGCCAAGCTGCATGCCAAGACCAAACAGAAACGCCCCGATCAGAACTGACATACCAACAGGCGCAACCGCACCAACGACCGATCCGCCCAGCGGACTGCCAAGCGAAAGCATCGGAATGAAGGCCGCAGCCGCAACGCCGATCATCAAAAGCTGCGCACGCAACGCATGGCCGCGCTTTTCAACGGAAAACCGTCGCCAGCCGCCGGTGAAACCGAAGGATGCATGATAAAGTGCAATCCCCAGCAATCCACCAAGGCCATAAAGAACAGCCTGTTTCAGATCGACGGCCTGCGAAATCGCAATGCCGACAATGACAAACAGGACGGCGGTGATGGCGGCCGGTCCCTTGTCAAATGTGAAACCCGGGGACACCGGATTTGCTTTTAGGGTCGTTTCAGACATGGTGAGGCTCAATAACCTGAAATCAGATATCTAAATGAAAACGGAACCGGCTGCCCGGTTCCGTCCAGAATGTTCGCGGCTTGGTGGAAGCCGTATAGGTTATCCGGTTATTCCGGGATAACCATTTCACGGTTCGGATCCGCCGCCCATTCGGTCATGGAGCCATCATACATGGCCGTGTTCTTGTTGCCCATCACTTCGGAAAGACCGAACCACGCGACCGAGGCCCAATGACCAGTGTTGCAATAGGTGATTTCCTTGGCATCCTTGGAAACACCGGCATCCGCAACAAGGTTTTCAATCACGTCAGCGGCAACAAAGGCACCGTCCTGATCGCTATAGAACTGCGACTGCGGGATGTTTTTTGCACCCGGAACGGCACCGGGGCGGGCTACCACGCCACTTTTTGCCTGACCGGTGAACTGTGAAACCGGGCGGGCATCCACAAGCTCAACACCGTTTGCCCGCGCCTTGGCAACATCATCAGCCGTTGCAAGAAGTTCGGGGCGGAAATCAGCATTAAACGCCACGGCACGCGGTGAAACCGGGTCGGTCGAAACGGCCTTGCCTGCTGCAAGCCATGCGCGCTGACCACCATCAAGAATGGTCACCGCATCATGTCCCAGAACCTTGAAGGTCCAGTATACACGGGTGGCAGAGCCAAAGTCGGAGCTGTTTTGACCGGCGGGGACAACAACGACCTGCTTGTCATTGTCGATACCCAGCGCACCGATGCGTTTGGAAATCACATCAACCGGCGGCAGCATACCAACCACATTGTCGACTTTTGCACGCCAGCCAAATTTCCCGTAGGGCGCATACACCGCACCGGGAATATGCCCGGCATCATAAGGATTGCCATCCTTGGTCATGGACCGGATATCAACAACAACCAGTGACGGGTTATCGATATTTTCCTCGACCCAGTTGGCATCAACCAACGGCTTTTCGGTAAGGCGTTCGGCCTGCGCAGCACTTCCGGCAAAGACAAAAGTGACCGCCGCGACGGCAGAAAGAATAAGGGAACGCATGGGGCTTTCTCCAATGATCAATTCATCTTGATTTTGTGCATCATACCTAATTCGTCACAACGAAATGTCAATAGACTCAGTACAACACATAATATTTGTATTAATGTATCAACACTTTCCGTACTGGGACAGCCTCCGGCCCGATTCAACGCCTAGGGACGCAGGTTATTCAAATAACGGGCAAATTCGCGTGCAAAGGAATCCTGGGTTTCCAGATTGCGCAAGGCGGGCGGCCGTGTCAGGAAGCCGTGCAATGAGGCAATGATAAATTCCGCCACGGCTGATGGTTCGATATCGGTGCGCACGGTCTTGTTGAACTGGGCCTTGCCGATGTGCGATGCCAATCCGCGCCGCCAATAACGATAAACACCATCGATACGCTTGCGCAGGTTTTCATCAAGCTCACCTGCCCCCGATGCCAAGCGCGCCAACGGGCATCCGCCTGCCAGCATGTCAGGGGCATTTTCACCACCCAGCCGATCCACCTGCCCCATCAGAACCGGCAGGATATCATCAGCCCCTTCAAGGTCACTCAGCCAGACGTCATCCACATATCCCGGCAGGCATTCCTCGATCACGGCGTTAACCAGTTTGGCCTTGCCCGAAAAGTGATGATACAGCGCACCTTTCGTACAGCCGCTTTGTTCAAGGATGTTGCTGATGGAAGCGCCCCCGAACCCCGCCCGGCGGATTTCACCAAAGGCCGCGTCAAGAAGCTTCTGACGGGTGGCATCCGGATTGCGCACCCGTTTTGGCACCAGTGCCGTTTCAGACGAACCGTCCAGTTCCATGCTTTCGCCGACTTCCAGAACATCGTCGTCGGGATTTTCATCGGGACGCGAAATTCGAGAAAGGGCAGCAGAGAAACTGAATGGTTCTTTGGACATTGAGCCGTACTGTTTTGTTTTGAACCGGGGATAGGAACCCGTATCTGTCACGTTCCACTGTTTTTTTCGTGACGTCAATAACACAGCAGTCCAATCGAGACCTCAGTATAGGGGTGATCGTCACGCAGCCCCTTGCAATTCAGATCAAAGCGTACTCTATTGTTTGCCCATGCCCTTTCGGGCCGAGCCCCAATCGTCCTTCGGATCGCAAATGCAGCTTGATTCCATCGCCTTCGTTGCAGCCGACACCAAAATCGCACAGGATGCGATGTACCGGCTAAAACACCGATACGGCCACATTGCCCCCGACAAGGCCGATGTGATTGTAGCCCTTGGTGGTGACGGGTTCATGCTTGAAACCCTGCACCGCTATATGGGGCGCAAGGTTCCGATTTACGGCATGAACCGGGGCACGGTCGGCTTCCTGATGAATGAATTCCGGGAAATGGATCTGACCGACCGCATTGCAGAGGCCCAAACAGTCGAACTCCACCCCCTTCAGATGGAGGCACATACTGTATCGGGCGAAAGCTTGTGTGCGCTTGCGATCAACGAAGTGTCGCTTCTGCGTGAAACCCGTCAGGCCGCCAAACTTCGCATCAAGGTCGATGGCGTTGAACGTTTGGCAGAACTGGTTTGCGACGGTGCGCTTGTGTGCACACCTGCGGGCAGCACGGCCTATAACCTGTCGGCACATGGTCCGATCCTGCCGATGGGAAGTGGTCTTTTGGCCCTGACCCCGATCAGCCCGTTTCGCCCCAGGCGCTGGCGCGGCGCGCTTTTGCCCCATGGTGCAGAAGTCGTCTTCCAGATCGAGAACCCCGAAAAGCGCCCGGTTTCGGCCGTTGCCGACTATACCGAGGTGCGCGATGTCTCCAGCGTGAAAATCCGCGAAGACCGCAGCATGAAGATCAAATTGCTATTTGATCCAGAACACAATCTTGAAGAACGTATTCTCAAGGAACAATTCGTCGAATGACCTCCGCTCCGCTTGCCCCGTCGAACGATACCATTGAATGGTGCCGCAACCTGATCCGCCACCAGTCCGTCAGCATGACGCCAAATCTGGCGCTGATTGACGAGGTAAAGGCATTCCTTGACGGGTTGGGCTATGACACGCTGGTGGTTCGCGACCCGTCTGAGACCAAGGCCAATCTTTATGCCACCATCGGCCCAAAAGTGGACGGCGGCGTGATCCTGTCAGGCCATAGTGATGTGGTCCCGACCGAAGGCCAGAACTGGGCATCCGACCCGTACGAGATTGATATCCGCGACGAGAAGCTTTATGGCCGTGGTGCCTGTGACATGAAGGGTTTTCTGGCCTGCCTGCTGACCAAGGCGGAAGCCTTCAAGAATGCCGACCTTCGTGTACCGATCCATCTGGCTTTCACCTATGACGAGGAAGTCGGCTGCCTTGGTGTGCCCAGCCTGGTCGAGGCGATCAACAATCTGCCGCACAAACCGGCCATGTGTATTGTTGGTGAACCGACCGAGATGAAGGTCATTACCCAGCACAAGGGCAAGTTTTCAGCCCGTGCCCATTTCACGGGTCGTTCTGGGCATTCGTCATTGCCCGCCGAAGGCGTCAATGCGGTTGAATTTGCATCAGAATTTGTCGTCTTCCTGCGCAAGCTTGGTCGCAAGTGCCGTGAAGAAGGGCCGCATGATGATGAATTCGAGCCAAACCACACCACCTTCCACACCGGCGTGATCAAGGGCGGCACACAGCTCAACATCATTCCGCAGAATTGCTTTGTCGATTTCGAATTCCGCAATCTGCCCAATGATGATCGCGAATCCCTGAAGGCAGAGATTTACGATTACGTCGAAAATACCCTGCAGCCCGAAATGCGCGAGATCTATCCAGATGTTGGCATCGAGATCGAAGTGATTTCCGATATGCCGGGCCTTGCCACCGGCGATGACGAGGAAGTCACCAAACTCGTCATGGCGCTGACCGGAGCAAACACCACAGGCAAGGTCAGCTTCGGCACAGAGGCCGGTGTGTTTTCCGCCCTTGGCGATATCCCCACCGTGGTTTGCGGTCCGGGCAGTATCGAACAGGCCCATAAACCAGACGAGTTCATCGAACTTGACCAACTGGGCCGTTGCGAAGTGTTCCTCGACAAGCTTCTGGCTGTATTGGTCAAGTAACCGAACGCGCGAAAATCCGACTTTTTGGCCGGTACTTTATCCCGGTACTTTATGAAGTAGATCGTTTGAATGCCGTGGCACCGGCATCAAGGATCAATTCGCGCGTTACGACATCATCGACTAGCCGGGCCAGGGTTATTGTACCGACAAGTAAGGCAAGTTTTTCGTATCCTTCCTGCTTGTCATCCCCATCCGCAAGCAATGCCGCAACCCGATCGACGCTGGCTGCGGCCTCTTTCTTTGCCGCACCATCGCCACGTCCAAGCTCCGCACCCAGTGCGGCAATCGGACAGCCTGTCCCCCTGCTTTTAACATGCTCCTGTGACAGGTATGTCGCGACATACCTTTTACGCGCCTCTTCCCGAACGCCTTCGGTTTCAGGAACGTCCATTGCCCCGACCGATCTGTCGACCGCTTCCAGAAACGCGGCGCGAACCAGCTCGTCCTTGTTGGCGAAATGGCGATAGAACCCGCCATGAGTCATCCCGGCTGCAGTCATGACATCTGCCACACTGGTTGCTTCAACACCGTTCTCGCGGATAAGGCGTGCGGCCGCATCAAGAATGCGTTTGCGGGATTTCTTTTTTTCCGCTTCGGAAACACGCGGCATAGGGAACTCTCAAATTCGGGATTGACATTATAGATTTCGTATATCATCTAAATATAAAGATGACAATCATCATCTATAATGGCGCGTGATAGCAAACGTAACCGTTGCGGCACCAAGACAGACAGCGCGCAACGGTTTCTGACCTTCGGAATAATTTGCTGGCATGCACCACAACAAAACGGAGTTACCAAAACCATGTTCGGTTTTTATGAGTTCTATGTGCATGCATTCGGGATCGGCATTCCACTTCTTGCTGTCGCGATTGCCAGCATGGGTGCATTTCGCGCTTCCCTGACAGCCAATCAAATCGCTGTATTTGTGACTGCCTCTGCAGTTATCCTTGGGGCGTGGTTTGCTGTTGCCCTCCCGTTCTCTCGGTCGGGGGTTTTCAATGTCCCCGCCGAAATTGGCGACCCGCCCTATGTCCTGATGTTTCTGTTCGGCGGCGCGACCCTGAACTGGGGCCTTGCCTGGCTGACACCGCTTGGCAGACGCATCACCGAAGCCACATCCCTGAGTGCAATCGCCGCGTTTCAAATCCCGCGCATCATGGGTGGGCTGTTTCTGATCGGATGGATCGTCGGGGATATTCCAGCACTGTTTGCTTTGCCTGCGGGACTGGGGGACATTCTTGCCGGGATTGCCGGATGGCAAGCAAGTCGGGCACTTGCCAAAGGGGAACCGAATGCAAGATCCCTTCTGGCACGCGCGATCTTCATCGGGATCGCCGATTTCTTCTTTGCTGTCCTGTTTGGGATTATTACGTCACCGGGATTTGCCCATCTTTATGCACTGGATGCACCAAACATCATCAATGCCTATCCGCTTGCAATGTTCCCGGCGTTTTTCGTCCCGATTTTTCTTGGCTTCCATTTCATCGCGATCTCCCGACTACGTCAGGAATCTGCGATGGAATCAAAAGCGCACGCCTGACCGCGCGCAAACAAATTGATCACGCCACAAACGGGCGGAGCACTTAAATGCTCCGCCCCTACCGTGTTTTGTTTGAACTGAAACGCCGATGAACGAACACACCCCGCGATGTCCATTCAAGGGTGGCGGAACTCTGCGGCCATATGTTGCAATTCATCCCACAGGGTGCTCGCAAAGCTGCGCAAAACAATAAGTTCGAAACTGTCATCCGCAGTACGGGTGATCATTGCGCCGATATGCCCGATCTCGGTCATGGTCGACTGACCAATTGCAAACATCTCTGGCGACAGATCGACCATGGTGCCCTTGGCCAAAACGCTCCGCGATGATGCGCCGGAAAGCACCATGCGTAATCGCCCATGCGTCTGATCGGCCAGAACGAACTGTTCAGGGATTTCGGCCTGAATTTCGGCAAGCCGACTATCCGATACATCAGCGCCACCAACCCAGAACCATTGATTTGGTGACGGGCTTCGCAGGTCGGTGCCAAGTTCCGGGGCAATTTTTACAAGTGCCTGCTTCAGGTCGACTTCATTGCTGTTGGCATCGCCCAGAACATGAAAGACAAAACCGTCCCTGATCGGGGCAAGGTTGATCGATGCCCCCGCGCCTGCCGCGTCATTGGACGGGAATGCGAAACGGTTTTCTAATGGATATTCATGCATGAAGTTTCTCATTTTCCGGATCAACGAAGGCAGGATCACACAGGATGCCGGTGACAGTCGTTCCGGCCAGACCATTCCAGATAACAACTTCCTCGCCGTGACGTTTGGGGCCGTTTTTAACCAGCGCCAAACCAACCGCATGCCCCAATGTCGGTGAATGACACATCGAGGTGACATAGCCCTGATCATTGGCAAGGCTGACATCGTCACCGGGATTAAGAATGTGCGATCCGGTGGCGAACTTGTCAGACGGCGATTTCGGCTTGATCCCGACAAGCGACGGGCGTGATGGATCGACCAGCCCTTCACGCAGGTTCATCACCCGGCCGATAAAGTCATCCTTCTTGGCTGACACCATCTTGCCCATGCCCAGATCGGCAGGTGTGACCGTGCCGTTGATTTCCGCGTGCGTGACATGGCCCTTTTCGATCCGCATCACGCCAAGGGCCTCGGTGCCATATGGCGCAATGCCGAATTCTTCGCCCGCCATCATAACGGCATCAGCAACGCTCTCGCCATATCCGGCAGGCACCGCGATTTCATAGGCGAGCTCGCCCGAGAACGAAATTCGGAACAACCGCCCCTTCAGGCGCCCACCAAACATCGATACCTCGCGCGCCGCCAGGAACGGGAAGGCCTCGTTCGAGATATCATCATCAATGATTTTGGACAGAACATCTCGTGATTTGGGCCCAGCGACCGCCATCTGCGCCCATTGATCGGTAACTGAAGCCAGACGGACATCCAACTCCGGCCACAGCACCTGTGCACAGAATTCCAGATGGGTCAAAACCCCGGCGGCAAGGGCCGTCGTCGTCGTCATGAAGTAATGATTCTCGCCAAGACAACTTGTCGTGCCGTCATCATACACAAAGCCATCCTCGCGCAGCATGATACCATAGCGCGCCTTGCCCACCGGCAGCTTCAGGAAGGCATTGCAATAAACCCGGTTCAGGAACTCTGCCGCATCAGCGCCAAAAATCTCGATCTTGCCAAGGGTGGACACATCACAGATACCGACCTTGGTTCGCACGGTATTGACTTCACGATCCACGCTATCACGCCAAAAGGCGTCGCCATCCTTGGGGAACCAGCTTGACCGATACCACAGCCCGGTTTCAACGAACTTTGCACCATTGCGCTCTGCCCAACCATGCAGCGGTGATTTGCGCACCGGCTGAAAATCCATTCCCTTGGACGTCCCGACCAGCGCACCAAACGATACCGGCGTGTAAAACGGGCGGAAGGTTGTTGTGCCGATTTCGCCGGGCGAAACACCCTTGTTCTCGGCCAGGATGCCAATGGCATTCACATTCGATGTTTTGCCCTGATCCGTTGCCATGCCATTGGTGGTGTAGCGCTTGGCAAGCTCGACATGATCATAGCCTTCGCGCATGGCAAGGGTAATGTCAGACGCCGCGACGTCATTCTGGAAGTCAACAAACGCCTTGCCCTTGCTTGATGCCACCCGCCAGACCGGCTGGATGTGATCGACTTTTTGCTCGGTCTGCTCGACCCCCGGAAGTGATGCGGCCTCGCCCATCACACCCAGTTCCGCCAACGCCTTGACGGCGGCAACGCCACCGGCTGCAAAACAGGCAGCAACACCGGCTTTTCCGGCAACCGCCCCGCAGGGCGTCATGCCGTCGGTGTTTTCCGGCGGCATGAAACCGACATGCGCGTCCGACCAGACAGGTTTGCCTCCGCGATGGCAGGCCAGATGCACAATCGGGCTGTACCCGCCTGATACGCCAAGGGCATCAACCGCAATCACCTCGTCACGACCGTCATCATGGCGCACCGTGATCGACTTGATCGCCCTGCGACCTGCTGTATCACGTACCATCGCACCGGCAATCAGGCGCGCCTTGCCCGCGTAGTTGATGTTCGGGCAGGTGCGCGGATCAATGATCGCGGCAACCTCGATACCACGCGCCTCAAGATCCACCGCGGTCTGATAGGCCTGACTGTTATTGGCAAACAACGCCACCCGTTTGCCCGGTGCCACACCATAGGCATTCAAATAGGTGCGCATGGCCCCGGCCATCATCACACCGGGCCGATCATTGCCACCAAACACAATCGGACGCTCTTCCGCCCCGGTCGCCAGCACCACTTGGCGCGCGACGATGCGCCAAAGACGTTCCATCGCACGGTGCGGGTTGATCTCGTTCTCTGGCAGATGCTTCTGCACCCGTTCGACTGCGCCAAATACCTGATCATCATAGGCAGCAAAAACCGTGGTGCGTTTTTTGATCTCGACATTGGGAAGCGCGTGCAATTCACCAATGATATCGGCAAGCACTGCATCGGCTGGTTTACCACCCACCGGGCTTCCCTCAGCCAGGAAACCACCGCCAAGTTGCGCCCCTTCATCAGCAATGATCACGCGTGCGCCTGCCCGCCCGGCCGTCAGGGCAGCAGCAAGCCCAGCCGGCCCCGCACCGATCACCAAAAGATCACAATGCGCCCAGCATTTTTCGTAACAGCCGGGGTCGGGATCATAGCTTGCCCGTCCCAGACCTGCGGCCTTGCGGATCAGTGGCTCATAAACCTTTTCCCAGAAGGCCGCCGGCCACATGAATGTCTTGTAATAGAACCCGGCACCTAAAAGCGGCCCAAGCAAACCGTTGGCCGCTCCGATATCAAATTTGACATTCGGCCAGCAGTTCTGCGATCGCGCTTCAAGTCCGTCAAACAGTTCTGCCATGGTCGCACGGGTATTGGGATCACGCCGCCCGTCACGCCCGATGGTCAGAAGGGCATTGGGTTCCGCCGCCCCGGCGGTCAGGATGCCGCGTGGCCGGTGATATTTGAAACTACGGCCAACCAGCTGCCGGCCATTGGCCAAAAGGCTTGATGCAACCGTATCCCCGCCAAAGCCACTCAGCGCCTCGCCGTTAAAGGTGAAGCGTCGCACATCACTGCGGTCAATCAGCGTACCGCCATCAATCCGGAAACTGGTCATGCCCTGGCCTCCGTTTTGAGGGTACTTGCATCAACCACCTTTGACGTTTCATGGGTCACGGTATTGCGGCTTAGAACCAGCCAGCGCCGACACCCGCCGGAATGATGCCAGTATTCGCGGTGTTCGCCGCGCGGGTTGTCGCGCAGGTAAACATGATCAAACCAGACGGCTTCATCGGCACCAGCACTTGGGCGCGGGGTGGTGACTTCGCCGCGGATCGTGAATTCCTCACGTGGGCGCAGGCCGCAATGAGGACATTTGACAAGACTACTCATTTCCAAACTTCCTCAATGCAGGTTGGCCTGGGCGCCAACGCCCTTTTCGTCCAGTAGATACCCGCGTGCAAAGCGGTCCATCCGAAACGCGGTTGCAGTTTCATGCGGCGTATCGGTCGCCAGCAAATGGGCAAAGCAATAGCCCGACGCCGGGGTGGCCTTGAACCCGCCATAGCACCAGCCACCATTGAAATAGAGATTGCCAAGATGGGTGCGATCCATGATCGGCGATCCATCCATGCTCATATCCATGATCCCGCCCCAACTGCGCAGGATACGCACCCGCGAAAGTGCGGGGATCATCGCCATACCGGCCTCGGCCACATGTTCCACGCACGCAAGGTTTCCGCGCTGAGCGTAGGAATTATACCCTTCGATATCCCCGCCAAACACCAGCCCGCCCTTGTCTGATTGCGACACATAGAAATGCCCCGCACCAAATGTGACCACGGTATCGATGAACGGTTTCAATCCTTCGGACACAAAGGCCTGCAAGGCGTGGCTTTCAATCGGCAGGCGCATATCGACCATCTTGGCAACATGGCTTGAACTGCCTGCCACCGCCATGGCGAGCTTGTTGCACGTGATCGCACCGCGTGTGGTTTGAACCCCGGTGACTTGATCGCCATCGCGGTCAATGCCGGTGACTTCGCAATTCTGGATGATATCAACGCCGTTCTGATCGGCCCCGCGCGCGAAGCCCCACGCAACGGCGTCATGACGCACCGTGCCGCCGCGCGCCTGCATCAGGCCACCCATGATCGGGAAACGGGCATTCTCATAATCCAGAAATGGCAGTTTTTCGCGCAGCTGATCACGGTCAAGAAGTTCCGCATCCACCCCATGCAGGCGCATGGCATTGCCACGCCGCGTGTAGGCATCGCGCTGGGCATCGGAATGGAACAGATTGATCACACCGCGCTGGGACACCATGGCGTTGAAATTGAAATCCTGCTCAAGGCCTTCCCACAGCTTCATCGAAAATTCGTAGAACGGGTTGTTGCCTTCAAGCAGGTAGTTGGATCGAATGATCGTCGTATTCCGCCCGATATTCCCCGATCCAAGATAGCCCTTTTCAAGCACGGCAACATTGCGCACGCCAAACACCTTGGAAAGGTAATAGGCGGTTGCCAATCCATGCCCGCCACCGCCGATGATGATCACATCGTAATGCGATTTCGGATCCGGATTGCGCCATGCCGGCTTCCAGTTCTTGTTCTTGGAAAACGCATTGCCAAGCAATGACAGGGCTGAATAACGCATCATCGATCTTTCGCTGTTGCCCGCATCGGTTATGTGCGGTCAGGACCAATCAATCTTGACAGAGACGGGAATTGCAGCTTGTCTTATAAAGACATTGAATAACACAAATGCGACATCAGCATATTATTGTCGGGACAAAGGCCATCATGACAGCGGAAACCCAATCGAAGGCGATGCCTGCAGCGCGCGCCGGACAATCTGGCGCCAAACCGGTTCCGGCGACGCAGCATATCGGGTTTATGCTTCTGCCCGACTTTGCCTTGATGTCCTATGCCTCGGCGATTGAGCCCTTGCGCGCAGCCAACCTTCTGGCCGGTCAGCCGATCTACAAGGTTCTGAATTATTCTGCGACAGGCGGGAATGTTCTGTCCTCTTCCGGCACGATGGTCCCGACGACCCCGCTTTCCCAAGCCCCGACCAGCCTGCACACCCTTTTTGTCTGTGCTGGCGGGCATCCGTCGCAATGGCAAGCACCGGGCATGCTGGGCAGTTTGCGGAAACTGGCATTGTGGGGCGTGCGCATGGGGGGCATTTCAAGCGGGGCTTATGTTCTGGCCGCTGCCGGGCTTCTGGGTCAGCGACTGTTTACCATCCATTGGGAACATGCCCCCGCCCTGATCGAAGCGTTTCCCGATCTGGAACCCGAACGCGCCCGCTTTGTCATTGACGCTGATCGTATCACGTGTGGTGGCGGGGTGGCCCCGCTGGACATGATGCATGCCATGATCGCCGAAAATCTTGGATCGGATTTTGCCACCCGCGTTTCCGACTGGTATCTGCACACCCAGGTTGGGCAATCAGGCGGGTCGCAGCGCGCATCGCTTGCCGAACGCTATAACCTGCATCATCCGGGATTGCTTCGGGTTCTTGAAAAGATGGAAACCACCATCGAGGACCCGAAAACCCGTGACGAGATGGCGCGGTTTGCAAGGCTTTCGACCCGCCAGCTTGATCGGCTGTTTGATCAGCATCTGGGCAAGTCGTTTCTGGAAACCTATCGACAGGTTCGCCTTGAACACGCACACAAGCTTCTGACGCAAAGTGTCCTGACCATTTCCGAAATCGCCTTTGCCACCGGCTTTTCCAACAGCAGCCATTTTTCGCGCAGCTACAAGGCAGTTTATGGTGTGAAACCAAGCGAAGCACGCCGTCACTGACGCCGCGCGGATCCCCGACGCCCTATCCAACCGACGGGCGCATTTCCCACGCCCAATTCCGACAGAATCGGCATAACGCCACGAGTCTGCATATTTGATATGCAGACAATTCTGACGTCTATTTTTTACGCAAATTCCTTAGAATTCAATTTAGTGTTTTTATAATGTATTGTTTTTATTAATTTTATTGCATCGCACAACAAAAAACACATTATAACTTGTTCACTAGAAGGAATTGATTTTTAATAAAAGGAATGTCCATCGGGGGGCATTATGTGATGGAGAGACTAAAATGGAACAATCCGTACCAGAGTTGATGGCAAGGCTGGACAGCCTTGAAGCATCGCTCAGCATGGCAACGACCATCAATTCCGAAGTATTCTATTGGTGGTGTACTGCACTGATGCTTGCCATCCACGCAGGCTTCCTTGCGTATGAAATGGGTGCATCGCGCGCGAAGAATGCGCTGGCATCCGGCATGAAAAACCTGATCGCTTTCGCATTCCTGGTCCCGACCTTCTATTATGTAGGTTGGTGGATCTATCTTGCGTTTCCGACAGGCTTCACGATTTCCGACGGTTCCGAGGCAGGCCTGCCCTGGAGCGAATATATGGGGCCGAACCTGACCGATAACGCATCGGGCATTTTCTATGCGGCCTTCACGCTGTTTGCTGCAACCACCGCCTCGATCATGTCGGGTTCGGTGATCGAACGTATCCGTATTTCCGGCTTCACGATCCTTGCGATCTTTCTGGGCTCGGTTGTCTGGATCCTTGGCGCATCCTGGGGCTGGCACCCGGATGGCTGGCTCACCACCGAGTGGGGCCTGCATGACGTTGGCGCGGCGGGTGCCGTTCACACCGTGGCTGGCTTCTTTACCCTTGGTGTTCTGATCAACCTTGGTCCGCGTATCGGTCGCTTCAATGCCGATGGTTCGGTCAACAACATCGACGGTCACAACATGCCGATGTCGCTGATTGGCCTGATGCTTATCGTTATGGGCTTCTTCGGCTTCCTTGGCGGCTGCATCATCTATACCGGCGACACCTGGATGACCATTTACAACACCCCGGCAACCCTGTCGGCATTCGCATTCAACACCCTGATGGGCGTTGCAGGCGGCATGATCGGTGCGTATCTGGTCACCCGCGATCCGTTCTGGATGATGTCCGGTGCCCTGATCGGTGTGATCTCTTCTGCACCAGCACTTGACCTTTACTATCCGGGTCTTGCCTTCCTTGTCAGCTTCGGCGGCGGTTGTGTCATGCCGAAACTCAACGACATCCTGGTCGAGAAATTCAAAATCGACGATGCCGTTGGTGCTGTTGCCGTTCACGGCTTTGGCGGTGTCTGGGGCCTTGTGATGGCCGGTATCTTTGCGTCGGGTTACCCGAACGTTGCCGGTCCGGAGATCTCGTTTGTTGGTCAGCTTTCAAGTGCTGTCGTCTTCATGATCCTTGGCTTCGCACCGGGTTACGTTCTGTCCCTGGTTCTGAAGGTTGTTGGTCTGCTGCGCGTTTCTGAAAACGCAGAGCTGGCTGGCCTCGACAAGGCTGAAGTTCCGGCAAGCGCATATCCGGAAAGCTCTGTTCCGGCAGCGTTCACCAACGATCCGACTTCGCCGACCCCGGCCGAGTAATCGCGATCTGAATTTTTCGACACAAGGAAACTGAAAAATGAATACAGCTCCGCTTACAACCTGGGAAGGTGCAGAAGCTTACTTCACCTTCGCAGACAAGCCAGCACTGCTTGTTCTCTTCACGCTGGTTGGTATCGGTGTGTGCGTATGGACCATCGCTTCGATGGCCCGTCACGAGAGCAAAGCCTACAAAGACATGTAATCTGATTGACGTGAAGCAGGACCATTCTGCCCTGAACCTTAAGGTGCTGCTTCGCTCAACCGACACAGCGAGAGGCCAGTATCAAAACTGGCCTCTCTGCCTTTCTGCAACAGACGAAATATCCAAGAAGAATTCAGGCACGCCTGATCGGCATGCCAACAGGGGAAACAGGCCGACTCCCGGTCCGGTTCTTCGGGCCATCTGACTTCCCGTCGCTTTCAGATCATTCACCGTACGAGGCCATAATGATCGATCTCACCCGTCCGCCGGAAACCTATCCTCATTCAGTCCGCGCCGCGCGTCCCAGTCGCATCATCAATGCAGGACGAACCGCCATGGCGCGCAACCGCGAACGCTATGAAATTCCCGGACGCGGTGCGATCATGATTTCCGTGCGCGAGGGCGATCAACTTGGTCTTCGAAACTGCGAAGGCATGCAAACCGTTGAATTGGTGGGCCTGACCACAGCCGGCAAACCCTGCCCTGGTATTTTTGATCAAATGCCCTACGGCGCGCCGCAAGGATTGATGGAGCTGCTGAACGCGCCGTTTGATAACAGCCTTGGCCGCTTTGCCCAAACGCTGCGCCGTCGTGACATCCGCCTTGAAGACTGTCGTGCGCAACGGCTGTTTGGAAATGGCAGCCCGCCGGGTGACACAGTAGAAATGACCGTGCATCTGGATGGCTTTGTCATCATTGCCACGCCTGCGCCACTGATGCAGATTGACGCGCACAACACCGCAACGCCGATCACCGCACTGGTCAAACGCGCCCATCATTCTGATACCAACAGCTTTGCGCTGCCCGATCCGCTGACCGATCCGGTGGTAGATTTGCGTGTTCATTCCTCGACCGCCGAGGCCTATGAAATCAAGGCCGGCGACTATATCCAGATTCTGGACGTCGATGGGCGGCAATGCACAGATTTTCAGTGCTTTGATGCGCGCAAACTTGACCGCAGCATACAGAACCCACTGGATGTGACCACCACACGCACATTGATGGGCCACGCCTATCCAATGCCGGGTCTGCACGGCAAGTACTTTGATCAGGATATGGACCCGCTGGTCGAAGTCGTTCAGGACACCTGCGGACGTCATGACGCATTTGCCATGGCCTGTGCGGCGAAATATTACGATGATATCGGCTACCCCGGCCATGTGAACTGCACGGACAACTTCAACGCAGCCCTTGCCCAACATGGCGTTGATCCGCGCCCCGGCTGGATGGCGATCAACTTCTTTTTCAACACCGGTATCGATGATCACGGCGTGATGTATGCCGATCAGCCCTGGTCGCGTCCGGGCGATTATGTGTTGCTGCGCGCAATGACGGACCTTGTCTGTGTTTCGTCAGCCTGCCCGGATGACACATCGGCCGCCAATGGGTGGAAACCGACCGACATCCATATCCGAAGCTATGACAGCAAAGAAAAATTCACCCATGCCGTTGCCTGGCGCCCGACTGCAGAGGCCGAAGCAAAAATGACCAAAGAAACTGCCTTCCACCCGCGTCTGAGTGAACTGACCCGCAATTTCGTCGAATATAAGGGCTTCTGGCTCGCGCATGAATATACCGGCCACGGCATGATCGAAGAATATTATGCTTGCCGTGAAAAGGCGGTGGTGATTGATCTGTCTGCGTTGCGCAAGTTTGAAATCACCGGCCCGGACAGCGAAACGCTGATGCAATATTGCCTGACGCGTAATGTCAAAAAGCTTGGTATCGGACAGGTTGTCTATTCCGCGATGTGTTATCCGCATGGCGGCATGATTGATGATGGTACGCTGCTGCGTCTGGGGCAGGATAACTTCCGCTGGATTTGCGGTGATGACTATAGTGGCGTGTGGCTGCGTGAACAGGCCGAAAAACTTGGCCTGCAGGTCCTGATCCGCTCATCAACCGATCAGATGCACAACATCGCCGTTCAGGGTCCCAAAAGCCGTGAGATCCTCCGCGAAGTGATCTGGACACCCCCGCATCAGCCCAAGCTTGATGAAGTCGACTGGTTCAAATTCACCATTGGCCGGATCGGGGATGCCAAAGGCGCACCCGTCGTGGTATCGCGCACCGGCTATACCGGCGAACTGGGCTACGAAGTTTGGTGCCATCCCAAGGATGCCACCACCGTCTTTGACGCCGTCAGGGACGCGGGCAAACCACACGGGCTGACGCCGATGGGGCTGGCCGCCCTTGATATGGTCCGTATTGAGGCGGGCCTGATCTTTGCCGATTATGAATTCTCCGATCAGACCGACCCGTTTGAAGCCGGGATCGGCTTTACCGTGCCGCTGAAGTCCAAGGAAGATGACTTTATCGGGCGCGATGCCCTGATCCGGCGCAAGGAACATCCGTCACACAAACTGGTCGGGATCGAGATTGATGGCAATGTCACGGTGGGGCATGGTGATTGCGTGCATATCGGGCGCGCCCAAATTGGCGTAATTACCAGTGCCGTCCGATCGCCCATTCTTGGCAAAAACATCGCCCTTGCCCGGGTCGACATTGCACATGCCGATATCGGGACAGAGGTCGAGATTGGCAAGCTGGACGGCCATATGGTTCGCCTGCCCGCCACCATCACGGCATTTCCGCATTACGACCCGAAAAAGGAAAAGCCACGGTCCTAGGGACTGTGGCATCCAGGCCCGAAAAGAAACCCCGCCGCCATAACGGCTGCGGGGGTGACTGCGAGTTTGATTAAGGGAGACGGCGGGCTTCCACCCGCTTCTTTAAAGGTCTCGCAATACGGCTGCCTATTCGGCAGCCGTTTTCTTTTCGATCTGCAAATAGGCTTCAAGGCTGTCATCAAGCTCGTCCAGCCAAGGCGTGTGATGGGCCGGTGACATATTGCCCGTCATCAGGGACCGATAGGACTTGTTGCGATAGCCCATGATGTCGTCGGCCTTGTCATGCTCCCACTCCTCGAAGGTCTTGTTTACCCCTTCGATGTCGAACATCGGATAGTCCGTCATTTCGATCAGATGGGCGGTGTAATCCCCCTGGAACCAGATCATGTCATGATCGTCTTTCAGGCCTTCCTCGCGATCCCGCCAGGCTTTACTGTCGGCCTTCATCTCATCCTTCGATGGCAAGGGAATGCGCCCCATGATGACATCGCGGGCGAACCATGCCTGCGCGTCAAACATGTTGAAGGTATAGAACTGGTCTTGCATGCCAAGATACATCATCTTCGGATTTTCTTCCCAGACGACACCTTTATAAAGCCCCAGCGGCCACAGACGGTTATCGGTCTTAAGGCGCAGATCATCGGTCAGGAACGGGAAGTAATGCTGATAGCCGGTGCACAGAATGATCGCATCGACATCGCGCGATGAGCCATCCTTGAAATAGGCGGTATTGCCATCAACCTTGGTCAGAAGCGGCACCTCGGCCCAGTTATCAGGCCAGTCAAAACCGATCGGATTGGTCCGGTGACTGACCGTGACGGATTTACAGCCATACTTGTAACATTGCGATCCGATATCCTCGGCAGAATAGGACGTGCCGATGATCAGGATATCCTTGTCCTTGAATTCCAGCGCATCGCGGAAATCATGGGCGTGCAGAACACGCCCGCCAAAGGTATCAAAACCGGGAAATTCCGGCACATTCGGGGTCGAAAAATGACCATTGGCAACAATCACATGATCAAACTCCTCGGTCGAAACCACATCATTTTTCAGATCATGAGCCGTCACCAAAAAGGTTTGGCTTTCCTCGTCAAACTCAACGGTGCGGACCGGTGTTCTGAAACGCACCCATGGCCGGACATTGGCCTTTTCAACGCGCCCTTTGATGTAATCCCAAATCACCGCGCGCGGCGGATAGGATGCGATGGGTTTGCCAAAATGTTCCTCAAACGTGTAGTCGGCAAATTCAAGGCATTCCTTTGGGCCGTTTGACCACAAATAGCGATACATCGACCCGTGGATCGGTTCGCCATATTCATCAAGACCGGTGCGCCAAGTGTAATTCCACAAGCCACCCCAGTCTTCCTGACGTTCAAAACACACTATTTCGGGGATTTCGGCCCCTTTGGCGGCAGCAGATTGAAATGCACGCATCTGCGCCATGCCCGACGGACCGGCGCCAATAATCGCAACACGAAGTGTCATAGCCTTAATTCCCCAATAAAAGCGTTATTCGTTTCCTCCGTCCGGCTTTGTGCCGGTTCGTTTTTCAGGGTCAAAGCCCTAGTCGGGGAAAATCCCCGGTGACGTCGGCGCGCCGTCGTCAAATTGTGAAAGCCATTCGACCAGGATCGGGTGGTAGCGTGACAGCCCCTTGTAATCGACAAGTTCAGGCCGAAGATCACGCATCACACGATGCAGGCGACGCCCCCATTTCGGCTGGGTCACCACTTCGTTCATCGCCATCAGATAAGTGCGAATGGGAAACAGGATCGCGTTGGAGCGCGGCAGACGCCAAAACGTCTGAAGCTCCACGCGCAGATGGATCTTTTCGCCGATATTCTCGGGCGTCACTGTCAGTTTGTCGGGCCCCCATTTGGGATAGTTTTCCGGGCTGGTATCCAGACGCGGATTAACCGTCAGCGTCCAGTTCAGGCGCCGCGATGGCTGGCCTTGTGGCAGGGTCAGAAGGAATTTCAGCGCACGCTGGAACACACCCAGTTCGTGGGCAAGCGGGACAGGCGCATGCCATTCAAAGAAATTCATGCCAATGTCGAAATCAAGCGACCAGTCGGCCTGTGCCGTGATGATCCCGGCATCCATCCAAAGATTGCCATCGCGTTGATCAAGGATAGCGTGATCGCCTTGTACCTGACGTCCGATATATTCCATCGGGTGGCAGGGCAGTGTCGAACTGTCGCCAAAGGTAAAGGTATCGTCGATCTGAAGTGGCTTGTTGATCCAGTGCCAGCGATCACCATCCATGGTCAGTTTGAACAGATCAGGATAATCGCGCGCCTTGGACACCATCACGAGTTCAAGGAAATCCCACCCGGCGGTTTCCATATGCGGCAGGGCCTGACACCGACCGGGATCTTCGGCCAGAACAAGGGCGCGGTCCTTCATTTCCGCGACGTAATGTTCATCAACATCGAACGCATTTTCAAACGGACTGCCGGCACGCGCAGCATGATGCGGTTCGATATTGGTGGAATACATATATTCGTCTTCCGGGAACGGAAACGGAAAACGCGGAATGTTTGACGGGCTGTTGGCGTAGGTGAAATCACCGCGAAAGGTTTCGTCTTTAAACTGGATTGTCATGGCTGAAATCCCCTTTACAGATCAAGTTCAAGGCGTTTGCCACGGAACCGCGAAACACACGGCATGATCCGCTGCTTGGCTGCGCGCTGTTCTTCATCAAGCCAATGGTCGTTGTGCATGATCTCGCCGTCACAGGCGACGACAGCCGTTTCGCATTGACCACACGCCCCGCCCCGGCACATGCAATTGATCGGGGTTCCCGATGCCTCAACAGCTTCAAGCAGGCTTTGCTCCGCACCCACAGTGATATCAATCCCGGCCTTGGCCAGATGCACTTCAAAGGGCTCGCCAACCGGTGGGGCCAGGAAGTGTTCGAAATGAACGTGTGCTGCAGGCCAACCAAGACTTGTGGCGGTTTCAACCACCCGTTCGATCATGCCCTTTGGGCCGCAAACATAGACATGCGTGCCCAATGGCTGACTGGATAGAAGGGTTTCGAAATCAACGCTTTCGCCCTGATCATCGCAATAGCACGACACATGATCGCCAAAACGATCTGCAAGGCTGTCCATATAGGCGGCCTGAGATGCTGAACGCGCGGCATAGTGCAGCTCAAACGGCACGCCAAGTTTATCGGCCTGCGTCATCTGTGCGATGAACGGCGTGATGCCGATGCCCCCCGCAATCATCAGATGCTTTCTGGCGCGCAAGTCGAGCGCGAACAGATTGACCGGGGCAGAGATTTTCATCTGCGTACCGGGTGTGACCTGTTCATGCATGAATTTCGATCCGCCACGCCCGGTATCGTCGCGACGTACCGAAATCGCATACTGGTCACGCTCGAACGGGGAACTCATCAACGAATAGGGATTTTTGCGTTTGGTGCCATCATCAAGCATCTCGACAACGATATGCGCCCCGCCCGAAAAGGCGGGCAATTCATCGCCATTCACGTGCTTGAATTCGAACCGTTTAATGATCGGGTTGACCTCGACCACATTGCTGACGACAACCGGAATCAAATGATCAGATGCACTCATTTGAACACCTCCTTGATCTCGATTTCTTCAGACGGGTCTTCGGCATTGATGCAGACCCCCTGAAACGCCGCCAGTCGACGGGAATAATGATCACGCACGAGCAGAAGCAAATCGCAAGACGGGCATTTGACCGGCTGGGTGGTGACGTCCTCGATCATGGTTTTGCAATGAACACACTGGACACGACGTGCCAGACTGCCGCGATGCTCACACTGCACCGCTGTATGATCGAGGCCGCATTCCTCACCCTTGGCAACGCCCTGCCCAACAAGGCCCTCGGTCCCGGCAAGATAAAGCTGGCTGCCCATCTTGGCGTCTGACAGCCATTCACCAAGCTTGGCGACGGCGTCGTCAATGGTCGGGAAATGTTCGAACCGGTTGGCGCCAAGCGCATAAAGTGACGTGATAAGCGCAGTTTCGCCCGGGGTCGGTACATACAGGATATGTACCTTTTCCATCATGTCGCGGGGCAATTCCTGCACGACCCGAATGACACATTCGGCACCGGATGCATCGGCCAGAAAATAATGCGCCAGACCGGGCACGATTTTTAAAGCGCCATAGGTCGGGCGGGAGATAATGCTTTCTTCTATCAAACTCTCAGACATGGTAGCGGGTCCCATTCTGTCAGAAACCACAAGGATCAAGGCGGTTGATCCGGGGGCCTCTGACAGCCCCCGGTCACCGACCTTAACCCTTGGCTGTTCTTTTCAATTTTTTGGGGTCATCAAATGGCATGGTATGGGCCATTCCGCCGAGCATGCCTTTTTCACCGGTTACTTCAAGACGCACACCCTGTTCGGCGCAATCCACCGCCAGACGGGCAATGGCCATGGTCTGGTCCTTGAGCGGTGAATACATCGCACAGGTCACAACGCCGACCTTGGCCCCGTCCTTGAACACCTCGGCCCCTTCGGCCGGGACTTCCTTGCCATCAAACAGAATGCCAAAGATCTTGAAGCGCTCCTTGCCTTTCAGGCGGTAATGTTCCTCGGCACCGCGGAAACCGGTCTTGCCCGGGCTGACGGTGAAATCAAGACCAAGCTCCCACAGGGTATCGCCCGGACCTTCATTTTCGAACGGGTACATCTGCGAGTTATCATAGGGATAAAACAGCAGGTAGCTTTCAACACGCAGCATATCAAGCGTGGTAAAGCGGGTCGGGATAATGCCCATATCGTTGCCCTCGGCAACGATGCGGTCCCAGATCATCCCGGCATCCTGTGCGCGGCAGAAAATCTCGTAACCACGTTCGCCGGTGTAACCGGTACGTGAAATCATCACAGGCGCGCCAAACAACTGGGTCTGCGTGTGATGGAAATAGGGCAGATCGCGAATGCCTGGAACATATTCGGCCAGATAATCCACCGCAAGCGGTCCTTGCAGTGACAAATCATGCAGGTTGTCATCAAAACGAACCGATACATCACGGCCCATCGCGGCCTTGGTCAGTTCTTCGTGGCCGGTGCCCGATCCATGAACCACCATCCATGAATTCGGACCCATGCGATAGATCACGCAGTCATCGGTGAACTTGCCCTGATCATTGAGCATGCAGGCATAGACCGATTTGCCGGGATAGATTTTTTCGACATTGCGCGTGGTGGCATAGTCGATCACGTGGGACGCGTGCGGGCCGGTGATATGAACCTTTTTCAGGCCCGAAACATCCATGATCCCGGCTTTGGTACGGATCGCGATATATTCCTCGTCCCAGTCCTTATCATAGGTCCAGGCCGTGCCCATCCCACTCCAGTCTTCAAGATTGGAACCAAGCGCACGATGCCGGTCGGCAAGGGCTGAAAATCTCCAGCTCGCAGTCATAATGATGGCCTCCTGATATGATTGCCTCCGCGCACAATCAGCGCGCTATTTTTGGCTTATTTTGTTCTATATTTTGGCGGCATCTTGTTCGCGAACGCAATAATTATCTTTCATTTTATTCAAATTTTATTCCTGCAAGGCTATTTTATGCGGCATCGCAACAACTTCGCCTAACGCCATTGGTATAGGGAATTGGGATTTTTATTTTCCCTGTAGTTGATAAATATTTCCTGCCAGTGTAAGTCATGCAGTGGCGTATTAGCGATCCGGGATGGCAAAAGTCCGGACCTCATACAACCGCCATAAAAGCAGGCCCGATCAACGGACCGTTTTGAGGAAACCAGAAACGAGCAGGACCCGCACCGGGAAAAACCGGTGACGGAGGACAAGCCAGAATGGCAAGCACCAATAAAGACCAAGCACCGCACACCACCGACAAAAGCGATCAAGGATCAGGCATGGATTCCATGAGCAAACCCGCCGCCCTCACCCAGGACCCGCACGCGCTTCGCGAACCAAAGGAAAACAATCTGGAAATCGCCATCGGTCACGAGGTCCGTGCGCTGCGCAAGAAACTGGGCATCACGATTTCCGACCTGGCCTCGGCAACGGGCATTTCAATGGGGATGCTGTCCAAGATCGAAAACGGTGTGACATCGCCATCCCTGACATCGCTTCAGGCTCTGGCAAGTGCGCTGGGTGTGCCTCTGACTGATTTCTTCCGCCGCTATGAAGAACCGCGCAATGCGGTCTTTGTCAAAGCCGGTGAAGGTATCGCGATCGAGCGCCGCGGCACACGCGCGGGTCATGAATATAACCTGCTGGGTCATATCGATAACAACACCAGCGGCGTTGTGGTTGAGCCGTATTTGCTGACCCTGACCGAGGAGTCGAGCAGCTTCCCCGCCTTCCAACATGAAGGCATGGAGCTCATCTATATGCTTGAGGGTGAAGTCCGCTACCGCCATGGCGATCAGCTTTACTACATGAAAGAAGGCGACAGCCTGTTCTTTGATGCCGATGCCCGCCACGGACCAGAGGAACTTCTATCATTTCCAATACGTTACCTGTCAATCATCTGCTATCCCGCCCGTGGATAAGCATTCACTCTGGTGAAAACATCAATTCACTGAGAAGAAATTTTTATTCTTCCTAGTTGATTCCGCATTCGCGAACAGGTAGTCTCCATTTCAGAAACAGAATGGAGACTGTCCTGCCATGTGCGGCATTGTTGGTTTATTCCTCAAAGATAAAAGTCTGGAACCGCAACTCGGCACTTTGCTGTCGGAAATGCTGGTGACCATGACCGACCGTGGTCCCGATAGCGCGGGCATCGCAATTTATGGTGCGGACCAGAATGATCTGGTCAAACTCACGATTCAGTCTCCGGCCCCGGAAACAGATTTTGCCGGACTGACCGAAGACCTGCGCAAGGCCGGGGTCACAAATGCATCAATCCTGCCCAAAAGCACCCATGCCGTCATAACGGTTTCAAGCGACCAGCTTGATGTAACCCGGACGGCCCTTGAAGAACTGCGCCCGGATGTCCGCATCATGGGAACCGGGAGCGCGATGGAAATCTACAAGGAAGTCGGCCTGCCCAAGGACGTGCTTGAACGTTTCAAGATTTCCGACATGACCGGCACCCACGGCATTGGCCACACCCGTATGGCGACCGAAAGTGCCGTCACCACCCTTGGTGCCCACCCCTTCTCGACCGGATCGGACCAGTGCCTGGTGCATAATGGTTCACTGTCAAACCACAACAACCTTCGCCGCGAACTGACCCGCGAAGGCATTCGCCTTGAAACCCAGAATGACTCAGAAGTCGCAGCGGCCTATCTGACCGGTGAAATGGCCAAGGGCAAAAACCTGGGAGAGGCACTGACCAGTGCGCTTGATGACCTTGATGGCTTCTTCACCTTTGTGGTTGGCACCAAATCGGGCTTTGGCGTTGTGCGCGATCCGATTGCCTGCAAACCAGCCGTGATGGCGGAAACCGATGCCTATGTCGCATTCGGGTCCGAATACCGCGCACTGGTCAACCTGCCGGGCATTGAAGACGCCAAGGTGTGGGAGCCGGAACCGGCCACCGTTTACTTCTGGGAACACTGATTAACACGAACCCTGTCGGCTGCTGCGATGGCGCGCCGACCCGACCGCTGACACATCGCGGTCAACTGAGGAAGGAACACACATGCCAGTGTTTGATCTTGCAACCACCGAACTGCGCGCGCTCAATCAGGCGCTTCATGCGCTTGATAAAAGTGGTGCGAACGAGGATTTCGAAGTCACCAATCCGCGTGGCTCGCATGCTGTTGCCGTTGGCATTGACGCACCCGTCAATGTCACGATTGACGGCAGTGTCGGCTATTACTGTGCGGGCATGAACGAACAGGCCACCATCACGGTCAAAGGCAATGCCGGTCCGGGTGTGGCGGAAAACATGATGTCGGGCAAAGTCGTGATCAAGGGCGATGCCAGCCAGTATGCCGGGGCCACCGCCCATGGCGGATTGCTGGTGATCGAAGGCAATGCATCTTCACGCTGCGGCATTTCGATGAAAGGTGTCGATATCGTCGTCAAAGGCAATATCGGCCATATGTCGGCCTTCATGGCGCAATCGGGCAACCTTGTTGTTCTGGGCGATGCGGGTGATGCACTGGGTGACTCGCTTTATGAAGCGCGCCTTTTTGTGCGCGGCACGGTCAAAAGCCTTGGTGCCGATTGCGAGAAAAAGGAAATGCGGGCCGAACATATCGACCTGCTGACCAAGCTTCTTGCAGATGCAGGCATCACGGATGTGAAGCCCGAGGAATTCACGCGCTATGGCTCGGCCAGAACGCTTTACAACTTCAGTGTCGATAATTTCGACGCCTATTGATGCGGCACGCTGAAAGCTGCGCAGCACTTCAAACTTGCGCATTTCAGCCCAAAGACAGGATCAGAACATGAGCTACAAAAATCCCGTTACGACGCCGCGTAAATCGGCAACGTTTGATGATTATACCCTTTCGGAAATCCGCCGTGCTGCCGCGACCGGCATTTATGACATCCGTGGTGGTGGCGCCAAACGCAAGGTCCCGCATTTTGACGACCTTTTGTTCCTTGGGGCATCCATGTCGCGCTATCCGCTGGAAGGATACCGCGAGAAATGCGAAACCGCCGTCACGCTGGGTACCCGTTTTGCCAAGAAACCGATCGAACTTAAAATTCCGATCACGATTGCCGGCATGAGCTTTGGTTCGCTCTCCGGTCCGGCCAAGGAGGCGCTTGGACGCGGCGCATCTGCTGCTGGCACCTCGACCACCACGGGCGATGGCGGCATGACCGAGGAAGAGCGCGGCCATTCCACCCAGCTTGTTTATCAGTACCTGCCGTCACGCTATGGCATGAACCCGCGCGACCTGAAACGTGCTGATGCAATTGAAATTGTCATTGGTCAGGGCGCAAAACCGGGCGGCGGCGGTATGCTGCTGGGTCAGAAGATCTCCGACCGCGTTGCTGAAATGCGCAACCTGCCAATGGGCATCGATCAGCGATCCGCCTGCCGTCATCCTGACTGGACCGGCCCGGATGATCTTGAAATCAAAATTCAGGAAATCCGCGAAATCACCGACTGGGAAAAACCGATCTTCATCAAGGTTGGTGGTGCACGCCCCTATTATGACGTGGCCCTTGCGGTCAAGGCCGGTGCCGATGTCATCGTGCTTGATGGTATGCAGGGCGGCACGGCAGCAACCCAGGAAGTCTTTATCGAACATGTCGGTCAGCCGACCCTTGCCTGCATCCGCCCAGCGGTAAAAGCATTGCAAGACATGGGCATGCACCGCAAAGTACAGTTGATCGTTTCGGGCGGAATCCGCAATGGTGCCGATGTTGCCAAGGCGCTTGCCCTTGGCGCAGATGCCGTTTCCATCGGGACTGCGGCCCTTGTCGCGATTGGGGATAATGACCCGAAATGGGAAGAAGAATATAACGAACTTGGCACCACCGCAGGTGCCTATGACGATTGGCATGAAGGTCGTGATCCCGCAGGCATCACGACACAGGATGCCGACCTGATGAAGCGGGTTGACCCGATTGCCGCCGGGCGGCGACTGGCCAACTATCTGAAGGTCATGACCCTTGAAGCGCAAACAATTGCGCGCGCCTGCGGCAAAAATCATGTGCACAACCTCGAACCCGAGGATCTCTGCGCACTGAATATCGAAGCGGCCGCCATGGCTGGTGTACCGCTTGCCGGAACCAACTGGGTTCCGGGTCAGGGAGGATTCTAGAACAGTTAACGTACCACCGGACCCGGTGCGCCTTCTGGCGCGCCCGGGGAACCGATGGATATTGATAAAATTCGTCAGGGGACTTCGATGACCAAGGATCTATCAGCCTTTGCCCGGGAACGCGGCATCAAATACTTCATGATCAGCTTTACCGATCTGTTTGGCGGACAGCGCGCCAAACTTGTCCCGACCCAGGCAATTGCCGACATGCAGGAAGAAGGTGCGGGCTTTGCCGGTTTCGCCACCTGGCTTGACCTGAGCCCGGCCCACCCCGACATGTTCGCCATTCCTGATCCGGATTCTGTCATCCAGTTGCCCTGGAAACCGGAAGTCGCATGGGTTGCCGCCGATTGCATCATGGAAGGCACACCGGTCGAACAGGCACCGCGCAACGTTCTGAAAGCGCAGATCGCCAAGGCGGCAGAACTTGGCCTGAATGTCAAAACCGGGGTTGAGGCGGAATTCTTCCTTGTCACCACCGATGGGTCGGAAATTTCCGACCCGGCCGATACGGCGGAAAAGCCCTGTTACGACCAGCAGGCTGTCATGCGCCGCTATGACGTCATTGCCGAGATTTGCGATTACATGCTTGAACTTGGTTGGGGCGCGTATCAGAACGACCACGAGGACGCCAATGGCCAGTTTGAAATGAACTGGGAATTTGATGACGCACTTAAAACTGCCGACAAACATTCCTTTTTCAAGTTCATGGTCAAATCGATTGCCGAAAAACACGGTCTTCGCGCAACCTTCATGCCCAAGCCCTTCCCGGGCCTGACCGGCAATGGTTGCCATTGCCATGTTTCGGTCTGGGACAATGACGGTGCCAATGCCTTTGCCGATGACGACATGCCATTTGGCCTGTCAGCGAAGGGCAAGACTTTCCTTGGCGGGATCATGAAGCATGCCTCTGCCATGGCGGTGATCACCAACCCGACGGTCAATTCCTATAAGCGGATCAACGCCCCGCGCACCATGTCCGGTGCGACCTGGGCCCCGAACACCGTGACCTGGACGGGCAACAACCGCACACACATGGTGCGTGTGCCGGGACCGGGCCGTTTTGAACTGCGCCTGCCTGATGGCGCGACCAACCCGTATCTGCTGCAGGCCGTAATCATTGCCGCGGGTCTGGATGGCATGGCAACCAATGCCGATCCGGGACCGCATTACGATATCGACATGTATCAAGAAGGTCATCTGATCAAGGATGCGCCGCGTTTGCCGCTGAACCTGCTTGATGCCCTGCGCGAGATGGGATCAAACACAGATCTCCAACTTGCGATGGGCAAGGAATTCTCGAGTGCCTACCTCAAGCTCAAACAAACCGAGTGGAATTCTTATGTTTCTCACTTTTCCCGCTGGGAACGTGAGAACACACTTGATATTTAATGCTTCTGCCCGGCCTCATCTTATTCCCCGATGGACGGGGCCGGGCAATTTTGATTACAGCAAACGAGAAAGCCAAACGCGATGAAAAGCTACGTCCTGACCGTTTCCTGCGACTCTCAACGCGGGGTGGTTGCTGCTATTTCGACCTATTTGGCCGAACATGGCTGCAACATTACCGACAGCTCACAGTTTGACGACCAGGAAACCGGTCTGTTCTTTATGCGGGTCGCCTTCGTAAGCGAAGAAGGCGTTGATCAGGAAACGCTGGCCAAAGGCTTTGAGGGTCCGGCGTCAGAACTTGGCATGACGTATGAGATCCACGACAGTTCCGAGAAGATGAAAGTTCTTCTGATGGTGTCGCGCTTTGGTCACTGCCTGAACGATCTGCTTTACCGCTGGAAAATCGGCGCACTGCCGATTGATATCGTTGGTGTGGTATCAAACCACCTTGATTATCAGAAGGTGGTGGTTAATCACGACATCCCGTTCCACCACATCCCGGTGACCAAGGATAACAAGCCGGAAGCCGAGAAAAAGCTGCTTGATCTGGTGTCGGATTACGATGTCGAACTGATCGTTCTCGCACGCTACATGCAAGTCCTTTCAGACAGCCTGTGCAAGAAGATGAGCGGCAAGATCATCAACATTCATCATTCCTTCCTGCCAAGTTTCAAGGGTGCCAACCCGTATCGTCAGGCCTATGTGCGCGGGGTCAAACTGATTGGGGCGACCGCACACTATGTGACCGCCGATCTTGATGAAGGCCCGATCATCGAGCAGGACATTGCGCGCATCACCCACGCCCAGAACTCTGCCGATTATGTGTCGATTGGCCGTGATGTTGAAAGCCAGGTGCTGGCACGTGCCGTCCACGCGCATATCCACCACCGTTCATTTATCAACGGCAACCGCACAATTGTTTTCCCGCCAAGTCCGGGAAGCTATGCATCAGAACGCATGGGCTAAGCGTCCCAGGATCAGCTCAAACGAAAACGCCCCGGCCAGACATGGCACGGGGCGTTTTCCGTTCTTGCGTCAAGACGCCGTGGTGCTTAGCGCCAGGATTTGGTTGCGCGCCGGTCCACAGCACGGGGAACGATGCCACGCGCGGCATTCCCGATACCGTCAAGCACATTGCTTGCCGCAATATCACACTGGCGATCTGCCATGCGCTTGAACCGTTCGTCAAATAGCGGCTTGCGATCAGCGATTTCACGCGGGTCGGATGCTCGTTCCTGACCTTTTTTGAAGGCTTCGGGCTCCAGCCAGTCAAGTGTCAACCTGGTCAAATCAAGGCGAAGCACGTCACCATCTTTGAGATAGCCGACCGCCCCGCCTGTAAATGCCTCTGGCACCATATGGCCGATGCAGGCCCCTTTGGTCACCCCGGAATAACGGCCATCGGTAATCAGCATTGATGATGCTTCAAGGATGCGATGGTGTCGCAGATTCTGGGACGGAGAGAACATTTCAGGCATGCCATATGCTTCTGGCCCCTGCCCGCCAATGACAAAGGCAAAGGACAGATGCCCCTGTTCAAGCATGTCCTTTGGCGCATCCATATCCACACGGTTTCCACCATTTCGCTGAACGATGGCAGATATCAGATCTTCATCCACGCCATCGGTTTCAATCAGTCGGGAAATCAAATCCGGCGAGGCAAAATCCGCATTGCAGACGTGCTCGTTTTCGTAATAGCGCACGATGAATACGTGATCATCAAAGTGCGAAAGCAAATGATCACTCATGCCCGATGTCTTGACCGCACAGTTTTCAAAGAAGCTGCCCGTAAGAACATCAACGCCTGAACGCTGCCGGACTGGTGTTGCACGAATAACCGACGCATCACCAAGAGATAGATCAACCGGGTTTTCAAGGTCGGCGATCCGTTCCGCCCAGGATTTGCCAAGAACAGTTGGCGCATCAAGGTCCATCGCAACCCCCAGATCGGCAAGCACACGATAGATGCTTTCCATGCCGCGGTTTTTGCCTTCGGCCATTTGCTGCGCCAGAACAAAGGTATCGCGGTTTTCCGTCAGGCTGTGGGCGAAAATCTCGGGCACAGGTGTCTGGGTGCGGACATCCTGATAATCGTCAATCGAGATATCGAAACCGGCATAGCGCATCATGAAGGGCAAATGCAAAAGCATGTTGCTGCTTGAACCGGTTGCGTTGTGAATGCGCACAAAATTGGCGAAGTTGGCCTTCAGCAAATTGCCGATGGCATATTCCGGCTTGTTGAAAACCCCGAACAGGGCATCAACGCCCGCTGCAACGGCCTCGAACGGCGGGACATCGGTCAGCAATTCCAGTTCCGGCGGGGTCAGACCAAAGGCCGCCAGCATGGTCCGCGAAGAATTTCCGGTCCCGTTAAAGGCACAGATGCCGCCCTTTGAATCACAAGTCGCCGTCGCAAGCTCATCAAGCACCTTGCGTTCTTGCGCTGCATCGATGATCCCAAGCAACCTTGCACGTTCTAGCAAACCGGCAAAAGCCTCGTCAGAGGTACATTGCAGGATATAGCGCATGTTTTCGCGGATATCCGCGCCAAGGTCGTCATGTCCGGCTGCATCAGCGTCCGCTGCAATACGATCAAGCAACCGCCGGGTTCCATCGGGAATTTCACCGCCCTTAAGAACGTGGGATGGCGCAAACACCGCCCAGACCGGCGCCTGATCACCACGCCAGGCGCGTGCATGATCGGCCGCAGCCAAACCGGCAACCACCGCAGCAGGCGACTTGTCGCACCCGGCAATCACATAGGCCGCATGATAGCTGTGACCTTCAAAGGTGATATTGACTGCCGCCGCAGTGTGGTTGCGCGACGCCAGTGAATAACTTTGTCCGATATTGTTTTGCGCCGTACCATCACAAATGACCGGGACATGAAACAGGAAGGGAACACCCCCCATTTCCCAAATGCGAATTGCCGCCATCAATGCCTGTGGACGATCCAGAAGATGGGCCGGATGATCCGGTGCACCGCCGATGATTGCGATCCGCGGCCGGTTTTCCACCAGACGTCCGACGACGTCCTTGATCTCGGGCACGACAAAACCACGATCACGGCCAACAACCGGGTTCTCATTCACCGCATCACGCAGCAGACGGACCACTGTGATCGGTTGATTTGCCAATCCCTGAATGCAGTCGCGATACGGGTTGGCTTTTTCATCAATGATGATCGGGGTATTGGGCAGGTTTGCGGGCGACGACATATTGTTTTTCCAAGTTCGAACAGTGGCCTTCGGGCTTACACCCGTCAAAACGGGCGATCAGACGATGCCGCCATCAACGATGAAGTTCTGCGATGAACAAGCTGATGAGACATCTGATGCCAGAAACAGCACCATCTGCGCAACATCATCTCCTACCAATCGGCGCTTTACGCATTGCTGTTCCTGAATACGTTCCTCATCCGCAGGGGAAATCCACAGATCAAGCTGGCGCTGCGTAATGATGCATCCCGGCGTCACCGCGTTAACACGGATGCCATGTCCCCCCCAATCCCGCGCAAGGGCACGGGTAAGCCCGATGATTCCGGCCTTTGCAGTCTCATACGTTACGAGATCCGGCAAGCCCATCATATAACTTACGGAACTGAAATTAATAATACTGCCCGACCCTTTTTCCTTCATGCCCGGCGCCACAGCCTGAGCACAGAAAAAATGATGATTCAAATTGACATCAAGTCCGTCACGCCATTTTTCCGGATCAATATCTTCCGGTGTGTGGCGGTCATCGCGCGCGGCATTATTTACCAGAACCTCTATCGGGCCGATTGCAACCGACATTTCACGGACCGCCTCGGAAATCGAGGATTGCTGCCGTAAATCAAGAGACTTGTAGACCGGGGTTACGCCGTATTCGTCCTGAATAGCTGCAATAAGTTTTTGCGCAGCAGCATCATCAATATCGAAAAATCCGACACGCGCTCCTTGCGCACAGAATGCACGAACGATAGAGGCGCCAATCCCGGATGCGCCGCCTGTTACAAGCACGGACTTGCCGTCAATGTCGTGATAACTCGCTGTCATAACGTTCCCTGTCACTTTTCATATTATTTTAGGTGAATGAATTAAATGCTGCAGCGCACCATCCAATATCAGCCATAATTCAACCAATGATTATGGTTTAATATCGATTGATACACCAAAATCGCTGTTTTTAATTTATTCACTAAAAAATATTTGACAGGACGCATTCTTCACGTCAACATTTTTTCGACAACAAAAATAAATGTCATCTAAAGACACTCACATTCAGGGAAGAAACCGATGAAAAAACTCCTATCGACGGCCATGTTGGCCGGAACCGTACTTCTGTCTGCAAATGCCTTTGCCGCTGACCTGACCGTTGGCGTCAGCTGGTCGAACTTCCAGGAAGAACGCTGGAAAACCGATGAAGCCGCCATCAAGGCCGCTCTTGATGCCGCTGGCGCCGATTACATCAGTGCTGATGCTCAGAGCAATCCTTCAAAACAGCTTGCCGATATCGAAAGCCTGATTGCCCGCGGTGCCGATGCACTGATCGTACTGGCACAAGACTCCGCTTCGATTGGTCCGGCAGTCCAGCTTGCACTTAACGAAGGCATTCCGGTTGTCGGGTATGACCGCCTGATCGAAGACCCGAACGCCTACTACATTACGTTCAACAACAAGGAAGTCGGTCGTCTTCAGGCCGAGGCTGTTTTTGCTGAGCAGCCGAAGGGCAACTATGTCTTCATCAAAGGCGCACCGACCGACCCGAACGCGAACCTTCTGCATGAAGGTCAGCTTGAAGTTCTTCAGGCGGCAATTGACGCTGGCGACATCAATGTCGTTGGCGAAGCTTACACCGACAGCTGGCAGCCTGCGATCGCCCAGCGCAACATGGAACAGTTCCTGACGGCTGCAGACAACAAGGTTGATGCAGTGGTGGCCTCGAATGACGGCACCGCCGGTGGCGTGGTCGCGGCCTTGTCAGCACAGGGCATGCAGGGCATTCCGGTATCAGGTCAGGATGGTGACCATGCAGCACTTAACCGTGTTGCTCTTGGCACCCAGACTGTTTCGGTCTGGAAAGACGCCCGCCTTCTTGGTCAGCGCGCGGCTGAAATCGCCGTCGAACTGGCAGGTGGCACGAAACTGGGCGATGTTGGTGGAACGCAAGACTGGCAAAGCCCGAATGGTGTAACGATGAAATCGTTCTTCCTTGATCCGGTTGCAATTACCCAGAACAAGCTCGACCTGGTGATTGATGCCGGATGGGTTTCCAAGGACGTTGTTTGCCAGGGCGTTACCAATAGCAAGGTTACTGCCTGCAACTAGGCATCCCTGTTTCTTCTGACCTTGCTTAAACCCGGGGCCGACTGCATTTCCCATATCGCGCAGATATTGTATGTCGGCCCCGCTGTATTACGAGCTTATTCATGTCACGACTGCTTTCAAAAATGGAAGTCGACCGCCGTCTGGTCGGCCTCGCCGTTGTCCTGCTGATCATCTGGGTCGGCTTTGATATTGCTTCTGGCGGGCGTTTTATAACCCCACGCAACATCTTTAATCTGTCGGTTCAGACTGCCTCCGTTGCTGTAATGGCATGCGGTATGGTCCTGATCATTGTCACACGCCATATCGACCTGTCAGTTGGGGCTGTTCTTGGCGTTCTTGCCATGATCATGGGGGTTGTTCAGACTGATTTCCTGCCACAGTTTTTTGATTACAACCATCCTTTGACCTGGGTGCTTACACTGGCAATCGGCATTGCAGTCGGTGCGATGATTGGCGGCATACAAGGCGTTGCAGTCGGCTATCTTGGTGTCCCGGCCTTTATTGTAACGCTGGGCGGACTTCTGGTCTGGCGCGGGGCGGCATGGTGGGTCACGCAGGGGCGCACCGTAGCACCGCTTGACCAAAACTTTATCCTGCTGGGTGGCGGCATCGAGGGAACGATTGGCGCGACCTGGAGCTGGATTGTTGCTCTGTTGGCGATCCTGGCGATCATCTATGCCGCAATCATGGAACGCCGTCGTCGCCTTTCATTCGAATTTCCGGTCAAACCGATCTGGGCCGAATATACCAACACCATCATCAAGGCCGGTCTTGTTCTGGTCGTCATTGCCACCTTGAATGCCTACCACCTGCCCACCCGCGCGGCAGAACGCCTTCTTGAAAACAAGGGCATTCCGGTAACACCTGAAAACCTTGAAATTTCTCATGGCATTCCAATCCCGCTTCTGATCGTTGCTCTGGTCGCAATTGTGTTGACCATTGTGGTGAAGCGCACGCGCTTTGGCCGGTATGTCTTTGCGATTGGCGGCAACCCGCAAGCCGCCGAGCTTGCCGGCATCAATGTCAAGCGCATGACTGTTGCTGTCTTTGCGTTGATGGGTGTTCTGTGTGCGATCAGCGCGGCCATCTCGTCGGCACGCTTGCAGTCAGCAGGCAATGATCTGGGCACACTTGATGAACTTCGTGTGATTGCTGCGGTTGTGATTGGCGGGACATCCCTTGCTGGCGGACTTGGTACGATCTATGGCGCACTGATCGGTGCGCTGGTGATGCAAAGCCTGCAAAGTGGTATGGCGCTTCTGGGTGTTGATACCTCGCTGCAAAGCATTGTCATTGGCCTTGTCCTTGTTCTGGCGGTCTTTAGCGACAAGTATTTCCACCGCCGCTACAGCGATCCCAGCGCGTAAGGAGACCCGTAATGACTGATACAAACCAGACCACCGACCCACTGGTCGAAATGCGCGACATCCACATCAGTTTTGGTGGTGTCAAAGCAGTCGATGGCGTCTCCATTGACCTTTATCCTGGCGAGGTTGTTGGCGTTCTGGGCCACAACGGCGCAGGAAAATCGACCCTGATCAAAATCCTGTCCGGTGCCTACAAGGCTGATAGCGGCCAGATCGTTGTTGATGGCAAAGAAGCAAAGATCGAAACAGCCCGCGATGCGCGCGACAACAATATCGAAACGATCTATCAGAACCTGGCGCTTGCCGACAATCTTGACGCTGCCCAGAACCTGTTTCTTGGCCGTGAAATCACCGACAAGTTCGGTTTTCTTGATGATGCGGCCATGGAACACAAGGCACGCGAAGTCCTTCATCGATTGAACCCGAACTTCAAAAAGTTCACATCCCCCGTCTCGGCGCTGTCCGGTGGGCAGCGTCAATCCGTGGCGATTGCACGAGCACTGCTGTTCGAAGCCCGCGTTCTGATCATGGATGAACCGTGTGCCGCCCTTGGCGTGCATGAAACAAAGATGGTCGGAGAACTGATTGATCAGCTCAAACGTGATGGTCTTGGTATTTTGTTGATTAGCCATGATCTTCATGATGTCTTTGACCTTTCGGACCGACTGCATGTTATGAAGAACGGGAAGCTCGTCGGCAGCGTTCGAACCGAAGACGTCACCCATGACGACGTTCTTGGAATGATTATTTTGGGCAAGATGCCCGAACACCTTCTGCATCTGGCGGGTCCGGGCGCAACCAATGCCCCGGATGCACAATCTGCCGCCAACAACAGCTAAGCAAGCGAGATACCGAGATGACCAAAGGTTTTCCGACAAATACTTCCGATATCCTGCCTGATGACGCCAACCGAGCCGTCCTGATTGGTCGAATATGGGATCCACGCGTGGCAGGTCCGACGCCCGTCCTTCTTGATGGGGAAACGCTGCGCGACATCAGCAAGCTTGGCCCGACCATTAGCCAGATTTTGGAACGAGACGATCTGCTGGAAAGTCTTTCAAACGCCGCAAACTTCCCAACAGTTGCGTCGCTTGACGAAATTCTTGATCAATCGCGTCCGGATGCTGATGAAAACAACCCGCATCTTTTGGCACCGAACGATCTTCATGCGATCAAGGCCAGCGGTGTGACATTTGTCGCAAGCCTTCTGGAACGCGTCATCGAAGAACAAGCACGCGGTGACGCCAGCAAGGCTGACCAGATCCGAACCGAGATTACCGGCATCATCGGCGATGACCTGTCACAGATCGAGCCGGGCTCTGCAAAGTCTGCCGACATCAAAAAGGTGCTGATCGAAAAAGGTGCCTGGTCGCAGTACCTTGAAGTCGGTATCGGACCCGATGCCGAGATCTTTACCAAAGCCCCGGTCATGTCCGCAGTTGGACATGGCGCGCATGTCGGCTTGCATCCGATCTCAAACTGGAACAACCCTGAACCGGAAGTGGTTCTGACGGTAACGTCGCTTGGTAAAATTGTCGGCGCGACCCTTGGCAATGATGTCAACCTGCGTGACGTGGAAGGGCGTTCGGCATTGTTGCTTGGCAAGGCAAAAGACAATAATGGCTCCTGCGCCATTGGTCCGTTCATCCGCCTGTTTGACGATCACTTTACCCTTGAAACCGTCAAGTCGGCAGATATCGCCATGGCCGTTGATGGGCCGGATGGCTACCACCTTGATGCGGTCAGCTCGATGAGCCAGATCAGCCGAACGCCGGAAAGCCTTGTTGGACAAGCGATTGGCAAACACCACCAGTATCCGGACGGTCTCATGCTGTTTCTTGGGACGATGTTTGCACCGACCGACGACCGTGGCGGGGCCGGCAAGGGCTTTACCCACGAGATGGGCGACCTCGTCAGCATCTCTACCCCCAGCCTTGGCAAGCTGGTCAATCAGGTTGATCGATCAGATGCCATCAAACCCTGGGATTTCGGGATCAGTGCCTTGATGAACAACCTTGCAGGTCGCGGATTACTGTAATATCGACCATGCAGGCAACCAATCCGCTTGCCAAAGCGGTGTCTGAAATGACCATATTGACCCGGTCGAGTACGTTTTTGATCGGGTCAATTTCAAAAGGATACAGTCCGACCTCATGATGCGCCGCACAGAAAGCGAGACCCCACGCCAGCCATCCCAAACCGCCATTTTGCGGTATCTGCGGGTGCACGGCCCGGCTGCGCGTATTGATATTGGCACAGCAACAGGATTGAGCCCGGCGACGGTGACCTCCCTGACAGCTGACCTTATGGCGCAAGGATTGGTCCGCGAAAGCGAAGGCGGCAACGGCAACACAAACGGCAATACACGTGGCCGTCCCAAGGTCCTGCTTGATCTTGTCCCGAATGCAGCTTGTGTCATCGGCGTTAAAATCACCATTAATCTGATCGAAATCGCTTTGGGTAACTTCAAGGGCGAGATCGAACGCAGCATTGAACACAGCATCAATACGCGTGATCTGGGATCAGAGGAACTCACCAGAACCCTGATTGCACTGATTGATCGCTTTGTTGAACGCAATCAGGACTTCTGCAAACATCCACCAGCAGGCATCAGCATTGCCGTACAGGGTGTGACAGATAGCAATAGCGGCGAAATCATCTGGTCACCGGCCCTGCGCCATCGCCACATTCCGCTGGTTCGATCTTTGACTGAGCGTTATGGCGGCGCGGTCCAGATGTCCAACGACGCAAACTGTATCGCAACCGCGATTTCGCAAAACACCAACCTGCATGATGGCGGTGACTTTGCCGTGATCATGCTGGGCTACGGGATTGGCATGGGGCTTGTGCTGAACGGAAACGTTTATAACGGCGATTTCGGCACCGCCGCCGAGTTTGGCCATACCAAGTTTCAGCCCGATGGCCCGCTTTGCAATTGCGGACGACGCGGCTGTCTTGAGGCCTATATCGGGGACTACGCCATCCTGCGCGATGCCCGCGGCCTGATTGACCTGCCCGAAGCCAACAACCTGCATCCCAGCGAAGATCAGATGATGGATCTGGTTGCGCGCGCACGTAACGGTGACGCAGGCTTGGCCGAGCTGTTCCGCCACGCCGGCAAGGTTCTGGGTTACGGGATTGCTAACCTGATTGCCCTGTTAGGGCCAAAACAAATCTTCATTACCGGGTCGGGCGCACGCGCCTTTGACATGATGGAACCGGAACTGCGGCGCGGCCTGGCAGAGGCACAAGTCCCGGAACTCAGTCGCGGGCCGACAATTACCCATCTGGCTTGGGACAAGGACCTTGCCCTGCAAGGGGCAATTGGCCAAAGTCTGCTCAGACATGACGAGAACATGTTTCAGGCCGCAGGAACAGCCCACAACTAAATCAGCCATCCAATAAAAAAAGCCGCCCGGTTGGGCGGCTTTTCTTTGATGTTTTCAAACGTCCTATTGCCAGGATCAGGCAATGTCGGCTGGCAATACATCCGTCGGGATGTTCTGATAGCAAACCGGGCGCAGGAAGCGACGGATTGCCATCGTCCCGACCGAGGTTGCCCCGAAGTTGGTCGATGCCGGATACGGACCGCCATGTACCATGGTGTCAGATACCTCGACACCGGTCGGGAAGCCATTGGCCAGAACACGACCAGCCTTGTGTTCAAGGATCGGCAGAAGCGAACGGGCATCCTCTGCGTCAGAGGCATCCAGATGCAGCGTGCAGGTCAGCTGACCTTCAAGTGACTTTGCAATCTGGCGCATCTCTGCGACATCCTTGACCCGGACAACAAGACCAAGCGGACCAAAGACCTCTTCGCCCAGTTCATGGTTGGCAAGCCAGTTTTCACCAGTGGTTTCGAACAGATACGGTGTTGCATTGCGCAGGTCACACGATGTGGTCAGAACCTCTTTGACACCTGACGTCGCGGCAACACGCTTTGCACCGGAACGATAGGTTTCTGCCATGCCATCGGTCAGCATGGTCTGCGGGCCAACTTCCGACAGGCCTTCCTTGGCGGCCGCTACAAATGCATCCGCATCCGGGCCTTCGATCACAACGGCGATCCCCGGGTTGGTGCAGAACTGGCCGGCACCCATGGTAAGCGAACCTGCCCAGCCTTTGCCGATTTCCGCACCGCGCGCCTTAACAGCATTCGGCAGCAGGAACATCGGGTTGACGGAGCCGAGTTCACCAAAGAACGGAATCGGTTCAGGACGGGCAGCACAAAGATCGTAAAGCGCACGACCACCGCCAAGCGAACCGGTAAAGCCAACCGCCTTGATCAGCGGGTGCTGCACCAGGCTTTGGCCAACATCGCGCTTGCCACCCTGAATCAGGCTGAACACGCCCGGATGAACGCCGCATTTCTTGATGGCAGCGTCAATTGCCTGTGCGACAATTTCGCCCGTGCCCGGATGGGCGGAATGGCCTTTGACCACGACCGGGCAACCAGCAGCCAATGCCGATGCAGTGTCACCCCCCGCGACAGAGAAAGCCAGCGGGAAGTTGGACGCACCAAAGACAGCAACCGGACCAATCGGACGCTGCATCAAACGCAGGTCAGGACGCGGCAGCGGCGCACGATCCGGAAGGGCTTCGTCATAACGACGGTCCAGATATTCGCCATCAAGGATGTGGCTGGCAAACAGGCGCAGCTGACCAACGGTACGGCCACGTTCGCCCTGAAGACGGGCTTCGGGCAGGCCGGTTTCCTGCGTACCGATTTCGGTGATTTCTTCACCGCGCGCATCAATTTCATCGGCAATGGTATTGATGAGTTTCGCGCGCTCTTCGCGGCTTGAATAACCATAGGTCCAAAACGCTTCCTCAGCCGCCTTTGCAGCCTGATCAACAAGCGCAGGCGTTCCAACCGGGAAGGTATTGGCCGGACCATGGGCAGGTTCAGACTGGAAGGTCGTCTCGCCAGCGACCCAGTCTCCGGCAATCAGATGTTTTCCTGTCAGGGTATAAGACATTTCAATCAATCCTCTGGAATTCATGGATGGGGTAAAAATGGCTGCGTTACCGTCAAGGTAACCGGGACTTTACCGAGTTGCCAGCCATTCCTCATACTTTTTCTGATTCTCTTCTTTGGTGCAGGGATAAAGTCCGATGATTGACGCACCATTGGCCACCTGTTCGATCACAAAGGCCTCGTAACTTTCCATACCTGCACAGGCTTCGGCGATCTCGTCTGCAAGATGTGCGGGGATCACCATGACCCCGTCCGTATCGCCAACAAGCACATCACCCGGGAAGACGGCAACATCACCACAGGCAATCGGAACGTTGATATCAAGCGCTTCATGCTTGGTCAGGTTGGTCGGGGCTGACGGGCCGGCATAGTAGGCAGGCATGTCAAGTTCACCGATCCCCTCGGCATCGCGGAAACCGGCATCTGACACGATCCCGGCACCACCGCGCACCGCAAGTCGGGTAACAAGGATCGACCCGGCCGATGCCGCAGAAGCATCCTTGCGACCATCCATCACCAGAACATGGCCCGGTGGGCAGGTTTCAATCGCAACACGTTGCGGATGGTCTTCGTTGCGGAACACCTCTATCGGGTTACGGTCTTCACGTGCGGGGATGTAGCGCAGCGTAAAGGCCTGCCCGACCATGTTCTTCTTTTTCGGCGCCACCGGTCGGACACCCTGAATGAACTGGTTGCGCAGGCCCCGCTTGTAAAGCTGGGTTGCAACAGACGCAGTGGACGCGCGCATCAGTTTTTCGCGCGTGGCATCAGACAATACATATTCCGTCATGGTCGGTGTCCTTAGAAAATGTCAGGTTCGCCGGCAGTTTTGCCGAAATCGGTTTCAAGGAAGTCAAAATCGCAGCCCTGATCGGCCTGGGTCACATGGCGCGAGAACATATAGCCATAACCACGTTCGAACCGCGGCTCCGGCGGTGTCAGGGCCTTGCGCCGCGCTTCAAGCTCTTCTTCGGGCACGAGCATATCAAGCGAGCGATTTGGCAGATCAAGGCGGACCGTATCGCCATTTCTCAGAAGTGCGAGTGGCCCACCGATATAGCTTTCCGGGCTGACATGCAAAACACAGGCGCCGTAAGACGTGCCCGACATGCGGGCATCGGAAATCCGGAGCATGTCACGATGGCCCTGTTTGATCAGCGCCTTGGGGATCGGCAGCATGCCCCATTCCGGGAAGCCGGGACCACCTTGCGGACCGGCATTGCGCAGAACCATGACGTGATCCGGCGTGATATCAAGGTTCTCGTCGTCGACGGCCTTTTTCATTTCCGGATAGCTGTCAAAGACCAGCGCCGGTCCTTCATGCACATGGAATTTGGGGTCACAGGCGGCAGGCTTGATCACGGCACCCGTCGGGCAAAGGTTGCCCTTGAGCACAGCAAGGGAGCCTTCCTTGTAGACCGGGTTATCAAGCGGACGGATGACATCGTCATTGTAAACTTCCGCCCCCTCAAGGTTTTCACCAAGGGTCTTGCCGGTGACGGTAACGCAACTGGTATCAAGGCGGTCTTCCATCTGTTTCATCAGGGCGCGCAAACCGCCCGCATAGAAGAAGTCCTCCATCAGGTAATCCTTACCCGATGGCCGGACATTGGCAATCAGCGGCGTGTTGCGGCCAAGCTCGTCGAGATCTTCAAGCTTAAGACCCACACCAGCACGTTTGGCCATCGCAATCAGATGCACCACGGCATTGGTCGAACAACCGGTCGCCATGGCAACAATGGCCGCATTTCGGCAGGACGCGTCGGTGATGATTTGATCGGGTGTCAGGTCTTCCCAGACCATTTCGACAATACGACGTCCACAATCAGCCGACATGCGCTGATGGCCGCTATCGACCGCCGGGATTGATGACGCACCGGGCAAGGTCAGCCCCATGGAATCGGCAATGGCCGTCATGGTGGATGCGGTGCCCATGGTCATGCAGGTCCCGGCAGAACGGGCAATCCCGCCCTGAATGCCAAGCCATTCTTCGTCACTGATATTGCCAGCGCGCCGCTCATCCCAGTATTTCCAGGCATCCGAGCCCGACCCCAGGATTTTACCGGCATAGTTACCGCGCAACATGGGCCCGGCTGGCAGGTAGATCATCGGCACCCCAGCCGAAATCGCACCCATGACAAGACCCGGTGTGGTTTTGTCACAGCCCCCCATCAGGACCACACCATCAAGCGGGTGACAGCGAATGTTTTCCTCTGTCTCCATGGCAAGCAGGTTGCGATAAAGCATTGAGGTCGGCTTGGTGAAACTCTCATCGACCGACAGGGATGGCAGTTCGACAGCAAAGCCGCCCGCCTGCGCGACACCGCGTTTGACATCAACCACCCTTTCTTTGAAATGGGCGTGACAGGTGTTGAGCTCCGACCAGGTATTGAGAATGCCGATGATTGGCTTTCCGCGAAAATCATCTTCGGAGTAGCCAAGCTGCATCATCCGGGACCGATGTCCGAATGAACGCAGATCATCGGGGGAAAACCAGCGTGCCGATCTCAGGTCCTGAGGCTGTTTCTTACTCATTGTCTTATCCTCGGAATGTAAAACGTAACCGTGACAGCGTTGGGCGGCGATCAGACAGGCGATCTCCGATCTTGGACGCAAACACACTCATCCGAGGGTTTCCGCCGCCATCATCAAACACGGAAAGATATTCGCTTTTGACTGTTTGATATAGTAATATATTAGTGCATATCCGGCAAGACGCCTGTATACAAATTGCCTGACCAGACATGAATTGCGGGAACATCATGGTCGAAAACCTGTTCAAAGATGCACCGATTGCCAAGAAACGCCTGCCCAAACTCAAACGGGGTTCGGCCAGCACGCAACTCCATAATTCCTTGCGTGAGCGCATCATTGATCTTGAACTTGCGCCCGGCCAGTACCTATCGCGGATCGAAATTGCCGAAGCATATGGTGTCAGCCAGACGCCGGTTCGTGATGCTTTGCTCAAGCTTGAGGAAGAAGGTCTGGTTGATACCTTTCCGCAGTCCAAGACAGAAGTTTCGCGCATTGACGTCGAACACGCGCTTGAAACGCAGTTCTTGCGCCTGTCGGTCGAGCTTGAAATCACCCGCCGTCTGGCAAATGCCAAAGACCCTGCCCTGACTGTCAAAGCACACTCCATTCTTGCTCAGCAAAATGCGGTCAGCACCGCAAACGATCTCGATACCTTTGGCAAACTTGATCGCGATTTCCATTACGCGCTGTATGAGGCAGCCGGCGTTGCCCAACTCTATGGCGTGGTCGAGGCACGATCCGGTCACATCGACCGCCTGCGCAAGCTCAACCTGCCAGACCCGGGAAAATCGGCATCCATCCTTGATTGCCATCGCCGCATCCTGGATGCGATTGACAAGGGCGATGCCGATACCGCCTGCGAGGTTGTCCGCGAACATCTGATGGGCACGCTTGCCACCGTCGAAGACATCCGCGAACGTCATCCATCCTACTTCTAGGACGGGCTGCTCAACCCCCTCGACTTAGCCGATCAACCCGTTGCCCTTCATGAAGCTTGCCAATTTTTCCTGCTGCACATCCGTCAGCGGCCAGGCGGATGGCGGACGGGTTGCGCCACAATCATCACCCAGCAGTTTGAGTGCCGCCTTTACGCCGGTAACGTTCGTGCCATTCATCTCCTCGGCCCGAACATCCTCGAATGCCTTCATCTCGGAAATCAGTTTGCGTGCCGTGGCGTAGTCGCTGGCCTCAAGGGCGGCGTGAATGGCCATCGAACGTTCCGGCCAGACATTAATCAGGCCTGATGTAAAGCCGCGCGCGCCCACGGCGTAGAATGCCGGCGCCCATGTTTCGGCCAATCCGCCGACCCAAACAATATCCGGGTCACAGGCGTTGATCGCCTCGGCCAGTTTCATCGGGTTGGGGGTTGCCCATTTAACCCCGGCAACACCTTCGACCGCGCACAAATCAGCGATTGCTTTCGTGCCAATAGCATCGTTGCGAAGATAGAGCATCATCGGCAGACCACCGGACGCGTCAGCAATTTGTTTGATGTAGTCAACCACGCCACGCGGGGCGACAAACGGGTCCGGCGGCTGGTGGATCATGAGCGCCTCTGCCCCGGCTTCTGCCGAGGCCTTTGCAAGCGCACAGGCATCACGCACCCCACGACCGATTCCGGCCAGCATCGGCACACGGCCATCGAGCATTTCGGCAACCGACTTCGCCATCGTGATCGCCTCGTCGGTGGTCAGGGCGTAAAATTCACCGGTATTGCCATTCACAACCGGGAAATGCACGCCTGCGGCCAACGCACGATCAATTACGGGGACGAGCTTTTCGGGTGCGACCTCGCCCTCGCTGTCATAGGGCGTGACCAGAATGCCCGAGATCCCCGATAAAACATCGCGCAATTCGGTTTTTGAAAGTGCCATGGTTTCCTTATCCCCGTGCCGTGTCCCGCAGGTACCGAACCAGTCGGCACAGGCGTGTGCGGGATCATCTTGTAATATTTACTTACATCTTGAATAACAAGTATCGCACGCGATGGCAATTCCCTTTGTGTACACAAGGAGCTTTAAACCCCACACGCCAAGGACATGCGCAGGTGCACCTGTTGTCAAGACAAGCAGTCAAAGGAAATTTACAAGTTCGGGAAGATTATTGGTCGGTCAGGCAAACCGGCGGAACAGCCCGCGCCGTTCACGGCAAATCATGGTAAGGCCCGCTTTTCGGGCAAGGTTCACTGCCGTCAAGGTGGGGCCCGAAAGCGTTACAAGCCCGCCTACGCCAAACTGTACGGTCTTGGTGACAATTTCATAGGAACAGCGGCTGGTCATCAGAACGAAACCACCAGCCTGATCAATCCCCTGCCGCGCGATGGCGCCAAGCACCTTGTCGAGCGCGTTATGGCGCCCGATGTCCTCACGGACCAGAACGATGTTACCGCTACCATCAACAAATGCACTGGCATGCAGTAACCCGCCGCCTTCGCGATTGCGGGTCTGATGTTCAGGAAGCGCATCAATCGCGCGCAAGACGACATCCTGTGGCAGGCTGGATGGGGTGACCGTCCCGATCTTGTCCATCGCAACAGCATCAAGCGATTGCACACCACACAAACCACAGCCAGACCGGCCTTCAAGTGTGCGTTGACGATCTGCAAGGCGATCAAAAACATCCTCGTGAAGGTCAGCCTCAATCACATAACCCTGCAGGGTCTTGCGCACATCGCGCAGGGTGATTTGGGAACTACTGTCAGCAATTCCTTCTGACAGGGCAAAACCCACCATGAAATCTTCAAGGTTGTGGGGCGACACCATCATCACAGCATAGGAATGCCCATTAAATGTCAAAGCAGCGGGAACTTCCGGCTGCAACATGATGGGGGTATCATCAGTGCCATCATCGCCTGAAACGGCGCGCGCAAGATCAACGTCACGCCCGTCCAGAATGCGATTTTCAGATGGATTGGCCGTCATGCGTCTTCCTTGACCTTCCGGATCTTTGGTGCGGCCCTCAGAACCAGGGGATGGAAGTCGGCATTGTCTTCCGCGATCATGTCAAACAGCTGCTTGCGCATGCGCGGTTCCCAGAAATCGCTGATATGGTTGGCCACACCTTCAGCAGCCTCGTTCTCGGGCTGGGACTTGAAAAAGGTTGCGATCTGATTGGCCATGTAGACAAGTTTGTCAGGTGCCATTGCGGTTCACTCTTTGACTGTAAACTTCAGAGACAGGCAGGAAATACCAGACACTGGATCAGGTGACCCTAACACAGTGTCTGGCAAATATCCTATTCAGCGGCATCAACGCGCGGTTTGATCCGACGCGACTGTTCGGCCTGACGATCATATTCCACCTGCCATTCGGTCGGGCCATTGCTTGGCGAGACCTGAACCGCGGTTACCTTGTATTCCGGGCAATTGGTCGCCCAGTCGGTATAGTCGGTGGTGATCACGTTGGCCTGCGTGCCGGGATGGTGGAATGTCGTGTAAACCACACCCGGTGCGACACGGTCGGTAATGGTGGCACGAAGGGATGTTTCGCCCGACCGCGATGCAAGACGGATCCAGTCGCCTTCACGAATACCCCGCTGTTCGGCATCGTGCGGATGGATTTCCAGCAAGTCTTCCTTATGCCACGTGCTGTTTTCCGTACGCCGGGTCTGCGCGCCCACATTATACTGACTAAGGATACGTCCCGTGGTCAGCAAAAGCGGGAAGCGCGGACCGGTGCGTTCATCCGTCGCAACATATTCGGTGACAACAAACTTGCCCTTGCCACGGACAAAGCCATCGATATGCATGACCGGGGTCCCTTCCGGGGCCGTGTCATTGCAAGGCCACTGGACCGAGCCTTTTTCTTCAAGCAGGTCATAGCTGACATTGGCAAAGCTTGGCGTGGTTGCGGCAACTTCGGCCATGATCTGTGACGGATGGGTGTAATTCCAGTCCAGCCCCATCGCCCGCGCAAGATTCTGGGTAACCTCCCAATCGGCAAAGCCGTTCATCGGGGTCATCACCTTGCGCACGCGGTTAATGCGGCGTTCGGCGTTGGTGAATGTCCCATCCTTTTCAAGGAAGGTCGAACCGGGCAGGAACACATGCGCGTAGTTCGCGGTTTCATTGAGGAACAGGTCATGAACGACCACACATTCCATTGCGGCCAGACCAGCTGCCACATGTTTGGTATCCGGATCTGACTGAAGGATATCTTCGCCCTGAATATAGATGCCCTTGAATGTGCCTTCGACAGCCGCATCGAGCATATTGGGGATACGAAGACCCGGTTCGTCATCCAGCTTGACACCCCAGATATCCTCGAAAACATCGCGGGTGGCGCTGTCCTGAATATGACGATAGCCCGGCAGTTCGTGCGGGAACGACCCCATATCGCACGAACCTTGCACATTGTTCTGACCACGCAGCGGGTTCACGCCCACACCCGGACGGCCGATATTACCGGTCGCCATGGCAAGGTTGGCAATCGCCATTACGGTGGTTGAACCCTGGCTGTGTTCGGTGACACCCAGACCGTAATAGATCGCACCATTGCCGCCGGTGGCAAAGGTGCGTGCGGCCGTGCGCATGGTCTGGGCATCGACACCGATCATCTCGGCAATAGCTTCGGGGCTGTGTTTTGGATCGGACACAAAGGTTGCCCAATCCTGGAATTCATCCCAGTCGCAGCGTTCACGCACGAACGCTTCGTCAAACAGGCCTTCGGTGACGATCACATGGGCAAGCGATGTCAGAACCGCAACGTTCGTCCCCGGACGCAGCGGGATATGGGCGACCGCCTCGATATGGGGGGAGCGCACAAGGTCAATACGACGCGGATCGATCACGATCAGTTTGGCACCTTCGCGCAGACGCTTTTTCAGGCGCGAGGCAAAGACAGGGTGGCCATCGGTCGGGTTGGCCCCAATCAGGATTACAACATCGGTATGTTCGACAGAATCAAAATCCTGCGTCCCGGCCGAGGTACCAAACGTGGTTTTCAGACCATAGCCGGTCGGCGAATGGCAAACACGCGCGCAGGTATCGACGTTGTTATTGCCAAAACCGGCACGGATCAGTTTTTGAACAAGGAAGGTTTCCTCGTTCGTGCAGCGTGACGAGGTGATACCGCCCAGCGCGCCCTTGCCGTATTTGGCCTGAATGCCCTTGAACTTGTCGGCTGTAAAGCGAAGCGCTTCTTCCCAACTGACTTCCTGCCACGGATCATCAACGTTCTCACGGATCATCGGGTTCAGGATGCGGTCCTTGTGACTGGCATAGCCATAGGCAAAACGCCCCTTCACACAAGAATGGCCACGGTTGGCCTTGCCATCCTTGTAGGGGACCATGCGGACAAGTTCTTCGCCGCGCATTTCCGCCTTGAACGAGCAGCCAACCCCGCAATAGGCGCAAGTGGTAACAACCGAGTGTTCCGGCTGACCGATCTCAATGACCGATTTTTCCTGAAGCGTTGCCGTCGGGCAGGCCTGAACACAGGCACCGCACGATACACATTCGGAATCCAGGAAGTTTTCATGCATGCCGGGCGACACACGCGATTCAAAGCCGCGACCTTCGATGGTCAGCGCAAACGTGCCCTGCACTTCTTCGCAGGCACGGACACAGCGCGAACAGACAATGCATTTTGATGGGTCATAGGTGAAATACGGGTTGGTTTCATCCTTGGCCATATAGCGCGGGTTTTCTTCACCGTTCTGGCGGACCTGAACGTGGTTTTCACCCTCGTAGCCATAACGCACATCGCGCAGGCCAACCGCGCCTGCCATGTCCTGCAATTCGCAATCACCGTTGGCCGCACAGGTCAGGCAATCGAGCGGATGGTCAGAGATGTAAAGTTCCATCACGCCTTTGCGGATCTTCTTGAGCCGCTCGGTCTGGGTATGGACAACCATGCCCTCAGATGCTGGTGTCGTACAGGATGCCGGTGTGCCGTTGCGGCCTTCGACCTCAACCAGACACAGGCGGCAAGACCCGAATGCATCGACCATATCGGTCGCGCACAGTTTCGGGACCTGAATACCGGCCTCCATCGAGGCGCGCATGACAGAGGTGCCTTCAGGCACGGTGACATCCTTGCCATCAATGGTCAGGGTGACGGTCTTTTCGGAATTCTTCGCCGGGGTTCCGTAGTCAACTTCTTTGATCAAGGACATCGTTTCACTCCGCAGCTATATCAAGCGCGCGTGGCTTGAAGTCATCAGGGAAATGGGTCAGTGCGCTTAAGACCGGATAGGGCGTAAAGCCGCCCAGCGCGCACAGCGATCCGAACTTCATGGTTTCACAAAGATCGCGCAGGAGTTCGAGCTGCAATTCAGGTTCTTCACCACGTTCAAGCTTGTCGACCACTTCGGTCCCGCGTACAGAACCAATGCGGCACGGCGTACATTTGCCACACGATTCAATCGCACAGAATTCCATGGCAAAGCGGGCCTGCTTCATCATGTCGACCGTGTCATCAAACACGACAACACCGGCATGGCCGATCAGGCCATCGCGCTTGGCGAATTCTTCGTAGTCAAACGGCGTATCAAACAGTTCCTTGGGGAAATAGGCGCCCAACGGACCACCGACCTGAACCGCCTTGACCGGACGCCCTGTGGCCGTCCCACCGCCGATTTGTTCGACAATTTCACCAAGGGTCAGACCAAAGCCGACTTCATAAAGCCCGCCATGCTTGACGTTCCCGGCAATCTGGATCGGGATGGTGCCCCGCGACCGGCCCATGCCATAATCGCGATAATATTCCGCACCCTTTTCCAGAATGACCGGCACAGAGCACAGCGAAATCACGTTATTGACGACGGTCGGTCGGCCAAGAAAACCTTCAAGGGCGGGCAATGGTGGCTTGGCACGGACAACCCCGCGCTTGCCTTCCATGCTATTAAGAAGGGATGTTTCCTCCCCACAGACATAGGCACCCGCCCCCATGCGGACTTCCATATCAAAGGCCTTGCCGGATCCAAGGATGTTATCGCCCAGAACACCGGCAGCACGGGCGACCTTGATCGCCTCGTTCATCACGTCAATCGCGGTCGGATATTCCGAACGAGTATAGACGTATCCCTTCGTCGCGCCGGTGGCGAGACCGGCAATGATCATGCCTTCGATCAGAACAAACGGCTCGCCTTCCATGATCATGCGATCGGCAAAGGTTCCGCTGTCACCTTCATCGGCGTTACAGACGATATATTTTTGATCGGCTGGCGCTTCGCGGACGGTATTCCATTTGATGCCCGTCGGAAAACCGGCACCACCGCGCCCGCGCAGGCCGCTGTCGGTGACGGCCTTGACGATTTCCTCGTCCGTCATCTTAAGCGCGTTTTCAAGACCGGTCAGGCCTTCATTGGCACGATAATCGTCAAGCGATACCGGATCAATGATGCCGCAGCGCTGGAACGTCAGGCGCGACTGGCTTTTGAGAAACGGGATTTCCGGCGTGCGGCCAAGATAAAGCTTATGATCACCACCGGTCAGGAAGTCAGCCTCAAACAATGCGTCGATATCGTCGGTGCTAACCGGACCATAGGCAACGCGTCCGCGCGGTGTTTCGACCTCGACCATCGGCTCCAGCCAATACATGCCAAACGAGCCGTTGCGCACGATCTTGATATCAGCACCGGATTTGGATGCCTTGGCGGCGATGGCGGATGCAACGTCATCGGCACCCAGTGCGACAGAACCGGAATCAAGAGGTACGTAAACCTTGATGCTCATGATCCCACCTTTTCCAAAATGCGATCCGCACTGACACGGCCAACAACCTTGCCATCAATCATTGCGGCTGGCGCACAGGCACAGAGACCAAGGCAGAAAACAGGTTCCAGTGTGACCTTGCGATCAGCAGTGGTTTGCGACCAATCAACATTAAGGTGGCGCCGAACCTTGTCGCCAAGCGCATCGGCCCCCATCGCCTGACAGGCTTCGGCCCGGCAGATTTTGACGACATGCTTGCCCGCCTTTTCTTCGCGGAAGTAATGATAGAAGCTTGCCACCCCATGGACTTCCGCCCGGCTGAGATTGAGCTTCTTTGCAATGGTCTGAAGCGCGCCATCGGGGATACAGCCAAACTCTTCCTGCACCTCGTGCAGAATTGGCAATAGCGGCCCTTCCAGAGTGATCAACTGATCACAAATGGCAGCGACGCGGACATTCTGGTCCTCGGTCGTTTCCGACATGCAAGCCTCTCTCTCAAGCATGTTGAAGAATTATTCGTTATTGCCGGTATTTTCCGCCAATCGGCGTGGCTGTTCAATAAAGCCATCCCGTTACGCGATAGGGAAAACCTATCAAACGGTCTGAAGCTCAGAGATATGCGCTGCTTCCTTTAAAAGTGCAGAAACCACCGGCGTTGCAGGCTCACGTTTTGCTGCTATCAATCCCACTGTCTGACTGGCATCGGGCTCGATGATTGGAATGGCTTTGACACGATCGCGCATCCCGAAGCTTTCCACCATTTTTTCGGGCATGATACTGGCCCAGTTGCCTGTTTGCACATGGGTGAACAGGGCAATCATCGAGTCACTTTCAAGCGTCGCACTGACCTTGGCACCCGCCATGTGGAGTTGCTGATCAATGATACGACGGTTTTGCATATCGGGCGTTAAAAGACACAAGGGCAAGCTGGCCGCTTCACGCCATGTGATGGCTTCGTAGTCCCCCAAATCCTTAAGGTTGGAGGTCACCAGTTGGTAGCGTTCCCGATATAGCGGAATGGATGTCACCCGCCCGAGGGGTTCGTTATCAAGATAGGTAATCCCCGCATCAATTTGCAGATCATCAAGGAGCGCCTTAATCTCCGTCGACGTCCGCGACAGGATCGCAAAGCTGACATCGGGGTGTTTTTCGCGAAATGGCGTGGTCAGTTCATGCACCATTGAAAGGGCCGTCGGGATAACGGCAATCTGCACCTGCCCGGTCAGGCCAAATCGCATGGCGCGCATTTCGTCGCGCATGGAACGTGTGCTGCCGACAATATGGCGCGCCCATTCCAGAACGCGCTCGCCCTCGGGTGTCAGGCCCTGATAACGCGACCCGCGTTTGACCAATACCACGCCAAGATGGTCTTCAAGTTGGCGCAGGGCACTTGAAAGGGTTGGCTGGGTCACGCCGCATTCTTCGGCAGCATGTCCAAAATGCTGCTCACGGGCGAGAACCATAAACATTTCGAGCTTATCGATCATTTCATATCCGGCACGGCGTCTGGCATCACATTGATCGGATGCAAGCTTTGGGATGCGCCACAATTTGTGGGGCTCTGAACGTGTTGCAGGATAACCGATTATCCCTATGGGCTAAAAGGTTATTCCTGCACCCCATACCATACAATGTAATCGACAAGCAGCTTCGGCTTTCCGGTTCTGATCGAACGCCTAACCTTCCTTGCGGTGAATGGCGAATGGCGACCAGCTTTGGCTGACCGGCATGACTTCAAGCGAGTTGACGTTTACATGTGCTGGAAGGTTCGCCACCCAGAAGATGCTTTCAGCGATGTCTTTTGGCTGGATCGGATCGGCACCGCGATACAGGTTGTCATAGGCTTCCTTGTTGCCGCCGGTGCGAACCAGGGTAAATTCGCTTTCGCACAGACCCGGCTCGATCGAGGTAACACGAACACCCGTGCCCGCAAGATCACAGCGAATACCCAGCGAGAACTGCTGAACAAAGGCCTTGGTCGCACCATAAACATTGCCGCCCGGATAGGGCCAGTTCGATGCAATTGATGCCAGATTGACAATCGCCCCTTTTCGTTCGATCAGCTTATCAAGCATGATACGCGTGATCGCCACCAACCCCTTGTTGTTGGTATCGATCATTGTCATCCAGTCCGACAGCTTGCATTCCTGCGCCGGTGCGGTGCCCAACGCCAGCCCGGCATTATTGACCAGCAAATCAACATCGGCGAAATCGGCAGGCAGCCCATCAACCGCCGCCTGAATGGCATCGGCATCCTGAATATCAAAGCACAGCGCATGGGCGACCGTGGCACCGCCGAGTTCATCGACAAGGGCGTCAAGGCGATCGGCACGGCGGCCGGTGACAATGACTTTCCAACCTTCCTTGACGAACCGGCGGGCCGTTGCCGCCCCAAAGCCAGAAGTTGCGCCGGTAATGAGTGCTGTTTTGGTCATGGATATCTCCGGTGGTGTAAGCAATTTTGATTTAAGCGATCACAGACCAACCGTGATGGTCTGCGCGAAACCGATGATGGCAATGAGAACGAGACTGATGGCACAGACACGCCGCCAGGTGGTTGCCGACATCCGGCGATAGATCATCTCGCCCGGGAAATAGGCGATCATGGCAATCACCAGCAACGGCAAAACAAGTGCGATGAAATCATTGGGCAACATGCCCGCAGCAGCGCGGGTGATAAATCCCAATACATCGACTGAGCCAAAATAGATCGCAAGCGTGTTACGGACCCGGGCATCCTGCGTTCCGCCCGCCAAAAGCCATGCGGCAACCAAAGGACCGCCAACCGCAAAGCCCGACATCAGGATACCAACCGAACAGGCTAGAAGCGCCCCGATGACAAAATGGCCCATCCATTTTGGCGGATGATGCAGCATGGCCACCAAGGCTGCCACCGCGATTGCAAGGTTGGTCGCGATCCGGATGGTCTGATCATCAAGCGCAAAGGCGACATAGGGGCCAAGCACCGCCCCGAAAAGCCCGAAACTCAGCAGGATCGAACAGGCCCGCCAGTCGACCTTGTTCCGATCAAAGTCGCGCAGGATCAGCCCTGTCAGGAGAATGTCGATAACCAGAATAACCGCGGTCGCGGTTGCCGGGGCAAGCACCGTCGACAGACCAAGAGCGGCCAGCAAAGCAAAGCCGAAACCGGTGATGCCACGAAACAGGGCAGCAACCGCGACGATCATGCCAGACAGGATCAGTTCCATGAAATTCCTCGTTGTTACAAACCTGAATTACGCCACTGATTGCTATGGCAATAGAGCCACATCGACCCTTTTAATGGAGCCACATGGCGATCTGGACCTAAATATTGTCGAGTTGTGGCACTAACGCTGTGTCAGATGACCGGTTTAGCTAGCAGCATAACATTTACACCCGCACTCTTGCCGACAGGAGCCAGCATGAACGTGTCCGCCAAACCGAACATGACCAATCATTGGATGCCATTTACCAACAACCGTCTGTTTCACGAAGAACCGCAGATGTTTGCCAAGGCAGAAGGCGTAAAATACTGGACACCGGAAGGCCGTGAAATTCTGGATGGTTCGTCGGGTCTGTTTTGTTGTGCGGCCGGTCACGGACGCCCGGAAATTGCCGATGCCGTCTACAAACAGCTAAGCACACTGGACTACTCACCACATTTCCAGCGCGCCGCCCCTGTTTCGTTCGAGTTTGCCGAAAAGCTGGCCGGTATCCTGCCCGATGGGCTTGATCGTGTGTTCTTTGCCGGTTCGGGCTCCGAGGCGGTGGATACCGCAATGAAGATGTGTCTGGCCTATCATCGTGCCACGGGCAACGCGCAGCGCACCCGGTTTGTATCGCGCGCATGGGGCTATCATGGGGTGAACCTTGGCGGTACGTCGCTTGCCGGGATGGTCAATAACCGTCGTGATTTTTCGGGGATCACCTGTGACGTTGTCCATATGCGCCACACCTGGACCGAAGAACAGAAGTTCACCCGTGGTCAGCCGGAAACCGATGCCGATCTGGCCGATGATCTCGAAGAAATCTGCAAGACCTATGGTGGCGATACCATTGCTGCCGTCTTTGTCGAACCGATTGCCGGATCGATCGGCACCATTGTGCCCCCCAAAGGATACCTAGAAAAGCTTCGCGCGATTTGCGACAAGTACGGCATCTTGCTGGTATTTGACGAAGTGATTACCGGTTTTGGCCGAACAGGTTCTGCTTTCGCCTCCCAGGCATTCGCAGTCAAGCCGGACCTGATCACCATGGCCAAGGCACTGACCAATGGCGCTATTCCAATGAGTGCTGTTGCCACCAGTGCCGAAATTCAGGCCGCTGTCTTTGACGCGGCGGGCGATGCGGACCGCCCGGAATTCTTCCATGGCTATACCTATTCGGCCCACCCGGTGGCCTGTGCTGCCGGGATCGCAGCGCTTGATATCTATGCCAATGACAATCTGTTCGAACGTGCCAACAGCCTGTCGTCGCACTTCCTTGATGGTGTGTTTGGTCTGCGCAACCTGCCCCATGTCAGCGATCTTCGCGGCTATGGCATGATGTCGGGCATTCAGCTGACACCGGGTGATGCGCCGGGCGCAAAGGGAAGCTGGGCACAGCGCGCGCTGTTTGACGAAGGTCTTCACGTCAAGGCAACCGGCGATGCGATCATTTTCGCGCCCGCCTTCGTCAGCACAGAACAGGACATCGACGATATGGTTGCCATCCTGCAGAAGGTTCTTGGCGCGCCAATGTAATTTGCTGGCGGGGGACACAAGCCGATTCCGGGGGAGTTGGGGCCACGGGGATCGCCATGCAGATTACTCTGCGGCGGTCCCTTTTCTGTTTTCAGCCATGATCGCCATAATGGCGTCACGCAATTGGGAAATACCCGGCGCGATCTGATCACGCTCGATCACGGCAAAACCAAGCCGAAGACGGTTGCGTGGGGCACTGTCGGCATCGCAATAATGCACATCCCCCGGTTCCACAAGAACCCCGCGTTTGGCCGCCTCACGGTGCACGGCCCAGGCGTCCATGTCACCGGGCAAAGTAATCCAAACCGCAGAACCGCCGGTCGTCGGCGTTACATGCAGCTCTGGCAATTGGCGGGCAATTTCATTTTGCATAAGTTGCCATTTTTCCGACAATCGATCTCGCGTGCGTCGAAGATGTGCATCAAGATGCCCTTCGCCGATGAACAGTGCCATGGCACGCTGGTCCTGCGCGGATGGATGGCGGTAATTCAGACGACGCAGTGCACGCAGTTCCTTGATCAGCTCGCTATCGGCAAGGATGTAGCCAATACGCAGTCCGGGGAACATCAGCTTGGTCAGACTGCCGATATAGATGATATGGCCGGAATTATCATAGCTTTTGAGCGCCGCGCGCTGATGACCAAGGTAATTCAGCTCATGCTCATAATCATCTTCAACCAGGATGAAATCATCCTTGCGCGCGCGTTCAACAAGCTGAAGACGCCGGTCAAGCGACATGGTGACACTTGTCGGGCATTGATGTGACGGTGTGGTATAGACCATGTCACAATCCGCCAGAACTGCCGAGTTGGCCAGCCCTTCGCTGTCGATTGGCAAAGCACAGATATCCGCCCCGGTTGATGCAAAGATATTGCGCGCATCGACATAGCCCGGATCTTCGACGCCAACTGTCCTGCCCCGCCCTGCCAGAAGCTGCCCGACCAGAAACAGCGCGTTCTGCGCACCAATGGTGATCAGCAACTGTTCGGGATGGGCGCGCAAACCACGATGGGGCAGAATGCGGGTGATGATCTGCTCAAGAAGTTGCGGATCATCCATATCGACCTGATCGCCAACCCAGCTTTGCGAATGTGCAAGCGACCCCGCCAACCGCATGGAATCGCGCCACCGCGCAATGGTGGTCTTGTCCGGTGCGACCTGCCCGTAAATGAAGGGAAAGGGAAAATCCCGCCAGTTGGCCGGTTTGACGATGTTGCGGGCTTCAGACGGGCGAAACTGCAAATGGCGGCGCCACAAATCAGGATCGCGTTCCTTGGAAAACAACGAGGCGGTGCGTGTATCCACGCTCAGTCGCAATTGCTGGCGAATATATTGTTCATTGACGAAGTGCCCGCGACGCCAGACCGCTGTCAAATAGCCGTCATCAAGAAGCCGTTGATAAACAAGGACAACCGTATTGCGCGACACCTTGAGCGCGGAGGCAAGATCGCGGGTTGAGGGCAACGGTTCATGCGACGGCAAACGGCCTTCCAGAATCGCATCGACAAGCCCCTGATGCAGTTGTTGCTGCAGGGTTTGACCGGCCACCGCCGGGTCCTCAAGTCGGATGTCTAGCATCGGGAACAGACCTTTTAGTTCGGCACTGCAACAGGATCGTCTGTCTGGCACCATAGTTTTTGCCTTGTGGCTCTATTACTAGAGTAACCGGCAGATATACCATTTTGTCAATGCGATAAAACAGGAACAAGAACCGCGATCATAATGCGGTCGGTTCAGGGAAGTTATGTCCACCAGGGAGGCGCATGGTGCGCCGCACATAAGGGAAAAATCCCGGCTATCAGGAGACATACGGATGACCAAGTTCAATTCCGGCCCCAAATTTAACCGGCGCACACTTCTCAAGGGCTCGCTTGCCGCCGGCTCAGCATTGGCAATGCCCGCGATCATCAGCAAAAAAGCACTCGCTTCTTCGGGCGAGATCAACATTTTGATGTGGTCCGACTATCTGCCGGAAACGTTTCTCAAATCATTTACCGATGCCACCGGCATTCAGGTGAATTATACCGGCATCGGTTCGAACGAGGAAATCATCAACAAGATGAAGGCCTCCAAAGGTCGCGGTTTTGATATTGTTTCGCCGACCAACAACCGTGCCCTTCAGTGGAAGGCACTGGAACTGCTTCAGCCGTTCGACATGTCCAAAGTCGCCATTGACGCCGTAAACCCGGCAATGGCCAAAATCGGCAGCACCGACTGGGCGTTTGAGGCTGGCTCCACCTATTGGCTGCCGCACATCTGGGGCACCGAGGGCATGGCATGGCGCACCGACCAGTTCCAGCCGGATGGCACCTTCCCGTCCTATGGTGATGTCTGGGCGGAAGAAAATGCTGGCAAAACCATGGGCCGCGCACACTCCATGATGCTGGGGGCCGGTCTTTACATGGAAACCATCGGCGAACTGGCTCCGGGCTCGGTCTGGAAGGCTTACACCTCGGAAGAGGAAATGCGCCCGGTTTGGGACAAGATCACCGAATGGTGCATTGCGCGCAAAGGCAACATCAAGCTGATCTGGAACGATGCCGACACCCAGAAGAACGGTCTTCTGAACGAAGGCGTCATCGTTGGTCAGACCTGGGATGGCCCGCCGCTTGCGCTGAAAACGGCTGGTGAACCGGTGATGTATCGCGCACCGAAAGAAGGTGCAATGGCGTGGGTCGATGGACTTGCCTTGCCGACCGGTGCCGAAAACATCGAACAGGTTTACGAGTTCATCAAATATGCCTACATGCCGGAGCTGGCCGGTGAGGCAATTGATCATCATGGTTACAACTCACCGGTTCTGGGTGCCGACAAGTTCGCTGGCGAAGCCTATGCCAAGAACTTTGCCGATGCCTATCCGGGGGATGCACTGGCCAACCTCAACCCGTGGCCGTCCGAACCGCAGTGGTATGCGGACATGCGTACCGAGTATGTGAACCGCTTCGAAAGCGCCTGATTTCAGCCTTGTGGGGGCGGCATGGCTTTGCGCTTGCCGCCCTTTTTGGGTTTATCCGACCCAATCTATTTCAAACAACAATAACGCAATGTCGTCCTGACACGGGGACGAACATGGCATTGACGTTTTCGGGGGTTGTCAGCTCTATGACCAAAGAAATTTCGCTTGAGCATGTCTGGGTCGAATTCGGCGAATTCACCGCTGTCCACAAGGCAAATCTGAACATCGCAGGTGGCGAGTTCTTTTCATTTCTCGGCCCGTCAGGCTGTGGCAAGACAACGCTTTTGCGCTGCATTTCCGGGTTTCAGGAACCGACACGCGGCAAGGTAAGAATAGGTGGCGAGGACATGAAAGGTGTCGGCCCCAACAAGCGCCCCACTGCCCTTATTTTCCAGAACCTTGCCCTTTTCCCGCTGCGTTCGGTTGCAGATAACATTGCCTTCCCGCTGGAAGTGCGTGGCGTTGACAAGAAAACCCGACGCAAGCGCGCTGATGAGTTGCTTGAACTGATTGCCTTGCCCGGACAGGGGGACAAGAAAGTAAGTGAACTTTCCGGTGGTCAGAAACAGCGTGTGGCCATTGCCCGCGCACTGGCGGTTGAACCCGATATTCTGCTGCTTGATGAACCGCTTTCCGCCCTTGACCTCAAGCTGCGTCAACACATGCGCACCGAACTGCGCGCAATTCAAAAGCAGGTCGGTTTGACCTTTATCTACATCACCCATGATCAGGGTGAAGCGCTGACCATGTCGGACCGTATAGCCGTGATGAACAAGGGCAAGATCGAACAAATTGGCGATGGCAGGTCAATATATGATCATCCGACGACAAGCTTCGTCGCCTCCTTTGTTGGTGAAAACAACGTGCTTGATGGTACTGTTCTTTCCAATGACGGCAAGGTGATGCAGATCGATGCCGGTATGGGCACCCCATTCACGGTCGAAAGCCACCCGGCCGGTGGTCCGGCACTTGCCCCCGGTGATGCCTGCCATCTGTTCATTCGCCCGGAAGCCCTTCGGGTGTCACGCGATGACAGTTCCGTCAACCAGTTCGAAACCAACTTCGTCACCGAAGAATTCGAAGGCAATATGCGCCATATCGTGATGAACACGAATGGCAAGGATTTGAAACTTTCGCTGATCAATGATGGCACCAACGCGATTGATGCCAATTCCCCGGTCAAACTTGATTTCGCACCGGAGCTGGGCATTGCGCTCAAACCGGGCGAACTGGCCAGCGCGTAACGGGGGCCCTGTATCATGCGTGATTTGTTTTACGATCTTGTCCGCCGCAACGGGATGGCAGTGTCCATCTATTTAATGCTTGCCGTCAGCATATGGGTGTTCCTTTTGATCATCCTGCCGCAGCTGACCATGCTGGATTATTCTTTCCGTTTTAATTTGCCACCCGCCAAAATCGGCGGCCCGGAAGATGTCTATACTCTTGAGCAATACCGGTATTTCTTTCAGGGCAGCGGGGCGTCGGACGGGATAAACACCCTGGATATCGGGATCCTGTTCAAAACGCTGCTTTCGGCAGTGTTTGTGACGATATTCGATCTGATCATCTGCTATCCGGTCGCCTTTGTACTGGCAAAGTCATCGACCGGTGCCAAGGCGCGGTTGCTGGTTCTTGCCCTGATCGTTCCTTACTGGATCAATGAAATCCTGCGCGCCTTTGCGTTTCGCATTTTGTTTGGCGCGACGGGCGTGATCAATGAAACCGGTATGGGGATCGGACTTTGGGATACGCCAATTGACTTCATCCGCGAGGATGTGGCGCTCTATGCCGGGTTGGCATATGCCTATATCCTGTTGATGATTTTCCCGCTTTATAATGCGATTGAAAGCCTTGATCGCAACCAGATCGAAGCTGCGCGCGACATGGGCGCCAACTGGTGGCAGGTCCATGCCAAGGTTGTTATCCCCTATGCCAAGCCGGGTATAGCATCGGGCATGACCATGGTGTTCATGCTGACATCGGGCGCCCTTGCTGCACCACAGATTTTGGGTGGCCCATCAAACCTTTGGTTCACGCAACTGGTCTATCAATGGTTCAACTCTGGCGGCAACTGGCCGCGCGGATCGGCCTATGCGATGGTCCTTCTGATTGTCTGTATCGCGCTTGTCTTGCTTGTAATGCGCCTGTTCAAGGTTTCGATCGGGGAGATCAGACAATGAAAATGAAATCCCCGACGACCATGATTCCGGGTTTGTATCTGACCCTGTTCTTTGCCTATTTGTTCGGGCCGCTGATCATCATGGTGATCACCGCGTTTAATTCATCCACCTTCCCGCGTGTTTCCCCGTGGGAGTGTTTTACCACCGACTGGTTTGGCAAGCTTGCAAGCGATGACAAGCTTCTGGCAGGCCTTGGCAATTCACTTCTGATCGGGGTCGGGGTTGTTTGCGTTGCCATTCCGATTGGTCTGGCGGCGGCCATTACCCTGTCACAGGTCGGCCCCAAATTAAGGGCAGCCCTTTATACGATCTTTATTGCCCCCATTCTGGTGCCGGGCGTTGTCATCGGTCTTTCGACCCTGATTTTCTGGGACCGCATCGGCACGCTGTTCAATGCGCCCTATGAAAGCTTTTTCTATGACGGAACGTTCCTGACGATCTTTGGTCAGGTCACCTTTATTGCGGCTTATTCGATGCTGGTGTTCTTGTCGCGTATCCAGCGGTTTGACACCACGCTTACCGAAGCAGCCCTTGATATGGGTGCAACCCCGACACAGGCATTCGTCAAAGTGCTTTTGCCGTTCATGGCACCTGCGATTGGCTCGGCCACCGTCCTTGCGTTTCTGGCATCGCTTGAAAACTACAACACGACAGTGTTCACGATTGTTTCAAGCAGCACCTTTACGACAGTTCTGTCGTCCAAGGTGCGTTACGGTCTTGACCCGTCGATTTCGGCTGTGGCGGTGATCATTATTGCCATCACGCTGATCGGGGCGATCATTTATGAATGCCGCAACCGATACAACACCAAGGGTTGGGCACATGTCATTTCAGACCGCCCGGTCCTGAAGATCGCGACCCATCCGGGAACGGTTGCCGCAATCTTGGGCGTTTTGACCCTTGCCGCGGTTGTATTCATCCAGAACCATGATTCGAGTGCCTGCACCGCGCAAGTCCTTGAAGAAAAGCGTGCGCTTCAACAGCAATTGATGGAACAGCAATCGCTGAACACACCGGAAAAGACTGTCCCGGCACCGACCATGCCCAACCTTGGCCCGCTGGGTGGTGACGAAGGGGGTACGTCGGCACCCAGCCCGTTTGGCAACAATATCTTCTCGCCGGAAAATCTTGGAACCAGTGCACCGGCGGAAAATTAACGCTTACCCAGTGGAAGACAGACGAACGCAAAAGGGCAGCACATCGCGTGCTGCCCTTTTGCAATGCGGATGACCTGAAACGTTATCAGGACGGAATGGCGGCGGTTGCCTCGATCTCGACCAGTGCCTCGTCTTCGACCAGTTCCTTGACCACAACCATGGTCATGGCCGGAAAATGCTTGCCAAGGACACGCTGATAAGCCTGACCGACTTCGCGCTGATGGGCGAGATATTCCTTCTTGTCGGTGACATACCAGGTCAGGCGGGCAAGATGTTCGGGCTTTCCGCCCGCAGCTTCAAGAACGGCGACAATGTTTTTAAGCGCCTGTTCCATCTGGCCAACGAAATCCTTGGCCTCAAAGACCTGATCTGCGTTCCAGCCAATCTGGCCACCAATATAAAGTCGTGCACCGTCGGCCAATACGCCGTTGGCATATCCCTTGGGTTGCTTCCATCCTTCAGGCTGAATGATTTTATGCATTGTTTTCTACCACTTGATTGATTTCTTTTTCGATTTTGGCACGCAAATCATCTGGCCATGCCACTGACTTTCCGGCCCCGTGCTTTGTAAATACCAGGGTAACCGTTGTTTTCAGGCGTTGCTCGCCACCTGACTGTGCGGTGATTTCCAGCTGAAGACTGGACCGTCCGATCCGGGTCGGGATCAGCGTAAATTCAAGAACATCGCCAAGCTTGCTTGGTGCGGTGAAAGCAACACTCAGCGCTGCGGTCGGAACCGCGACCTTCATCGGACCATGCATGGTCGGGAAACCGCATCCGATGACCTGATCAAACCATTCCTCGACCGTGGCATTCACCATCTCGAAATAGCGCGGATAAAAGACAATCCCCGCCGGATCGCAATGCTGAAACAGAACTTTCTGCTGATAGGTGAATGCCGCCATCTCAGACCCCCAGATACCGGTCAGCGAGGTCGTCGGTCAGCTCATTCACCGCACCGGTCCAGGCCGTGATGCCCTTTTCGACAATCACATAGCGATCAGCGACACCTGAAAGTTCCTTAAGCGATTTATCGACCACAAGGATCGTCAGCCCCGATTGTTTAAGCTGATTGATCGCCGCCCAGATTTCCTGACGCACGACGGGTGCCAGCCCCTCGGTTGCTTCATCAAGGATCAACAACCTTGGATTGGTCATCAGCGCCCGGCCAATTGCCAGCATCTGTTGTTCACCACCAGAAAGGGTCATGGCCTTTTGATCATGGCGTTCCGCCAGACGCGGGAACAGACCCGCGACACGATCAAAATCCCATTCGCCCGGACGGGCGGCAGCAATCAGGTTTTCGGTGACGCTAAGCTGGGCGAAGCACCGGCGTCCTTCGGGCACCAGACCAAGGCCCAGTTGGGCTGCCTTGTGCGATGGCATTTTTGCCAGATCCTGACCGGCAAAATGGATTGAGCCATCACGATGTTCCATCATGCGACAGATGGTCTTGATCGTTGTGGTTTTGCCCATGCCGTTACGGCCCATAAGGGCGACGGCCTCGCCCTCATTCAACGACAGGTCAATGCCAAACAGGGCCTGTGACGCGCCATAAAACGCGGTAACCCCACTGAGTTCGAGAAGTGCAGTCATATCAGGCGTCCTCCCCGAGATAGGCACGTTTGACATCATCATTGCCGCGGATTTCATCGACAGTGCCGGTGGCAATAATCCGGCCATAGACCAGAACCGAAATCCGGTCTGCCAATGCAAAGACCGCATCCATGTCATGTTCGACCAGAAGGATCGGCGCCTGCGCACGCAAACCATCAAGGAAACCGGTCAGGCGTTTGGAGCCCTCTGGCCCCATGCCGGCCATCGGCTCATCAAGCAGAAATGCCTTGGGTTCAAGTGCAAGGGCGACGGCCATTTCAAGCTGGCGACGTTCGCCGTGTGAGATGTCGGCTGCACGCATTTGCGCACGATCTGCCAAGCCAACCCGTTCAAGCTGTGCCATCGCCGGATCAACCAGCGACTTGTCACCCAGAACCGGCTTAAAGAAGCGAAACACCTTGCCGCTAACCGATTGGCGCGCCAGCATCACGTTTTGCAGGACCGAGAATTCCGGCATCAGGGACGATACCTGAAACGTTCGGGCCAGCCCCATGCGCGAACGTGTCACCGCATCAAATTCATTGATGTTTTGACCGTCGAAATGGATATCACCGCGATCAGATTTTATCTCGCCCGCGATCTGTTTGATCAGGGTGGATTTACCCGCCCCGTTCGGACCGATCAGAGCATGGATTTCACCCGGTTGCAGATCCAGCGTGACACTGTCGCTGGCCAGCAGAGACCCGAACTGTTTGGTGACATCGGAAAGCGAAAGAATGGCATCAGACATGTTTACGCTCCCCCGCCAGAACACCGACAAGACCACCGCGCGCGAACAGCACGACCAGAAGCAGCAACACGCCCAATGGCAACTGCCAGAATTCCCAGACACCTCCCAGAAGATGTTCGAGAATGATGTAAAGTGCCGCACCGGCAAGCGGACCGAACAGACGGCCTACCCCGCCCAGAATGACAAACACCATGATTTCCCCTGACATATGCCAGGACAGCATTGTCGGGCTGACAAAGCGGTTGAGGTCGGCATAAAGCGCACCGGCAAGGGCGGTGATCATGGCCGAAATCACAAAGGCCACCAGTCGAATGCGAAACGGCGCAATACCAACGGCAGTCATGCGTTGCGGGTTCTGACGCGCCCCCTGGAGGGCAAGGCCGAACCGCGACCGGATCAGAACAGCCGAAAATACCATTGCAATCGCCAGCATCGCGGCACAAAGGGCAAAGAAGCTGATCGGATCAAGGGTGTTAATCCCCGGGAAGCCGTTGCGCACATAAATCGACAACCCGTCTTCACCGCCATAGGCTGGCCATGAAATCGCGAAGTAATAGATCATCTGCGCGAAGGCCAGCGTGATCATGATGAAATAGACACCGCTGGTGCGCAGCGTGATCACCCCGATCACAAGCGCGACCAATGCCGAAAAGATCAGGGCGACAATCCAGATAACAATCATCTGGGTCGTGCCTTCGATCAGAAACGGGCTTTCCATGATCGGTTCATAGTTCAGCGCATGACTTGCAAGAATACCTGCTGCATAACCGCCGATGCCAAAGAACGCCGCATGGCCAAATGACACAAGCCCGCCATAACCAAGCACAAGGTTGAGCCCCACCCCCGCCATGGCAAAAATCGCAACCTTTGTGGCAAGGGTGATGATGAATGGTTCATCCATGCCAAGCGCGATCAACGGTACGGCGACCAGTGCAATGGCAAGAATGGAATTGATAAGAAACTCGCGGTTCATGGCCATCAGGAAGTCGCCCCGAACAGACCGCTTGGCCGCAGGAACAGAACCAGCGCCATCACGATATAAATCAACATGGATGCCAGTGCGGAGCCAATGGCCGTCGCACTTGACGGATCAAGGAAGGTCGCAAAAGCATGCGGCAACAGGAAACGCCCCATCGTATCGGTAAACCCGACCAGCAAAGAGCCAACAAGCGCCCCCTTGATCGAGCCGATGCCGCCAATGACGATCACAACAAAGGCCAAAATCAGAACCGGTTCGCCCATGCCAACCTGTACCGATTGTGTCGTGCCGACAAAGGCACCGGCCAACCCGGCCAGGGCCGCACCAAGGGCAAACACGATGGTGTAAAGACGATCAATATCGACACCAAGGGCTGCGATCATGCCACGATCGGCTTCGCCCGCACGGATACGGATGCCCAGACGGGTTTTGCCGATCAACAGGAACAAACCGACCGCAACAGCAAGCCCGGCAACAATAATAGCCAAACGGAAAAGCGGGTATTGCGAACCGCCCGGCAGGATAACAGTGCCGGTCAGGAAATCAGGCACGCTTAAAAACAGCGGGAAGGATCCGAAAATCCAGCGTGTGCCTTCGGAAAAAATCAAAATAAGCGCAAAAGTCGCCAGAACCTGATCAAGGTGATCACGGTTATAAAGACGGCGAATAATCAACATCTCGACCAGTGCACCGGCAATAGCAGCCGCCATCAGACTGGCCACAAGTCCCAGCCAGAAAGAACCGGTCCATGCAGCCACCGCCGCACAGGCAAATGCACCGACCATATAGAGCGAGCCATGGGCAAGGTTAATCAGCCCCATCACACCGAAAACCAGCGTCAGCCCCGATGCCATCAAGAACAGCATCACCCCGGACTGAAGGCCGTTTAACAGCTGCTCCAGAAAAAGAGAAAACATTATTGGAAACTCCGTCACAAGGTATAGGGCCCAAACTCATTCACATAATCGTCCCGGTCACCCGGATTTGTGCGGATATGCGAAGCGAAATCGCCGGAAGATCTATATCTTTCAAGATTTTGCGACAAAATAGCCCGTGCAAATCCGGGTGATCCGAAGGACAACTGATATGAGAGAAAGCCTCTGCGTCAAATCCCTTGACCGGGGATCATCCCGCTCTGCGGGCTTTCCCTTGCTTTTTCTCTCATATCAGTTGCCGGATCGGTCATGTGAATGAGTTTGGACCCTAGGGGACCGATTACAAAATCGAAACCGGTCCCCGGCCTCTTGTCAGCTCTTTATTACATCGAGCATTCCGACGCATAGGCGTCAGAGTGATCCGTCAGTGCGGTGCCAACGATCTTGTTGGTCAGGATATCGCCTTCTTTGACGACTTCACGAACATACAGATCCTGGATCGGGTGCTGGTTCGGACCGAAAGTGAACTTGCCACGCACGGAATTGAAATCAGCCGCACGCAGGGCTTCACGGAACGCATCCTTGTCGGAAATGCTTGCCTTATCCATTGCCGACAACAGCAGGTTGGCGGTATCGAAGCCGAACGATGCATAAAGCGACGGCAGACGATCATATTCTGCCTTGAAGCTTTCAACGAAGGCCGCATTGGTCGGGTTGTCGATGTCTTTGGACCAGTTCGAGGTGTTTTTCACCCCGAGTGCTGCGTCACCAACGGCACCAAGGATACCCTGATCCATCGAGAAAGCCGGACCAATCAGCGGCTTGTCGACGCCAGACTGGGCGTACTGTTTCATGAACGCGATGCCCATGCCACCCGGCAGGAAGAAGAAGACGTGATCCGCATCCGATGCACGAATTTGCGCGATTTCGGCTGCATAGTCCGTCTGACCAAGCTTGGTGTAAACTTCGTCGGTGATATCGCCAAAGAAGTAACGCTTGAACCCGGTCAGGGAGTCTTTACCGGCCGGATAGTTCGGCGCAAGGATGAACGCCTTTTCATAACCGGCACTTGATGCGTATCCACCGGCTGCTTCGTGCAGGTTGTCGTTCTGATAGGAAACGCTGAAATAGTTCTTGTTGCAGCCACGGCCAGCCAGTTGCGACGGTGCTGCGTTAACCGACATGTAGATCTTGTCCTGAGCCACTGCAGACGGCACCACCGCCATCGCAAGGTTCGACCAGATGATACCGGTCAGGACATCAACCTTTTCCTGCTGGATCATTTTATCAGCAAGCTGAACAGCAACATCGGGTTTGCGCTGGTCATCCTCGATAACAACTTCGAGATCCGGATTGTTTGCCTGTTTGACAGCAAGCATGAAGCCATCACGTGCATCAATCCCAAGCCCGGCACCACCACCAGAAAGCGTGGTGATCATGCCAACCTTGACCGGCTCTGCCTGCGCAGCACCGGCAGCAAGCAATGCTGCAGCTGCTGCAATGGTTGTCTTAATACCCTTCATTAAAGCCTCCGTGTTTATACAATTTTTCATTTAGCAACACGTTGATCCCACGACATTTATGTCTTTGTGCGTCGCGGTTTTTGTGAACCTGATGCCTGCCCCTGATTTTGCAGTATTTGCATCCGGTCCGTCCATCCTCAAAGCGATGTTCTTACCCGCCAGAGTTCCGGAAACAGTTCTATTTCCAACATTTTTTTAAGGTAGCTCACACCACCAGTTCCCCCGGTACCGCGTTTGAAACCAATAACGCGTTCAACCGTGGTCACGTGGTTAAAGCGCCAACGACGGAAATAGTCTTCAAAATCGACCAGCTTTTCAGCCAGCTCATACAACGACCAGTGTTTGGCCGGATCGCTGTAAACCTTGTGCCATGCCTCGATGACTGCGTCATCGGGCGCATAGGGTGCCGAAACATCCCGGTTCAGGACATTGGCGGGCACCTCAATTCCCTCGGCATGTAACAAACGCAATGCTTCGTCATACAGGCTGGGTGTTGCCAGTTCCGCCTTGAGCATTGCGGTAATGTCTTCGCGGTGCGCGTGGGGGCGCAACATGGCGTGATTGCGATTGCCCAGCATGAACTCGATCAAGCGGTACTGAAAGGACTGAAACCCCGATGACGGTCCAAGTGCATCACGAAACGTCGTGTAGTCGCTTGGCGTCATGGTGCGCAGAACGTCCCAGGCATTGTTCAGCTGTTCGAAGATACGCGACACGCGTGCCAGCATCTTGAACGCCGGGCGCAGATCACCACCGTGGATCGCTTGCCGCGCGGCACTGATTTCGCGAATGGCAAGTTTCATCCAGAGTTCGGACGTCTGGTGCTGGATGATAAACAGCATCTCGTCATGGGCATCAGATTTGGGATGCTGCGCGGTCAGGATCGCATCAAGGGACAGATAGTCCCCATAAGACATCTGATCGGAGAAATCGGTGCGCGCGCCCTCGGTGCTTGGATCATACGGTTTGGTGTGTTTTGCCATGATCAGGTCACCGCATTGCGTTTATGAAATTCCGGCTTGTCCCAGGCACGGCTTTCCATGATTTCAGCAAGGATTTTGATCGCACCATCTACATCGCCATTGTCGATATAAAGCGGGGTAAATCCAAAGCGGATGACGTCAGGTGCGCGGAAATCACCAATGACACCGCGCGCGATCAAGGCCTGCATAACCGCATAGCCCTGATCAAACTTGAACGATACCTGTGACCCACGTTCTTCGGGGTTGCGCGGACTTGCCAGCTCCAGCATCGGACAGCTCGCCTCGACCCCGGCGATGAATTGTTCACAAAGTTCGATACTGCGTTTGCGGATATCGGCCATCTCGATGCCATCCCATGCCTTCATGGCTTCTTCCAACACCGTCATCTGAATGACAGGCGGCGTCCCCACGCGCATACGCGATACATCCGCAGCCGGGGTATAATCGGGATCAAAGGCAAAGGGTGCCGCATGACCAAGCCAACCCGAAAGCGCCGGACGGGCGACCTTGGCATGATCAGGCCGGACATAGATAAAGGCCGGCGCACCCGGCCCGCCGTTGAGATACTTATAGGTACAACCCACCGCAAAATCGGCATTGCACCCGGCCAAATCAACCGGCACAGCCCCGGCTGAATGCGCCAGATCCCAAATCACCAGCGCACCGGCGGCATGGGCCAGTTCAGTGATGCGTTTCATGTCATGCATCCGACCCGTGCGGTAATCCACCTGGGTCAACATCAATACAGCCAGATCCTCGTTGATCAGGCTTTCGACATCTTCCGGGTTCGGTGTTTTCAATACATGACCACGATCAAGCGACTTGATCAGGCCATCTGCCATATAAAGATCGGTAGGGAAGTTCCCGTTATCAGAAACAATCACCTTGCGATCCGGGCGCATTTCAAGCGCACTTGCAAGCGCCTGATAGACCTTGATCGACAGGGTATCCCCCATCACCACAGTACCGGGTGCCGCCCCGATCAAACGCGCGACAAGATTGCCGACACGTTCGGGTTGTTCCATCCATTTGGCATCGTTCCAGCCACGGATAAGCATTTCCCCCCATTCCTGTTCGATCATCTCCTTGGCACGGTTTGCAGCCGTTTTCGGCAGCATGCCAAGCGAGTTTCCATCAAGGTAAATCACACCTTCGGGAATATGGAACAGGGATTTGGTGGCGGCGAAGTCGGTCATGCAGACGGTTCCTGTTTCAGTCTGAAGCGCTGGATTTTTCCAGTCGCGGTTTTTGGTAACGCCTCGATAAAGACTACGGAGCGCGGGTATTTAAACGGCGCAATGGTTGCTTTTACATGATCCTGAAGCGCCTTGGCCATCTCTGGTGTCGGATGGAAACCGTCTGCCAGAACGATATGGGCTTGAACGATCGTACCGCGTTCCTCATCGGGTGCGCCAACTACCGCACATTCCGCGACCGAAGCATGTGCTAACAACGCCGCCTCGACCTCTGGCCCGGCAATATTATAGCCCGATGACACGATCATATCGTCGTTGCGTGCGGCAAAGTGATAATAGCCGTCTTCATCCACAAAGAACGCGTCCCCGGTCAGGTTCCAGCCATCGCGCACATAAACGCTTTGCCGCACATCATCTAGATAACGGCAACCTGTGGGTCCCCGCACAGCAAGTCGTCCAACGGTTCCAACCGGAACTTCGTTCATGTCGTTATCAACGATTTTGGCCTCATATCCCTTAACCGGGCGGCCGGTACAGGCCGGATGGCTGTCGCCAAAGCGGTTGGAGATAAAGATATGGAGCATCTCCGTCGCACCAATACCATCAAGCATCGGCTTGCCGGTTTTTTCCATCCACGCTTCATAGACCGGGGCGGGCAGGGTTTCCCCCGCCGAAACGGCCGCACGCAGGGATGAAAGGTCCGCACCATCTTCCATGGCCGACAACATCACGCGATATGCGGTCGGTGCGGTAAAGCAAACAGTCGCCTTATAGGTTTCGATGATTTCGATCATGTTGGGCGGGGACGCCTTTTCAAGCAGCGTCGCCGTCGCCCCGAAACGCAACGGAAAGATCGCAAGCCCACCAAGGCCAAAGGTAAAGGCCAGCGGCGGGGACCCGACGAACACGTCATCGGGCGTGACATTCAGCACTTCCTTGGCATAACCATCAGCAATGATCAGAAGATCCCGGTGGAAATGCATGGTGGCCTTCGGACTGCCCGTGGTGCCCGATGTAAAGCCAAGCAACGCAACATCATCGCGCCCGGTCTTGACCGCCTCGAATTTGACCGATTTGGTCAGGGCAATGCGATCAAGCTCCGCATCATGATTGGCCGTACCATCAAACCCGATGACCTTTTTAAGGAACTTGCTGTCCTTGGCGCACGCCACCAGTTCATCCATCAGGCGGGTATCGCACAGGGCAAACTCGATCTCGGCCTTGTCAACGATCTGGCCCAACTCGCCAGCACGCAGCATCGGCATGGTATTGACCACAACCGCCCCGGCCTTGGTCGCCGCCAGCCAGCAGGCCACCATTGCAGGGTTGTTGGCCGAACGGATCAGGATGCGGTTGCCGGGCTTAACACCGTAATCCTCGGCAAGTGCATGGGCGATCCGGTTCGTCCAGTCTGCCAGTTCCTTATAGGTGCGCTGGCGTCCGTTGCCGATCAGGGCTGTGTTATCGCCAAATCCCTGTTCGACCATTTTGTCGGTCAGTTCGACCCCGGCGTTCAGATATTCGGGATAATCAAACCCATCCAGATTGATTTCCGGCCATTCTGCAAACGGGGGCAATTTATCCCGTGTGAAGCTATCGGTATGTGCGGTTGGTCCGAGCATTGTGAAGTCCCTGATACAGCCATTATTACGCCAGCGTTTGCCGTGCGATGATTATTTTCTGGACGTCGGATGCGCCTTCATAAATGCGAAGAGCGCGGATTTCCCGATAAAGCGATTCAACGATGTGCCCGCTGCGCACACCATCGCCACCATGAATTTGCACCGCCTTATCAATGACGGTTTGTGCATGATCGGTTGAATAAAGTTTGGCCATCGCCGCTTCGCGACTGACGCGTGGGGCACCACTGTCCTTAAGCCAGGCGGCGCGATAAACCAGAAGGGCCGAGGCATCTATATCAAGCGCCATGTCCGCGACATGCCCCTGGACCATCTGCAGATCAAAAAGTGGCGCGCCAAACAGTTCGCGTTCCTGAACGCGGGTGATGGTTTCATCAAGCGCCCGTCTGGCAAAGCCAAGAGCGGCCGCGGCAACGGTTGACCGGAAAACATCCAGAACCGACATCGCGATCTTGAACCCATCCCCACCCTTGCCCATCAGGGCGGAAGCCGGAATACGGCAATCGGTAAATTTCAAACGTGCCAACGGATGCGGCGCGATGGTGTGCAGACGTTCCGCGATTTCAAAGCCGGGCAGGTCCGCCGGAACGATGAAGGCCGAAAGACCCTTGGCACCGGGGGCTTCACCGGTGCGGGCAAAGACACAATAGAAATCAGCGATACCGCCATTGGAAATCCATGTCTTTTCGCCATTCAGGACGAAGTCATCACCATCACGATTGGCTTCAAGCGCAATATTGGCAACATCCGAACCTGATTGCGGTTCGGTCAGAGCAAAGGCGGCAATCGCCTTGCCGGAACGTACTTTTGGCAACCAGTTATCTTTCTGGTCGGTTGTTCCAAACAAGGAGATTGCGCCACTCCCCAACCCTTGCATCGCAAATGAAAAATCCGCAAGCCCGTCATGGCGCGCCAGTGTTTCGCGGATCAGGCAAAGCGACCTGACATCAAGCTTTGACCCCGCATCATCCGGATCAACCGCCGCATGGCGCAACCAATCGCCACTGGCAAGACGTGCCACAAGGTCGCGGCAGGCCGCATCGACATCCTCGTGATCAATGCCCTTGATATTGGCCGCGGCCCACTCATCAAGCTTGGCCGCCAGTTCACGATGGCGATCTTCAAAGAATGGCCAATCAAGATAGGTCTTATCTGCCATCAGTCGCCCTCGAAAACCGGTTTTTCCTTGGCAACGAATGCCTTGTAGGCACGATTGAAATCCTCGGTCTGCATGCAGATTGCCTGCGCCTGTGCTTCGGATTCAATCGCCTGCTCGATGGACATATTCCATTCCTGGGCCAGCATGGTTTTGGTCATCATGTGACCGAAATTCGGCCCCTTGGAAATGCGCGTTGCCAGTTCAATGGCTTCTGCTTCAAGAACATCTGCCTCGACAAGGCGGTTATAGAATCCCCACCGCTCGCCTTCCTCTGCCGACATGGATCGGCCGGTATAAAGAAGCTCTGCCGCGCGGCCCTGTCCAACGATGCGTGGCAGGATGGCACATGCCCCCATGTCACATCCGGCCAGCCCGACCCGGGTAAACAGGAACGCGGTTTTGGATGCTTCGGTCGCCAGTCGCAAATCAGATGCCATGGCAATGATCGCCCCGGCCCCGACACAAACACCATCCACGGCCGCAATCACAGGTTTGCCACAGCCGATGATCGCCTTGACCAGATCACCGGTCATGCGGGTGAATTCCAAAAGGCCCTTCATGTCCTTGTCGATCAGCGGACCGATAATGTCATGCACATCCCCGCCAGAACAGAAATTGCCCCCGTTCGATCCAAACACGACCGCCTTGACGTCATCGGCATAGACCAGATCGCGGAATGTATCGCGAAGCTCGGCATAGCTGTCAAACGTCAACGGGTTCTTGCGATCCGGGCGATCAAGCGAGATGACCGCAACGTCGCCTTCCATGCGCCAGTTGAAATGTTTGGGCGTGATGTTTGCCATCTTAGTCATGGTGGGGCGCCTCGTTATGATGGGAAATGTTGCGCAGAATGCGGATCAGGGCATCGGCATCGCCAGATGACAAATCATCAAACAGCTCGGACACCCAGCCTTCGTGCACCAGCGCGCGCTCTGCGAAATCTTTTTCTCCGGCCGCAGTCAGACGGACAATCGATGCCCGGCGATCATTTTCGACCGGCACGCGGACAATCAGCCCCTCTGCCACCAGACGATCAACAATACCGGTTACATTGCCGTTCGATACCATCAGCGACTTTGAAAGCTCGCTCATGCGCATGCCATCGCGTTCACGATACAGCGCGGCGAGCACGTCAAAGCGCGGCAGGGTCGTGTTGAATTCCGTGCGCATTTTCTCGCGCAATTCACCTTCGATCTTGCGCGAGACTTTCAGGATTTGAAGCCATGCCCGCAGGCGCGCCTTGGAAAGATCGGATGTCTCATTGCCTGTCGTTTCGGAAAGTCGCTCAGACTTGTTCATGTTCATACTTCTCCTCCCGAAACGGAAATCGCCTGTCCCGTTATCGATGCCGCGTTCGGGCTGCAAAGCCACATGACCGTCTCTGCCACCTCTTCGGGCTGAATGAAGCGATTTTGCGGATTGATCTTGGCAAGGCTGGCCCGTGCGGCTTCATCGCTCATACCGGTTTTGGCAACGATGTTTTCCACGGACTTCGCCAGCATCGGTGTTTCCATGAAGCCGGGGCAAACCGCATTGATCGTAACCGGGCTATTGGCCAATTCTGCCGCCATGCCCTTGACCATGCCGACAACGCCATGCTTCGCCGCACAATACGCCGTAACATAGGCATAGCCCTTAAGCCCGGCTGTCGAGGCAATGGAAATCAGTCGACCCGGCTTGGTCTTGTCCATTGCGTTCAATCCTTCGCGGAACGTCAAAAACGTACCGGTCAGATTGACATCCATGGTCCGTTGCCACAGATCGACCGATGTCTTGCCAAGCGGCGCACTTTCAGCCATCCCGGCATTCGCGATCACCAGATCAGGCGTGCCAACCATATCAACCATTGTCGTGAACATGTCTCGAACCGACGTTTCATCGGTCACATCGGCGACAATGGCGGTGATGTTTTCATGTTCGGCGATCTCGGCCAGCACATCTGGTCGCCGCCCGGAAACAGCCACCTTCACACCATTATCGGCCAGCATCCGGGCCATCACGGCCCCGACACCGGAACCACCACCGGTGATCAATGCGTTATGAACGGCAACATCGGCCATCGGTGCTTATACCTTTCCGGTCATGGTTTCGGCCCGCTCGGCAAGCCGGCACATCTGATCGCGCCCGGCATAGTATGGCGCTGGCCAGTTTTCGGTGCGATTGCCAAGGGTTGCTGCCTGATGCAGCGTCCAATACGGATTGGCCAGATGTGGCCGCGCCAGACACACAAGATCGGCACGCCCGGCCATCAGGATCGAATTGACGTGGTCAGGCTCATAGATATTGCCAACCGCCATGGTCGGGATATCGGCCTCGTTGCGGATACGATCAGAGAATGGCGTTTGGAACATACGGCCATAGACCGGCTTGGCATCCGTTGTCGTCTGCCCCGCCGAAACGTCACAGATGTCAACCTCATTGGCCTTGAGCATTCTGGCAATCTCGACCGCTTCTTCGGGCGTAATACCCGCATCACCGACCCAGTCATTGGCTGAAATACGAACCGACATCGGCTTGTTTTCGGGCCATGCGGCACGGACGGCAGTGATGACTTCAAGCGGATAACGCATCCGGTTTTCAAGTGACCCGCCATATTCATCATCGCGGATATTGCTGACCGGACTGATGAAGGATGACAGAAGATAACCATGCGCGGCATGAACCTCGATCATGTCAAAGCCTGCGTGATCGGCCATCTGGGCCGATGCAACAAACTGATCACGAACCATATCCATGTCTTCACGCGTCATGGCCTTGGGCACCGCATTGCGGTCCGACCATGCGATGGCAGATGCTGACATCAGTGGCCAGTTATCATCCTTTAACGGTGCATCCATTTCTTCCCAACCGAGCTGGGTCGAACCCTTGCGCCCGGAATGACCGATCTGCATGCAGACCTTGGCCTCAGACTCGCTATGGATGAAATCAGTAATCCGCGCCCAGGCCCTCTCGTGGCTGGCATCATAGGCACCCGGACAGCCCGGCGTAATGCGCCCCTCTGGCGAGACACAGGTCATTTCGGTATACACCAGTCCTGCCCCGCCCTTTGCGCGTTCGGCATAATGCACCAGATGCCAGTCGGTCGGGCAGCCATCAACCGCCTTGTACTGTGCCATCGGCGAGACAACGATACGGTTCTTAAGCGACATGTCGCGCAACTGATAAGGCACGAACATCGGATGGCGAACCGGTGCACTGTCCGGAAGGCCCGCCTGTGTCTGGAACCATTTTTCCGCACCTTCAAGCCATTTGGCATCGCGCAGGCGCAGGTTTTCGTGACTGATGCGCTGTGATCTGGTCAGAAGAGAATAGGTAAACTGGGTCGGATCAAAATCGAAATAGCGTTCGATTTCCTCGAACCACTCCATCGAGTTACGCGCAGCCGACTGCAGACGCAGAACCTCAAGACGTCGTTCGTCTTCGTATTTGCCAAAGGCGGACTTGAGGTCACCTTCGGAATGCAGATAGTTGGCCAGCGCAATCGCGCTTTCAAGCGCAAGCTTGGTCCCCGACCCGATGGAAAAATGCGCCGTCGCCGCCGCATCGCCCATCAAAACGATGTTCTCATAAGACCAGCTTTTGCAAAGAACTCGCGGGAAGCTCAGCCAGGCCGAACCGCGAATATGGTGTGCATTACTGATCAGATCATGACCGCCCAGATGATCCTTGAAGATGTCCTCGCAGGTTGCAATCGACTCTTCCTTGGACATCTCGCCAAAACCATATGCATCCCAGGTTTCCTGGGTGCATTCGACGATAAAGGTCGCCGTTTCGTCATCAAACTGATAGGCGTGCGCCCAAACCCAACCCTTGTCGGTTTCCTCAAAGATAAAGGTAAAGGCGTCATCAAATTTCTGATGCGTTCCCAGCCAGACAAACTTGCATTTGCGGGTATCGATGTCAGGCTGGAAATGCTCGGCAAATTCGGTGCGGGTCTTGGAATTCAGGCCATCACTGGCAACAACCAGATCGAATTCCCTGGCATAATAGGCAGCACTTTCGGCTTCGGTTTCAAAGCGCAGCTCAACACCCAGTTCACGCGCACGTTCTTGCAACAGGATCAAAAGCTTTTTGCGGCCGATGCCGCAGAACCCGTGGCCGGTGGAGATCGTCTTTTCGCCGCGATACTGAACCGCGACATCATCCCAATAGGAAAAGTTGGCGCGAATGGCCTCGGCACTTTTGCCATCATTCTCGGCCAGATTGTCCAGCGTCTCGTCAGACAGCACCACGCCCCAGCCAAATGTGTCATCTGGCTTGTTGCGCTCAATCACAACAACCTCGTGCGCGGGGTCGCGCAATTTCATCGAGATTCCAAAGTAAAGCCCCGCAGGACCTCCACCCAGACAAGCTACTCTCACCAGCTTTTCCCTTCCTGATTTGTTTGGTTGTTTCGGGAAACTGACAAAACGGTACGCCTCGAATTCATTTATTTCAAGCACAAATATTTTAGGTTTGAAATATTTTCAGATTTGCCTAGACTCCCTCCCATGATCAGAATGCGCCCGGTGATATCACCAAGCGCCACAACACAGAATTTCAGGGACCTGACCATGATTACCGACTGGGATGATGCTTATGCCAATGGCGATCACATCGCCGATGCCGCAACCTATCCGGAGCTATGGGCGACCCAATCGGCACAATTTCGCGATGAACTCTCAAGCGATGATCGCGCCCGGCTCGACATTGCCTATGGCGACGCACCGCGCGAGAAATATGATCTTTTCCTCCCCTCCGGCACGCCCAAGGGCTTGGTCGTCTTTGTACATGGCGGCTATTGGAAGGCGTTTGACAAATCCAGCTGGTCGCATCTGGCCAAGGGTACGGTAACCAGGGGCTGGGCTGTTTGTATGCCAAGCTACACGCTTGCCCCTGATGCACGGCTTTCTGAAATCATCCTGCAAATCGGCGCGGCCATAACGCACGCAGCCACCAAGATCGCAGGCCCGATCCATATCACCGGTCACTCCGCAGGCGGGCACCTTGTCAGCCGCATGGTATCTGACACATCCCCGCTGGCTCCATCAGTTCTGACGCGGATTGAAAACACTGTTTCGATCAGCGGTCTGCATGATCTGCGCCCGCTGCTCAAAACGACCATGAATGATGTTCTGCAGCTTGATGAGGACGAAGCAACGCGTGAAAGTGCCGCCCTGCTAAAGCCCGCCTTGCCATGTTCGATCACCTGCTGGGTCGGGGCCGATGAACGTCCGGAATTCGTGCGTCAGAATGATTTGCTTGCCAATATCTGGACCGGCCTTGGCGCCTGCACACGAAGCGTGCACGCCCCGGACAAACATCATTTCAATGTGATTGCCGATCTCGCAGACCCTGACTCTGATCTTGTCGCCTGCCTGCTCACCCCGATCCGTGCAGAGGACGCATAAAATGTCGACCGTCACGCTTACAATTGAAAACGCCATTGCCTTCATCACGATCAACAATCCACCAATCAACGCCACCAGTCATTCAGTGCGTGATGGCCTTGTTGATGCACTTGATCAGATTGATGGCAATGATGACATCCGGGCTGCGATCCTGATCTGCGAAGGCAAAACCTTTATTGCCGGTGCCGATGTTAGTGAGTTCGGACAACCGCCAAAACCCCCGATCCTGCCCGACGTAATCAAACGCCTTGAGGCCGCAACCAAGCCGGTCATTGCCGCCATTCATGGCCACGCGCTTGGCGGCGGACTAGAAGTCGCACTGGGCTGCCATTACCGCATTGCTGACAGCAAAGCCAAACTCGGCCTGCCGGAAGTCAATCTTGGTCTGATCCCGGGTGCGGGCGGCACCATCCGACTGCCCCGTCTGGTTCCGGTCACAGAGGCCGTCAGCATGATCACCAGCGGCAAACCGGTTTCGGCGACCAAGGCAAATGAAATCGGCCTGCTCGACGCGATTGCTCACGGTGTACTCATTGATGCCGCCTGCGACTTTGCCCAGACCATTCTGGACCGCGAAATGCCAAAACCGCTTCTGCTGCGCGATCCCGTTAGCGTTCCGAGTACCGAAGAATGGGATGACATCACCGCCGCAACCAAGAAGAAAGCACGTGGACAGACTGCACCCCTTGCCGCGATCTCCGCTATTCGAACCGGGATAGAAGAGGGCCCGGATGCAGGCCTTGCCTTTGAACGTGAAAAATTCATCGAATTGCGCGACAGCGATCAATCAAAGGCACTTCGGCACATCTTCTTTGCCGAGCGTTCAGTCGCCAAACTGCCCGAACTCAAGGGCGTAGAACCCAACCCGCTCCATCAGATCGGCGTCATTGGCGGGGGCATCATGGGGGCCGGCATTGCCACGGCATCTCTGCTCGCGGGCTATGACGTCACAATCATTGAACGCGATGACGCTGCCTGCGCCAATGGCCGCGCCACGGTCGAAAAGCATCTGTCGGGCAGCCTCAAGCGTGGCCTGATCAGCCAGGATCGCTTTGATGCCTTGATGGCATCGCTTAAGACAAGCACCGACTATGCTGCTCTGGCCGATGCCGATCTGGTGGTCGAGGCCGTGTTTGAAGATATGGCGGTCAAGCATGACGTGTTTGGCAAGCTTTCGCTTCATTGCAAGGCGGATGCAGTCCTTGCATCAAACACGTCCTATCTTGATATCAACGAAATCGCCTCACGGTGCATCAACCCAAAACGCGTGATAGGACTGCATTTCTTCTCACCTGCCCATATCATGAAGCTGCTTGAGGTTGTCCGAACCGACAAGGCCGACGCCAAAAGCCTCGCGACCGCATTCGACTTCGCCCGTGCCCTTGGCAAGATCGCAGTACCGTGCGGGGTGTGCGATGGCTTTATCGGCAACCGGATCATGTCGGCATATCGCAAGCATTGCGAATATATGCTCGAAGATGGCGCACTTCCCCATCAGATTGATGCCGCCATGGTGGAATTCGGCTTCCCGATGGGCCTGTTTGCCATGCAGGATATGGCAGGCCTTGAGATTTCCTGGGCCACCCGCAAACGCCTCGCCCCGTTCCGCGATCCATCCGAACGCTATGTCGCCTTGGGTGATTACCTCTGCGAGATGGGCCGTTTTGGCAAAAAGAACGGTCTTGGCTGGTATCGTTATGATGAAAACGGCAAGGCGCAACCCGATCCGGAGGTCGACGCACTGGTGATTGCCGAATCAGAGAAAAAGGGCATCACACGCCGCGACTTCACCAGCGCGGAAATCATGGATGAGATCCTGACCGCCATGCGCAATGAAGGCGACAAGATCCTGTCAGAAGGGATCGCCAACAGCGCCGATGCCATCGATGTCGTCATGGTCAATGGCTATGGCTTCCCGCGGCATAAGGGCGGGCCGATGTTTATGACTGCCAACGTTGATTAGAAGAGGGTTGCGGGGGCAGGATTAGCGCTCGCTTTGCTCGCTCAGCTTCGGCCAAAGGCCTTCGCAAAGAACCTGCAAACAGGCATTGGCCTGTTTGCGATCTTCCAATCCATATGCGCCCGTCAATCGAACACAAAAAAAGCCCGCCACAAGGGCGAGCTTTTTTGATGTTGGTTGCGGGGGCAATCGCCGATGTTTGATTCACTTCCACGGGATTTGCATATTTTAGCTCATTAGAGCCAGAAGATCGCATACCCGTGATAGATTGGGATCATATCTTTCTCTTCCTTGTCAAGTCGTTAATGACCGAACGATGTATGATGGGGAAGTCTATGCAAGCCGCTTGGGGACAGGCAAGAATACAGGTTCTGGCGTTAAAACCAGAGATAACAGCCGCTCTGGAAGCAGGCCAATCGGTTGGTGCCATCTATGATGATCTGAGCACCAGTCAGCGCATTTCCATGTCACGCATAACTTTTTACCGATGGTGCCGCCGATTGCGAACACCCGCCATCTCGAATGCGTCATCCTCATCAATTCCTTCGACACAAAAATCACCCCAGGCACCTTCTGTTGCAGATGATCAGCAACGGCGACCTTCACCCGATACGAAAGCATCGCCTCGTGACGGCTTGAGCAATGAAGAACGCATTGCCGGAAAAATCGCCGAAGGAAGGGAAGCAGGTGAACTTATTTGAGGCCGAGCAATGACCAGAAAGGTTACCTCCTGCGGCAACGATCCGCCCACGCGTCATATCGATCACCGCCGGATTTTGGTTCCGGTCTGGTGGATGTAAATGCCCCAACACCTACGCCCGTTACCCGATTTTTTTGAAGATTATCGGGTCGGGCTTTTCGGGTAGGGGCCGGTGTTGCTGGCCAAGTCAGTGTCAGTTTGTGGGGATACAGTATGGATTGCGAAAAGCCGTCAGAAATTGACATCACGGCACCTGCGACAACAGCTTTCATCTTTAAGGAGGTGAACCGTCGCGACTGGTACCTACGCTTGTCAGCTCTGGCCAAGGAACTTCCATATATCGACTTTAAATTTGCCCAAGTTTCGAAAGGTTATCCGCTTGATACCCGTTCGAAGCTTCGCCTGGCGCGTGTGATTGCTAAAGCAGAGGTCGTATCAAAATATCCGGCCTGCCCTAATAAATGGGACGATATTACCGAAAATTTCGTATCTGATGGTTACGCTGTTGCAGTTTTGGATCTGGTTCTGGACGTTCTCGCCCAAGAGAACATTCACCTTGTTCCCCGTCGCATTGAAACTGGCCCGGTCGATGATATTCACTTGCTAGAGTTATCGTCTGGCAAGACTGAGAAATCCGGTTCAGTAAATAACATTCCGAGCTTGCTTGCGGGCAAAGAAACTCTGGCTACACTTCTGGCAATATGTCTCGGCGGCATTCTTGGAAGTTTTCTTGGTGTGCTATTCGGCCATTTGTTGGTCGTGCTATTCCTTGCTGAGGAACCTCCCCAGATATATTGGGAGCCCCCCGGATTTTCGCTCCGGCATTGGGAGAGATTGAAGAGTTTGATCTCCCGCTACCGCTTGATCAGCCCGACACCCTCAGTAAGCCGGTTCGACCAATGGAGGTCGAATGAACTGGCAATCTGATTATCTCGTTTTTCACCGTCGTATGCACGAACAGCGCAAAGCGCTTGGCCTGTCTCAATTAAAGACCGCCAGCCTTATTGGTGTGTCTGAAAGAACTTATCGCAATTTCGAAAACGGTACCGGGGATCTTGAAGGTGCAAAGCTTTTCAAACTCGCCAGTTCGCTCGGTATCAAAATCATCATTTCAGACGGAGTTATCGCTGATGGCGTTAATTAACATCACTCTGCAAGGCAAAGGCGGCGTCGGTAAGTCCTTCGTCAATACGCTGCTATTGCAATATTACCTTCAGCGCGGTGTGCCGGTTCAGGGGTTTGACACCGACCCGGTTAACCAGACCCTTGCCGGTTTTGAGAAACTGCCAGTCAAGATCACGAAGCTTGCGGATCGCGATGATGAAGTCAATCCGCGTTATTTCGATACATTGATCGAAGATCTGGTTGCTCTGCCCAAAGATGGCGTTGCCGTCATCGATAACGGTTCGAGTTCGTTTCTGCCACTTTTGTCCTATCTCGTCGAATCTCAGGTGCTGGAAATGCTGACGGATGCCGGTCATTCAGTCCGTCTACAGTCGGTCATCACGGGCGGTCAGCCGATGATGGACACTATCACGGGACTTGATCGGGTATTACGCTCGATCCCAGACATTCCTGCCATTGTCTGGCTTAATCCGTATTCTGGCCAGATTGAACATCGCGATCCCGGTTCTGCGCCCAAAGGGTTTGAAGATTTCAAAATCTACAAAAACCATAAAGATCGAATATACAGCCTGATCCAGATCCCGCCTGTGCGCCAATCAACTTTTGGCGAGGATATCAAGGCGATGATGGCAGCCCGCCTGACTTTTGATGAAGCGATCGCATCCGAAACCTTCAACATTATGGCCCGTCAGCGTCTCAAGACAACTTGGGGCACCCTTTTCAACATCATGGAAGAGGCGATGCTCTGATGTCTGCACTTGATGAAACCCCGCCATTTCCAAACAGCATTGAGACAATCGATGAACTGCGCACATTTTTATGGAAGCAGCATGGAGTAACTGTCGGAGAAGACGATCCGATACTTTTAGTCTTTACAATGCACCGGGTCGCTCTTGCTCAACAAGAACGCCACTATGACAGGCAGCGAAAGCACTTCATCGAGGCCATCAACCAGTCGATCAGTCATTTCACATGTGATGTCAAAGGTGCGATTGAAACCTTCAAAAATGAAGCAATCGGCGATGTCGTACGCGAACGCATAGAGGCGATGAATGAGGCCTCCCGACAGGCTGACAGAGCCTCGGCAAACATTCGCAAATATATGTTTTACCTAGGAATCTTAACGGCCGTGAACTTGCTGGCTGTGTTCTTCAGTATCGGCCTCCTGTTCTCAGTAACCAGATAGCTTTCACCTTTATCCCATAGAGGAAAACATGAAGAAAATTGACCTCAACACTCTGACCTTATCTGCATTTATTTCAATGACCATGATCGCTCATCCGGTCATGGCCCAAGTTGATCTTGGGGACACATCAGGCGACGGCGATACATCCTGGTCCGGCTACCTCGTAGATGGCCTGACCGGGATTCTGGATGGTTTGGTAACGATTGGCGCTGTCGTGCTTGGGATCGGTCTTTGCGCATGGGGGATTGTCGGCGCGATCAACGGCAAACTTGATCCTATGCAGGCATTAACCCGAGTGGTCGGTGGTGTTGTCGCTGTGGCTGCACCGTTTATCGGCCCCGCGCTCCTGAACTTTATCAACAGTTGATAAGGAAGAGCGAATGAAGGCGGCAAGTGTCGTGCAGGTTCATGTCCAGCATCAGATGACCCTGGCAGGTCTTCCTATGAACCTCATTGCGTTTTCGGCAATAGGGGCTCTGGTTGCTCTGATTATTCCACTTGCCTTGCAAACAGTGGTTTTGCTGATCCCGGCACCCTTGGCCGGACTGATCATCACATGGGTTTTCCTCATGCGCAGATTTCGGGCTAACCCCTTCTTCGACAAAGAATTGATCCTTGCGCCGAAGTTCTGGTTCAAGCGACGACACAAAGTATCTGTGCTAAGCGCAGGTGGAGGTCATCAATGATCTGGCCAGAAGTGATTTCTACTCTAGGTGTCTCTGCGATGGCAGGTGGTCTAGCTCTACCAGCCACCCGCAAACTGTTACTCGGTGATCTTAACAACGACTGGCTCCAGGACGAGCTGGAATTTGACAGCATTGATCATAATGATGGTGTTACAGGTCGTAATAAAGACGGTTCATTATTCCGTGTCTGGTCACTACCTGGAACGAGCTATGATGCTCGCGTTGAGACCGAACAGAACAATCTCCTTCTGGGGCGCGGTAATCTTCTGCAGGATCTGGCAAAGCTGGGGGTCGCTGTTCGTTTCAGCGGTGTCAAACGTCAGCGTTCAATTGGAAGTCATGGAGAATGGCCCAATTCGGTTCTTCAGGAGATCGGCGACGCCGAAGCTGAGCGACACAAATCGAGTTACTTCATTGATTGGTATCTGATGCTGTCGGCAACGGACATGCAAGCCCTGTCCGAGGCCGACGACAAGATTCAGGCATTGTTGGCAACATATAATGTTACTCCAGTCCGGATTGCAGAATATCCAGATGAACCATGCTACCTCACAGGATTCCTGAATGGTCTGGTATGTGGTGAATATCGCCGCGACCTGTCCGTTGCCAGCCACAACATTTCCGGACGCTTGCCAGCGTCAGATATCAGTTTTGATAAACTGACAGGCCAGATCGGCACACATGTCCCTGATCGTAAACTGCAGAAAATCATCACTATCACGCACTGGCCAGAAATTTTGAATGCCTTGTTCCTTGGCGAGATTCTTGCACTGGAAGGCGACATTGAAGTCAGTCAGGTATGTGAACCGTGGGGCCGCGATCAGGCAACACTATTCTTCGAACGGCGTCTGATATCAGAGAATGGACGGATCTTTGGCAACCCGGCCGGCGCAAAAGAAACATCTGCACTACTGTCGCTTTTAAAAGAAAATGCCACGGCACTGTTTGCAACTCAGTTTTGCATTATTCCGCGTGCAGCATCTGAAGAAGCACTTAACGAACTTATCCGCGAAATCACAGTTATTCTTGCTGACAGGAGGATCGGTTACTCAATCCAGACAAAAGGTGCGCCTGCCTGTTGGTTCAACCGGATGCCCAAGCCGCTCAAAGGCGGGATGATGCCCCCCGGAAGCCGGATGATGGCCAGCCTTGACCTGCGCGATCAGAATATTGCAGCCATCTGGGCTTTGCCCCACACACCTAACGGTATGCCAGAGAGCCCGCTCGGCCCGGCACCTGTGCGACTTTTCTCGACACCTTCAGGGCAGAGCTATTCATTTCAGTTTCATGTCGTAAACAAACCTCTGACGCTGGCAAACTTCCTCGTATTTGCTCCGGCCGGAAGTGGCAAGTCCACCCTGATCATGCATCTTCTCAGTGGCTTGGCCAAATTTCCCAAAGTGCGTTCATATCTGTTTGATTCCCAAGAAGGGTCACGCTTCATGGTGGAAGCCATGGGAGGTCTCTATCAAGGTTTTGACAGCCTGGCACTCAATGCCCTGGATGTCGGTGAGGACACCCCTGAAAACCGCGAACGCATTAGGCACATCCTGTATTCCCTCGCCGGAGGGATAGAAGATCGCGAAGACAGGAAGGCGATTGATCTCGCTGTCGAGACCGCCTTTCTTATTGATCCGCCGGAGCGGACATTGAACGCCATCTATCCTTATGCCTTTGCGCGTCGATCATCTCTACGAGATGCATTTGCGCAATGGGTTGTCGATGAGAAAGGCAACAAAGGCATCCGCAGCCACATCTTCAATGCTCCGCACGATAGCCTTTCTGGGATGCTTGATCAGTCTTTCAATGTCGGGATCAATATGAATCAAGCATTGAAAGACCCGACACTGGGCGCACCGATTGTCGCTCACATTTCCGAGGCGATTTATCACTCTGCTGTGCAGATGGCTGCAACCAATGGGGAAGTAGATGGCGGGTTTGCCATCGTTCTCGAAGAAGCGGCAAGACTGCGCCAGAACAAAGGCTTCCGGGATCTCAGCGACGTCATGTATCGCGAGTATCGAAAGCTTGGCGGCATTGTCGGGATGATCTTCCAGGATCCAGCCGCCCTCACGGACAGCGAAGGGTATGAGGCGATCATTGAGAATACTGCGACCTTCATTTTCTTCCCAAACTCCAAAGTCACCGAGAAAAGTCTCATTCCGTTCAATTTGAACGAAGAACAAAAGCTGTTCATTCAAGGCAAAACACGCAGTCGCAAGAAAAAGGACCGCCGTGTCCTGATCGTCAAACGTGATGAGACCACAGGTTATGAAGAAAGTCTGATTCTGGACGTGGACCTGACTCCTCTTGGTGAACCCGCACGCTTCTATCGCAGCGGCCCGGCCGCCAATGCGGTCCTTGAAAGTCTCAAACAAAAATGGGGGGCGACATGGCAAAGCCACCTGTAACGCGAGCGCGGCTTAAGGGCATGATCATCGCTGGCATGTTGATCATGACGCCTTCATTTGCATACGCCACTTATCCAGTCTTTGACGCGACCTCTTTTGTAAAGCTCACAGAGCAATTTAACAGTCTGCAAAAGCAGCTCGATCAATTGATGGAGCAAACCCAAATCCTTGGGAAAATCAGCAAGGCTGCGCAAGATCAGATCAACGCCATTGGGAAAATGGGTAAAATTACCATGCCCATCGTCAATATGGCGAAGATGGTCCAGGCGATTAACAAAGACGCTCGTTGCCTTTTACCCGATCTCTCGCGACTTCTGCCGAGCATCGATCTCGATGATCTGGACTGGGAAAGCATTTGTGCTCGTCGTGCCTTCTATCAGGAAATGTTGTGGTTCGATCCCAACGACCCGGAAAGCTGGAAGTTCAATGAAGGAACAGCACCTGAAGACTGGTCGAACCCTGATGGTGGCAGTTGGGGAGGTGCGGGCAACGGTCCAGATTGGCAAAATCCTGACAGCTCCCCTGAAGCAGATTTTGCGTTCCGAAAGGCAAGAGACCTTGCCCGGCAGCAGGTTCTTGCCAGGCAAAATGCAGTGGTTAAGGACGCGATCAATACAGGGTTGTCTCAGTCGGATCAGATTATTGATCAGGTGGACGAAAACCAGCAAACAGCGGATGAACTCGAAGCAGAGGCAGATGCCGCCGAAGATCTGAAAGCCCTAATGCTCGTCTTGATCAAAGCTATTCTTCATCAGGACAGGCAGGAGATTCAATCCCAACAACAAAGAGCACAGTTGATCCGTATTCAGGCGGCAACCCTGCTCAAACTTATGCCGCCTGAAGCAACAATTGAGGAAGCTCTGGGTGGAGTGGATTTAGGAGAAGAAGAGACAGCAGAAAATGGGGGCAACCAATGATCGCCCTCACCACACCTTCAGTTCAGTTGTTTGAGCATCGTCTCCAGGGCCTTACGGTCTGCATCACTAAGCGTATCCCCGTGATCGCTCAGATAGGCCTCGATCACCTGACGGCTTTGAGTGCGGGATTTGGCGTTCTTCTTCGCTTCATTTTGCTGACGGATCACGTTGTTCAACAGTGCCGTGTCGTAATTCGCCACTTCTTCCGGAGATCGCCAATCAGGAAGTTCACAAGTGTTGGAGAGAAGAACCACATCGTCACGCCCAACTTTTTTCTGAAGGCTTTCACATATAGCGTTGTCCCATTCGTTGTAAGGAACGCGAATCCAGTCAGTCCTGGGCATCATAGAGAACTGTCCACCCATTGCCGTGGATGCATATTCAAAGCGCCATTTTTCGTAAGCCCTCGACAAATCATGGCAGTATTTGATGGTGTCAAGGTCGGAATTGACCAATTCCATTCCCTCAGTGCCATATCTGCCAAGAATATAGTCAAGAGTGAATTGGGCACGGTTTGCTTCATACTCAGCTTCATATTGACTGCGAAGTTTTCGGTCACCGGCTCCATTAATTGGATTCCAAACACGGCGAATAAAGTCGCGCGTTTTATTTCCGTATCCGCCATCCCCTCCTCCTCTTTCTGTATCAAGCCAGACACGGTTCCAGTAATCGAACGCTTGGTTATCTACACATCGTTCATACGCCTTCTCCAGCTGGAGAAACGTGCGGTCCTCCTCCCAGAAGTTTCTCGCCCTATCAACATCGAAGAAGGCCGTCCGAACAGGTTCTTTGGCAATTTCATACAGCCCAGGGGTTTCACCCAAAGCGGGCAAGCTCACCAAAAGGATCAGCATCATGGAAAACGCTGAAACAATAGACTGTGCGACCTGTACTGTCGCGCAAACCTTCATCGGTCTTTCCGAGAAATTCTTTGGTTCGCTGTCCACCGTACTTTTGGACGGCATGATCGATGTTTTCATCGCTGTAACCTGCCTCTGGCTGTGTGTTTCAGGTCTAAAGATTCTACTAGGTCAAACAGATCTTGCAAGCATAGGTAGAGAACTTTTCTTCGTAATTCTGGCAGGAGCACTACTTGCTGGAAACAAAGCCGGTCTTGTCATGGGTTTTTATATGATTGCGACCGAAACCATGAATGCAGCGGCAAAAACAGTGCTAGTTGCCGCTCAAAATATAAACGACAAATCTTCTCTCATTGATGTGCCGGGCAAGTACACAAAAGCGGCCGCGTTAATATATGTGGCAGAACAAGGGTTCTTCAAAGTCCTTGATGTAGCTTGGGAACTCTGGAAATCGTTTTCGGTTGGCAACATGACCGGCCCACTCACGGCTGTCCTGATCGTCATTCCGTGGATGCTTCTGGTCGTCGTGTATTTTGCTCAAGTTACAGTCACGCTTTTCCGTGTTGGCGTAATTGCCGGGCTTGCCCCCTGGATACTGTTGGGAGTGGGATTCCAATGGAGCAAAGGGATGGTCTGGCAGGGAATCAAATCACTGATTGCAGCGGCTATGGTCCTTTATGGAGCAACCATGGCAGTAGGTATCTGTCTATGTGCAGTTGCCTTGCTCTCCTCAGGAGATACCTTCTCCGCCGCCAAAATGAGTGGTGGAACCTTCTTCACCAGCTCGGGCTTCCTTGCAGTTGTTCTTGGCGTGATGGGAACTGTCTTTGTCACCGAAGCGACTGCTGTCGCCAATTCTATAGCTGAATCGCAATTCACCAACACTGCAGCCGCAACTATGGCCGGTGCCGCGCTCGGTGCTGCCGCCACATTGGGCAAGAAGTTTGCGCCTCCCGGAGCAAAAGCTGCGCTGGCGTTTGCGGATAAGGCAACCGGTGCAATCCAGTCTGGCATCGGCTCAGCCCAAGACGCTTATGCGAACAACTCCGACATTCTTGGCTCAGCCAAAAGCAGTCTTGGCGGAGATATCCGCGACCTAAGCCGGGGCAACCATACCAAAAACTTTGATGACTATCTCGACAGCCTCCGTCGTGGCGGCATTTCACGCAACTGACACAGATTAGGTGAGGATAATGAAAATCCTGATTGAAATTTACAGCCTGCTGTTTCCGGTCGCCGGTTTTATCGCCACGATGATCAGGCAAGCAAGTCTTCTAACCATTTCTGCACTCGTCTTGGCGCTTGTTTTCGAACCGGACAATCTGGTGATGATTATTCGTGCGTTTCTCTCACTGGAAATTCGGGATCAAGCCCAGATTTTGCGGCAAGTCACGCTCATGGTCTTGGGTGTTTCATTCATCGTCCAGCTCGCGCTTGACCTCGCAAGTCTCAAATCAAGCCGTGAAACCAGCAGCTCTGTTGACGGTGAGAAAGGTGCATCATGACCGGCCCCGGCAAGCTCTCATCCGATGGACAGCATGATAGCTCCCACCATCCAGAAAATAATCGGGATGAACAACGGAAGTGCGACAGCGGAAAGTGTGAGTACGGCAGTTTTCCGCATGGATTGCTTAAGCGGGACATTGTTCAGAAAACCCCAAACAACCAGGACCAGTCCAACAATCAGAAAAGTGAGGATACCGCTGAGCGCAGCCGGTTCACCACATTCCTGTACCATATGGGCAAAGAAGTCGGGATCAGGGGCAAAGTCATTAGGGGAAAGTGCTCCTTGCAGGAATTCCGTGCCGACAAGGGTGTGATGATCAAGACAGGTTGCAATGCTCACCCTGATTTCCTTCCGTCCTTTATGGTGTCACTTGCAAGCTTTTCCCTCTGTGCTGCTATCACAGAAGGTGCAGGTGGTGTGTATTACATCTTCTACGCCACGCTGGCCTTTTTTTCGAGCTTGGTCTGCATCCTGTTTTACAGGATGTTTTCAGGGCGGCCGGTCTTCAATCTGATTGAAAAATGCCTGCCAATGCGCGGCATATGCCTTGTGTTTCTCATGGCATTCGCAGTCCTTCCCGACAAAGAACCCTACTGGGGGATCCTTTCAGTCGCGATCCTGCCCTGCGCTGCGATCAGCGCCTTCCGGGACGTTTCCATTCTTTCCATGAAGCTTGTCTCCCTCCGCAAGAAAGGTTCGTCATGAACAATTTTGATAAGAAAGCGCAGCTCAAAAATGTGCGTCATTACATCCTTCCGGAAATCGCAAATTGGCTTGGTTTTGTTTTGAGGATGGGTGCCTCCTTTCTGGCATGCGTCTCTGGCTACATCGGTGGCAGTTTTCTGCTTCTGATCTGTTTCGTTCCGAATGAAGCTATCTATGCATTTGAGATTTTGGCAACGACCACGCCAGAGACCTTGCAGAGTGGAGCTCTCGAATTGGCTCCCATTCTGACCGGCTTGTGGTTCATGCATATGGGCTTATTTGCTGCCATCTCCGGCAAATTCCCGTTTTCAGCTAAAGCTTCGAAGCACCCTGAAAAGATAGGCGCAGCACGATCTGCCTTCCCCTCTATCGAAGGAGAAAGCAAGTGAAACATCTGATCATTGTTATCTCCACTGTCGTTCTTCTTACCGGTTGTGCGGTCACCAAAAAAGATGTGGAATTGCCCAAAGAGGGCACAGGCACAGACGAAATGAAAAAGAGCCCGTGTGCCTGTCAACCGATTGAATTCAACAGCGGAGGCTTTGAATGGGTCGGTTGAAAACATTCCTTGAAAACCGTCGCTTTCGCCGCGCTGCCAAACTCGCGAAGAAGAACCGTGTCAAGGCAGAACGCGAGGACAAACGAGCTGCAGCTGCAGCACTCGCCCCTACCGGTCGGCACGCTGCAGTTGCCACGGCAGATCCGTTTGCCTTCGAGGCGTCTCATAAACGGCTTGCATGGATGTTCCGCCTTTCGGCCGGCGGAAACATCGCGCAACTATTCGCCATTGTTGTGCTGGTCAATGTGATCGCCGGCATGGTGCCCTTGAAAGAGAAAATTCCCCTTCTGATCCGACCGGTAACAGACGATCAGCTGCGCTTTCGCATTGAGCCTGCAACAGAGGATGTCAAGGGCTTTGATGTCGAACTTGAAGGCACCGCAAGACGCTATGTCAAAATGCTTCTTGAGATCGATGCGGTTTCACAAGAGGCCCGCCAACGCGAAGTCTCGAAGATGAGCGAAAGAAAGCTCTGGAACACGTTTCATTCCGAGTGGATTGAAAGCGGAAAGATCAGCGATGCGATTAAAGAGGGTCGTGATCGCGAAATCAAAATCGAAAGCGCAAACCGCATTTATAGCAGCGACAACAAATACCGGTTCGCTGTCGATTTCACGCGCATTGACAAGATCAAAGGAAAGCTTGTCGGAGATCCTGTCAAATTGCGTGCCTACCTGTCGATGGTCTCGGTTCCGACCGTCGTTTCCCTTGAAGACAAATACACCAATCCGTTCGGCATCGTCGTGACGGACCTGTCTCTGCGTTCCCGAGGTGGATCATGATCATCCCTAAAATCCTTCGCATATTTATTCATCTTGTTGCGGTCCTGTGCCTTATCGGATTTATCGTGCTGATGGGACTTGACGCGATGGCACAAACCCCAGCACGGCCTCCAATGCCAGGGCAAAGTGCGCCATTCGTCGGCTCGCAGGGTTCCCCCACCACGCCGAACGCCGCACCCCAAGCGGCGATGCCGGTTCCTGACAGTATCGTCGAACAGGCAAAACAACAGGCAGAAGGCGAGTTTGGCGTTCTTGAACGTCCTCGCACGTCTGGACAGATTCAAGAGGTGTGGGACTACGCCACAAAAGACGATGGCGTTTATATCACCGATCTTTGCAAGGACTGCACCTACCGTATCCGGACCCGCGAGTATGCCATCACAGTCATTGAACTTCCGCAAGGCGAAGTCATCAGCAGAATTGACATTGGCGATCTAGACAATTGGACAGTCCAGGAACGAGGGGAACGGCGTATTGCTGTTCGCCCAAAAGGATATGGATATGACACCAGCATGGCTGTCTATGGCGCGTCTGGCCACGTGTATCCGATCTATCTACGGGCAGAAGGTGTTAATTCGACAAATATCCCCGACTTAATGGTGCGGATCGCTGGCGTCGTCCAGATAGATCGGAATATTGCGGTTCCGGACGTCGGGAAAACGTCATCTGAAACGACTGTTACCTCTCCGACCGATGAATCCACCAAGACATCTGCCAAGCTTCCGAAACTGGCAGTGTCGGGAAATGACAACGTTTCCGATGCTGTGACAGGTCTTACGGAAACCGCTCCTGGAACAGCTGATGATGATTTCGTGGCAGAAGCCAAATTTGATCCCAACTCACTGCGCGGTTGGGGAAAATACAAGTTGTGGGGTGATGAGGAACTGGAACCCGAAACCGTCTTCAGGGATGACGAATTCACTTACATTCGCTTTGGCGACAAGTGGAAGGATGTGGAACTTCCCACGGCTTATGTCGTCGTCGATGAATTTGACGAACTGGTTAATACCAGAGTGCAAGGACAGACGTTCATCGTCGAAAGCACTCAGAAGCTGATCACGCTCAAGAGCGGTTTCAAGTTCATGTGTATTGAGTACACAGGGGCATAGCAAATGAACGGCTTTTGCGATATCGCCCTGGTACTGGGGATGACTTTCAGCGGGATGTGCAGTGACGCTGGACAAGGGGCACATCAGCCAACCTTGCCCGAAGATGATCGATCTGTCTGGGAGTTGCCAGCTGCACCGCCACCACCCCCGCCAGCTCCGCCCCCGGCCGCGCCGAATTTCCCGCCAATCATCATCAAACGGGAAGCTCCGCCACCTGCCCCTGCACCGGAACCGGAACCAGAACCAATGCCAGAGCCAGCACTCGAACCGGCGCCACAAGTCATGCCGAAACCAGATCCCTATCGGTTGGCATTGCAAGCAGCCTGGTCACGGGCGCAACAAAGCACTGCGCGGAACGTTGCGCTTGCTGCCTACAGCAACCCTACCGTTCCGATGGGACCAGATGAACCGCCATTGATCGGTACCGATCTACCCAAAATCGGTCGCAGAATTTCGCCCGATCCGCTGGACCTGAAGCAGATCGGTAAAGAGCCAGAAGACTATTCCGGCCCGAGAAAGGTTTCATCTCTGCCCGTCGATAACTCACGCAAGATCGCGCAAGACAGATACATCTCGGTCCAGCTTGAAACCGGGATAAACACGCAGGTCGGCGCAGATGAGCCAGGATCCGTCATTCTGCAAACCACTCGTGATGTCTATGGCTACCATGGACGGTTGGTGTTGGTGCCGAAAGGCTCCCGCCTTGTATGCACCTTCATGGCCCCAAGTGACATGGGGAGCAGCCAGATCGGGATCAATTGTGAGCGCATTCTCATGGCTGGTCATCGAGCTGAAATTGTCGATATCGGATCAAATGTGACCAATCAGCAGGGTTGGCTCGGTGTTTCTGGCGAAGTCGATAACCGGTTCTGGCAGCGATATGGAAATGCCTTCTTGCTGACCGGCATTTCCACAGCCGTTCGATATGCCGCAGCCAGCACAAAAAGCGAAAACGATGATGGCGAGGTCGCAACGGCCGCTGCCGAGAAAGCATCAGAAGAACTTTCCAACAAGTTCGGCGAGATAACGGCTGACATGCTTGAGAAGACCATCGATCTCAAACCGATCATCCAGATACCACAAGGTACCCGTCTTCAGATCCGTCCTGCAACGGACTGGTATATCAAGGAAATGGAGTAAACCATGAAGAGCAAACTGCTAGCGTTGCTTTTGCTGTTGTCCTGTCTTGACCTGTCGGCATCAGCGCAGGATATCAGCAATGACACAAACACCAATGCGCCTATATCGACTGCCGCTCCCGAAGATACGGCCGACATCGATGCGATGGTCGAAAAGGTAAACATCATCACCCGTGCGAACAGCACAACGGAACTGCCCGAGAACGATCCGATCCCGCTTGATCTCGGACTTGTCGAAGTTCCGGGAGTCTCCACGGATCTGACAAAGGGTGTTACGGCCAAAGCATATGCACGATACGTTTCTGTTGACGGCATGAAGATCGGTCAGCTGGTGCTGTCCAGTGTCGAGAAAGGTGATCGTGTTGAAGCCCTGAACTCCGACAACTTTGTTGCACAGTTCGATCTCAATCAACCGGCTCTGGATCCTTCTTCACCAATTTCGGTTGAAGGTAACAAGGAAGAACTAACTGCAGCTCTCGAACGTCTTGCAGCAGATGAAGAAACATCAGAACAAGTCAAAGAAGAAGAAGTGGCTGATTCCGGTGTTGGCGCAACAGGTGGAGATCCGGGTTCAAACGCAAGCTCCAATCCCGACGCATCAGGCTATAGCACTCCGGCCTCTCTTGACGTAGGTGACGCACCCAAAATTTCGTCAAACATCACTACAGAAGGGTGTGAGATCCGTGTCGATCTAGATCAACTTCAAGCGATTCAACAAACCCGGGTGGTCACAACGACAGACGGCACCCCGGAATATGGCGAATGTGCTGATGGTGCGGAGCGTTTCAAGATTGATATGTCGTTCGCTGTATGCCCCTACGATGAAAATATCGAAACGATGAAGGCAACCGCCCAGTTCATGTATTACTACACGGATGGCGGCGGAAACCGAGAAGAGATTGGCGATTGTCAGCCAGACTCTGAGAAAGTCTATGACATCGTTGAAGACCGTAACGCATGTCGTGTCTATCTCGATTACATCAACCTTCAGGCCATCCCGCAAGGCAAGCTGGTTTACACCAATCATAATGGCAAAGTTGTTCCTGTAGCCGATTGTGCTGCATCAATTGAAATCGATCCGGTGCCGATGATCGAAACCACCGAAGGCTGCGATATTCGCGATGACTTTATCGCCGGAATGTCATTTGGTCGTTCGAAATATATCTACAATCTTGAAGGTCAGGATTGGGATACGTCCTGTCAGGATAACGATGAAGAGTATTCACACACCACGATCTATAAGACAGCCAACGGCGATCAGGTGTGCGAACCGATTATCAACAGGGAGAGCGGGAAAGTTACTCTTCAAAGCCGGGTGATGATTAATGTGAACGGCTTCGAGCTTTATCGCTCGCCATGCACGCCGGACACCTCTGCCAAGGATATCCAGTCAACGACGGCCGGCTGCGAAGATCCATCAAAATGGACCCACAATCTCAGCACCAGTCAAAGTATCGGGCAGGAACGGTTTTATTATCTTCTCGATGGGAAACAGGAACCCGTTACTGAATGCCAGGACAACGGTGTCATTTATTCTCATCAACAGGAGTTGACCGGCTGGCAACCTCACGATGTGCAGCTTTTCGCTTATAGGCTCGTAACGGTCTATATCGAGGGCGTTCCAACCGTTACTGGTCGATACAACGTACTGACATCCCAGGTGCTACCTGGAGACCCCCAAATTCCCTACACATATGTCGGCGTCGGGCCTGCAACAAATGGGGAAACCTTTTATGAGGGATGCACCCGGTTTGACGAACGGGACGAAGTGGAGACCTACAAGCGTCCTGATGGGTCATCGCATAAAGTCATAGTTGGTGATGCGCTACCATTAAATCTTGGCAACAAGTGCATCGCGAACTTTGACTGGGCCACCCCGACCAACTCGAGCTGGACAGCCCCCCAAAACCATACTGGGGGTCCTTGCGGTAATGGCTCTGGAACCACCACAGTCAAAGTGGGCGGATCCGACGGCTACTACGAGAACCGAACGGTCTACAACTCCAACCATTGCAACTATACCTCGTCAGTAGGAACAAGAACGACTGTGCGCGAAGACGGGGAACTCATAGGAGAACCGCAAAGTAATACCTGCACAACACTCGCGGCACAAAGCTCAGTCCACCAAAAACAATCAGGCTGGGAATATTGGACCCAATACGAACCAAATAAATACAATTACCCCACACATTCCGACAGCGTGAAGAGCGGTTGCATGGGCAACTGGGGGTGGTGGTGATGAACGCCATAACCCCACCAATTAACCCTGTTTACAGGCAGATTGTCCTACCTCTTGCCCAATATTATGACGATCCAAACACTGTGGAGGTCCGGCTGAACAAGCCGGGCCAGATCATCGTGGATCGCCGAGGAGAAGGCAAACAGCTCATCGTTGATGAGAACCTTACACAGGCAGCTATTGAGCAGCTTTGCAAAAGCCTGTCGAATGTCCGTGGTCTTAATTTCGATCCGGACAACAATCCAATCCTCTCAACGGCATTGGATGAAGGGCATCGCTTTGAATGTCTGGTCGGACCATCCGTCCGGTCGGGTCTGAGTCTTGCAATTCGCTGCAAGCATCCTTTCGTTCCGACATGGGATCAGCTCATCAAGGCAACTCGAAAAGGCAATCGGGATGCACTGGATGAAGCTCTTGAGCGCCGAAAAATCCGGTGCGAAACCGAAATCCGCGATGTTCTGATTGAGGCGATGGTAAATGGCTGGAACATCATCATCTCGGGCGGCACCAATACCGGTAAAACGACCCTCCTAAATCTACTGCTTGCTTCTCTTGATGACGATATCCGTGTGATCGGTGCGGAAGACACGATGGAGTTGGCGCTTGAACGGTTCTGGGACGGCAACGGATTGCTCGCAGCCCGTGAGAGTGCAGCAGGAACCGGCATGGTGGATTGGCGTGTTCTGTTCGATCACACCAACCGCATCACTCCGGACAGAGTTTTGTTTGGTGAAATCAGCACCAGAAATGCCTTTGCCGCTCTGGGCACGCTCAATGCCGGCGTAGAAGGTGTGACCTTCACGATCCACTCTGAAAACCCGAGACACGCCATCCATCGCAAGTTCGATCAGAATATTGCCTGGGCGGGGATGAAAATGGACAGGGTTCCAGAATTTTTGACCGAACTCGTTGATGTTGTCGTTCAAATCAAGCGGGACCGTGACGGTTTCCGACGGATCACAGATATCTGGCAGCCCAAGAACGACAATTTCATCCTCAAAGACGGGAGGGCAGCGTGATGAGCCAGCGTTTCGGTCACTTTCTTCTTGTCGTCATTTTGCTAGGGACCATTGCTGGCATCCTGCTTGAATGGCATCTGTCGGTCGGCTTCGATCCCAGAAACCCGGATTGGTGGAAATGGCTGGGTGCGACTTTGGTTCACCCGGCCGGCCTTCCTAAGGAAATGCTTTTTCCAGCCTTTGGGATCATCCTTGGCGGTATCGCGCTTATGGGCGTTGTTGGTTTTGTTATGAACCGCGCTCGCAACGATACGATGGCTGGGGGGCGTAGCAGCAAAGATATCCATGGCTCAGCTCGCTGGGCAACCATCAAGGATATCCGGAAAGCACGTCTTTTTCGCAAAAACGGTGTGGTCATTGGCAGTGTCAAAACCGGACTTGGGAAAGTTCGGGAACTCCGGCATAACGGGCCTGAACATGTGCTGGCATTTGCTCCAACTCGTACAGGTAAAGGTGTCAGTATCATTCTTCCAACACTTTTGAGTTGGACGGAAAGTGTTCTCATCCTTGATATCAAAGGTGAGAACTTTGCCAAAACAGCGGGTTGGCGAGCAAGCCTCGGACATCGTGTATGTCGTTTTGATCCCACCAATCCCGAGCCAAGCGAGACAATCCGTTTTAACCCGCTTGCCGAAGTCCGCATTACATCGCGGCGGGATATTGCCGACTGCCAGAATATCGCAAACATGGTCATTGATCCGGATGGCAAGGGAATTGCTGGCAATTACTGGCGTGAAGAAGGTTGGGGATGGTTATCAGTTGTCCTTTTGCATGTGCTTTACAAGGTCATGAAAGAGGAAAATCGCATCGCCTGCTTTGATGATGTGAATATCTTTCTTTCCGGCATATCGACAGTGAAGCCGCCCGCAGAAGCCTTGGAAGCTGCAAGGGAAGGAGCATCCAGGGAAGTTTCAGATGATCAGATGTCAGCACAAGACAACTTTGTAAAGATCCTCGAAGCGATGGCCGAATATGACCATGGTTATGCACATGTAAATAAAGAGGTGCGTCGTGGAGCGAACAGTCTTGCCATTAAAGCTCCACAAGAAAGATCTGGCGTACATTCGAACGCGAAAACCCAGCTAACACTCTACGCTGACCCGATCATTGCTGAAAACACCGCTGTCAGTGATTTCCGGCTTGATGATCTGATGAACGGTAAAACACCAATGTCGCTTTATCTGGCCTTCTCGCCGGCGGACAAAGACCGCCTGGTGCCATTGATCCGAATTATGATGAACTTGTTCTTGCGCCGCCTCACCGAGAAAATGGAGTTCGAAGACGGCAAGACGAAGCGTGGTTACAAGCATCGCCTCCTGCTCATGCTTGATGAGTTTCCGGCAATTGGCAAATTAGAGATATTTGAAGACGCTCTCGCCTTCATGGCCGGCTACGGCATCAAAGCCTACATCATTATCCAGAACATCGAACAGCTCTGGAAAAAGTATGGCAAAGATGAATCGATCTTTGCGAACTGCCATGTTCGAAGCGCGTTCACTCCGAATCAATTTAGCACTGCCGAGCTCCTGTCCAAATTGGCCGGCAAGCAGACGATTGTTCAACGAAAACAATCACAGTCAGGGAAAGCCGGCTCAATTACCGGTTCAAATTCGGCAAACATTCAAGAAACTTCACGGGACTTGCTGACGCCTGACGAAATCATGCGCTTGCCTATGCTCGATGTCGATGAAGACGGGAATAGACCACCCGTGCCGGGTGACAGCTTGATTTTCGTGGCTGGTCGCCCCCCGATTTATGGGCGTCAGCGTCTTTATTTCCTCGACAAGAAACTGTCCGAAAGATCGAAACTCGCACCTCCACGGATGAAACAATCGGGTGTCGCCAATCTAACGACCGTAACTATGGAGAAACAGCATGACGCAGCCTGAAAACATCAAGGGCGCAAACGCCCGGTTAAATGAAACAGAGTATCTCAAGCTCGCTTCCTCCGTTGTTGTGGCTGCGAGTGTCGGCGGGCCAGTTCCAGTTGATCCGGATGTTGCAGACGCGATGGGAGCCTTTGACGAAGAGGCGTTGTCTCTTGATGACGCCTTGGACAGTCACCTCGATGGCGAAGATCCAACCGCATTCGAGGAGATTCTGGGCAATGGCTAAAATGAATTTCCGCGAGAACGTTGTTAAAACGCTGCTTGATCAAATGGAGGCTGGCACCGCCCCCTGGCAAAAACCTTGGGAACCCGGCCGCTTCCGTCAACCATCGTTCAACCCTGCAACTGGAAAAGCCTATCGCGGCTTGAACCAGGTGTGGCTCGAAGCACAAGGCTATGCAGATCCGCGCTGGGTAACTTACCGCCAAGCCCAGTCGAACGGATATCAGGTCCGAAAAGGCGAAAAAGGAACACAAATCGAATATTGGCAATGGTCTGAGCGCAGCCCAATGCGAAATGAGCAAGGGCAACCAATGCTCGATGCAAACGGCAAACAACGGTATCTGGAAACCCGGCTGGATCGCCCAAAGGTATTTCACGCTGTCGTCTTCAATGGCTCTCAGATTGACGGTCTTGAGGCGTATGTCGGCCGCGAACCAGAGTTTAACCCGGTTGAACGCGCTGAACAGGTGCTTTCAGGGTTGAATGTCCCGATCCATCATGATCAGCGAGACCGTGCCTTTTACCATCCACTCAGCGATGAAATCCATATGCCCCCGAAAGGCTGGTTCAAAGGACAATACGAATATTATGCAACGGCCTTGCATGAAGGTGGCCATGCCACTGGCCACCCTTCCCGTCTTGCCCGAGACGGTGGACCATTCGGGTCTGAGGATTACGCTCGCGAAGAGCTGCGAGCCGAAATCGCAAGCTACATGATGACGACTGAGCTCGGCCTCGGTCACTATCCGGAACGTCATGCGCCCTATCTAAAGAGCTGGATGGCTGCGATCCGTGAGGATCGCAATGCTTTGTTCCAGGCAACGCGAGACGCAGAAGTCATTCGAACGTGGGTTATGGAGCCTGAAAAGCGCTTGGAACTTGCCCAGGGCAAGGAACAAACAAAGGAAATGTCCCAAGTGCAATCGATGTCGCCAGGAATGTCCGTTGATCAACGGATGGACCAGAGACGACGAGAAGCCATAGACAACATGTTTGAAAAACATCCCGAAGCCCATCCGACCCTGTGGGCTATGCATCTGCAAGATTCTCTGGTTTTGACCGGTTCTCGCGAAGATACACAATTGTTGCCTGTAAACGTGTTGAAAGAACGGTTGTACGCAACAGACCTGTCCACAGACAACCTTGTGCGATTTATGGGGCAGTCCGCCGAAATGGCGAACTGGGCAAATGTCGCCTTAGGAGATTTACCAAATCAGGACGGTGGCACGCCCAGCGCCCTCCACCAACATTACAGCCGGTTGGCGGAGAGGTTTAACAAGGTCGATTGGCTCTCTGATATAGCCGCCTCATCAGAACGCAAAACCATGGGTGCGGCCTATCGAGCCGAGATTTTAGCTGAACTTGAAAAAGAATCCGGCAAATCTGCTGCCCATCAGGAGTTTCTGTCAGCCATGTGGGATCTGGACGGCCCCAAAGAGACAAGCCGTATCGAGAAGCCTTCCTGGTATATCGAAGCGGAGGAACGCAAGACCGGCTTTCTGATGCGCTTGTCTCTGCCGATAGCGACAGAAAATACCAAGATCTCTGAACAGTCCATGTCCCCGCAGCAGAATTCGAGCCGGGAGGAATTGCAGATGTCTGAAGCTGACAAAAGCCAAATTTCTAATGATCAAGCATTCGATCATTCAGAAAACAAACGCATTTATCTGAATGTCCCATTCCGGGAAAAGAATGAGGCCAAGGAAGCTGGCGCAAAATGGGATCGTCGGCATAAATCCTGGTATGTCAATGATGGCGAGGATTTGAAGGCCTTTACCAAATGGCAGCAAAAGATCGAGGTCAACGAACAGGAAATCGATCCGATGCAGGAGTTTGCAGCTGCCTGCAGGTCAGAAGGTTTGTTGATCGACGAACCTGTCATGGATGGTAAATGGCATCGTGTTGCCGTCATCGGAGATGCAAAAGGCAAAACCAGCGGCTCTTATCGCGGTTTCATTGAAGGGATACCAGCTGGCCAAATCATGAACTTCAAAAAGGCGTCGGAACCCGTCAAATGGGTCTCAACCGGTTCCAAGGTTGATCCTGCAGATCTCGAACGCCTCAAGGCGCAGGCTGCGGCCCGGAAAGCAGAGCAACAGCAGGAACTGCAGTTCCAGTACAAGCAGGTGGCCAAACGCGCGTATGGCATCTTTGCAAATGCGATTGATGCCTCAAATGACCACGGATATCTGAAGAAAAAGCAGGTAACTGGTGAAACGCTTCGTGTGGATCGATCTGGAAACCTTCTTGTGCCGATGAGCAATGAAAAAGGCTTCATCGAGAACGTCCAGAACATCTCTTCCGATGGTACAAAAATTTATCTGAAGGACGGACGAAAACGCGGCCTGATGCATGTCATTCCTGGCAAAAAGAATAGCCCGCTTATCATTGCCGAAGGCTATGCGACGGCAAAAAGCCTCAACATGGCCACCGGCTTTAGTACCGTAGTAGCCTTCGATGGTGGAAACCTCCCGGTTATCGCGGAAGCCATGCGGCAACAGAACCCCGACCGGCAGATCCTCATCGCCGCTGATGATGATCACAAGCTAGTTGAAAAACTGGGTTTCAACCCGGGCCTGAAAGCAGCAGAACGGGCTGCAGATAGGTCACAGGCCCAGATCCTCAAACCCATCTTTACGAATGAGGAAAAGCTGCAAGGTCTATCTGATCACAATGATCTGCATGTTGCGCGAGGCTTTGATGTGTTCCGGCGCGAGATCCGCGAACAACTTTCGGAACTGGGTATTTCGACCAGCCGTGGCAGATCAACGCAGATCTTGTCCAAGAAACAAAAGACCCAATCAAGCCAGATGTCGGTTTGATTTCTTAAACGTGCCGACGGTCCCCGGATCGTCGGCACCCTCTCATCGATTTGCGACAGGATTGGGCATTGGCAACAAACAAGAGAAGACTTCTGGTCACACTTCCAGACGAAGAAAGCAAGTATCTTGATGATCTGTCTTCGCAATTGCGTCTTTCCAGATCAGAAGTTCTGCGACGTTTGCTTATGAACTCGCCGTTCCCGAATGCTCGTGATTTTGAAGCAGCCCAAGCGGTCCTTGATTTACTGCAAGTCAATGCAGATCTCGCTAGGCTCGGAAACCTTCTGAAACTCGCGCTTGATGAGCCACTGAGCGCCGATCTCTTACGTAAATTCGATGAATTGACGGTCTCCATCAGTTCCACCCGTGATGAACTGAAAGATGTCGTACGAAAGATTGATCGAACTATCGGCCGCGGTGCGAAATGATCGCCAAGAAAATCCCTAAACGACCGGATATACCTGACAATTACAAAGAACTTGCAGAATACATTGCAGCGGCTAAGGAGCCGGGTGAAAAGCTGGATAAATTCTGGATCGAAAACTGTGGTGCCGGCGAAACACTCGATGATCTCGAACTGGCCTTGCGAGAGGTCTACGCTGTCCGTCTGATGAAACCCGAGGTCACAGACAAATCATATCACATGGTAGTGTCATTCCGGCCGGGTGAGAAAGATCGACTTGCAGAACAAGATTTGAAGGATATCGCTTCAGCTTATGCGGAAGGCCTCGGCTTTGCCGAACATCAATATGTGGCTGGTACGCATATTAATACTGACAATTTTCATATGCATATCGCCTTTAACAAGATTCATCCCCGAACGCTTCAAGTCGTCAATCCTTTTCGGGATTTCAAACTGCTTGATCGCGTCTCGCGAAAACTTGAAAAACAATTCGGCCTGTTTATCGACCGGGGCATGGCACAGCGAGAAAAGCACGGGCCTAAATTGTCGCCTTCAGCTCGTGATTATGAGGCGCAAACCTGGCAAGAAAGTTTCCAGAATCACGTTCTTCAACATCGCAAAGATCTGCTCGAAAAAATCAATGGGGCGGAGGCATGGCAGGATGTGCACAAAATTCTTGACGAACATGACATCGAGCTTAAAAAACGCGGCAACGGTTTTGTTCTGGTCGGCCCTGACGGTCAGGGCATGAAGGCCTCAGCACTTGATCGTAACATGAGCAAATCCGCCCTTGAAAAGAAGCTCGGCGATTTTGTGCCACCGATTAGAGAAACAGTCGACAAACCCTCCCTTCCGAAGCCAACTAAACGACGCTACAAGCGTCGGCCAACAATGCGTCATCCACGCATGTCCCCACTTTGGCGTCGGTATCTGAACAGTCAGAAACCCGTGCATCGACGCAGCTCACTCCTGTCACGCACGATTTCAAACTGGAAACTGTTTCTGCTCAGTGAGGCGTATCGAGATCCTTTGGCCATGGTGTTTCTACTCGCCCAACAGGAATTCTTTCACTTGGTGTTTGGTGATGATCGTCCCACACCTGTATCCAAACTTACCGCTCCTGCACTTGCCGCCTGGCGTGAAGCCGGAAAGTGGGCGGACGCCAAAACACTAAACTGGCTCGCAGATACTCGTTCCACTGGACGCGGTTGCCGACTGGATGATGCCGGCAATCTTCTTGTGCCCTTTAAAGACGAGAACGGCTTTATGCAGGCTGTCCGCATATATGCGCCTGACCAAAAATCGATGTCAATCGGCAATACCAGTGCAAAAGGCTTGGTTCATGTCATCGATTCAAGAAAACAGATCAGTTCCGGGCCGGTGATCTTCACAACCGACTATGCCGAAGGGGTTAAGATTCATGATGCAACCCGCCGTCCAGTCGTAATTATCGCAGATCCACGTGAACTGCAGCTGGTAATCAACCGCTATCGGAAAACCAATCCTATGATTAAACCGGTTGTCTCAGGAACGGTCGATGCCAAGTTACCTGGTATCGGGTATGTTCAAATGCCGAACCAAGACGATCTTACCGAGATCCGACGCGCATTTTCCCGTGCGACAGGGGACGAGGTGTTTCTCGTCTGGGATGCCTGCCAGGAATGGGCAACCCCCGGCAACTCATCGTGGCTCAGATCCGCCGGCATTCGCGGCTATGGCGTAAAACTAACAGCAGATGGTAAGATCGCCGTTCCTCTCAAAGATCGTTCAGGCCGCTTGGAAAATCTCATTGTGATCGATCAAAAAGGGAACCAGAGAACCGTCAACGATCCGGTTGACGATATGCCCCTCTCCCATGTGATTGATCCCGCATGGCGGAACGAAAAAGATACCATCATCGTTGCGCGTGATTATGCCGATGCAGCAGCCATCCATCGGGCAACAAGGTGTCCCGTTGTTGTTCCAGAAACTCCGGACGACTGGCAGGCCACCCTTGAACAAACCCGCCTGCGATACAGTGACGCAACGATCATACTTGCTCTGGATAAACAGGAAGGTCCGTGGGAAAAGATTGCGACCGAAAAACTCTCCGCTCAGATCGTTCGGCCAGCACGCGCTAATACGTTCAAGGAATATGCCTTGCATGAGCCCTCCCGATCAGCTGCCCGTCTGATTGATCTGGGCCATGATCATTTCAATTTCGATCCCGATAAATCGAAATCCGAATTTGTAAAGCTTCAAGGGCAGGATGGCTCGGAACGTTTCGTCTGGGGTGTTGATATCACCAGCGCTGTCTATGAATCTGGTGCAAAAGCGGGCGACTGGATCACACTTGATATTTCGGAAAAGAAGAAAGTTCAGGTCTTGGAAAAACATCGTGATGATCAAGGCGTCCTTCATAGCCGCATGGTCACTACACACCGCAACGTCTGGAAAGCGGAAATCCAGCCTGATCCGGATCGATCTCCATCAATGACTGCGTTGCGCAATGAAATGGCCCTTCCAATTGGCGATGACGGGTGGCTCGCGTGGCAGGAAGCTGTTGCCCCGGACAAAAATGTAATGTCCGCACGGGTCGAAATGGGCTCTGAGAAGGCTTGGGCCGGTTTCCGTGTGGATGGTGCAGGAAATGTCCTTATCCCTCTCAAAGACGCTGGAAATCGCCTCTCTGCCGTCCAACGTGTTAACAATAGCGGATATGTTGAAACGCTGGTCGGTGTGGGCAGCGTTCAAGGGCTACATCACGTTATTGGGGGAGCTTTGTCAAAGGATCCGGACGATCCCATTCTTATGACTGATGACCTGATTAGTGCCATAGAACTCAATCGTCTTACAAAAAAGTCCGTTGTCTGGGCTGTTAAATCGGAAAATCTGGAAATTGTTGGAAAAAACCTGCGCAGACATAATCCAGATCGGAAGATTGTCATCGCTGCAACCGATGCGCATATGGCCATCGAGAACAGGCCGCTCGATCAAGCCAGGAAAGCAGTTATGGTCTCTGGTGCTGATTTGCTTTATCCGCCTCTATCTGATCCAGACAAGAAGCAAAATAAGATGTCATTCGGAGATCTTATTAAATCGGGACAGACCAAGGCTGTCAAAGCCGCCCTTAAGAAAGCGGGCATTGATGTCGAAAACAAGAAAAAAAGGCGGTCAAGAAGTCAGGGACAGGCTATCGATTAAGAAATGGCGATAGCCCATATTCCCTACTGGCCGGCCCTTCCGAAAGTTATCCTCATTCTTTCAGATATCTCTCGAAGGTGCCTTAAGGCTGGCGGGTTCATAATGTCGTTAAGACGACGGATTTGTTCGACCTGTTGACGGAATGCCTTTGCCCCCGAAGCTTCGAAAATTTCATCATGCACTCTGGTAACATTTTTGGCTTGTTCCAAGGCCTGTTGAAGACCGGCAGGCCTTAAGCTGTCGTTGATATGCTTCGCATACGAATGAAGACCTGATATCTGGTCAAGAACATTGACAGGCTCCTGATATCGTACCGGAGTAAGCTCCAGCAAACGTTCCCGAGCGGCTTCCATGCGCTCCGAACAGGTCACGCGCCATTTTCGCTGCAAACGTCGTCTGATGCTGGCTTCCTGCTCTGTCGTAATAGAGCGACCGTACTCAGAACCGATAACTCTATTGATTGCCGAAGTTGCACTTTGGCTAGGATTCTTCACCATTATGTCTGCGACACGCTCCAGACGTGCGGCATCGTCTATTCCAGTACCCTTTGGTCTTCCGCGAGCACGCTTCTTAGTCATTCAGACCTCCTGTATTCAACTGGGGTGGTTCAATTCCCAAAGGCTACCAAGGAGACGGGCCGCAATTCTATCGACAATAATTCCGGATGCAAAATTTCTTGCGACAAAAAATGATCTGGCCACGACAATAAATGCGCCCTGTAGCGACAATAATTCCTGATTGAAGCTAGATGTCCAGCTTTGGCCCCGGATTCTTCTTCACAGGATGCTTGATCGCTTTTTCTTTTGCTGGTGCCGCCTCACGCGCTATCGCTGTCGTTGAGGCGCTCATGATTTTGCGTGCCTCTTCATGGGCGGCTTCGCGGATCTTGCCGGCATAAGCACCAGGGACATCAAGATCACCTGCTTCATGAAGATTTCTTGCTATAGCAAGCTTGCAACGCGCTACGATTATCTCATGCTCTGGTGCAACTATGCTCTCAAGCTTCTCTAATGCCTGATAATAGGGCAGCAATGGCCGGGCAATTTCAGGTGTTACGCGCTCTGTCTGTTCGGGGTCGTGCTGTCTTTCTGCAACGCCCGTTCTTGCATGCGCTTGAGAGAAGATTGCATGTCTTGCTTCAATGATTCGAGCTCGGATGGCGTCAACCGAAGGGGACTTTCGGAGGTGTCCGGCTTCGCCTTGAGTGAGCTGATCGATACCATAACCGAAAGTCTCCTTCCAAAAGTCATCCATGGCAGGGCCATGCTTCTGATTGATTGCCTCCAACATACCGGGTTTAACGGAAATGTTCAATGCACCTGGATGCGCGGTCATCACAGCAGCAGCCATAACATTCCCACCTCTGTTTTCGAGAAATCCACGCAAAGAGGCGATGGTGCCACCCATTGTAAGTGTATCGTCGAAAATCAGATACTGCCCGCCTTGCGTTACAGGGCCGTCGAAGGATGGGTTGAATGCGAGGCGATAATCCGCACCCTCGCCTGTTCTGGCAACACGCTCGGCTTGGTATATTGACACATCGACTTCCAGCCCCAACCTGTTGCCCACCTCAAAAGCCATTGCCAGAGGTATTTTGTTATGTCCGGAAGCTTCTTCGGCGAGTACTGGAACGATACGAGGCCTGTTGTTGCCTATCACGCTTTGTATCTGCTCAAGCGTGCTGTCCCGTACCAGTCTAATGGCCATATCTTGCGCGGCCTCTGTATCCCCACCTTTCGCTAAGGAATATTCAGGTTGCTTCTGCAGCTCCCCCAGCTCTCCATTGCGGATTACTGGCGGGAAGTCTTTCCATGGTGCTCTTTCTGCCAAGCCTGTACCTCAAGCGCTATTTGATCTTGGATAGTTGCATTCATCTACCAACCAAGACTTGTCTACTTTGCCATCGATCATAAATTGGTGTTTCAGGCTTGCGAAGTTGCCATTTCATTTTTTCGGAAGTTTTTACCTTTCGAGCCCCGTGATGCCCGCCGTAAAGACTCCTGATGGTCAAGTTCTTCCACGCCCAATATGCACCCTCATTGTTGAGATATTCTTTGGTCTCGTCTTTATTCAGGAAAATCACTCCCTGCTTTTTCAGCTTGCGGACGATCACCTCCTGGACATCGCTAAGAGTGCCTGCAGGTAATGCAGCTACCCCTTGCAGGTCGGTATTGTTCCCCGGCGTCCAACCCTCTTCATCGCAATAGCTGCTGTCCCAGATATTTACGCGCTTGTTCCAATAACAATCCGTCCAGCTTGGTAAGAAAATTATATCCGTACTCAAACGACAGTTTGATGGGAGCTTTCTTCTTTCGGCTGCTTCAATAGCTTTCTTGTATATATCTGCCTGTTCTTTCGATGACAGAGTTTCAAATCTTTCTTTTGCGCGATTAAGCATTTGAAGACTGGGCCTGTCCTCACTGTTATCGCTGATATCGGTTCGAAGTAAATCTACCAGATCGAGCATGAGCTCCCAATGTGGTGAATTATAACTGAAGCGAGCCTGACGGTTCATCAAACCTCTCGCTATCCACTGGAATTCCTCAACGAACTGAGGTCTCTTCTCGTCCGGATCTATATCCAGCAGCGTGCAGATCCGTCGATAACGCGGATCATCCCAATCATATCGGGTTTCTCTAAGGTCGAGTATGGCGTCCAACAAATCAGAATCACCATAAAGATCCTCATACCTTGGATAGCCGACTGTTTCAGTCAATTCCGGATCAAGCAGCAATATACAGCATCTGTTCCGGAATGGAGCGACGTAGAAATGAAGCACCCGCCCGTTCTTCATTCGGATTTCAGTCGTTGGTCCATATTTGCCCTGGGCAACCCTGAAAACAGTGCTTGAGCGTGGTTCATGTGATGCCATGCGTGGCTCGGCGACCTCTCGCTGTATCAGCATTCGGATTGTTTGGTTTCGCGTCGCAAATAGCCGCGAACTCAATTCATCAAGCTTCGCCACATCGTCGTCATCCAGTTGCAGCGGTATCCTGTTTGTGTTCGTTGGCCCGTGACCGTCAGACATAATCCACCTCCATTATGAGAGTATGATCAGAATAGAGGTGCATATAAATGTCAACCCTTTTAACCGTTGAGTACGACTTGTCGTGCGAATAAGGCAGGATGATCGCGAAGTGATCGTTTGGTGATATCACCAAACCTATCCTGCCCAAGAAACGACAAGGTAAAGTTGTGTCAAAGTTGGATACAGATTGGCAACTCATGTCAATCTCGGACAAACTCCTGTAAAGAGACAGAAATCCTTCAAACTGTTGCAGTCCATCATTTTTTAGGCGAAAAACCTCCGCTTATATATTGCTTGCACACCTGTTTCTGCGCCGTGTAATCAAAAAAGAGAAAAGCAGGGGACCTCACGTGAGAGTAGCGATCTACGCACGTCATTCGACAGACCGCCAGACCACCAGCAGCCAGGATCAGATACTCAGGTGCGAGGGCTATTGCGAAGCCAAACAATATACAATCGAAGATGTGTATTTCGATGAAGCGTTCTCTGGTGCCCAGATGGAAAATCGTCCTGGCATAAGCAATCTTCTCATGGGTGCCTTTGATGGTCGCTTTGACAGGATCATTGCAGAAGACCTGTCACGCATCAGCCGCGACCAAGCAGATACGGCGAACTTCTTTAAAAAAATGGCCTTCCTTGGCATCGATGTCGAGACCATTACCGAGGGTGTGATCGGGGAGCTGCATATCGGCCTGAAAAGCACGATGAATGCTCTTTATCTGAAGGATCTGTCAGATAAGACGCATCGCGGCATGATTGCTTCAGTGTTACGCGGCGGCGTTCCCGGTGGCCGGACTTTCGGATACGAGATCGTTCGGGCGTTTGACGGGAATGGTGAATTGATCCGGGGTAAGCGTCGCATTGTCGAGGAGGAAGCCCAAGTTATCCGGGAGATTTTCGGACTGTATTCGACTGGCAGTAAGCTTCAGCATATTTGCACTATTCTTGACCGAAAGGGGATCGCGGCTCCTTCGGGCGGCAAGTGGGCACCAACGACATTGGTAGGCTCGCGCATTCGCAAAACCGGCCTGCTCCGTAACACGCTTTACAAGGGCGTAGTGACGTTCAACAGGATGCAATATCGCAAGCACCCAGACACGGGCAAGAAGCTCGCAGTGCTTCGTCCGGAAAGCGAATGGATACAGGTCCCTGTTCCCGAACTGCAAATAATCGATGAAAAGGAATTTGACGCAATTCAGGCGCAACTGGATGAAAGATCATCCAAGGTGGCGGAATATCGGAAAACCGCCAACCTGCGATCAGCTGAAGAAACTAACCAGATTTCGAAAACACGGATCAAGCACTGGCGACAGAGACAAATCAAATCGAGTGGAAAAGTTGTTGCTGTGTTCGCTGGCCGTCTTCGATGTGCCGAACATACAACCACGATCACAGCATCTTGGGCGGATCGATATTCCTGTAAGCAAAAGGGATGCCCGAACCGGGCGATCCGCTATGAAGAGCTATGCGATATCATCATTCGTGAGGCCATGCGCCTGACTTGTGCGGACATCGAAGCACATTATGGCCATGAAGCCATCACGAAAAGACGGAACGACCTGGATAAGCAGATCCGCAATGCGGAACAAAGACTGCAGGGAAAGCGTGATCGAGCAGCCCATGCCCTGAACACCTTCAAGGTGAACAGCGACAGTGCCGAGTTAAAGACGTGGTTTGAGGACAACACTGAACAAATGCGCCTTGTAAAGCTGGAGATCGCGCGGCTTAAGAGGTCACTTGAAGAGATAAAGGCCCCCGCAAATATCGCCGACATACATAAACGATTTCTCGCCCTGATTTCCAGATTACAGGTCTGGTCGCGTGAGCCTGAAACTGTTTCACAGCTCCGGCACGTGATGAAGAAATACACCATCACCGCGAAGTGGGATGATTCAGACCTGCGCTGGCATCGTACCTGCGAAATTGAATATGACTTTGAGGCCATGGCCCGTGTGCTTGGTAAAAAGAAATAGAACCGGCAAGATTTTGCCGGTTCTATTTCTTCACTCTGACTGACCGTGTGGAAATGTACTCGCAAGCGAATGAAACCAGCGATCTGGTTCATGAAGAAATGCGTCATATTCCGCAAGCTGTTCTCGCATGGTGCTGCGGTCGTCATCGGAATAAAAATGCCGCTCGATCTTGGAAGCCCGTTCAAAGTCTTCACTTACCTTCTCGCGAGCTTCCAGCATTCCCCCGATAATAAGCTCACGCAGATTGCAATCCTTCAGAATGGTCATGTCTTTTTCTCCTGTCGTCTTTAACCGGTCGATCAAAACTGAAAGCCGATTTGGCCTTTGTTGTCGGTCTGCGTTGGAACGCCTTGAAATGACGTACAGGAAGACCTTGCAAAATCAGGCATAGAGTTGCTCCTGCGTTGCCGATATTCGATCTCTATATTTGTCATTTTTTCGGCTTCGGCATATTGACAGAAGATTGCGGCAGCTGCTTCTTTGACGCTGAGTGGTGGCCATTCCGTGTAGAAATGCGAGCGATATCCTGTCTCGGAAATAAAGGGCAGACCGAGATCGATAGCGGTAAATCCAAAGCTGCTGCAGACATCCAGTGGGCAAGTAAAATCAACCAATGCCCGGCCATGTCTGGTTTCCAGAACAAACAACCCGTTCTGCCCCCAATGCGGAACTAGTCCTGCTTCTGCCATAAGTGCAGCTGTGATGGCAGTTCCAGCCCCATCCTCGGCAAAACTGCCAAAGCTGCCATTTTCCCCATTGGTCGCCGCAATGAGAGAGCGGAAAGACCGTGCCGCCGTACTTGCGGCATCCCCATCATTTGTCCGAACTGCATTATCAAATTCAAGAGCAATGCGCTTGGCTTCCTTGATATCTCTGTCTGTTACGTGGTGCATTATTCTACCTTTCCCGGTGACAACTGACTGACCGATCTGGCCAGTTCAACTTCTTCCCGTCGTCTAAAAAGGGTGAATGCCGTCAAGCTGAATATGGGATGTTCGCGCCCTTCCAGGGGCGAACAGGGACCCTGATTCTGCTTGACGGCAGAGGGCAAAGCCCTGATGCAGCAGCGCCACATTTACGGTGTTTCTATTATTGAGCTGTGTGGATCTGTGATCTGGTGGGCATCGCTCTATGCCGGCATTGCGTGAACCGTTACCCGAAAGGGCGGAAACCGCTTGCGGGTTCCGTGGAGGTTGGCCGGGGTCTGCTCCTGGGCGATAGCCCAAGAGCGGGCGGCGACCTACCGGAATAGAGTGAACCTCAACCCGTACCCGTTACCCGCCGCACTGACCTGCCCTGACTGGATTGCACAATCCAGAAGAAAATAAGCCATTGAAATTGTTGCGAATGTTGATTGCGCAAACATTCGCCAGAACAGTTCACGATATTTGCCTCTGGCAAAAGTGGCTAACCTGCACACCACAGATACCGGCAATCAACTAAATAAGTATCAAAAAAGTATTATATTGATATATTGCTAGTTCTGATTTGTGGAATGCACAATCCACAAATCATGCAGGCAGATCTTGCGGACGGTGTGTGATTCGTCCTTGTTCATGATCACAGAACAAAGCTTTATGCCCCTGGAACTGACGTTTGCCGAAGTCGGCATAGGATCTCACCAAGAAAATTCGCATGTAAGCTGAATGACTTGCACGCTATGTTGTTCATTGCCGCCTTCGTCTCATCATGCTCCATATTGACAATGAGAACACTTAGGACAATGTTCCTGTTATGTTCTCATTCATCGCCAGATATACACCGCTCAGATTCTTGCCCCGGCCGCTTGCCCTCGCCCGCGTGCCGGCAGGCTTCCCGTCTCCGGCCGAAGATTATATTGACCGGCAACTGGATCTGAACGAGTTCATCGAGCACCCGGCTGCAACCTTCTTTTTCAGGCTCGAAGGTGACAGCATGGAGCCCGTCATGCGCGAAGGCGATCTTCTGGTTGTTGATCGCGCAAAGACGGCCCGGAACGGCCATGTTGTTGTCGCTGTACATAATGGCGACCTGACAGTGAAACGTCTGCGTCGATCAGGCAACAACGCCTGGCTTGAACCTGACAATCCGAACTATCCCCGCCTGCCCTGCGCCGATGACACGGAAATATGGGGCGTTGTCCTGATCAACCTTCATTGGCCATCTCTATCATGATCGGTCTTGTCGATTGCGACTGTTTTTATGTGAGCTGCGAGCGCCTGTTTGACCCCAGTCTGCGTAGCCGCCCCGTCATTTGCCTTTCGAATAATGTTATATGACATTACTAACATTGTTCACATACACAAACTTCCTTGCTAACATGGCTGTTTAGCTGCCACAGTGCCCACAGACCTTACCTGCACCGCCAGCATGCTGGCGGTGCAGGTAAGGTCTGATATCACAGCCTCAAGATGACAAACAAAACCCGGTGCCCGACATTTGGAATGAGGGAAGCATGCGGACAGTTCCCTACTACACGGTTGCCAAAGCAGCGGATGTCGTTCGACCTGCAACGATCATCCGCGATACCGAGTGGGATCAAGTGAAGAGCCACAGTCTCCCTACCGGTTTCCACTATCTTGTCTATGACGAATGCAGAATTGTTGAGCCGGTCTTATTCTATCTCCATGACAAATGCGTCCGGTCCGCGAGAATTCCCTCGGTAGGAAACACACAAACAGCTTTAACCTATGACCTGTATGAGTGGTTCACATATCTAGGCTTGATTCATAGGGATTGGGACGCGGCTTGTTTCGATGACATCGAACTATATCGCGACAAGCTTTTATGCAGCAAATCACCTAAAACCGGTAAACGATATGCTGTTGCAACAGTACGCCGCAGGCTCGGCACCATCGTTGACTTCTATGAATGGGCGACCAGGCAAGGCTTGATTGAACTTGATGCGAAAGAGTTTTACGAAGAACGTATCAAACCCCGAAATTATGCAATTACCCGGATGGCGCATGTCCAATCCGGCGACAATACGGTCAAAACGAGTAAACTGCTTCCGAGAACCTATAACAGTGAAACGGCTGAGGCATTTTCTCCCGAAGCTCTTCAACGAGTGCTCGCCGAACTTGGTTCGATCCCCGGAGACAAAGCTGATCGTCGTCCATGCAGAGACCGGCTCATTGCCAGCCTTGCTGTCGCCACAGGAATGCGACTTGACGAATGCGCCAACCTCACTCTGTCGCAATACAAGAATCTCAAGAAAGATGGTAGCTACAGCAACGTCGCATTGCCTCTGTATAAAACCAAAGGCCTGAAGCCGCGCACTGTTGTCGTACCGGGCATAATCCATGATGATCTGCGACATTACGTAAAAACAGAACGGGCCCGTGCGGTTCGACGCGCGAAAACATCTGTCGAGGCTCTTTTTGTCAATCACGCCCATGCCAAAAGAAATCCGGGTGAAGCAATGACAGCTCATTCCATCTGGCGCCACTTTCAGCGCGCGGTTCTGAAAGCCGGTCTTGTGTGCCCTTCCCATAAAAACGGCACAACCAGCCCCTCAGACAGACCTGAAGCCCTGCACAGCTTTCATCACCTCCGTCATACCTTTGCGGTTACCATGTATTTTGAACTGGTTCGCGCGGGCAAAGCAGAACCCTGGCTCAGCCTGCGAACATTGCTTGGCCATAGTCACATAACGACAACAATCAATACATATTTGCGGAGTGTACAAATTCGGGAAGCACTCATGACAGATACCCTGAATACGTATCTCAAGGCCCTACGCGATGGCTAGAAAGCGCATGGACAGATCTTTTCTCACGTATCGCCCGGGTGCGGCACCTGCCTTCGACAGGAACAACCAGGCCAGTCCGGAAAAAGAAGAGAGAGAATACGGGGTTATTCAAAAGCTGTCACCTGACGGAACACTGAATCAACTCACGCTGAACTGTCCTCGCTCTGGAAAATCCAACCGCGGAAGTGCCGAGATCAAGGTCGGTGACGATTGGCTCAAAGCCGAACATCTGTCTGTCCCGTTTGCTACGGCCATTTTCTCGCATATTCGCAAATTTGGTCCCTCAACCCAGGCCAACAAGGTTCAAGCTATCAATCGCTTCTTTGCTTTTATTTGCGAACAGGGAAAAGTACATTTTGAACTGTCGGATCTGACCACAACTCTTTTCAACGAATATATTTCCTGGCTTGATACCCATCATCTTACGGTCAAAACGAAGGCCGGGTTAGTCTCCCCGCTTCGTATTGTGTTGCGCTACCTTAAACAAAATCCACAATATACAAGCAAAGTCCCCGGGGATGCTTATATCAAGCCAAACCCCTGGCCGGGCGTAAACGAGAAAATTGCTCATCGACCAATTTTGGCTATCACCGATCTTGTAACGATTGAGCGCGTCTGCATCAAAGAAATGCAGACATGGATGAGCAAGTGGGAAGAAGGAAACCATCTCATCCAATCTGGCAGGGAACGATTGCTGGCTGGCGCGTCGCCCACCGAATACAAGCTTGAGACATTGCTGGCAGTTATTGAAGATCAGTATGATGGCTATGTCACGAACAGCATACAATTCTTTGCTGACTGCAAGGGCCGGAGACGGCAAATCGAGTTTTTCGGAGGAATCAAGGGTATTGCCCCGTGGCTGTATGCAACGAAGCGCGCTCTGGTCCCGTTTGTCGTGATGATGGCAATCAGGACGGCCTTCAATCCGGAAACCATACTGGCTTTACGAAAATCCGCCCTGCGGGAGAGCTCTTTACTTAAAGGAAGTGCCGAACTGGCTCCGAGATATCGGGTGGTCGGCGGGAAGAAACGTGCGAGAGGAGACCAGGTCCGAACCTATCCTCAAGACAGCACAGAGATTGATAGCCCGATTTCCATTTTCAACAATGTCAAAAAGCTGACCCGACGACTACCAAATGCCGAGCACGATCCCGACCATGATATGCTCTTCATATTTCAGGGCAGAAATTACGGAAGGGTTCATCATTATCTCAATGCAACCTGCACCTTCCCTAACGCACTTTCTGCTTTCAGGAAAGATAATCAACTCCCTGATTTCAGCTTGTCGAACATTCGCCCCACCATCTCGGAGATCGTCAATCAACTCAGTAACGGGGATATCAAGGCACAGCAGGCAATTCTCAATCATTGGCGTACAGAGACAACGGAAACGCATTATGTGTCGGAAGCGGCCCGGCACCGCAGACGGGAAACATTGGGCAATCTTTTGAACCGACGGGAACGATATATCCGGACATCCGGAAAGTCCGATGACCGTATCAATATTCCAGACAATACAGGTCGCGCCGCAACGCCGGGGTTTGAATGCACCGACCCCTATGATTCTCCTCTCGCATCCCAGTCCACAGGACAACTCTGCACCGCCTGGGGAGAGTGTCCGCTATGTCCTCGCGCCGCCGTGATCCCCGACAATTCACACGCTTTGGCACAACTGCTTCATCTCCACAATGCCATTGAGAAAGCACGTCACGATTTACCGCCAGGTCGCTGGCTATATTGGTCAACGGTACAAAAGGCCCTGAACAATTGGCTCAGCAAGTTCCCGGCCAAGAGTGTTTGGCATGGGGCCAAAAACATTCAAAGAACCCACGCCATTCTGATCGAATGACATGAACCCTATACAAACCGCTACAGCATATCATCTCATGGCAGCGGAAGATCTGCGGGAAACGAGGATCAACCGCCATTCCCGCTGGTCTGATGACAGATGGTTCTTCGACAATCTGACGCCAGGTCACGACGCTGCAGCCAGCACCATACGCTGGGATTTCATCATGCCGGACGGCAGTAAATTCGTTGATCCTAAATGGGCGATATTGCTCGACGCGCATCGTCGACTGGTCTGGTCATTGATTGTCGACCCAAGACAGCGACATAGATACAAGCCGGGCTCAATGGGCAAGCTCTCCCGGCGGGTTCATTATCTTGCCCGCTGGATGGGCAAATCCGGCTACGCTCATTTCGGCGCGCTTGATACCTGTGCTTTTGACCAGTATCTCGACAACCTGCTCATCGACAAGCAGAATAAAGCCAATCTCAACGCCGTGTATCTTATGGAACATCTCGCATTGCCTGTTTCTCTGGGATATCAGGCCCCTGTTCTGGCAAAGGCGGGAATTCCTGTACCGGGCAGCGCCCCCTGGCATGGCATGACAGCGTTCGAGGTCGCGAAACAGCTGGCAGGCCGGGAACAGGGATCCGTCCCGCCAGTCCCCGACCCCATATTTTTGCACATAATGACCAGCGCCTTGTGCATGCTTGACGCGGCAGAGGATATTATTTTACAGGCTCGGCATTTCGCGGACACCAAAGACCTGCAGGTTGCCGAAAAACATGCACCAGACAGGAAGCATTTACGCGATCGCATGAACTCTCTGACTGACGCGTGCCTGATCCTCATCCAGGGATTGTCGGGTATCAGAGTGAGTGAATTGCTGGGACTGCAAGCCTCTGATACGCCACTGGCGCAAAATGCCTTGCCCGATTGCATAAAAATTGAACCGTCGGCCAGCGGTCTTCATGAGATATTTTACCTTTCCGGTCATCTCTACAAGGCAACGAAGTCTCCCCGCCCCGTTACCTGGGTCACCGGACTGCGCCCGGTCGGGAGTGACCACCTTCCAGTTCCGGTCAAGGCAATATCTGTCATCGAAAGGTTGTACGCCCCCTGGCGCACTCGAAGAAACATCAACGAACTGATTATTGGTTTTAGCCGAGCAAAAAGCCTGACCAAAGATGTGAAAGCCCATACTTTAAGTTGGGTCAATCGCTGCCAGAGAAGGTTCTTTGTCAGAAGCGGTGTAAAGGATTGGACTGTGACCTCTCATCAATGGCGCAAATCCTTCGCCCAATATGTCATCCGAAGCGACAGTCGCATGCTCCCGGTGCTTCAGGAGCATTTCAAACACATCAGTATGGCGATGACGGAACAGGGATATATAAATGCGGATCCAGAACTGAAACAGATCCTTGATGATGCTGCGGTTCAGTCAACGGTCTCTCTCATTGGCGAAATGATTGCCGGCAGAAAAACCGTCTCGGGGGCCCTCAGTGGAAAACTGAAAGAGACTGCGAATCAACTCGGAAAATCTCTGGACAACCGTCCGGAAAATGACCGCCCACGCGATATTGAAGAACTCGTTCGTACCTCGGGTATACGGGCACATGATATTCGCTGGGGAAAGACATCCCTCGGAACCTGCCTGTTTCGACAGGGAACCGGGAATTGTACCATCGGTTGCTCTGCCCGATGGGTGATCAGTGCCCCTCTATGGTCGGCCGCACGCCCGGATTTATGTTGGGAATGTCAAAATCTTGTCCTTGACGAGACTCATTTGCCCTTCTGGAAAGACCGCCGGGCCAAATTGCAAGATGATCTGAAAACGGCAACAACCAATGATGACTTTGCTCTCGCGCAACTCTGCAAACAACGCCTCGAACAATGTATTATGGTGCTAAACAAGCTTGAAAATACTGAAACGACAGCTACAGAAAACAGCAATCCTGGGTAATCGAACCATGTCCTCTACATCTGTTGAAACAGCATTCATGATGGCGATTGATCGGCTACTCGCCCGCAATGTTCTCAAAGCGAATTCCAGCGATGTATCCAAAATCAGTAAAAGTGTGGTTGCGCGCGAAGCCGGGCACAGTAGGACAACGCTGTACAAATATCCAAACGTGCTTGCACGATTGAAATCACTTGAAGCCACAACGAAACCGTCAAAGCAGAGTAAAATAGTGAGGCTGCGCCAGGAAAATGCCCGACTGGAGCAAGAAAGCAGAATGGCCAGAGACCTGATGGCAACAATGCTGCTTCAAATGCGCGAGATGGAACGACAAACAGATTCAGGAATTCGTCAGGCAGTACGTATGACACAAGCAGAAGGTTCTGATAAGTAATGGCTTTCCACGACACAGGAAGGCCCTTAACAAGCCTTTTACATTAATCATGGTGGCTACGCCAAGCCTCTGCTAAGGCACATGTCTCCCATCTTCCATAAATCATCCCCACGTACGACAGATCACTTCCTCAGATCAGTAGAGAGACGCCTCCCCAAATTTATGCCTCTGCCCAGTCTGCCAGATTGACAAACAGCCCGAACCAGATTGACCATAGGCCAAGGGCGATGAAAACAAAGCCGGTCAACCAGCGGCGCGCGCGCATCCAGTCGGTAAGCCCGACCAGAAACGAGGCAAATCGCGGCACGACAGAAAACGGCACCAATGGAAGTGATAGCGACAGAGCAAAGACGGTCATCAGGACGAACCCCATCGCGGCGGAACCTGTTGCAGTTGCCGCTCCCATCAGGCCAAACAAGATCGGTGCGGCACAGGCTGGAATGTTCAGGCCGAACGCAATGCCCTGAACCCACGGGTTGCGCGTAACCCGCCAACCATCCGGTGCTATGCGGATACGCTGAAGCAACCGTCTGCCTGCACCGGACAGGAAGACAATCCCGATGACCATATAGATCCCCCCGAACACCAGCCATACGTTGGTCTGAACTCCGATCATGCGTTGTCCCAACATCACGGTCACACCACCGAAACCGCCCATGACCAACAGGCGTGCGAGCATGAATGCTGACAAGGCTCCGATCCGCCTACGCATTGGACGGTCGCACTGGCTGTTCAGAAACAGCATGTGTGCGCCAATCGTGCAGGGTTCGATAAACCCCAGCAAACCCAGCCCAAAAGCAAGACCGGTCAGATTGAACAGGTCCGGTGTCACGATTGCAAATTCCTCATTATCGCCACATGGCATCACCCGGCACAGCAAGACAGTTTGGCAACATCCTTGCCAAAACCCTGGGCGGCAAGTTTCAGTCCCTCGACGGTCGTCAGATACGGAAAGATCGTGTCACCAAGTTCTTTTGCAGTCATGCCGAAACGTAAGGCGATGACCATTGTCTGAATGCTGTCACAGCCCTCGGGTGCCAGTATCTGAGCGCCCAGCAAGCGGTCAGTTGCTTCATCTGCAATGAGTTTTATCAAACCGCGTGTATCATGGGCGGCAAGTGATCTGGGCACCTGATCAAGCGGTACGACAGATGTCTTGACCACAAAGCCCCGTTTCTGTGCCTGAACCTCGGAGAGACCTACTCCTGCAACTTGTGGATCGGTGAAGACAATCCAAGGCATCGTTGTGTTGTCATATGTCCGTTCGTCATGGTTATAGGCATTTAGTGCCGCAAGTTTGGCTCCGTAAGCTGCCATATAAACGAACTGGTCGCGTCCGGTCACATCGCCCGCGGCATATACATCAGGACGCGTTGTCCGCATATAAGCGTCCACAACAATTCCGCCATTCGAATTTACTTCAATTCCGGCCGTTTCGAGTCCTAATCCGTTTGTATTCGGCTTACGGCCCGTCGTTACCAGGATATGTTCAGCAGAAAGAACCTCAGCCTGGCCATCAACGTTAATGGTCAGTTCCGTTTTATCATTCTTCCGTTCAACCCGCTCATAGGTGAGGCCCGTGCGAACGGATACCCCTTCATTCCTTAACTCCTGAGTGAGCGATGCAGTAATTTCCGGTTCTGCTTCGGGAAGAAGCCGTGACCGTGTCACCAGCGTAACCGAGCTGCCGAGCCGTGCAAACATCTGAGCCAGTTCACAACCGATATATCCCCCGCCAATCACGAGAAGTGATTGTGGCTGCTGATCAAGTTCAAGTGCCGTTGTGCTGGTCAGACAAGGGACATTCTCAATGCCCGGAATATCGGGAAATGACGGGGATGTGCCGGTTGCAATGATTGTCTTTCTTGCAACAAGCTTTTTGCCGTCAAGCAGAAGACCGCTGTCATTAAATACAACATCCCCTTCGAGATAATTGATGCCATCATATTCGGGCAGCAGATCGATATATTTCTTCTGACGCAAACCGGAAACCAGTTCATCCTTGGCTTTGATCAGCGACCGCCAGTTGGCAACATGGGCGTTGCCGGCAAGGCCGGGAAACCGCGCTGCCGCCCCGGCACCATGCACGGCCTCTGCGGCCCGGATCATGGTTTTAGAGGGCACGCACCCGACATTGACGCATGTGCCGCCAATCATCCCCTTGCCGATAAGTGCGACCCTTGCGCCCTGTTCAGCGGCCGTAATCGCCGCCGAAAAACCGGCCGAGCCCGCGCCGATGACAGCAAGATCATATTCCTGACCCTGTTTGCGGGGCGTGCAGCAATCATTCATGTCGTTCCCCTTTCCGGGAGGCTGGTTTGTGTGGGACTGGTTGCGTATCGGTGCTGCAGCAGATGCGTGCCCGGTTGCGTTGCCGATAGCCGTAAAGCACCAAGGCGATGAACAGGATCAATCCGGGTATGAGGACATAGTCGATCCAGCCCAGCCATGCCGAGAGGCCGAAGGCCCCGAACGTGACAACGAGGATGGGCGTAAAACAGCAGATCGCGGTAACAATTGTTCCGGTGACCCCGGTTTTGAAAATGGTGTTGTGGTGCAATGTCTAATCCCGCGCCCTGGCCGGATAACCGGCATTTGTCGAAGCGGTCCCAATGGTTTCACCACTGGCAACGGATGGATCGAAGATGACCGTTGCGGTTTTGGCATCGAAATTGATCTCGACTGCCGCTACGCCGGTGACAGCTTCCATTGCGGTTTTAACCGTTACCGGACACAGGGCACAGGTCATGTTTTCGATGTCGAAAACGGTTGTTTGTTCAGCCTGCGATGTGGCACTGGCTGCTTGTGCCGCAGTCGGAAGAAGACCTCCCGGATGCATGGCAGCCAGTCCCAGAGCAAATGCCCCAGCCACGATAATGTCTGTTCGTTTCATGTCGATTTCTCCTAATAGAATAGCGATGCCCACCAGTTGATTGTCAGGGCCAGCCCCACCAGCACGGTTGAGAACCACAGGACGGATTTGGTGATCAGGGCGGATTCGGGGCGGGCGCAGTAAGATCCTTCGTCGCACGCCGGTTTTGTCTTGAAATAGACCTGCCAGAACCCCAGCCCGATGAATATCAGTGCCACCGTCGCGAAGAGGGGTTTGTAAGGTTCAAGGGCCGTCAGATTGCCGATCCAGGCCCCGGATACACCCAGCATCAGAAGCAGGAGTGGTGCGACACAGCAGGCCGATGCAAGAATGGCCCCGGTCACACCGCCAGCCGCAAGCAGACCTCTTTTTGCCTGTTTCCCGTCATCGGGCGATAAAGGGTCCGGTTTGATATCGTTCATGTGATTTGCCTCAAGCTCGTTCCTGATCCAAGCTACAGTCTGTAGTTGCTACAGGCTCAAGAGGGTTTTGACCTTATGGACGATCACAATTCCGGGAGGCTATTGAAACGTGCCGAACTGGCGAAGGTGACGGGCTGTCACCCTGAAACCATCCGCTATTATGAAAAGACCGGCATGATGCCCGATCCGCCACGCAGCAAAGCGGGTTACAGGCTGTATGATGAAGCACATGTTTCCCGGTTGCGGTTCATTCTGCGCGCCCGCGAACTGGGGTTTTCGATTGAAGATATCCGGGGATTGCTTGATCTCATGGATGGTGAGCTGCAAACTTGCTCGGAGGTCAAACAGCGTACGGAAAGCCATCTTGCTGACGTGCGCGTAAAAATCGCCGACCTGAAACGGATCGAACAGCTCTTGGCGGAGACGGCTGCACGATGTTCGGGAGAAGACGTACCGGAATGTCCTGTGCTGGAGGCACTGTCATGCACTTAGGACAACAGCATTTGATGTCGGCAATGCCGGAAGTGAAAGAAGCAAGATATCAATTCTTGCGATGTTACAGGCTAGACGTCAAATCGCGGTACGCATCCATCAACGGACGATCCTCGGAGACATAGTCCGTATGCTCCTGATCAAGTTTTTCAAGTGCTGCCAGCATGAATTCGGCAATATCAAGCCTTTCCTGCCAGCAGGCATATCTGAAAGCATGTAAAATGACATGCTCCAATGGGTCGGTTTCGGAAGACATTATTCTGCACCTCCTTCATATCGAGGTTAAAGGCTACGCTATCCAGCAAAAGGAAGGTCAACAGAATTCTTCCGGACAGGCGGGATCAGCCGATAGACGACAGAACAGGAAATGTTTCCAGCAGCCAGAACGCAAAGGCGGACATATAACCGGTCACCATGGCCACGCCCATGACAATCATGATCAAGGCCGCCGCGGCACGAAGGAACCGCCCGAAACGCCCTATGGATTTCAATCTGGCAGACAGGCTCTCGGTGAACAGTGCCGCCAGGAGAAACGGCACACCTAGCCCCACGGAATATATGGTCAGCAATGCAATACCATCGCTGACCGTTGCCGACGCGGCGCTGACGGTCAGAATGGCGCCGAGAACAGGACCGATACACGGCGTCCAGCCGAACGCAAAAGCAAGTCCAAGAGTATATGCCGAAACCACACGCCCACCAGGCAGATCAAGATGAAAGCGCGCTTCCCGCATCATCCACGCCGGACGGAGCGTTCCCAGCATGAACAGCCCGAACAGAATGACAATGCCGCCACCAATCAGATTCATCTCGAACCGGTATCCGAGCAGGAACTGACCAAGTGCTGTTGCACTGGCCCCCAGAAGGACGAAAACCGTGGTGAAGCCCAAAACGAAACACAGGCTGAAACCAAGAGATGACAATCGACCAACTCGGATTGCCTCCGTTCTGGTCGAAAGAGAGGCACCACCCGCGATATAGGAGATATATCCGGGAACCAGAGGCAGCACGCATGGCGAGAGAAACGAGATGAGGCCTGCGGCGAACGCGCTTATTATGCCGATATTGGAAAGTTCAGGCATTAATCTGTATTCCGTAAAATCAGGAACCAAGTATTCAGAGAACAGGAAGGTCAGCTAACCAAACAGTGCTAAGCCTATCTTTGTTCAGGGCTCTTTTCCTACTTTTGAGAACCAGTCTGTTAACTGATCCAGCCACCCCTTTTCAACAGGCGGCTTTGGGGGGGTGGGCAGCGTTTGTCAATCCGTTCACGTAAAGGATCAGATTCATCTGATTGAAACTCGTGCCGTGAAAAATACCGGCATGGCGGGTATTCCGATCGATAATATGAATCATCGGTGCAGACCCGTCACGCTGGCTCAATTTGGCGAATTTATCGGCAACAGTTACAGCACTGATATCCGAAGACGGCATAACAGGCCGCCAGTTCACCAGATCCCAAGAAGGAGTATCTGAAAAATCTTCGGAATGAACGGTAATGAACGTGACCATTTCCCGCATCGGGCTAATATTCAGCCTCGCCTGAGAGGACGCCAGTAGGGTTTGCTGTTCTGCACAGGCTGCACCACAATCCCTTGGCACAAAACTTAAAATAAGTATCTGATCATCAAGGTCGCTCAAATTAAAGCGACCTTGATTTTGGTTGAAAAGTTCTATCTCTGGAACCTTTCCGGTGTTTGTCACCTCAAAATATGGCTCTTTATCCGCCATCACCTCGTCAAGGTCTTCACCGGGATGATTCGCAAAAGCAGGTGAGGCCGTCAACGCCAGGATCAAAAACAACCACCGGATCATTCTGTTTCCCCCTGCGGCCCGGCGGCAGCTATGCCAAGAATGGCGACGTCAATGCTAATCTCGCCTGCGTTTTCAAAGCGCAATGTCATGGGAAACTTCTGTCCTTCACGGAGTTTTTCATGCAATCCCGCCAACATGAGATGCATTGCCCCCGGCGCCAGAGTGACCGGGCGGTTGGCGGGAACATCCAGAGCCATGACATGTCGCATCCGGCGAACATCATCGACCTTGACGACATCATGTATCATCACATGGTCTGCCACAGGTGTAGTGATTTCCAGAAGGCGGTCGGCCGCAGCACTTGTGATCGTAAGATATGCCACCCCCGGACGGGATGTCAGGATCGTGGCACGTGCCCAGGCGTCAGATATTTCGACAAGGCTCTCGGCAGAAACCGGTAGTGCTGTCAGCAAGGTCATAACGAGGGCGATGGCGGTTCTTTTCATATTGTATTCCCGTTCATGATCGCAAGAACCCGGATTGCCATGTCTTCTGCCGACTGGTCTCCTTCCCGAAAGACAGTCTGGTAACGGCCATCCGGTGCCATCAGATATATATGCCCGGAATGGGCCATCAAATAGCCGTCCGGTGCGGTATCGTCGTCCAGCTTTTCGGAATAGACCCGGAAGGCTTCGGCGGCTGCGGCAACATCCTTTTCGCTGCCGGTCAACCCGATCAGGGCCGGATGAAAGGCCCCGACATATTCCGCCATGACGTCAGGCGTATCGCGTACCGGATCAATAGTAATGAATAACGGTGCCACGCGGTCTGCTTCAGGCCCCATTCGGTCAAGCGCATCTGCCATATAGGCCAGTGTGGTCGGACAAACATCAGGGCAGTGTGTGAAGCCGAAAAAGACAAGTTGCCAACGCCCCGGGAAGCTTGCTTCGGTTACACGGTTTCCCTGATGATCGGTCAAGGAAAAATCGGAGTGAATTGCGGCTTCTCCCGTCCCTTCGGCCCCCGACGACATCTGCTTGTGGTCGGAAGCCTGAAAGATATATGCGCCGCCAAAGAGTAGGGCAGCAAGAACAACCATCCCCCATAATATAGAACGGACGAAACGTAACCGGTTGAAATTATGCGATGTCATGAAACGATCCCGTGGAAAATCCCGCCCGGGTATTTGTCCCGGGCGGGTGCCATGTCACGATGTTATTTGTCGGAAGGCTGCGGCATGTGATCGGTCATAGCAGCCATCATTTCAGTACACTGCTCCATCATCGGCCCCATCTGGCTCATCATCTTCATCATACCCATCATGCCCTGCATATCCCCCATGCCTGAATTGCCATCATGCTCCATCATCGGGGATTGCTTGTCCGGAGTTTGGGCTTCCTGGGCATATAGGGCTGTTGTCGCCAGTCCCGCGACCATCATTGTGGCAAACGCGGTGAGTTTGATTGATTTACGCATCTCTAACATTCCTTTCGGTTGTGGACTCATGTCCCGACTGGGGTGTTACAGACGCTATATTTGCGCCTGATGCAGCCGGGGACCTTCCGGCCTCGTTGCCGGGAAGACTGTTTTTCGGGGTTTCATCGGATGAAGGGGCGATATCGCTGGCGCTCTTTTGCGATGAACAGGCCTTTTTGTTCATGCACAAACCCAGCGCACACATCGCCACGCACGGCAGAACGGAGACGAGCAATGGCGCGATACCGGGGCAACCAGCCAGCTCCAGTTAAATGCAAGCCCAGCGACAAGGGCAGTTCCAGCCAGCACAAATACACCGCGACGTCCCTTCAGGTAATATCGAACGGCATGAACCACGTCATGCCCAAGCGAGGTTATTACCGGATTTGGCTTGTTGTATCTCGGTCATAGGAGTTCCTTCCTCAATCGGTGTAGATGTGGGATTTAAGAAAATCTATCATCTCTGCTGTCGCCCATTCGGTCGGTCCGACAAGTCGACCAAGCTCGCGGCCGTTCCTGTCAATCAGAAGCGTCGTCGGTAAACCGGGGATGCCCAGAGCCGTCGTGGTTTTCATGGTTGGATCGATGAAGAGGTCCAGATTCCGGATGCCGATTTCGGTATAGAAATCCTGCACGACATCCACTCCGGCCCGGTCGATCGACAAGGCAACGACTTTGAACTCCGAACTGCCGAGTTCGGCCTGCAGGGCATCCAGAGTCGGCATTTCCTCCCGGCATGGAACACACCAAGTAGCCCAGACATTCAGCAAGACGACCGTTCCCTCGAAATCACTCAATGTCATGGGTTGACCTTCGACGTTTTCGAACCCGAACTCGGGAAGAGGCCGGGGAGCATCATGCATGACAAACGAGCGCTGTTGACTCTGCCTTACATTGTCCGCTGCCTGATCGGTGACATTCTTCTCGTTGCGTAACGAAACTATGGTCAATGTGGTAACAACCACCAGTATGATGCCAGCGGCAAACCCCACTTTCAGGTTCATATACACCAAGAGGCTCTTCATCGAGGTGCCTCCGCAGTTCCGGCACCTGAGGCCTCATTACGCAATTTTTCGACCCTTGGCAGAATGGTCTCGGCCATCACTTTTTCCGTCACCGGCCCGACATGCTTGTATGCAATGTTCCCTTTCGCATCGACAACGAAGGTCTCGGGGACGCCATAGACGCCCCAGTCGATCGCCACACGTCCATTAATATCCGCGCCGGTTCTCGTATAGGGATCACCAAGACTATCGAGCCATTCTGCAGCGTCGTCAGGTTGATCCTTATAGTTCAGGCCATGCAGTGGGACGGTGCCGTCGCGAGCCAGTTTCATAAACACGGGATGCTCTTCGCGACACGCAACACACCAGGAGGCAAAAACATTGACCAGCGACACCTCACCTCTGATATCTGTACTCGACAAACCTTGTGTTCGACCTTTTACCGGTGGAAGGTCAAATTCCGGGACCTGTCTACCCAACAGGGCAGAGGGGAGTGTGTTGGGATCAAGAGTTAATCCCTTCGCTAGGGCCACACCCAATATCAATGCTATGCCAAGCGGTAAGAAATAGATCAGCCGGTTGAACCGTTTCTGCGGGCGATGTTCTTTGGGGACTGCAATCATCTCGCCCTCCCGTCTTTAAGATTGAGATTGTGCTGGAATTCGCGTTCTTCGTCCGACCAGACACTCTTGATATAACCGAGTACCGCGATGATCTCCTCATCACTCAGCACATCCTCAAATGCAGGCATATCGCTCTCATACCCCGGCACGACAGCGCCAACCCCGAACTTGGTGATCGCAAACAGTTCCTGATCGCTATGGCGCCATGTGTGGCCACTGGCATCGTGTGGCGGCGCGGGCATCCGCCCGGTGTCAAGGCGGCGCTTCCAGTTTTTCTGCCCCTCAAGATTTGAGCCATGACACGATGCGCAAAATTCAACATAGTCATCCTTGCCCAGTGCTATCTGTTCCGGAGTGAGCGGCTTTTCGAGAAAAGTCAGATTCTCGGGCTTCGCGCTGGCATCCATCACGCCGAACAACAAAGCCATGCCGACGCCAGCCATTAATCCGGTGACCATTGATCCGGGCGATACCGCACTCATTTCCCGCCCCGAAGATATTTAAACAACGCGAGAACGCTCATGATCAGGATCGCAAGGATCAGAAGAAACACAAGACCGCCTCCTGCCATCATCAGCATCATCATCGGGCCACCCATCATCGAACCATCCATCATCTGTCCAAAACACTCATTCATTGGCGTAAACGGCAATGCCGTCCTCTCCGAACGCATAGGTTTTCAGCGTCCCGGTTTTTTCACGTGCCATGCCCGGCGCATTTGGTGGCATGCCGGGCAGCGTGATACCCGTTATATCCGGGCGTTCATCAAGCATCCGTTCAATGATCTCGGCGGGAACCAGCCCGCTTACGACATATCCGTCAATCTCGGCCAAATGGCAGCCCAGCCCTTGCTCCGGGACACCGGCGGCAACGGATCGCTTGTCGAAATCGCGATCATCGACACGGGTAACCTGATATCCATTGGTCTCAAGATATTCGCCATAGGCATCACAGCATCCGCAGTTCGGGTCCCGATAGATTGTGATCGATTTGCTTCTCTCACCAGCTACTGTCACGTTCGTTTGCGCCTCTCCTTTTCCCGGAGCAAACATTGTAAATGCAGCACTTCCGGCAACAGCCAGAATCGCAACACCTGTCACAATCACTAATTTTCTCATCTGTTTCTCCATCATCATATGTTCGCAATGGCGGTCCACGTCCTGCCACCGTCTGGGCTTTGTAAAACCCCGTCGTTATTCACAATTACGAGATCATCAGCGCGTAGCGGATGAACCGCGAGTGCTGTTGCGATAACTTCTGAACGCTTTAACCAGGTGACACCCGCATCCTGCGATTGCCAAATTCCGGATGGCAATCCGGCATAAAGTGTGGCCGGTCGCGATACCGCACTGACCAGCGCACTCACAGGTTCACCCTCAGGTAAGGGTACTTTGGGAGTTGCCTGCTTTCCGGACGCAAGAGCATCCATGGCATCGCCCGGCTGAACATCCTGCCAACGGCAGAAACAATCCGGCACACGCGTTACACCGGTATCGGTTCCGGCATATAGCCAGATCCCACCCATTCCGGTTGCCAGATCGACTGAAGACAGTGCTGTCAGATCTCGCTCGGCATTCGCTAACCATGGCCGGTCCATGACAAACACCCATGACTGACCAGCATCATCGCTCTGCCATAAGCCGTCACCGCGAATGGCGGCATATATGGTATCTGGGTTTGTCACCGCCGTTGTGATGGCAGTGACGGCAGCTTCTGGCAGTCCTTGCCCGCGCACGTCCCAACTTTTCCCGCCATCGACAGACAGAACAATCCCGCCGGTATCCAGACCGCCAACAATGCGGCCCGGCCTTTCCGGATGTGTTGTAAAAGTGAGAATGGTGCCTTCCGACACCTTCGGCAGCGCTGTCCAGTTTTGGCTCCCATTGCGATAAAGAAGCGAGGTACCGCGCGCAACAATCAGCGAATTGCCGTCAAAAACGATTGCACTGCTTGTGCTTTTGCTAATCGCGGCAAAGGCCGTGGCTGGCAACAGGTAGAGGCCGGCACCCGCCATGAGACCGCGAAGCAGCACACGTCTGGAAACGGCGCCACCCACTATGGTGTTTCTCTTCATATGCCTGTTTCTCAAGGAGTTGGAGCATCAGAACGTAATCCGAATCCCGCTCACAATGATCCTATAAGGTTTGATCTTCAGGGGTCGGGCTCCCGTAAAAACGGGGCGCTCAAGGCAGGGGCGGATTGCCGCCTGTCCATTGAGTGAAGCCGTGCTTTTGGGCCTCGTAGATCGGAAAACATGATTTCCGACCCTGTCTGAAGAAGCTCTCAAGCCCGCAATAAAAATTGCGGGCACGAAGCAGCACGTCATGAGAAATCGCGGTGATGCCCCATGACACTGATATCCTCAAACCAAAACGGATTAAGGAGATATCAGTTCAGAGTGTTGGTTCTGGGAGGGAATGGATCGGGAGAGTTTGAGCGGCCGGTAAG
>Ga0208315_1000065_pt1 | contig 158599 bp, 162 predicted proteins | sample MalvireepMed_215_FD_184239 | JGI IMG/M metagenome (GOLD analysis project Ga0208315, IMG submission 184239) | Marine viral communities from the Global Malaspina Expedition - Malaspina viral metaG DeepMed_215 (SPAdes) (version 2) | ecosystem: Environmental > Aquatic > Marine > Oceanic | place...
CATAACCTGAAGGTCGTTGGTTCAAATCCAACCCCCGCAACCATCTCTAGAAATAACTCTCCAATAGCGACGCTCCGCCGCAGCATGCCCGCAGACCCGGAACTGCGCGCATGCGCACCGTGGGTTCGGGAAGAGCAATTCGCTCTGAAACCTAGGGAAAGAGCAAATGAACGCCTCACGGCAGTTGCCGGTGATCTCATAAAAATCACGGGAAGCGGTTTGGCTACAGACCCTTCGTTTGCCGATGGGGTTTGCGGTACCGCGAGACGACATCGCCCAGTTCGTGCGGGAGCACCGGCTTCGAAAGCATCGCCAGGGGACGGATCGCAAGTCGTTCCTCCTCGGTGACGCTGTGCAGGCTTCCGCTCAGGATTATACAGGCCACATCCAGTTCGGAGCGCAGGACCAGCGCGGCGTCCTGCCCGCGCGAGCCGTCAGCAAGCTGCAGATCGACAAGCGCGAGGTCGGGCAGGGTCCGGCGCGCGGTGTCGATCGCCTGGGCTGCGGTCACCGCGACGCCAACGACATCGCATCCCAGGTCTTCCATCTGTGTTTCGAGATCGAGCGCGATGAGGGCGTTGTCCTCGATGATGAGCACGCGGACGCGGGAATCCCTATTCGGGGAAGAGGATGCGGGTTGTCCATCCATTCACGCATTCCTCTTCTATCGTACCGCGCAGCTGGGCCGCCATCCCGCGGATAAGCCGCTTGCCCAACCCCGATGACGGCATGTCCTCGCTCAACAAGCCGGACGTGCCGCCTGTTCCATTGTCCGACACTTCGAGCACGATCTGTTCGCCTTCCTCCCGTCGCAGTTCGACCGTGACGGTTCCGCCCTGCTCGGGCCAGCTGGCATGCTTGACCGAATTGGTCACCAGTTCGTTGACCGCCAGCGACAGCGTTACCGCCTTGTCGATCGGCAGGCGCAGCGGCGCCACCTGCAGAACGATCTGAGGCGCCTGTTCCTTTCTCCCGGGCAGCGATGCGCGAAGATGTTCGACAAGGCGCCCGATATGGTTGTCCAGCCTGACCGTCTTCAAATCGTTGTCTTCGTAGAGCGAGGCGTGAATGGCGGCGACCGCCTGCACGCGCGCCGTCGCCGCATTCAGCGATACGCGGGCGGTCTCGTCCCCGGTCGCTTGCGCTTCGAGGTTCAGGATGCTCGTGACCATCTGCAGCGAATTCTTCACGCGGTGATTGACCTCGGCGATCAGCAGGTCGCGCACGGCGATCGCCTCCCGCAGCTTGGCTTCGCTCTGCTTGATATGCGTGACGTCGAGCAGCATGCCGACGACCAGCAGCTCTTCCGTATCGGGATTGCGGATCGATTCCCCGCGGACCAGCAGCCAGCGCGTCGTACCGTCCGGCCAGACAGTGCGAAAATCCTGGTGCAGGTCGGCGCCCACTGTCCGGGAAACCCGCTCCATTTCGGCTTCCAGTCCGGCCAGGTCGTCGGGATGGACCCGCTCCATGAATGGCCGGATGGGATTGGCGTGGTCCTCCTCGGCGAAGCCGAACATGGTATCGAATTGCGGGGTTCTCGACACGCTCTTGCTGCCCGGGCACCATTCGAAATAGGCAAGGTCCGCGCCGCGCATGGCAGCGCGCCGCTTCGCCTCGTGAACGCGATCGCCGAGGATCCTGCCGGTGATGTCCTCTGCCGTATGGATGATGTGCGTGACCTTGGTCGGATCGCCGCGATCGGCGAACACCGGCGAATTGACGATCCGCCAGTACCGGACCCGGTAATGTCCGTCGGGCCCTGCAACATCATGCTGGCGAAGCGGCATCTCCTGCGCTTCGCCCGTCTCCACGACGCGATCAGCCGACGCCTGCAATTCGGCTTCGGCATCCGCCCGGGGATCGTCGGGATTGGCGGGGAAGGCTTCGAAGACACGCTTGCCGACCAGCTCCGCCCGTTCGATACCGAGCATCTCGCAATAGCAGCGATTGGCAGCGACGACGTGCAGATCGGGCCGGAACACCATTTGTGCCGTCGGTTGGGCGTCGAACAGCACGCCCATGTCGATCGAAGTATCCAGGGCCGAATTCCTCTCTTGGGTGACTGGGCCGGATTGCGCCGGATCGGGACGCCAGCAGCCAAAGCCTGAAACAGAAACGACCGGCTTGATATGCAGCTTGGCCCATCGGGGCAAGGTCAGTGGTTTTTGACACGGCGGGCTTGGCCTGACGGATGCGCGAGACCCGCGTGGCTGCTCGAGCGGCCGCTACGGTATGCCGATTGCGCGTATCGCCGCCATGTCAGTCCTGACCGGCTTTGCCTCCTCTAAAAAAAGATGGCTGGCTACCCCATCCGATACGAAGACTAGCAACCACCCGACGCTGTAACCGCGGGCGTGGGGGCGCTTGTGCTTCGACGTGCGCTCTATGTAGCGAAACTATTCGGGAATGGCACGCCCGGCCACGCCAATACTAGGCTCTCCTAACTCATAAACAGGCCGGCAGATCAGGGTTATTGCCCGCGCCGATCTTCACGCTCGGGTTCCGGCGGAAGGGGCGCTATGCCGATTGCGATCAGGGGATGAGGTCGCTCAACTTGCGCAGCGTTTGCGCGGCGACGTCAAGCGATTGAAGCTTGGTCATGAAGCGCGCGACGACCGCTGGATCCTCGGCGAGGTCATCGGCCAGCGCTTCGACTGCGGCGGCGATGGCGGTGACGTCCTCGCGGCTCAACTCGGCAGAGAACAATGGTGCCGGCTTGTGGCTCGTGGGAACTGCAGGCGCGGGCTGCGCCTTGGCCAATGCTACCGCGGCATCGACGTCGTTCTGCGTCCGGCGTCCCGAAGGCAACCATTGCGCCACATCGGCATGCTGATGGAAACGGATACCGGCCTTGCCGAACTTCATCCACACCACGGTGGCCTCGAGCGCTATGTCGCCGCGATGGAGCAGGCACTCGGCCCCCTCGGGAGGAAGAGACGTGCCTTCGATCAGTGCCCCCCGGGTCGACATGTTGCGGACCTTGACCGTTGCCTGCGCCTGCCCAGCTGCGAGCGAAGCCATCACGAACATGTTGGTCCGCGGCTCGATCCGAGCGCAGTTGGAATAGGGTTCCGGCGTTTCGTAGGCGGCAGTAAGCATGTTCAATCCCCCAAGCCGACATGCCCGATGGTTTTGCAAGATAGGCTATGTGCCCACTTACGTATTAACCCCTAGTGCGAACTGCCATGAACAGCAGAGCCGCTATGTCGGGACATCGGACAAGGCAAGGCCCGCCGCCCTTTCGAGCGACGGGCCATCATCCCGATCATGTGGGTATCGGGAGGATTAACGGAGCAGCGAAAGCACGTTCTGCTGGCTCTGGTTGGCCTGTGCGAGCATTGCGCTCGAAGCCTGGCTGAGGATCTGCGACTTGGCGAGCGCGGTCGTTTCGGCCGAATAGTCGGTGTCTTCGATCCGCGAACGTGCGTCGGACAGGTTCGTGATGTTGTTGTTGAGGTTGGTAACAGCCGATTCCAGCTGGTTCTGCGACGCACCGAGGCCGGCGCGAACGGTCGAGACCGTCTTGATGGCGGTGTCGAACAGGGCGATATCGCCAGCCGCGAGGGCTTCGACGTCGACGGCTGCCGCAGCGGCCAGATCGGCGTCGGTGGTGAGGTTGGTCGAAAGATCGATGTCGATCGCATCGGCTTCGTTCGCGCCGGCCTGGACCGACACGACACCGGCAGTACCGGCCGAGGCGTCGAACAGCTTCTGGCCGTTGAATTCGGAGTTCGCCAGAACGCTCGTGATCTGCGTGTTGAGAGCATCCATTTCCGAAGCGAGGTTGGCGAGGTCGTCGGCGGAATAGGTGTTGTTCGACGCCTGGACCGTCAGTTCGCGCTGGCGCTGCAGCATGTTGGTGACTTCGCTCAGCGCGCCTTCAGCGGTCTGCGCCATCGAGATGCCGTCATTGGCGTTGCGGATACCCTGGTTCATGCCGCGCACCTGCGAGGTCATGCTGGTGGCGATGGCGAGGCCGGCCGCGTCGTCCTTGGCGGAGTTGATGCGCTTGCCGGTCGACAGGCGTTCCATGGCGGTTCCGAGGGCCTTGCCCGCGGCATTCGATGCATTGGCGGCCTTCAGCGCGCCGATATTGGTGTTGATGACGTTCATGGCTAGTTTCCCTTTGGTCTACGATCACTGCCCCCGTTCGGGATGCGGCAGCCACAAACCAGACCGGCAGGAACTTCCCGGGATTAAGGGCATTGTGATTTTCAGCGAGCGGGTTTCCAAGCCGACCTCGTAAATCTACCAGCCCTAAAGTTAGCCGTTCTTTTGACGTCCATGCGCCATTTCCACGTCTGTCGATAAGACATGCCATGTGGGGGCACAAATGGACGGAATTTCAAAGAGCGCGAATTTTTCGCGTACGCACAGCACGATCGATGCCCGGATGGCGGGGATCGCATCCTCGCTGTTCATGGAGCGGCCGGTCACGCTGGCGGACGAAAGCGATCTTTCGGCCAGTCGCGATGCGCGCACCATCACGCTGGCACGCGGCGACACGCCCGCGATCGAACTGGCCGGCGCCGGTGGAAAGCTGACCTACAGCGATCCGATCGCCGAGAGCAGCCTCGCCGCGCTGGTCGCCATGACCTATGCCGGCCAGGGGCCGGTTGCAGCCGACCCGGCGTCGCTGTCGGTCATCGCGCTGGCCGATCGCCTCGCGCGGACCGATATTCCCGTGCTTATCAATGGCCCGACGGGAACCGGCAAGGAAGTCCTGTCGAACTTCATCCATCGCCGCAGCGAGCGTGCGGAAAAACCCTTCATCGCGGTCAATTGCGCCGCGATCCCCGAAACGATGCTGGAAGCGATGCTGTTCGGCCATGAAAAGGGCTCGTTCACCAGCGCCAACGCGGCGGGTGAGGGCTTTTTCCGTGCGGCTGACGGCGGCACGCTGCTGCTCGACGAAATCGCCGAAATGCCGTTGTCGCTTCAGGCCAAGCTGCTGCGCGCGTTGCAGGAAGGCGAAGTCGTTCCGATCGGCGCGACCCGCCCGATCAAGGTCGATGTCCGCATCATTGCCTGCGCCAACCGCGATCTGCCGCAGGAAGTGGCTGAGGGCCGGTTCCGCGCCGACCTCTATTACCGCCTCAACGTATTTCCCATCGAGATGCTGCCGCTTCGCGAACGCCGCGCCGACATAGCGCCGCTGGCCTTTGCCATGGTGCTGCGCCACGTTGCCAAGGGCGATGCGGTTCCGTGGATCAGCGATGCTGCCCTTGCTATGCTGGGCGACTACGCCTGGCCTGGCAACGTCCGCGAGCTCGAGAACGTAATCCGCCGTGCGCTGCTGCTGTCGCAGGGGCGCGGCGAGATCGGAACCGAACATATCGTCTTCGACATGACCGCACGGGCGGTCGAGACGCCGGTCACGACGCAGCCTACGGAAGAGGCCAAGGGTCCGGCCAAGCTGTCGAAGATCGTCCAGATCTCGGAAGCACGCGCCATTATGGAAGCGCTGGATTCGGTTGGCGGGCATCGTGCCAATGCGGCACGCGCGCTGGGGATCAGCGAACGCACGCTGCGCTATCGCCTGGCTTCGTTCCGTGAAGCCGGAATTGCCGTGGGAGCAGGCCGATGAACCCGGTAGGCGGAATTGGCGGCGGCGGATCGCTCGAACAGGTCATCGCGCTGCGCCAGCAGATCATCGACCGGTCGAAGGTCCTGCAGGAACTGCACGAACCCAAGCCTGCGGCCCCGGCCGAAGGTGCAACCGGCGCACCCAGTTTCGGGGATTCGCTGCGCACCGCGCTCGAGAACGTCAATTCGGTCCAGGCCGAATCCGGCAAGCTGACCGCGGCTTACGAGCGCGGTGAAGAAACCGACATCGCCAAGGTCATGCTGGCCCGGCAGGAAGCCGGGGTGGCGTTCGAGGCCACGCTCCAGGTACGCAACAAGCTGTTGTCTGCGTACCAGGAAACCATGCGGATGGGGGTCTAATCCATGAACGGCATCGTTCCTGCAGATAGTCCGCCGCCAAGCGTGCTGACCCCGCTCACTCAAGGGACGGGGAGCTTCGCCGAACGTTTGCGGACGTTCGCGGCGCAGCCGCCTGTGCGCAAGGTGTTGCCGCTGTTTGCCGGCACTGCGGGTCTCGGCCTGTTGGCCTTGACCTGGGCGACCCTGTCGCCCGCGCCGCAGCGCGTGCTTTATTCCTCGCTCGGTGATGCCGAGCGCGCGAGCGTGGTCGCCACGCTCGACCAGGCGGGGGTGGACTACACCATCGACAACAACACCGGCGCACTGACCGTGGGCGAAGACGATGTCTATCGCGCGCGGATGCTGGTGGCGTCCGACGGATCGCTGGCGACTCCCGAAAGCGGCGCTGACCTGATCGAGAACCTGCCGATGGGCGCCAGCCGGACCCTCGAGGGCGACCGGCTGCGGGCGGCGCAGGAACGCGAACTGATGATGACGATCATGGAAATCGACGGCGTCGAGGCGGTCCGTGTGCATATTGCCAAGGCCGAACGTTCGGTCTTCGTACGTGAAGACGTCGCACCTTCCGCATCGATCATGCTGCGCATGGCGCGGGGCCGCCAGCTTACCGACAGCCAAGTCACAGCGATCACCAATCTGGTTGCAGGTTCGGTGCCGGGGCTCGGCATCGACGCGGTCAAGGTCGTCGACCAGCACGGCAAGCTGCTGACGCAAATGCGCGATCCCAACAGTGGCCGGCTCGACCTGCAATCGCAGATGGAAGCCAAGCTCAACGCGCAGGTCGATCAGCTGCTGGCACCGATGTTCGGTGCGGCTGCGTTCACGTCGCAAGTCCAGGTCGATCTCGACATGAACGAGGTAACCTCGGCGCGCGAAAGCTATGACAAGGACGGCACCATCCGCCGCGAGACCACCCAGCTTTCGCAAAGCGCTGGGGCGCAGGCCGGCGGGATTCCCGGCGTGCTTGCCAACACGCCGCCCGCCGAAGCAGAGGCGCGCGAAGGCGCTCCGCAGGATAACGAGAATGCCGCGCAGGCAGGCGGCGGCGTCGGCGAAAGCAGCGCCACGCGTGTCTATGAACTGGGCCGCGAGGTTTCGGTCTCCAATTTGACCCCGGGATCGATCAAGTATCTCTCGGTGGCGGTGGCCATCGACCAGGCCGCACTGGAGAAGGCAAGCGCAGCCGATATCAACAAGGTGAAGGAACTGGTATCCGCAGCCGTGGGTGCGCGCGAGGATCGCGGCGACAAGGTTACCGTCGTCATGCGGGCCTTCGAGAAGATCGAAGCCGAAAGCGTGCCGTTCTACGAAACCAGCTGGTTCGGCATGGCCGTGCGCAATGGTGTCGCTCTGTTGGCGGTCCTGCTGGTGCTGTTCCTCGCCGTGCGGCCCGCGATCAAGGCGCTGCGCGGTGATGGCAAGGGCAAGGGGGCGGCAGAACCGCAAGTCGGCGGCGGACAGCAGCCTGCACTTGGCGGTCCTGCGGCCGATACCGTACCGCCTTTCGACAGGCAGTCGCTCGACGGCCAGATCGAACTGGCCCAGCGGATAGCGCGCGAAAACCCTGACAATGCCGTGCTGGCGCTGCGCCGCCTGCTGGCAGAAGACACCCGCACCGGAGCCTCGGCATGACCGCGCCCGCACCGCAACTTCTGGGCGGCACCGACAAGGCGGCCATCATGGTGATGCTGCTGGCAGAAGAGGACGCCTCGCGCATCCTCAGCCAGCTCACCCCCGATGAACTGCGGCAGCTGGCCGGGACGATGTGCGGCATCGGCGAGATCGAACCGCAGGCGATTGCCGACGCCATCGCCGGCTTCTCGCGCTCCACCGAGAACAGCGGTATTTCGGGGCATGGCCGCGTCGACAATGTCCGCAAGCTGCTGACCGAAGCGGTGGGCGAGGTGAAGACCGACAATCTCATGCGCCAGGTTGCGCCCGCTGCGGAAGAAGAGAACCTGCCTGCGCTGGGTCTGCTGCGCTGGCTGGATCCGAAGATCATCGGTGAAATCTTAGCCGACGAGCATCCGCAGGCGATTGCCGTGCTGCTGCTGCAGCTCGACAGCGAAGTTGCTGCCCAGGCGCTCGCCGCGCTGCCCGAGGACATGCACACTCCCGTGCTCCACCGCGTCGCCCGGCTGGGTCCGGTGTCGCGCCAGGCGATCGGCATTCTCGAAGCCACGCTCAATGCGAAGATCGAAAAGCTGCATGGCACGATCCCGCTGACCATGGGGGGCATCAAGCAGGCTGCCGAAATCATCAACAGCTCGCACCGCAGCGTCGAACAGCACGTGCTGCCCACGATCGGCAAGATCGACGAGCAGCTCGCCAAGGACCTCGAGAACGAGATGTTCAAGTTCGAGCACCTGTTCGTGCTCGATCTCAAGATGACCGGCGTCCTGCTGCGCGAGATCGAAAGCGATACGCTGGTCCTCGCGCTCAAGGGTCTCGAAGAGGACCAGCGCGAACAGTTCTTCGGCGCCATGTCGTCGCGGGCCGCCGACGGCCTGCGCGACGAGATCGAAATGCGTGGCCGGGTGAAGAAGAGCGAAGTCGAAACCGCGCAGAAGGAAGTCGTCGCGATTGCCAAGCGGCTGATCGCGCAGGGCGATATCATCATGGGCGAGGGCGACGAAGACTATGTCTAGGGTCGCCTATGCAGCGCTGGGCAAGCGGGGCAGCTTTTCCCGCGATACCCGCTACACCGCACCGCCCGCCGATGCGGTGCCGGCGGCGCCGACCGAGGATGCCGCCGAACAGGCCTACCGGGCCGGTTACGAGGACGGGCAGATTTCCACCCGCGCCGAATGTGAAGCGCAATTGCAGGCCGAGCGGGCTGCGCGGTCGGCCATCGAAACCGCCTTCGCGCGCTTCGATGCCGAAAGCGGGCGGCACTTGCGCGAACGCCTTCTCGAAACGGTTCATGCATTGTGTGAAGAGGCGGTGCTGCCGCTGGCGCTCGATGCCGAGGGGTTGGCCCGCCGGGTCGAAGCCGCCGCTTCCATGCTGCAACGCAAGCATGACCAGCGGATCATACACATCAACCCCGACGATCTCGAGCTCGTGCGCGACAGCGTGGCGGGATATCTCGAGCTGGTACCCGACGCCAGCGTGGAACGCGGCGGCCTGCGGGTCGAAACCGACGATGGCGGGGTCGAGGACGGCCCGCAGCAGTGGCGCCGCGCACTGAACGAAATCTTCGATACATGCAGGCCCTGATCGACCGCACGCTGGCGGCGGTCGGAACGTCCCCGCTCGATCTTGCCCCGCGCCGGTTCGGCCGCGTGGTGGCCTGCGATGGCGGGTTGATCGAGGTCTCGGGCCTGGGCGTGCCGATCGGCACGCTGTGTTCGATCGCGCAAGGCGCTTCGACCGAACACCGCGCTGAAACCATCGGTTTCCGCAACGGGCACACAATGATGATGATGCTCGGCGACACGGTTCTGCTGCGTCCGGGCGCCATCGTGCGCCCCGAAGGCAATCCGGGCATGCTGAGCGTGGGCGAGCAATATCTCGGCCGTGCGGTCGACGGGGCGGGTGAGCCGATCGACGGCCGCGGACCGGTCATGGCGACCACCAGCTGGCCAGCTGGCGGGCACCGTGTCGGCGCGCTGGACCGTTCGCGCGTCACGCAGGTTTTCGACAGCGGCATCCGTTCGCTCAACGCGCTCACCACCTTCGGTGTCGGCCAACGCGTGGGTATCGTCGCCGGGTCGGGCGTGGGCAAGTCGGTGCTGATGGACATGATCGTCGACGGCGCGGATGCGGATGCCGTGGTCGTCGGGCTGATCGGCGAACGCGCCCGCGAAGTGTCCGATTTCGTTACCCGCCATATGGCGGGGGAACGCGCCGCAACCACGGCGATCGTTGCCGTCCCTGCCGATCATGCCGCCAATCTCCGCCTGCGCGGCGCGATGCTGGCGACCTCGATCGCCGAACATCTGCGCTCGCAAGGCAAACGCGTGCTCCTGATCCTCGACAGCCTGACCCGCGTGGCGCACGCCGCGCGCGAAATCGGCATTCTGCTGGGCGAACCCGGCGCCGCACGCGGCTATCCGCCGTCGGCGCTGGCGACGATCACCAAGCTGATCGAACGCGCGGGCAATTCCGAAGAATCAGGCGGCGCAATCACCGGGATCTATACCGTCCTGGCCGATGGCGACGATCAGAACGATCCCGTGGTGGATACCGCGCGTGCCATTCTCGACGGGCATATCGTGCTCTCGCGCGAGATCGCCCAGCGCGGGCAGTACCCCGCGGTCGACGTGGGCGCGTCGCTAAGCCGCGTGATGAACGATATCGTGCCATCCGAATACGCGGCGCTTGCCCGCCGCTTCCGCGCGCTCAGCGCGACTTACGAAGCCAATCGCGACCTGGTGATGATGGGAGCATATAGACAAGGTGCCGACCCGCTGCTCGACGAGGCGATCGCGCTGCACCCGCGCATGTGCCAGTTCCTGTCGCAGGCGAGCGAGGAAAGCATCGATGTCGCCACTGCCTTTGCGCAGATGAGCGAACTGGTCGGCTATGCGGCCTGACCGCCGGAAATTGAAACGTGCCCAGTTGATCCAGCGGGTGCGGACGGTCGAGCGCATGCAGTCGGCGGTTGCCGCGAGCGATGCCGAAGCCACGCGTGCGCGCCTTTCGGGCGTCGCCGAAAGAACGCGCAGCCTGGCCGAGCATTACGCCCAGCGGTCCGGCGACATGGTTGCTGCGGACCTGCGCAGCGGCAAGGCGATGAGCGACCAGCTGCAGAAGCTGAGCGAGTTGAGCGAGCGGCAGGCCGAGGAAGCCGAGCTGCTTTCGCAAACCAAGCGCGAGGATTTCGCCCAGTCCGACATGCGCCTGCGCAAGGCTGCCGAAGGCACGCGCGATCTCGCCAAGCTCGTGATTGCCGGGATCGAGAACGGTTAACGCAAAGCTTATTTGGCATGCTTCTTGATAGTAGGTCCGTGAACAAGAAGCGGACCCGTCATGAACCTTTCTTTTGCCCTGCCGAAATCTCCCGAAAGCCCCGCCGCCGGCGGCGCGCTGGAAGGCCGAAACGCGCGCAAAACCGAGGGTTCGCAAGCGCGGGACGGGTTTTCCGAAATGCTCGACCAGCTGGCATCCTTCATCCCGGCGAATGCTGAGGGCGACGGCGCATTGCCGGACCGGCAGGCGCAGGATTTGCCGGGCGGCAAGGAATTGCCGGTCGATGCCGCAAGCTTGCCGGTGTTGCCGGACGATGCTTCCGGCACTCCGCTCGGAGTGCCGCAACTGGCCGTGACGCTGGAGATCGGTGTCGTCCCCGAGACCGGTTCTCGCGCTGCACCCGGCAATGCGACGGGCACGCCGTCGGCGCTGCATACGCCGGCCGGTACGAACGTGGCGGCAAGCCCGGCGCAAGGCGGCGGGCTTGAAGTGCGTATTTCCGCTGCGCAGGCACCACAGGACGGCCGCCTTGCTGCGGCTGGTTCGGCGGTGCAGAACGGCATGGCGGCAATCACGCTGCCGGGCGCTGCAGCAGAGGCCGCCGCATCGGCAGAAGCCGCGACAACGGTGACTGCGAAGGTGGAAACTGCCGCGGCGCAAGTGGGCGATCGCGCTGCACTGGGCGCACCGGGGGCCATGCGTTCGGATGGCGGCGACAAACCTTCCTCGGAAGAGGGCGGCAAGCCGGCTGAAGACAACGCACTTGCCGACAAGGGCAAGCTGCGGGCGATGGCCCAGACCGATACCGCGAAACCCGCGGCGCAAGGCATTGCGGCGCTTTCCGACGAGAGCGCGGCATCGGTCCGGCCTGTGGCCGCCGCGCCGCGTCCGATCGCGGGCGACCAGTTCGCCAATGTCGAACGCGTGGTCGAACATCTGATGGCCGCCCGCCAGGTCGACCTGACGAAATCGGCAGCCATTGCCGTGGCGCACCGCGAATTCGGGCAGCTGACCGTGACCTTCGACCAATCGGCTGGCGGCATGAATGTCGAGATCGCCGCGCAGGACGGGGAAACCCAGCGGGCTCTGGCCGCGGCAATGGCTAACGAGCGGCCCTCCGCGCGCCAGCCCGAAGCGTTCACGCAGGCGGCACAGGCAGGCAACCAGCCCGCGGCCAATGGTGAGCGCGGGGCAGGCGGCAATGCTGCGGGCTCGGGCACGGGCCAGGCCGACGCCGAGCAGCAGCGTTCGCAGCAATCCGACCAGCGTGGACGCCGTGATGGCGGCAGCGCCGGCCATTCCAACCCGCAGGCCCAGCCGCCGTCTTCCGATGACGCGCTCTACGCCTGATCCGATCCAGATTTTTAGCAGGAAACCACCATGCCGACCGAAAACGCTCCTCAGGAACCCGTCAAGAAGAAGGGAGGGCTGCTCAAGATGGCGTTGTTCTCTCTCGTGCTGCTCGCCGCGGGCGGTGGCGGCACCTATGCCGCGTTCGCCAGTGGCATGCTGGGCCCCGACGGTGAGAAGGAAGATCCGAACCCCAAGCTGGTGCTCAAGGGTGACGAGGACCCGTTTCCGGCGGCGAGCGAAGGCGACCTGAAGGACAAGGCCGCCGTCGTTCACGGCGCGGGCGGCGGCAAGTACCGCACCGCCTATTACGATTTCACCGAGGAGTTCACTTCGAACCTCGGCAACAGCGGTGCGCTGGTGCAGGTCAGCCTGGCTGCATCGACGCATTACGACGGCCGCGTGCTGATGTGGCTCGACGAGCATGAAACCGCGCTGCGCTCACGGATTCTGACCGAACTGGCGGCAACGGATGAAGCCGATCTCGCCAGCGTGGCGGGCAAGGAAAAGCTGCAGCAACGGCTCACCAAGGCGATCAACGAAGCGCTCGAGGAACGCGAAGGCTTCGGCGGCGTCGACAACGTCTATTTCCGGTCGTTCATCGTCCAATGATGAACGAGCCGACCCCCGTAGCACAGGCCCCGGCCGCGCAGCATTGCGCGGAGCTGCTGAGCCGCGCGGCCACGCCGCCCGATCTCGACATCGAATTCGCCCGCTTCGCTCGCGCGGCGGCACTCGAGGCCGCTGGGCAAGTGGCCCAATTGTGTGACGATCGCGCGATCGTGGTCGACGTAGCCGAAACCGAATTGATGCCGGTGGCCGACTGGTACGCACAGGTCGGCACCGCGCATCGGCACAGCTTCTTCGCGCTCGGACAGGAAAGCCGGGGCATCTTGGCATCGGTCCGGATCGGCGAACTCGTCGGCGAATTCGAACGGATCCTCGGCGGAACCGGCGATGTCGACGAGGGCTGCACCGCGTTGCCCGCTTCGGCGCGCTATTTCGCCCAGCAGTTCGAGGACCGCATGGCCGAAGTGCTGCGCCGGGCGAGCGACCAGCGCGGTATCGCCGCCAGCGCCAATGGCGACGTGATCGAACAGGTGGCACCCTTCGGCGGCGGCGAGCGGGTGTGGACGACGACGCTGGCAGTCAGCAGCACCAAGACCGCGCGCAAATGGTCGATCCGGCTCGCCGCATGCGAGCAGACCATCGCCGGGATCGTCGGTACGCGCACCGTATCGCCCGCCAAGGGCCGGCCGATCGGCGCGCGCGGCATCAACGGTTCGGCGATCGCCGATGTGGCTCTGCCGCTGCGTGCGGTGCTGGTCGATGTCCCGATGTCCATCGCGCGGCTGGCCAGCCTCGCACCCGGCGCGGTCATCCCCGTGGCGGTGAACCGCAATGTCCCGCTGCTGATCGGCGACCTCACCATTGCCCATGGCTGCGTCGGCGAACTCGACGACCGTGTGGCGCTCGAAATCAACCAGACTTCTCTCTCGGAGTAACACCCAATGGCTACGCATGCAGACGGCTTCGGCCTTATCCAGGATATCGATGTCCAGCTCACCGTTGAGCTCGGCCGCAAGTCAATGCGCCTGCGCGACGTGCTCGCGCTCGGCGAATCGAGCGTTGTCGAACTCGACCGCCTGACCGACGAGCCGCTCGACATGTTCGTCAACGGCAAGCTGATCGCGCGCGGCGAGGTGATCGCCCAGGGCAACCGGTTCGCGATCCGGGTGCTGGAAATCATGGGCGCAGGGTCGAGCGAGCCGGCAGTCGAACGCCGCGCGCAGCCGATCACTGTCACTCCGGCTCCCACGGCCGAGACCGCCTGATGTTCTGGTACATCCTCAAGCTGCTGATCCTGTTGCCGCTGATCGGCTTCATGATCTGGGGCAGCCTGAAGCTGGCCAAGAAGATGCAGGGTCAGTTCGGCGCCCCCACGGGCGGCAGCAAGGCGGTGCGCATCGTCGAAACCACCATGCTTTCGCCCACGCTGCGGCTGGCGGTAATCGAGTTCCATGGCCGCGAAATCCTCGTCTCGACCTCGCGCAACGGGCTGACCCGGTTGGCCGAAGCGCCCGCTCGCGAGCAGGCCGGAGACATCGTCCAGTGATCCTCCGCCTGTCCAAGCTGGCTGCCAGGTTGGCCGCCACCGCCATGGCGCTGCTCTATCCCGCGCTGGCCAGCGCGCAGACCGGCGATACCGCGGTCTCGGGCGCGCTCGACCGCGCCTTCGGCCAGATGGCGGGCGCCGGCGGCGAACCGCTGAGCCTGTCGCTCCAGCTGCTGCTGGTGATGGGCCTGCTGACCATCTTGCCCGCGCTGCTGCTGATGATGACGAGTTTCACGCGCATCATCGTGGTGCTCGCGATCCTGCGTCAGGCGCTCGGCCTGCAGCAATCGCCGCCGAACCAGGTCCTGATCGGGATCAGCCTGTTCCTGTCGCTGTTCATCATGGCACCGACGCTGGAACGCGTTAACGAGGCGGCCATCGCGCCTTACTCCGCCGGCGAGATCGGTGCGGAAGTCGCGATCGAGCGCGCCGGGGACCAGTTCCACGGTTTCATGATCCGCCAGACCCGCGAATACGACCTCGAGATGTTCGCCGACATCGCCGGGGCGGGGCAGTTCGCCAGCCCGCAGGACGTGCCGTTCTCGATCCTGTTGCCGGCCTTCGTGACCAGCGAACTCAAGACCGCCTTCCAGATCGGCTTCATGCTGTTCCTGCCCTTCCTTGTCATCGACCTCGTCGTCTCCAGCGTGCTGATGAGCCTCGGCATGATGATGATGAGCCCGATGATCGTTTCGCTGCCCTTCAAGCTGCTGCTGTTCGTCCTCGTCGACGGCTGGGCGCTTCTGATGGGTTCGCTCGCCTCAAGCTTCGGATAGATCTTATGGACGAAAGCGCCGTACTCCTTTCCATGGCCGACCGCATGTTGTGGATCGCCGCCCTGGTCGCAGCCCCGATCCTGCTGGCGAGCCTCGCCATCGGCTTGGTCATCGGTCTGATCCAGGCCGCCACTTCGGTCAACGAGCAGACGCTCACCTTCGTCCCCAAGCTGGGCGCAGTGGCCTTCGTGCTGGTTATCCTGGGCGCGTCGATGATGGCGCTGGTGGGCGATTTCACCCAGGACGTCTTTACCGAAATCGCGCGGATCGGCGACTGAGGGCACGCGCGGTGAACGGGCTCGATCTCGGCCTCGGGGCGCTGGAGCAGGACATGTGGCGGGTGGTCTTTCTGATGACCCGGCTCGGTGCCGCGCTGCTGGCCGCCCCGTTCTTCGGTGCGACCTCCGTGCCGATGTCGGTGCGCGTGTCGATCACCGGCGCGCTGGCCATTTTCGTGTCCGTATGGATGCCCGAAATCGCCACGCCGCCGGCGCTGCTCTCGCTCGAAGGACTGCTGGCCGTGGCGGGCGAGGTGATCATCGGGCTCGCGCTCGGCTTCGTGCTCCAGCTGGCTTTCGCCGCGCCGACCGTGGCCGCCGAACTGATCAGCGGCGGGATGGGCATGAGCATGGCGGTATCGCAGGATGCCATGGGCGGCGGCACGACGACCTCCTTCGGCCAGTATTTCGTGATCGTCCTCACGCTGATCTTCCTGGCGACCGGCGCCCATCTGCACTGGATCGCGCTGGTGACCGAGAGCTACAACGCGTTCCCGCCCGGTCAGACCTGGCTCGGCGCAGACCGTTTCGCCGCGATCGCCGGGTTTGCCAGCTTCATGTTCGAAACCGCGCTGCGGATCGCCCTGCCGGTGACCGTGATCCTGTTGCTGGTCCAGGTGCTTACCGGCGTGCTCAGCCGTTCGGCGCCCTCACTCAACCTGTTCGCGCTGGGCCTGCCGGCGGGCGTGCTCGCGGGCATGGCGGCGCTGATCATTTCCGCACCGCTGATCTACGACCAGTTTACCGGCCTCGTCGGTGACGCGCTGGCGCAAACCGAAAACGTGATCCTACCATGAGTGAGACCGCCGGCGAGAAGACCTTCGCACCAACCGAAAAGCGGTTGGCCGATGCCGCGAAGAAGGGCGATGTGCTGCGCTCGAAGGATGCGGGCACGGCGGCGGTGATGTTGCTCGGCGGTGCGTGGCTGGCGCTGGCCGGACCGTGGCTGCTCGAAGGGCTGGCCGGCCTGGCGCGCGATGCCTTCCTGTTCGATGCGCGTGACATCCGCGATTTCACGATTTCCGGCCTGTTGATGAAAGGGCTGCTGCTCGGCGTCCCTGCAATCCTGACGCTCGCCGTACCGGTAATTCTGGTGACGTTGCTCACCCAGCTCGCGTTCGGCCGCGGACGCTGGGTGCTCGACAACCTCAAGGCCAAGGGCCAGCGCATCAATCCGCTCTCGGGTCTCAAGCGGATGTTCGGCCCGCAGGGGCTGGTCGAGATGGGCAAGGGGCTGCTCAAGGTCGCATTGCTCGGGAGCATTGCCGGGGCATGGTGGTGGACCAGCATGGAAACCGTGATCGGGCTGGGACGGGGCAATCTCTCGGCCCAGCTGTCGGCGGCCTGGCACTCGATCGTCTCGCTGATCTTCGCGCTCGGCGGGGGATTGATCGTGATCGCCTTTGTCGACCTCCCGATCCAGTGGCTGCGGCAGCAGAAGCGGCTCAAGATGAGCCACCAGGAAATGCGCGACGAGAACAAGGAAGCCGAAGGTTCGCCCGAAATGCGTGCCGCGCGGCGGCAGCGCCAGCGCGATATCGCCACCGGCTCTGTCTCCGGTGCGATGCGCGAGGCGCAGTTCGTCGTCACGAACCCGACCCATTTCGCGGTTGCGATGACCTATGATCCGGCCAAGGCCTCCGCCCCGATCGTCCTGGCGAAGGGCCGCGGCGACAAGGCCATGGCGATGAAGGAACTCGCCCGCGAGATGGACCTGCCGATGCTCGAGCTGCCGCAGCTCGCCCGTTCGGTCTATTACACCACGCGCGAGCGGCAGGTAATTTGCGAAGACCTCTACGGTGCGGTCGCTTCGGTTCTGGCCTATGTCTTCTCGCTCAAGCGGGGCGAAACGCCGCCGCTGCCCGCGGTCGAAGTGCCCGCGGCGCTGCGGTTCGATACCGAAGGGCGGATCGCTGTTAATCTCGCCAGTGAAGCGTCGTTCTCAGAGCGATGAGTATTGCAACTTCCTCGATCGCCACCACGCTTGGTATCGGCAGCGGCGTAGACATGACCGGTCTTGCCGAGCAGCTTGCCGAAGCGCAGTTTGCCGGGCGCAACGAACGGCTCGCGACGAAGTCGGAAACGCTGGAACAGCGTATCTCGCTTGCCGGATCGATCCGCAGCAGTTTCTCGACCTTCGCCTCGGCGCTGGGCGAGCGTATGCGGACGGGCGATCTCGCCCCGCTGCCCAATATCGGCAACACTTCGGTGGCCGCCGTCTCCTCGCCTGTGGGCTCGATCGGCAAGGGTAGCTACTCGCTCGAAGTGACCAAGCTGGCCACCAACCAGGTGCTGACCGGCCCGGTTTACGCCAGTGCCACCGACACGGTCGGGGCAGGATCGCTGACGATCCGTTTCGGGTCCGTCACCAATGCCGCATTTGCCGAAGACACCGGCCGTACGCCGCTGTCGATCGACATCGCTGCCGGTGCAACGCTGAAGGATGTGGCATCCGCGATCAACGGCAAGAACGCGGGCCTCAATGCCTATGTCGCACAGACATCCGCCGGCGCGCAGCTGGTGGTGAAGGGTGCCGACGGCGCACAGAACGGGTTCGTGATCGAAGCCGCTGAAGACGGGGCAGATCCGGGACTGTCGGCCCTGGCGTGGCAGCCGGGCGGGGACCCGGCCCGGCTCGTGTCCACTTCCGCCGATGCCGAATTCCTCCTCGACGGGCTTGCCCGGACCAGCGCGTCGAACACTATTCCCGGCGTTGCGCCGGGGCTGTCCCTGACGCTTACCGGCACCAATGCCGGTGCGCCGACCACGATCCGCTTCAACAGTCCCGACAGTGCGCTGTCCAGCGTGATGCAGGACATCACCGGCGCACTCAACGAGATCGTATCGGAGCTGCGCAGCGCGATCGATCCGCTTACGGGCCCGCTGTCGCGCGATGCCGGCGCCCGCGCACTGCGCAGCGAGCTGTCCGCGCTCGGTTCGCTTGTCGTCATGCCCAACGCGCCCGACGGCGCCCCGCGCACTCTGGCGGAACTGGGCCTCGCCATCGAACGCGATGGCAGCTTCCGCTTCGACAATGACACGCTCACCGATGCGCTCGAGCGTGATCCCGCGGGTGTGGCAGCGATGTTCACCACCGGGATCAACGGCATTTACGCCACCATCGACCGGATGGCGCGCTCGAACAGCATGGCAAGCGATCCGGGATCGCTGGCGGGCTCGATCGTGCGCTATGAAAAGCAGACCGACCAGCTCAACCGCGACATGGAAAAGCTGGCCGAAAAGCAGGAAGCCCTGCGGTCCAGCATGGTGGCCCGCTTCGCCAGCGCCGACGCGCGGGTAGCGGCATCGCAATCCACCCTGTCCTTCCTCCAGTCCCAGATCGATATCTGGAACTCGCAGGGCGACTGACATGCTGGCACGCGCGCGACCCGGTGACGCCTACCGCGAAAGCAATTTCGATGCCCGGCTGGTCACCAGCGGGCGCGAAGACCTGATCCTGATCTGTTTCGACGACCTGATCGAGAACCTGGGCGTGCTGGAAATCGCCGAGACCCGCAACGACCGGGCGGTCCGCAGCCGCGCGCTGACACGCTGCGTTACCGCCTTGACCGCGCTGGAACTGGGGATCGACCGCGAGGCCGAAATGGCTGCCAGCCTCGCGCAATTCTATGGCGCGGCGAAGGCGCTGCTGCTGGATTCGATCCGCGTGGTCGACCTCGACAAGATCAGGGAACTGCGCGACGACCTGCGCGAAATCGCGCTGGCGTTCCGTGCCGCGCAGCGCGCCGCGCGCGGGGGCTGACCGGCCCTTCCATCCGGCCGCGCGTCGAGCGGGACAGTTGCAGGCGGGTTGCAGGACAATTCAACCTGGTTCGTCCTGCTCCCCCACATGGGCGCTTACCTTGACCAGCGCGGCGCCATATGCGCCGACCAGAGCGATGGCGGGGTCCGCGGCGAAGAGGTTGCCTTCCTCGATCTCATCGACGATCTTGACCATGCCCGATGCGGAGCCGCCCGCCGCGCGGGACAGCAGCACCCCGCTCAGCGGCCCGACCAGTTCCAGCGCGGCGCAGACCGCGGCGTCGGCTTCGAGCAGCCGGGCCAAGCGGTCGCGGCTGGCGCGCGGCGTAATGAACGGAGCAAGCTGGGTGGGCGCGGTGTCGAGAAGGTCGGCCATCGCCAGGATGGCATCGGATGCCGTTGCGAAACCGTCGACCGAACATGTGTCGACCAAGTCCAGCAGTCTGGTGTTCCAGAGAGGCATTGGCACGCACCCCGTATGAACGCGCCGTTTCGGGCAACGTTGCAGCGTGAATACACTGCTATACTGGCGGATGTCATCCGCCCGGCGGCCAATTTCACCCGATAATTCTACCAGCCTGTCATGGGGTACTTACCAAGTGCTTAAGCGTTCTCGCTTTCGACGATCGCCAGCTTGAGCTTTGCCAGGGCCGAAGACTTCAGCTGGTGGACGCGCGGGACGCTGACGTCGAGCACCGCCGCGATCTCGGTCAGGTTCAGTTCCTCGATGAAGTGCAGCTTGATGACCAGTTGCAGCCGTTCGGGCAGATTGCCGATCGCTTCGGCCAGAGCGGCGCGATCGCCCGTTTCCAGCAATTGCGCCTCGGCGTCGGGTTCGGCCGACTGGAAGGTCGGGTCAGAATCCGAATAGCAATCCTCCAGATCCACCACCCGCGTCGCCAGTTGCGTGCGCATTTCGTGATACTCCCCTATCGAAATCTGCAATTCCGCCGCGATTTCCTTGGCGGAGGGGTCGCGTCCCAGCGTGCTGCGCAGGTGATCGACGGCCGCATCGATGCGGCGCAGCCGGCCAGCCGCACCGCGTGCATGCGGCGACTGTGCGCGCAGCAGGTCGATCATCGCTCCGCGCACGCGCATTTTCGCATAAGCGGCAAAGCCGTCTTCGCCCGGCCGGTCGTGGCGCTGTGCGCATTCGGTCAGCGCGATCATGCCGGCCTGGATGAGGTCGTCGACATCGACTGCCGCGCCGCCGCTGCCTTCGTAATACCACGCCAGCTTGCGGACCATGGGCAGGAAATTGCCGATGCGCTCGTTGATTGCGCCGCCATAGGCGCGCTGCGCGTTGAAATGGGTATGGTCGTATCTCATGCAGCCAAGGCCTCCGTTTGATGGCCGAGTTGTTCTGTCTGTTCGGGTGTTTCGTCGCCCACGACCGCGATCACCTCGATCGGTTGCGAAGCGGGCAGTTCGTTGATCGACAGCACCAGGCATTGCGGCGCGCGCTGGCGCAGCAGTGCGGTCAGTGCGCGGCGCGCGCGTGGCTGGACGATCAGTGCAGGGCGGACCGCAGCCGGATCACGCTGGGCGACGATGGCCGCGATGCGTTCGCCGATCGAGCGGGCGAGGTCGGGTTCGATGACGATTTCGCCCGAGGCGGGATCCTGCAGCCCGCCGACCACCATTTCCTCGAGCTGTGCAGCCAGCGTGATGACCGGCAACTTCGCATCGGGCGGGCAAGTTTCGCTCACGATCATCGCGCCCAGATCCGCGCGGACGATGTCGATCAGGCGATCGTGTTCGGCGGTCTGCTGCGCGGCCAGCGACAGGCTGGAGAAAACGCGCAGCGAATGGCGCAGCGAAATGCCGTCGGCGAGAAGCGCCTTGAGCACGCGGGTCACAGCTGCCAGCGTCAGCGGCTGCGGTGTGATCGTTTCGATCAGCTGGCCATGGCGTCCGCGCAAGTGGTCGATCAGGTCGCGGACCTGGTCGGGGCCGAGCAGGTCGTGCGCCCGGGTCGCCAGCAATTGGTGGATGTGGGTGGCGATGACGCTTTCGGGATCGACCGCGAGATAGCCTTCGGCAACCGCGAGGTCGCGCGTGCCGGGATCGATCCACAGCGCCGGGCAGCCGAAGCTGGGATCGACCGTCGCTTCGCCGGGGATCGGCTGTGAATTCATCGCTTCGCCGGTATCGATGGCGAGCAAGTGGTTGGGCTTGATCTTGCCCCCGCCGATCGCCGCGCCCCCCAGCGTGATGCGATAGCTGTCGGGATCGACTTCGAAGCTGTCTTCTATGCGGAACTGCGGGACGATGAAGCCGAAGGTCTGGCACATCTGCTTGCGCAGTCCGGTGAGGCGCGCGACCAGCGTGGCCCCGTGCTTCTCGTCGGTCAGGTGGATGAGGCCGTAGCCGAGCTGGACCGTGACCAGCGTCTGGTCGGACACCTCGTCGATCGCGATATGCGAAGGATCGGGGGTGACGACGGGCTCGGGCACGTTCTGCGCCGCGTCCTCGCGCTTGCGCAGGCTGTGCCACAGCCAGAACGCCCCGGCCGACAGCGGCAGGATGATCGACTGCGGCATTGCCGGAATGCAGCCGATAACGAAGAGGATGCACGCGACCGGCAGCCAGATCTTCGGATCGGACAACTGCCCGCCGATCTGGTCGGTCAGATTGCGTGCGTCGGATACCCGCGTGACGATCACTGCGGCGGCGATCGACAGCAGCAGCGCGGGCACCGAGGCGACCAGCGCATCGCCCACTGCCAGCGTGATGTAGAAGCTGGCGGCATCGCCCGCCGACAGGTCATGCGTCGACATGCCCAGCACGAGCCCGGCGATCACATTGATCAGCAGGATCAGCAGCGCGGCGACCGCATCGCCCTTCACGAATTTGCTGGCACCGTCCATCGAACCGTAGAAGTCGGCTTCGGTGGCGATCTCGCGCCGTCGCGCCTTGGCTTCCTCGGCGGTCAGCAGGCCTGCGGCGAGATCGGAATCGATCGCCATCTGCTTGCCGGGCAAGGCATCCAGCGTGAACCTGGCAGAGACTTCGGAGACGCGTCCGGCGCCCTTGGTGACCACCATCAGATTGATGATCATCAGGATCAGGAAGACGAAGATGCCGACCGCGAAATTGCCGCCGATCAGGAATGCGCCGAAGGCTTCGATCACCTTGCCCGCCGCCGCACCGCCTTCGTGCCCGTTGAGCAGGACGATGCGCGTCGAGGCCACGTTGAGCGCGAGCCGCAGCAGCGTGGCGAACAGCAGAACCGACGGGAAGGACGAGAAATCGAGCGGTTTCTGAGCGTTCATGGCGGCCATCAGCACCGACACCGACAGCGCGATATTGAGTACGAAGAAGACATCGAGCAGCATTGCCGGGATCGGCACCACCATCAGCAGGATGATGGTGAGGATCCCGAAGGGAAGCGCGAGCCCCGGGTTGAAGAAGGTCCGCGCGCTCACAGCCCGAACGCCCTGAACTTGTCATAGGCGGCGGCGATCTGCGTTTGCGCGCGGCCATTGCCCGTGCTGGTATCGCCGAAGGTGGCGCGCAGCGTATCGGCCATCGAGGGCCGGGCTGCGGGATTGCTTGGCAGGGCGGGGGGCGCAAGCCCGCCCGAACTGCGCATGCTGCGCTGGGCCGGCTGCTGCGCGGCCAGTCCGGCGAATTGCTGTTCGATCCGCGGCCCGGTGCCCGGCAGCGGCGTGTCGCCATAGGCGCGCGCCACCTTGTCGCGCATCAGCGACATGATGTCACCGACCGTGCGCGGAGCGCCGCCGTCATAGAAGATCGAGCGATTGGCCCGCGCGGCCTGTGGCATCATGGCCGCCGCCGACTGATCGGGATTGCTGGCCAGCGCGCCGAGGAACTTCTGTGCTCCGCCGAGGCCGAGGAAATGCGCCAGATAAAGCTCGGCCGGTTCGGCCTCGCGTCCCAGCACGGTCTGCAGGCCGGCAGCGTTCTCGCGCGTCAGCTCGGCGGCCATCAGCGAGGAGGTGTCGGCATCGTAGCGCAGCGACAGCAGGTGGTCGCGCGTCGCGTGGTCGGCAACGCGGCCGTTCTTGCCGATCGCGGCGTCGGCCCATTCCATCCCGTGCTTGGCGCCGTGCCGGTCGAGCGTGCGCAGCCAGGTGGAGTCGATGAACTGGTAGAGCCCGGTCGCGCTCGAGGTGCCAGCCTTGGCGCTGGGATCGAGACCCGATTCCAGCTTGGCCTGCGCGAGCAGATAATCGAAGTCGACACCCGTCCGCGTGGCAGCGCGCGCAATGGCGCTCTGCACGTTGGCCGACTGGACTGGATTGATGGTAGGCACGCGATCTCCGGAATTAACTGTCCCGGAAGATCAGCAAGGTCCGTGCCAAAACCTGCGTCGTGTTCGCGGGCCGATCAGGCCAGCGCCATGCTCGCACCCTGCCGCGGCAGCGCGGTATAGGAAGTGTTGCCGCCGCTGAGCGCGCCCAGCCGGTTCTGTACATTGCTGGCAATCAGGTTGCGCAGGCGGCGGTTTATCTCGTTCAGGCGGCGCACGGCATCGAGGACGCCGAGGCATTCCTCATCCATGCTGGCCTGATCGACGCTTTCCAGTTTCGCGCACAGATCGAGCTTGCCGTCGGTACAGTTGACGATGCGATCGAGATCCAGAGCGGCAAGCGCCTGCCGCTCACCCTGCAAAAGAGCGAGCATCTGTTGCAGGGTCGACAGGGTTTCCTGTTTGCGGGTCATTTCCCGACCTTTCCATAGAGGCCCGAAGCGATGAGGGCATCGGCAATTTCTGTGGGAATGAGCGGATAGGTGCCGGTTTCGAGCGCCTTGCGGATTTCCGCCACGCGATCGTGATCGACGGGAACGTCGCGTCCGGCAGCCAGTGCCGAGGAAGCTACCGGCGCTTCGGCTTCGCGGGCCTGGTCGCCGACCTTGGGGGACGGCGCAATCTTTTCAGCAGGCGCGAGCGCGGCACTGGGCCGTCGCACCGATCCTCCGAATTCCGGCAATCCGACAATACGCATCGTTTCGCTCCATTAGCTGGTCGTTCAGGAGAACGGCGAAGGATGCGCGGGTTTAACACCCCGGCAATATTTTTGCCGGTTACGGCAAATCGATGCCGACCTGGCCCGGGCTGAGGACCATCGCGCGCAGCGTTTCGGTGCGTTCGCCGCTGGCGCGCACCTTGATCCATTCGCCCTGCGCGCCGTCTTCCACGGCAGAGCCCTGCCGGTTGAGCGTGAAGCCCCGACCGCGCACCAGAATGCTGACGTTCTCACCGCGCTTGACGAGCGTTTGCCCATATTGCGGCGCGGCGTTCCGGGCGCTGGAGCCACCGGTGTCGACTGCCACATAGATCCGCCATCCCGCAGCGGGGCAGGCGACCTGCACCGACCGCTGATCGCGTCCGAACCATTGCAGGTCGAGCGGCGACTGGCAGGCCTGCAGACGCAGGCGGCGATCGACGGGCAGTTTTGCGCCGCCGGGCTGCCCGACCTCGGCCCCGGTGAATTCCGCCACCGCTCGGTCGAGCATCGACAGGTCCATCGGCGAGGCCGCCGCCGCGGAAGCCGCAAGGCCTGCGGCTACGAGTGATCCGAGAATAAGTTGGCGCATGGTCGTTCCCGACTCCGGAATTGCAGAACCTGCTCCCGCAGCGGGAGCATTACAGGAACTTATTCAGCAAGGTTCGTGCCATCTTCGGGGCGGCGGAGGTAATCGACCGAAATGATGACCCCGGCGGCCGTATCGGGCGCTAGCAGCAGCCGCGCCGTGACGCCTGCCCGTTCGGCTTCGTCCAACAGGCGGCTGCCCTCGGCGAGCGCTGCATCCCGGCTGCCCGCCGGGTAGCCGATTTCGATCGTGGCCATCTGGCGTTCGTCGGTTGCCGCCGCGCGCAGCCATTCGGTGACACTTTCGCCGGGGGCGGGGCGGTGCACCGCGAGCGCGGCTTCGCCGGTTTCGGCGGGAGCCGTCTGGCGCGCTTCGGGCGGCGGCGCAGCGCGTTCGCCTGCGGCATGCGCGGTGATCAGGAACAGGATCAGCGCCAGATCGGCAGTGATCGTCTGCCAGCTCGAGGGCGCACGCAGGATCATGCGGCGTGCGATGTCGGTTCCGCGGCGGAGGTGGCAGCGCCGGTACTGCGGATGCCTTCCTCGAGCCATTCCAGCACGGCCTCGCGGTCGCGCTCTTCCTTGCGGGACTTGCGGCCGATCGCACTGCCAATCGGAGCGAAGACGAAGTTCGCCGCGACCAGGCCATAGAGCGTCGTAATCACCGCCATTGCGATAGCGCCCACCAGTCCGGAATCCTGCGCCGACGCGCCCGGCGCCTGAGCCAGTGCGACCAGCGTCCCGGCAAGGCCCAGCACGGGGGCCAGTTCGGCGGCGTTGTCGAACACGCGCATCGCGGTTTGGGCATGCGCGAGGCGCGCATCAGCGAACTTCGCGTGTTCGCCATGGAGCGACTGGATCGACCGCTGGTTGATGATCAGATCGGACAGGCTGTCGAACTCGCTGTCGCCGAACCGGCGCGGTTCGGCCCGCAGGAAGCCGTCGTCGGCGATCTCGCGCACCTGCACCGACAGTTCGGCCTTGGCCTGCGCCGGGTCGAACGGCTTGTCGAACAGACCGCTCAGCGCGGCGAGCGCAATACGGCAATCGGCTAAGCCGCAGCGCAGCAACGTTGCCGCGAGCGTACCGGCGAAGACAATGGCGATCGCCGCGGGATCGAACCAGGTTTCCAGCATGGGGTAGCTACTCCTTGCAGCGCAGAACGGCGCGGCAAGCGCCAGTTTTATCCGGCGGACGAACTTTGCCGCATTCCGGCAAAGGCTTGCCACCTTCTGCCGGTTTCGCCGTTGCAGGGGCGGCAATCGCAGTTTGGCACGCCCCTTGCTGAATGGTTTCCGTAATTTTTGCGGAGGCTCAGATGAGCGAAGGTTTGTTCGGCATTCACGGGGCGGCACTGGAGATCCGGTCGCAGCGCATGGGCGTGCTCGGTTCGAATATCGCCAATGCGGCAACCCCCGGATACAAGGCGCGCGACGTCGATTTCGCCGCTGCACTGCAGGCACGGCTGGGCGGCGCTGACGCCGGCCGGGCAAGCGATGGGGCGATCCAGTATCGCATCCCGACGATGGCCAGCCTCGATGGCAACACGGTCGAGATGTCGACCGAACAGGCTGCCTTCGCCGAAAACGCGGTCGCTTACACGGCCACGCTCAACTTCCTGCGCGGACGGGTCGAAACCGTGACCCGCGCGATCCGGGGCGAATGACGATGAGCGGCCCGACATCCTTTTTCGAAGTAGGCCACCGCGCCATGTCCGCGCAGCTCGTGCGGATGAACACGGCCGCGTCCAACCTTGCCAATGCGGGCTCGATCGCCGGCAGCGAGGAAGAAGCCTATCGCCCGATGCGTACCGTATTCGAGCAGGAGCTCGACAAGGCCTCAGGCCTGTCTTCGGTCCGTGTCGGCGGGGTGGTGCGCGAAGATGTCGCCGCCATCCGCCGGCACGACCCCGGCCACCCGCTCGCCGACGAGAACGGCGACGTGTGGGAGGCTCCGGTCGATGAGAACGCCGAAATGGTCGAGATGCTCGAGGCCTCGCGCCAGTACCGCAACATGATCGAGGCCATGTCCACCGCCAAGCAACTGATGCTCGAAACGATGAGAATGAAATGATCACACCGATGACCAACCAGGCAGCCATGTCTGCGACGACTGCGTCCACCGCAACCTCCGGCCGCGGAATGGACGCGCTGGGGCAGGGCGATTTCCTGCGCCTGCTAACCGTCCAGATGCAGCAGCAGGACCCTTTCGACCCCGTCGACAACAAGGAAATGCTGGCGCAGATGGCGCAGTTTTCCTCGCTCGCAGGCGTCAGCGAAACCAATTCCATGCTCGAGCAGATCGCGGACAAGCTCGACCAGCTGATCGATACCACCGCCTCCGCTTCCGCATCCAATATCTGATCAGGGAGACAGTCCATGTCCTTCTATACCTCGCTCAATGGCATGAAGAATGCGCAGACCTCGCTCGGGGTGATCGCGCACAATATCTCGAACTCGGAAACCTACGGCTTCAAACGCAGCCGGACCGAATTCTCCGAAATCGTCGCCGGTTCGGCGCTGACCAATCCGCGGATGATCCAGGGCATCGGCTCGTCGGTGGAATCGATCACGCAGAACTTCTCGCTCGGCCCGGTCGAACAGACCGGTTCGGCGCTCGACCTGGCGATTACCGGCGATGGCTTTTTCACCACGCGGTCGGCTTCCGACGGGTCGACGCTCTATACGCGCTCGGGCTCGTTCTCGATGACCGAAAGCGGCAATATCGCGGATAGCGCAGGCAATCGCCTGCAGGTTTTCGCAGTCGATGCCAACGGCCAGGTGACCGGCAATGCCATCGGCGATGCGCAGGTGCCGCCGGTCAATGCCAACGGTTCGGAATTCGCCGGCGTGACCGTCACGGCCACTGGGATTGTCCAGGCATCCTATGCCGACGGCACGGTCGAACCGGTCGGGGCAGTGGCACTTGCCAGCTTCATTTCGCCCACCGGTCTCAAGAAGGTCGGTTCGGCAAACTGGGAAGGCACCGGCCTTTCGGGCGCAGCCACCTACGGTTCGCCGGGCACGGGGGCTTACGGGTCGCTGCTTTCGGGTGCGCTTGAACGCTCCAATGTCGATATTGCCGAGGAGCTGGTCGGCCTGATCACCGCGCAGCGGAACTTCCAAGCCAACGCCAAGGCAATCGACACTGCGACCCAGATCTCGCAGACCGTCATCAACCTGCGGACCTGATCGAGGTGGACCGCCTCATCCATACCGCGCTGTCGGGCATGCGGGCGTCGATGGACAGCCAGCGTGTCATCGCCAGCAACATGGCGAATGCCAATACGCTCGGGTTCCGGGCCGAAATGCTCGACCAGCGCGCAGTCACCATCGAAGGCCAGCCGAACGAGGCGCGCGCGATGCAGCGGGCCAGCGTGCGCGGCGCGGATATGGCTGCGGGCGAAACCATCGCGACCGGCCGCGACCTCGACGTCGCGGTGGAAACCGACGCGCTGATCGCCGTGCAGGCGGTCGACGGCACCGAAGCCTACACCCGCCGCGGCGACCTGTCGGTTTCGGCCACCGGTCTGCTGGTCAACGGTGAAGGCCGGCCGGTGCTGGGCGACAATGGCCCGATCACCGTGCCGCCGGTCGGCATCCCGGGGATCGCCCCCGACGGTTCGATCACGATCGCCGATCCGGCCGCACCCGACCAGCCCCCGGCCGAGATCGGCCGGATCAAGCTGGCCGCGTGGGAAGGATCGCCGATCAGCAAGGGCCTCGACGGACTGTTCCGCGTCGAAGGCGGGGGCATCCTGCCCACCGACGAGGCGGCCACCGTCAAGGTAGGCTCGCTCGAACAGTCCAACGTCAAGACCACCGAAGTGCTGGTCGACATGATCGATGCGCAGCGGCTTTTCGCCATGCGCAGCAAGGTCATCTCGACCGCACGCGAAATCGACGAAAGCGGCGCGCAGCTCATGCGCCTCGGCTAGTCAGGGAAAGGATTAACCCATGCCCACTTCAGCCCTTCAGGTCGCCCGTACCGGGCTCGAGGCCCAGGATGCGCGGATGCGCGTCATCGCCAACAACCTCGCCAACGTCGGGACCACCGGCTTCAAGCGCGATCGTGCCAATTTCGCCACGCTCGCCTATCAGGACGCTCGCGTCGCCGGTCAGCGCTCCTCGGGCGAAACCGCATATGCCACCGGCCTCAACCTCGGGACCGGCGTGTCGGTCCAGTCGACCAGCCAGATCATGACGCAGGGGGCGCTCAGCACCACCGGCAATGCGTTCGATCTCGCGCTTGACGGCGATGGCTACTTCGAAGTCGAACTGCCGGGCGGCCGTGTCGGCTATACCAGGGCGGGCAACTTCACGACCTCTGCGGAAGGCCAGCTGGTCACGCAGCAGGGCTATGCGGTCCAGCCGGCGATCACCATTCCCGAGGGCGCGACGGCCATCGCGGTCGCGCCCGACGGCACGGTCTCGGCAACCGTTCCCGGCGAAGCGCAGCCGGCCGAGCTGGGCCAGATCCAGGTCGCGCGTTTCACCAACCCCGCCGGACTACAGGCGATCGGCGACAACTTCCTCGTCGAGACGGCCGCCAGCGGCGCCGCCGAAGTCGCCCCGGCGGGCGAAAACGGCCGCGGCAACATCCGCCAGGGCATGCTCGAATCCTCGAACGTCAACATCGTCGAGGAACTGGTCGAAATGATCGAAGCGCAGCGCGCCTACGAAATCAGCTCGAAGATGGTTTCGGCCGTCGACGAAATGCTGCGCAACGCCAACCAGACGCTGTGAGGAATTCCGCGATGAAGACCGCCATCTGCCTGCTGCCCCTGTCGTTCGCGCTTGCCGCCTGCGGGGGCGGTTCTGCGCGTCCCGCCGGGTTCGCCGCCGCGCTGCCGCCGCCGCCGCAGGCGGCGCCCGCCCGGCACCGCGATGGCGCCATCTACCAGACCAGCCAGGGCTATGCCCCGCTCTATTACGGCAACCGTGCGGCGCGGGTCGGCGATATCGTCACAATCGCTCTGATCGAACGCACGCAGACGTCGAAGTCGACCAGCGGCTCGACCAAGCGCGATGGCAGCGTGGGTCTGTCGTTGCCCGAATTCATCGGGATCGACAGTTCCGATCTTAATGCGTCGGGCGGATCGTCGTTCAAGGGATCGGGCGACGCGTCGCAGGCCAGCTCGATCCGTGCCGATCTGACGGTAACGATTGTCGAAGTCCGACCGAACGGCACCGCACTGGTGCGGGGGGAAAAGGTGATGCAGCTCAGCCAAGGAGAAGAATGGGTCCAGCTTTCGGGCATCATCCGGCTGGCGGATATCGATCAGGACAACCGGATCCCGTCGATCCGCGTCGCTGATGCACGCATTTCCTATTCGGGCGCGGGTTCGGTCCAGCGGGCCAGCCGCGAAGGCTGGCTGTCGCGCTTCTTCGGCGCCGTATCGCCCTTCTGAGGATATCGATCATGATCCGTCGTCTCGCTCTCCTCATTCTCGCGCTGCTCGCGCTGCTACCGGTCCCGGCCGCGGCCGAGCGGGTTCGCGACTTGGGCCAGTTCCAGTCGGTGCGCTCGAACCAGCTCACCGGCTATGGCATCGTGGTCGGCCTCGACGGCTCGGGCGATGACAATTTCGCTTATGCCACGCAGGCCATGCGCGGCGTTTCGGGCCGGCTGGGGCTGCAACTGCCCCCGGGCGTCAATCCGGCGCTCAAGAATGCCGCAGCGGTTATCATTACCGCCGAACTGCCCGCCTTTGCCAAGCCGGGCCAGCGGATCGACGTGACCGTTTCGACCATGGGCAAGGCCAAGTCGCTGCGCGGCGGCGCCTTGGTGATGACCCCGCTTTATGGTGCGGATGGCCAGATCTACGCGATGGCGCAGGGCAACCTCGCTGTCGGCGGTCTCGGCGTGTCCGGGCAGGATGGCTCGAAGCTGACCGTCAACGTCCCCACCGTGGGACGGATCGCCGACGGGGCGACCGTCGAACAGGCGGTGGCGAGCAATTTCGACTTCACCGAACTCCTGCGCTGGAATCTCTACCAGGCCGATTTCCTTACCATCTCGCGCGTCCGTGATGCCATCAATGCGGTGTATCCCGGCATGGCGCAGGTCGAGGACGGCGTCACGCTCGCGCTGATGCTGCCGCCGGGCGCAAACACGCGTGCGGAAATCATGGCCCAGATCGAGATGCTCGACATCAATCCGGCCGAACGCGCGGCCCGGGTCGTGATCAACAGCCGGACCGGCACGATCGTGATTTCGAGCGCGGTGCGGCTGGCACCCGCCGCGATCAGCCACGGCAGCCTGGTCGTGCGGATCGACGAAAACCCCGCCGTGGTCCAGCCCGAACCGTTTTCGCGCGGGCAGACCGCGCTCGAACCCAACAGCACCATCACTGCCCGACAGGAAGAAAACGTCGTGTCGCGCGTGGGGCCCGGCGCCTCGCTGGCCGAAGTCGTCGATGCGCTCAATGCGCTCGGTGCCAGCCCGGCCGATCTGGTGGCTATTCTCGAAGGCCTCAAACAGGCCGGATCGTTGACCGCGGAGCTCGTGATCATATGACGTCCTATCCGATCAACCTGGCAAGCGCGAGCGTGCTGCCCGAGCGCGAGGCGGCCCCCATCCGGGGCGAGCTGCGCGAAGCGGCACAGCAGTTCGAAGCCATCCTCCTGCGGCAGATGCTGTCGAGCGCTCGGAGCACCGATTTCGGCGGCAACGACCTGTTCGGCGAAAGCGACGATACCTTCCGCGAGATGCGCGATGCGCGCTTTGCCGAAGTCACTGCGGAATCCGGCCAGCTTGGCTTTGCCGCCGCGATCGAAACCCAGCTTGCCCGGTTCCTGCCGGAAGGTGGCGACTGATGGCATCCGACCTCCTCTCGATCGCCGCCAGCGGCGCGCGCGCGGCGCGCGGCGCGCTGGATGTGACGGCGCAGAACATCGCCAACGCCTCGAGCGATGGCTATGTCCGTCGCAGCTTGCGGATCGAAGAGGTTGCGGCCTCGGGCGGGGCCGGCCAGATCGGCGATATCTCGCTGTCGGGCGCCCGCATCGCGGAAATTCGCCGCAACGCCGATTCCTTCCTCCAGGGCGAGGTGCGCCGTACCTCGGGCGATCTGCAGCGCGCCGATGTCGAGTTGAAGGGCCTGCGCAACATGGAAAGCGCGCTCGAACAGTCGGGCGTGTTCAATTCGATCGTCGAATTCGAAGCGGTGCTGCAGCAGCTTTCGAGCGAACCGGTGGACCCGTCGCGCCGCGCTGCGGTCGTGGCCGAAGCCGAGACGCTGGCGAACAAGTTCAACATCACCGCATCGGGGTTCGAGGCAGTGGGTGAAGGCCTGCGTTTCGACGCGGAAGCGCAGGTCTCCGGTGCCAATGTCATCGGCAGCGAACTGGCCCGCGTGAACCTGCGCCTGACGCGCGCAGGCAGTGGCAGCAGCGACCGCGCCGCATTGCTCGACCAGCGCGACCAGCTGCTCGAACGGCTTGCCGGCTTCACCACGGTCGGCACCCAGTTCGCGGCTGACGGCACGGTCGCGGTGTCGCTGGGTACCAATCCGCCGCGCAGCTTCGTACAGGGCGGTACCGCAGGAACGCTGGCCTCGGCGACTGCTGCCGACGGCACGCTCAGCTTCAGCGTCGACGGACAGGCGATGGCGCCCGGATCGGGCAGCCTTGCAGGTGCGGCGCTCGCCCTCACCGAGCTCGCGTCGGTGCGCACCCAACTCGATACGATTGCAGCGGGGATTGCCGATACGGTCAACAATGCGCAGGCCGCGGGCTCCGCGCTCGACGGTTCAGAGGGTCAGCCGATCTTTACCGGGACCACGGCAGGCACGCTCAAGGTCGTGATGACCAGCGGCCAAGGGCTCGCGACCGCGCCCGCAGGCGCGGTCGCGGGCAGCCGCGATGACGCAAACCTCAGCGCGCTGCGCCAGTCGCTTGCCACGCTCGATCCGGCGCAGCAGCTCAACGGGGTGCTGTTCGACGTCTCGAGCAAGGTCGCGGGCCGCAATGTCACGCAAAGCGCGCTGCAGACGATCGCATCGTCGGCGCGGATATCGCTCGAGCAGCAATCGGGCGTGGACCTCGATACCGAGGCGGCCAATCTGATCCGGTTCCAGCAGGCCTTCCAGGCCTCGGGCCGGGCGATGCAGACCGCCAGCGACATATTCGACACTCTCCTGGGGATCGGGCGATGATCAATCTGAGTACCGGCGCATTCTACGAGCGTAGCACCAGCCAGATCGGTGGGCTGCGCGCGCAGGCCGAAACGCTGCAACAGCAGATCGGTACGGGCGAACGGCTTCAGCGCTCGTCCGATGATCCGGTGGCAGCCGCGCGGCTGCGGATGCTGGCGCGCACCGATCGCATCAGCCAGGTCGACACGCGCAATTCCGAACTGGCGGAAGCGAATCTGGCGCTGACCGACGAGACGCTGGGCTCGATTGCCGACCTCGTGGTCCGGGTGCGCGAACTGGCTGTGCAGGCCGCATCCACTACGCTGAACGACGATCAGCGCGCGACGATCGGGACCGAAATCGCCAGCCTGCGCGAGAACCTCGTGCTGCTGGCCAACAGCCGCAACATTTCCGGCCATGCACTGCTGGGCGGCCAGACTGCCGGCCAGGCCTATACCGATAATGGCACGGGCATCGACTACGTCGGCACCGGCGGGGTAACGCCGGTCGAGATCGGCGAAGGCCAGTCGGTCTTGCCGGGGCTTACCGGACCCGACGTCTTCAATTTCAATACCGCCAATGGTCCGAGCGACCTGTTTGCCGTGCTGGGCAATCTCGCAGCAGCTCTCGCAACGGGGGGAGCCGATGCGATCAGCGCCAGTTCCGCCGCGCTGGGCGAACTCGACGCTGGCCTGGAAAAGGTCACCACCGCGCAGACGGTTATCGGTTCGCGGCTCAACTGGGTCGATCTCATGAGCGAACGGCGCGAGGTCAATGCCGAACGCATGGCCGATGAACGCTCGAGCGTGGGCGGGGCGGATATCGCCGTGACGATGAGCAGGCTGCAGGAAACGCTCACCGTACTCGAGGCCAGCCAGGCCAGCTTTGTCCGCCTGGCCAACCTCTCGCTGTTCTCATTGCTGCGCTGATCGCGCCAAACCCGAGGTAGAATTCCAATGTACGCGATTATCGGCATCATCGTCCTGCTCGTCATGGTCTTTGGCGGCTTCATGCTCAGTGGCGGCGCGCTGGGCCCCGTCATGGCGGCCATGCCCTACGAAATGCTGATCATCGGCGGCGCCGCCGCCGGGGCGCTGGTGGCCGGCAACTCGCTCGACGGGCTGAAAGCGCTGGGCACCGCGATGGGCAAGATCTTCAAGGGGCCGAAGCACGACAAGCAGGATCATGTCGATGCGATCGCGCTGACCACCCAGCTGATGCGCATGCTCAAGAACGATGGTCCTGTCGCGCTCGAAAGCCATCTCGAGGATCCCGCCAACTCGACCGTCTTCAGTGCCTATCCCAACCTGCTCAAGAACGAAGCGCTGATCGCGCTGATCTGCGACACGCTGACGCTGCTGGTGGTGTCTTCGGGCACGCTCGAAACGCATGCGGTGGAAGAGGTGATGGACAATGCGATGAAGACGCATTTCCACGAGATGCACGAACCGCAGCACAACCTGCAGACGCTGTCGGACGCCCTGCCGGCCCTCGGCATCGTCGCCGCCGTCCTCGGCGTGGTGAAGACCATGGGCTCGATCGACAAGCCCCCCGAAATCCTCGGCAAGATGATCGGCGCGGCGCTGGTCGGCACCTTCCTCGGCGTGCTGCTGGCCTATGGGATCGTCGGTCCGCTGGCCGGCCGGCTCAAGCAGGTGCTCGAACAGGACGAACAGATCTTCCATGCAGTCAAGCAGGTGATCATCGCCTCGCTCTATGGCCATCCGCAGCCGCTGGTCGTTGAAAGCGCGCGGTCGGGTCTGGGCCATACGGTGCGCCCGGGGCTGAACGAATTGCTCGACGCGTTGCGGGGTAGGTAGGATGGCCACCGCAGCCGAGGGTCGCAACGATCCCGCCCCGATCATCGTCAAGAAGGTGACCGTCATCGAGGCGGGTCACCACGGCGGCGCCTGGAAAGTCGCCTATGCCGATTTCGTGACCGCGATGATGGCCTTCTTCCTGCTGCTCTGGCTGCTTGGCGCGACCACCGAAGACCAGCGCAAGGGGCTGGCGGACTATTTTACCCCGACCCTGGTCAAGACCAAGGAGCAGAGCGCGGGCGCCGATGGGGTGCTGGGCGGTTCCTCGCTGGTCGATGTCGACAATTATCCGCACGCCGCAGGGCAGACGGGGACGCAGACCCTGACCGTTCCGCGCGATGCGACCGGCGGCCCGCGCGAGGGCGCTGCCAGCATCAAGCGGATCCAGGAACGGGTCGCCGAGGCGATCGCCGAAAAGGAACGGCTCAAGCGGCTGATGCATCAGGTGCGCATGATCCCGACCACCACCGGCATCCGGATCGATCTGGTCGACGATGCCGATTTCTCGATGTTCTCGCTCGGCACGACGGTGCTGACCCCCGACGCGCGCGACCTGCTCGATCTGGTCGCCCAGGCGATCGTCCCCGAAGGCGGCAAGATCACCGTGCGGGGCCACACCGACGCGCTCAAATATCGCGATCCGAGCCGGGTCAACAACTGGTCGCTGTCGGCGGGCCGGGCGGAAACCACGCGCCAGAACCTGATCCGGCATGGCATATCGCGTGACCGCTTCCGCCGGATCGAGGGCGTGGCCGATACCGAACCGCTGATCGCCGACAACCCGGCGGACCCGCGCAATCGCCGCATATCGATCTCGCTCGAGAACTAATGGCCGCGCCCGCAGCTACTGCCAGCGCTCCATCTTGCGGTAGATCGTCGACGGATTGACCGCGAGTTCCTTTGCCGCGCGCGTGACATTGCCGGCATGCCGCGCAAGCGCGGCTTCGATCGCGATGCGTTCGATAGCGGCAAGCGTCATTCCCGCCAGCTGCTGTCCGTCCAGCGCCGCCGGCCCCGCTTGCACTGGCGGCTGGGCGTGCGAAGGGGCGCGGACCATGTCCTCGGCAGGCTGGGTGACGTCGGCGGGTGCTGCGGCGAACCGGGCCGGGGTCAGATCGGGAATCTCCAGAACCGTACCGGGCGAGGTGATCGCCGCGCGCCGCAGGACATTGTGCAATTCGCGGACATTGCCCGGCCACGGATGTGTCAGGATCGCTGCGCGGGTCGCACTGCCGAGTTCGAAGGGCTTGCGGTTTTCCTCCCGCGCGATCGTGCGCAGGTGCTCCTCGGCCAGCAGCAGAATGTCATCGCCGCGTTCGCGCAGCGGGGGCAGGTGAATCGGTATCACGTTGAGGCGGTAATAGAGGTCTTCGCGAAACCGCCCCTCGGCCACTTCGCGCAGCGGATCGCGGTTGGTGGCGCAGACGATGCGCACATCGACCGGTTCGGCCCTGGGCGATCCCACCCGCTGGATCATCCCCGTCTGGATGAAGCGCAGGAGCTTGACCTGCAGCTTGAGCTCCATCTCGCAGATCTCGTCGAGAAACAGCGTCCCGCCATCGGCCGCCTTGGCTGCGCCGATGCGATTCTCGACCGCTCCGGTGAAAGCGCCTTTGACATGGCCGAACAATTCGCTTTCGAGCAGGTTCTCGGGAATCGCGCCGCAATTGATCGCGACGAAGGCCTTGTCGCGCCGACGCGAGGCGGAATGCAGCGCTTCGGCAGTTACTTCCTTGCCCGTGCCGCTTTCGCCCGTGACGAATACGGCGGCGCGTGAATTGGCGACCTGGTCGATCGTGCGGAAGACGCTGCGCATGGCCGGCGACTGGCCGATGAACCCATGGTAGCGGGCCGGATCTTCGGTCGGGGCATCGCGGGTGTCGGGCGAGGATATCTCGGCTTGCTCGACCGCAGCGCGGATCGTCGCAAGCAGGCGGGTCCCGGCGACCGGTTTGACCAGGAAATCGAATGCCCCCAGCCGCATGGCGGCGATTGCACGCGACAGCGATCCATCGGCGGTGATGACCACGAAGGCAGGCGATCCGGCAGCGCGCTTTTCCAGCAGCGACAGGCCGTCACCATCAGGCAGCTGAAGGTCGAGCAGCGCCGCCGAAAAGCGCGTCGCGGCCAGCGCTTCGCGGGCTTCAGCCAGCGTGGCGGCCAGCGCCACGTCGTAACCGGCTTCCTCGAGCTGGGCAGCGAAGCCCAGAGCCAGCGAAGCGCTGTCTTCGACGATCAGGACGGCCGGTTTGGTCATGGGTTATTCCTTCAGCGCGAACTCGGCATGCGCGCCGTCGTTCTTGGCGTAGAGCCATTCGAGTTTCCGCGCGTCCCCGAAATGGGTCATGGCCCCGGCCACGAGACCATGGGCGATATGGGCGAAAGGGCGATGCGAGGCGTATTCGACCCGCAGGAAATCGCCGTCGTCATGCACCCTGACGCTGGGCGGCCGGGCATCGGGATAGAGCGCCTTCACCTCTTCGTGAATGTGGTCCTCGACATGCGACAGCAGCGCCCCGGCATCGTGATAGCGTCCGATGATGTCCGGGTAGAGCACGATGAAACGCTCAAACAGATAGGCGCCGAACTGGTGACACAGATCGGCGAAGTCCGTGCCTGTTTCGCGCGAGGCGGCCTCGACGACGCGAACCGCTTCCTGCCAAGGATACTGGCCGACCCGGGTATAGGCACCGCCATTGGGCAGGCTGGCATCGGCCAGGACCCTTTCGGCGAAGTCGGGGCCGCCGGCCAGATCGAGAAAGCCGACCAGCTCCGAAAATATGATGCCTTTCACAGGGTTCTCCAAATTGAGCTGCAAAGATTTGGTAACCACAATGCAAGAGCCGTGCCGGAGCTGGGTCCGTAAAATCGGACCAATTCGGTCCTCCACCGACGCAATATGCGAAAATTATTCGCAAAATGCAAAAGCGCTCTGGCAATTTGCAATTTCCGCGCTGCAATTTGCGTCCGCGAGTGACGAAGGGCGCGGATTTGCGACGTTCTGGCGGTTTGGCACGGTGCTTGAAGCAGGCGGGGCAAGCTTTGCGGAGAACACCCATGTCCAAATCGATGACGCGAAATGCCGTGGCGCTGCTGGCCCTTGGCTCGGTTGTCGCCGGCTGCGTGTCGGGCCCCGCGCCCGCCAATTACCAGGCCGCGCGCTATGCGCCGCAGCACTATGCGACAGCAGGCGATCGCCAGCCGCAGGGCGAGTGGATCGAAACCGCGCCCGCCCACCCCGGTGCTGCGACCTGCCATGCGCAAAGCCCGCAGGAACTGAGCCAGTATCGCCGCGCCGCCCTGAGCGAATTCGCTTCGGTCGATGCGCCGCTTGCGCCGGGCGACCGGCTTTCCATCAAGGTGCTAGGAGACAGCGACCGACTGTCGGGCACCTATGTCGTCGGCAACGACGGCACCGTCCGCCTGCGCGGGATGCCCCCCACCCGCGCAGGCGGCGGATCAATTGCAGCCTTCGAGCAGGCGCTGCGCACGCGTCTCGTCGGCGCGGGCGTGGTTCGCCCGCTGCGCAATGCGGTAGCGGTATCGCTGGTCGAGGCAGCGGGTGTCTCCGTTGCCGTCAGCGGCGCGGTGTTCGAACCCAATGCGGTGCGCGCCGGCGAACGCACGCCCGAAAGCCGGATCGGCCTGAAAGAAGGCGCGGTGAGCGGCGATGCCAACATCACGCGCTCGGTCGCCACAGCCATCCGTGCTGCGGGCGGCGTGCGCCCCGATGCCGACGTCCGGCGTATCTACCTGATCCGCGCCGGGGCCTATGTCGAACTCGACCTTTCGGGGCTCGTCCACGGCTGGTCCGCAAACGATGTCCCGATCACGGCCGGCGACCGCGTAATCGTCCCCAGCCGCAGCTGTTTCGACGCCGATCTGGCGCGCCCGACGCCGCTTACGCCTCCCGGCATCCGCGTCTACATGTCGAACCTGACGCGCAGCGCGAACAACAATGCCGGCGCCGGAATCGGCAAGGATACGACCTCGCTGCCCTATGGCACGCGGCTCCTCCAGGCTCTGGTGGCGGCAAATTGCGTCGGCGGCAGCTACATGCAATCCGATCGCCGCGCCGTGCTGATTTCGCGCAATCCGATCAACCAGCGCAGCGTGGTGATTGAACGCGATATCGAGAAGCTGGTGCGCGGCGCCGATCGCGACGCTTACGATCCCTTCCTGATGCCCGGCGATGCAATCGCCTGTTACGACAGCCGCTGGACCAATCTGAGCGAAGCCATCGGGATGGTTTCGCAAGGCGTCAGCACTGTTACACCGGCAATCCTGCTGGACAACGCGCTGTGACCACGCCGCCGCCCTCTCCCGGCACGCCAAACCCGCGCATTCTCGAGCGGGTCTGGATCTTCGTGCGTGATGGCATGCCGTCGGTCGGGCGGTATCGCCGCTATCTGGTGGCGCTCGCCGGGCCGCTGGCGGTGGTCTGGGGGATCACCTTCGCCTATCTGCTGTTCGCGCCCGACCGCTACGACAGCCGGATGACCTTGATCCTGCCGGGCACCGGCGTGGGCGGGTCGATCAATCTGGAATCGATCGGGCAGGCGACCACCACCACGGCCTCGGCGTTTTCCAGCCCCTCGCTCAGCCCGACCGAGAATTACAAGCGGCTGCTGACCTCCGATATCGTCCTGCGCGATGCGGCGCGCCGGGCGGGGGAGGACGAGGGCGCGTTTCCTGCGCCGTCGATCAAGCTTATCGACCAGACCAATCTGATCGAGATACAGATGCCTGCGGGTAGCCCCGAACGCGCGCGCGAGCGCATGCAGGCTCTGGAAGCGGCTTTCAGCGGTGCGCTTGAAAACTTGCGCAAAGGCGAAGCCGAAGCTCGCGAGAACGCCGATGCGGAACGTATCGCCGAGCTCGAGGCCAAGGTCGACGAGGCACAGAAGGCGCTGCTCGACTTCCAGGGTGAAACCGGGCTTGTCTCGCTCGACCAGTTCGCCGGCCGCGTAACCGCGCTCGACCAACTCAAGGCAAGCGAGCGCGACCGCCGGGTCCAGCTTGCCGAAAGCCGGGCAGGTGCCGGACGGCTCGCATCCACGCTGGACATTTCGCTGGCGCAGGCACGCATGGCGATGCGGCTCAAGGCCGATCCGGAATTTCGCGACCTGCTCACGCGCTATGCCGCGACTGCCGGGCAGCGGACCGAAACCGGTGCGACGCTGGGCGATGCGCACGCCACGATGGAAGAACTGTCGGTCGAACAGGATGCGCTGCGTGCGGCATTGGGCCGCCGCGGGGCCATGGTCACGGGCGCCAGCGGCGAAGCAGTGCTGTCGTTTGCCGATCTCGCGGTATCCGACACCCGCGAACGGCTGTTCGCCTCGCTCACCGAACGCGAAGCGGGCGGGGCGGGCCACGGCGCCGCGCTGGCCGAATTGCGCCGCCAGATCGCGGCGAAGACCGACACGTCGCAGCGGCAGGTCGAACAGGCTTCGCGGCTTGCCAGCCTGACGCGCGATCTGCGCGTGGCCGATGCGGTCTTCAGTTCGGCGCTGGCGCGGCTCGACACCAACAAATCGGATCCCTTCGCCTCCTATCCGCTGGTGCAGATACTGGAGGCACCCTCGCTCCCGCGGTCGCGCTCCGCACCTTCTCCATTGCTGGCGATCGCGGGAGCACTTGGGGCCAGCCTGTTCATCCTGCTAGGTTTCCTGCTGTTATGGCTGCGCCAACCCCTGATCCGCAAACTGCTGCCGAACGCCTAGTCGTCAGGACCATCGCGGCGACCTGGCTGCTGTGGCTGGTCGGGGGCCTGTATATCGCGGGCCCGGTGATCGGCTGGCTGCTGGCGGGCTTGGTGTTCGTCGAGCTCTACCTCGGCCGCAAGGACCTCGCGGCGGTTCCCGCGGCGATCTGGCTGTGGCTGGCGGCGATGCTGGCCATGCTGGTAATCCTGTGGATCGGCCATGCGAACTTCTCGCTCGGCACTGGGCAGACCATCAAGAGCTCGATCGGCTGGGCAAAGGGCTGGGCGCTGATCGCGCTGTTCCCGTTGGCGGGAGCCGTGCTCGACATAAGGCTGGAAGTGATCGCCCGCGCGCTGTGCCGGCTGGGCATGTGGACGCTGTTCGTGTTGCCGGTGTTTATCGCCGCGCCCTTTATCGGCCTGCCCGAGATGCTGTGGGTGTCGCCGCTCAAGGCGGTTCGCGGTCCGGGCCCCGAATATTTCGCCACGATACTCTATACGATCGAACCGGGGGCGGGCACGCCGCGCTGGCAATTCTTCGCCCCGTGGTCCCCGGCTGCGGGAATGGTCGCGGTGGTCAGCATCTTCATCGCGGCGCAGGAACGCAGCCTGCCATGGCGCATGGTGGGGATCGCGGGCTTCCTCATGATCGCGCTGCTTTCGCAATCGCGCCTGGCGCTGGTGGCGCTGGCGGTGATCGCGCCGGCGGTATGGGGCGCTGCCCGTATCCACCGCGGATCGACCTGGTTTCTGGCGGCGCCGGTGCTGCTGGTCATCGGGCTGCTCGGAACCGAACTGCTCGCCTTCCTCGACCAGCTGATGAGCGATTTCAGTTCGGCACGGGCCGATTCCAGCCGGGTACGAGCGGCTTTGGGGCGGATTGCACTCGACCGCTGGGAAACCGAGGCTTTCTGGTTCGGTCACGGCGTGGTGGAGAACGGGCCGCATCTGGTCGAATACATGCCGATCGGCAGCCACCACAGCTGGTACGGCCTGCTGTTCGTCAAGGGGCTGGCCGGGGCCTTCGCACTGGCCGTACCGCTGGCGGTTACCGGGGGGATACTGTTCGCACGCGCCCGTTACAGCGGGCTGCACCGGGCGGGTCTCGCCATGGTGCTCACGCTGGTGCTCTATTCCTTCGGCGAGAACCTCGAGATCCTTGCCTATCTCTACTGGCCCGCGCTGGTGGTGATCGGAATGGCGCTAGCCGCGAAGCCCGCTACCGAAGCAGCGGCCTGACGGGCACGCGCCACGTCCTTTGCGGTGCGTGCGTGAACGCGCTGACCGGACGGAATGCCAAACGGGAAACCGCCCCGCCCCCACCCCGGTGAAGGGGAGGGACGAGGCGGCCCTTGCGGCGCCCGGGGTCGCAGTTCAGACGCCGGCAAGTCTGACCGGTGATCGACCGGTCTTGTTCTGGTTCGAGGGATCGGCCTTGCGGATGACGGCCTGCCAGGCGGCAACGATGTCATCGTGCTGGCTGCGCACGCTGGCGCGCGCAGCGCGGCCCATGGCGGGCAGATCGGCCTGCAGCAGCCGGCGGATGGAGCGGGCGATCGCGGCTGCGTCATGCATCGGTGCGGCCAGACCGCCGCCCTGGGCGACCTGTTCGGGCAGGCCGTCGACATCGGCGACCAGCACCGGCCTGCCCGCCATGCGGGCTTCGGTCGCGACCAGCCCGAAGGCCTCGAAACGGGAGGGGACGACCACTGCATCGCAGCTTTCCAGGCGCGCCGCGAAGGCGTCGCTTGCAGGCAGCATGCAGACATTCGCGCGCTCGCGGGCAAGCGCGATCAGCGCGTCTTCCTCCGGCCCCGAACCGAACAATGTCAGCGCGGCTTCGCCGGGGCCGAACTCATCCATCGCCTCGATCAGCGCGGCAAAGTTCTTCTCGGCCGAGTAACGGCCATAGGCGACCAGTTCGACGGGGCCGCGCTCTCGTGGCTCCAGACCGCGCACTTCGTAGAGCTCGTCGCGCCCCGACCACGGGCGGATCGCCTGCAGTTTCTCGACCGGCACCCCGGCTTCGGCAAGCCATCGGCGCTGCGCCTCGGACACGGCGACAACGTCGTCGACCGGGCGCGCCGCGGTCTGCAGCAGCGCGCGGAAGCGCGCGCGTGAGGATACCTTCAGCTCTTCGAAAGCGCGGGTGTAGCTGTGCTCCACCTGGACGATGCGCGCATGCGGATTGCGCAGCCGCAACGCCGCGAGATAGGGCAACCTGCTCCAGCATGGCGGGACGTGGATCACGATCAGGTCGCAGTCGAGATGCGGGGCGGGGCTGATCCCCCGGCCCATCCGGACGACGCGCGAAGCCGCCTGGCCGAGAATGCGCTCGTCCTCGAACAGCGACAGCGCGCGTGTCACGCCGCCCATGGCGAAATCGTCCAGCAGGTGAACCACGCGGATCATGCCGCCGCTCCCAGGAACGGCCGCGCGATCCGGCGGAAGGCATCGGGGCCGGCGATCCGGGCGAAGGTGATCGCCGCCCAGGTGGTGACCGATTTGACCGGCTCTTCGATCCAGATGCGCGGGGCCAGCGCCATGGCGCGGTCGAACAGGTCCTTGCCCAGACCCTCATTGCCCAGCTGGATCGAGCGGCGGGCGAGGTAGCGCAGCTGATAGGCGCGTGCGAGATCGCCGTGGCGGGCGATGAGGTCGGGACTGTTCTGCCGCGCGATGTCGAGCATGCGCGACCAGCTGAGATACTGCTTCACGACATTCGCCGACAGGGCGCCGCCGACGATGCGGTAATCGGTCAACAGGCCCTCGATCCCCTCGAAGGTCACGCCGTGCAGCGCGGCTAGCCGTACCCACAGCTCGATGTCTTCCGACTGGCGGAAGCTCTCGTCGAACCAGCAGGTGCGCTGCGGATCGTCGGGATGGGGGAACGCCGCGCGATCGAGCGCCACGCGGCGCAGCACGGGCGCGCTGCCATTGCCGACCGGGTTGCGGCACAGGATGTCGCGTTCGCTCACATTCAGCAGCTTGGGCCGCATCGCGACCGCCATCGGCTTGCCGGTTTCGTCGATCATCCGCGAACCGGCATAGCTGACGCCGACATGCGGGTTGGCCTGCAAATGCACATAGTGATGCAGCAGCTTGTCGCGGTGCCAGCGGTCGTCGGAATCGAGCAGTGCGATATAGGCGGCGCGGGCTTCGGCAATGCCCGTGTTGCGCGCCCCGGCGAGGCCGCGATTGGTCTGCGAGACGATACGGATACGCGGATCGGAAAAAGCGCGGGCCAAGGCGATGGAGCTGTCCGGTCCGCCATCGTCGACCACGATCAGTTCGAAGTCTTCGAACGTCTGGTCGAGGACTGACTGGATCGCCTCCTCGATATAGGCTTCGACATTGTAGACGGGCATTACGACGGACATGCGGGGTGTGTTCATGGCAGGTCTCCGGGACGTTCGATCAGGCGAAAAGGGTGCTGCGGGCGCGGGCGGGGAGGGCACCGCCGGCCAGCGCTGCGCCGGCGGTCATCACGCCGCGCGGGCCGCCCGAGAAAAAGGCCTTGCGATCGCTGGTAAGGCCGCGGCGGACGAAGCTGCGCGCCAGCGTGGTGGTCGAGCCGGACCGCAGCGCGCGGCGCGCGAGATAGCGGCAGTAGAGCGCCTCGCCGCGCTGCACGTCGATACGGTGCGCCCAGCGGCCCGCCAGGTCTTTCCATGCGCTGAGCATGGCGGCGAAATCGCAGCTGAGGCCATCGGCGCTCATGCGGTAGCCGACCAGCGTCTCGGGAATGCCGCGCAGCACGTGGCCATTGCCCACTAGGCGCGCCAGCAGGTCCTGGTCCTCGACATGGCGCATCGTGCGGTCGAAACCGCCGATGGCCAGCAGGGCCTGCCGCTCGACCACCAGGTTCGACATGGTGCACACGGCATTTTCGATGATGACGTCCTCGAGCGCGCACGCCCCTGCGGGAACGCTCGAGCGGGTCCGGCCGGCGCGCAGCGTGCCATCTCGCTCGGTGCAGAAGGCGATCCGCGCGAAGCTGGCTTCGACTGCGGGTTCGCTATCGTGAAGCTGCGCATGCCGGGCCAGCTTCTCGCTATGCCAGACGTCGTCGGCATCGAGAAAGGCGATGAGTTCACCGGTGGCCTTGGCCACCCCCAGATTGCGGGCAGCGGAAACGCCTTGGTTGCTTTGCGAGGCGACGCGAACGCGTTCGTCAACGGCGGCATAGCCAAGCAGGATCTGCAGCGTGCCGTCGCTCGATCCATCGTCGATCGCGACGATTTCGAAATCGGTTTCGCTTTGCGCCAGAACGCTGTCGATCGTTTCGGCGATGGTCCGCTGCGCGTTGTAGGCAGCGATCACGACGGAAAAACGGGGCGTGCTCATCAGAGGGCTCCTTCGGTTTGGAAAGTGGGGGAAGCGGGTTTGGCCAAGCGACGGATCGCTGCAGGCAGGAAGATCAGTGCCAGGCCGGCGCCGTAGCCGAGGCAGGCGGCCGCCAGTCCGAACGGTGCTCCGGCAGCAAGGCCGGTCAGCGCGGCGGCGCTCCCGGCCGCGGTCAGCAGGGTTTCGTGCTGCGGGCGGCTTTCAACGCGCAGGGCCGCGCCGACCAGCGAACCGGCGTAGAGCGGCAGCGCGGCGAGCGAGAGCAGGGCGATATAGGGCACTGCCGGGATCCAGGTTTCGCCGAAGACCAGCGGGACGTAGAAGGGGGCAAGCAAAGCCTGTGCGGCGACCACCGGGGCCAGCATCGCCAGCCCGGTGGCGAAGGCCTTGCGGAACTCCGCCGCGCCTTCGCTGGCTGCGGTCTTCGCCAAATGCGGGAAAACCACGAGATTGCACGCTGCAACGAAGCTCTGGGTGATCCCCAGCCCGGCATTGAACGCGAAATAATAGATCCCCAGCACCTCGGTGCCGAACAGCGCGCCGACGACCAGCTTGTCCGCGTTCAGACGCAGCGCCGACAGCATTTCGGTCGCCAGGATCGACGGCCCTATCAGCGCGAAAGCACGCCAGCTTGCGGGGCTCACCGCAGGCGAGTTGGTCCAGCGGGTCGAACGGCGCGCAAGCACCGTCCACACCGGGGCGGCAAGCAGCTTGGGCAGGACGATCGCCCAGGCGGTCGGCCAGATCAGCACCAGCGACACGGTCAGCGTGCTGTCGACGATGTTCTGCGTCGCGGCGATCCGTGCGACGGCGGGCATGCGCATCGCGCGCATGGTCAGGAAGATCTGCACCAGGCCCGGCGGCATGACGCAATAGACAAGCGACAGCGCGGCCAGCATCTGTCCCACCTGGGGAAGGTCGAACACGGCCACGATCACCGCGGCCGCCGCCAACTGGACTGCCGCAACGCCAAGGCACAGCATCCAGAACAGGCGATAGGCAGTACGGCACAGCGCCGGAAGCTCGGCGTCGGTGGCCGTGATGAGCCGCTGACCGATCCCGGCGTTGGCCAGCACGCGGACCAGTTCGAACACGCTCAGTGCAAGCGCGGCGGTCCCGAAAATTTCGGGGGTGACGCGGCGGGCAACGATCAGCAGCGCGCCCAGACGGATCACACGCGTCGCGGCCTCGGCGGAACCGAAGGCAAACAGTCCCCGCAGCAGGGCGGAGCCGGTCAGCGTCTGAAAGGTCTGGCGAAAGGGGCGCATTTGATCCTCGGGTTGCAGTTGCCCGATGGGCTTCAAGGACCATGCCAAATGCTGGAACCACGCATTTCTGCGGGTCCCCGGAATGGCGAGACCCGCGCCTTGCAATCTGCATCAGCGGTTCTCGCAAATTGCATCGGATCGCTGCTGCATTTTGCGAAAAGCGAATGGTGCCGCTGACGGGAGCGCAGCAAAGGGTTCGCTCAAATAGCTATATGGACCAGTGGTTTAACAAGATTGGCACAGCGCTTGCGGAGTTCGGGGCAACTTTCCTCAAGGAGCCCCCCAATGAAGCATCTCCCCGCGTCCGCACTGCGCACTGCCGCCTATCCGATTGCCTTCGGCGCCCCTGCGGCCGGCATCGCCGAACCCTTTCGCACGATCAGCCTGTTCGGCCTCGACCTCGCCAGCGCGGCGCCCGAAAAGGCTGCCGCGCATATTGTCGACCGGGCCGGCACGGGTGAGCGCACGACGGTGAATTTCATCAATGCGCACTGCGTCAATCTGGCGCGCCGCGATGCCCAGTACCGGCGCGATCTGCAGGAAAGCGATCTGCTCCTTCCCGACGGCATCGGAGTCGAAATCGCCGCGCGTCTCAATGGCGTGGAAGTCCCTCACAACCTCAACGGCACCGATCTGTTTCCGCTGATCTGCCAGCGTGCGGCCACCGAAGGCACCGGCCTGTTCCTGCTGGGCGGCCAGCCCGGCGTTGCCGACGGGACGGCGGCCTGGGCATGCGGCGAATGGCCCGCGCTGCGTATCCGCGGAACCCAGCATGGCTATTTCGACCGGGCCGAAGAAGACCTCCTGATCGAACGCATCAACGCCTCCGGCGCGGGCATCCTGCTGGTAGGCTTCGGCGCGCCGCTGCAGGAAGGCTGGATCGCGCGCAACCGGCCCCGCCTGCAGGTCCCGGTCGTCATGGGCGTGGGCGGGCTGTTCGATTACTATTCGGGCCGCATCCCGCGCGCGCCGCAAGCCGTGCGCGTGTTGCGCAGCGAATGGATCTGGCGGCTCGCGATGGAACCGCGCCGCATGGCGTCGCGCTATCTGGTCGGCAATGCGGTGTTTCTTGCGCATGCCGCCCATGAAGCGGTGCGCGTCCGCAGCTGGGGTCAGCGCGTGGATGTCGCTGCCAAGCGCCTGTTCGATATCGTCGCAGCGTCGCTGGCGCTGATGGCGCTGCTGCCGCTGCTCATCTGCACGGCAATCGCCATCTGGGCGGAAGATCGCGGCCCGGTCTTCTTCCGGCAGAACCGGGTGGGCGCGGGCGGGCGCACCTTTTCGATGATCAAGTTCCGTTCGATGTTCACCGACGCCGAGGAACGGCGGGCCGCCTTGCTGGCGCAGTCCGACCGGGCGGGCACCTGCTTCAAGATGCAGGACGATCCCCGGATCACCCGCGTCGGCCGGTTCATCCGCCGTCTGTCGATCGACGAATTGCCCCAGCTGTTCAACGTGCTCGGTGGCAGCATGTCGCTGGTCGGGCCGCGTCCGGCGCTGCCGGCCGAGGCCGGTGCCTATCGCAACCGCCAGTGGGAACGCCTGCGCGGCAAGCCCGGCATCACCTGCACCTGGCAGGTGAAGGGCCGTGCCGAGATACCCTTCCAACGCCAGGCGATCATGGACCGGGCCTATCTGCGCCAGCGGTCCTTCGTCACCGATCTCAAGCTGCTGGTGATGACCGTTCCTGCTGTAATCGGTGGACGCGGCGCCTACTGATCGTAGGGGACAAGCGCATCGTACAGGTCGTCGATCTCCAGCAGGCAGGCGGCGACCGCCTCGCGAAAGGGGTCGATCGATGCCTCGTCCCTCGGCCGCCCCTCGCGGTAGAGCGCCAGTTCCTCGACGATGCCGGTGGCCCCGATGTTGAGCGACACGCCGGTCAGCGAATGCGCCGCGCGGGAAAAGGCTTCCTCGTCGCCGCTGTCGACCGCGGCCAACACTTCCCCGGCGTATTTGGTGATGTCCTTCTTGGCCGCGTCACGCATGCGGCCACGGTAGGCGGCAGGCAGGTCGCCGAAGGTCCGCCGGAACAGGTCGTGATCGAACCGCGCCTGGTTCTTGCGCACGTCGCGCCCCGATATGAGCGCAGTCCTGATCGCGGTTTCGAGCGCTTCCTTGCGCACTGGCTTGGCCAGACAGGCGGTCATGCCTGACGACAGCAGCCGTTCGCGCTCGGACTGGAGGCTGTGCGCGGTCACGCCGATGATCGGGGTGCGCGCTGCCGGTCCCGTTAGGCCGCGGATCGTCTGCGTTGCCTGTTCGCCGTTCATGATCGGCATCATCACATCCATGACCACAAGATCGAAATGCTCGCGCCACACCGCTTCGACCGCGGCAGCGCCGTTCTCGACCAGGACCACGGTGCAGCCCAGATCGTGCAGCAGGCGCTCGATCACGTAGCGATTGCTTTCGGTGTCTTCGGCCACCAGCACGTGGGGCTGTGCCGGGATGCCCGCCGGTGACTGGGGAACGGGCGGGGGCGTCTTGCCGCCGAAGGGGGCGGACAGATCATTCCCCTCAGCAGCGGCCTCTTCGATCAGCCGCGATGCGACCTCGCCCAGCTGTTCTGCCGCGTCGCGGGCCACCGCCAGATCCTTCACGCCTTCCTCGCGCACTTCGGTCTCGAGCAGTTCGAGGCCGCCCGACAGCGCGAGCAGGGGCGTGCGGATGGCATGCGCCATTTCGGATATGAACCGGTTGCGCGCGCCGAGCGTCTCCTCGACCGTGCCCTTCGCCGCGGCCAGTTCGGCCTGGAGCTTGGCCAGTTCGCGGACCCGGCGTTCCGCCCTGAGCTGCAGCGCGCGCACGCTGCGCTCGTTCGCCCGCTCCTCGGTTATGTCCCGAACCGTTGCCAGAAGGTGGCCGGGGCGGTCTTCGTCGCCTTTCTTGCGGGCAATCGACCAGCTCAGCCAGCGGGTTTCGCCGTCCACGGGGCGGACGATCCGGTGCTCGTATTCGCGCGTGGTGCCCGGTTCCAACTCGCCGAAGAAAGCCGACGTCTCGCGCATGATCCGGCGGTGGTCGAGCGGGTGAAGCACCGCCGCCACCTTGTCGATCGTCATCTCCTCGCCCGGCGGCAGGCCGAATAGCGAAGCGGCGCTCGCCGAAAAACTGAACCCCCGTTCGCGTTCGCCGTAGAGCGTGGCCATCTGGATCGTGGACAGAGCGCCGAGCAGCAGCGCACTTTCAACCTCCAGCCGGCGCGCCAGTTCGGTCTCGCGCAGGCTCAGATCCTGATTGGCGCGAAACAGCTCCGTCATCCGCTTCTCGAGCGCGGTCTCGGCGTCGCGCAGCGCGCGTTCGCTGCGTTCGAGCCGCGCCGTCAGTATCTCGATCTGGCGCTCGGTGGGGATGTCATGCATCCTATTCATGGGCGATCTCCTGCAGCAGATCGGGCAGGATAGCGAGTACTTCACGCTCGCTGGCGATCACGGTTCCCTCGGCGCCTTCGGCCTGTGCGCTGTCGCCGATCAGCACCGCGCGCGGGGCGCCGTATTGGGCGATGATTCCGCGATCGTCGCTGACCACCAGGTCGACTGCGGTTTCATCGGTTGCCGTTGGATCGTGAATGCGGAAGCCCTGTTCGCTGGCGAGCGCCTCGATACGCACGGCCAGCGAGGCTTGGGCCAGATGAATGGCGATGGTCCCGCGGTCGGTGGCGACCGGTTCGCTTGCCGGCACCGTGGGCAGGGGCAGGGTAAGGACCATCCGGGTGCCCCCTCCGGCAGCGCTTTCGGCAGTAACCGTGCCGCCCAGCTGTTCGGCCAGGTCGCGCGTGATCGACAGGCCGAGGCCGCTGCCCGTGGCGCGTCCCAGCGAATCCGGCGCACTGCCCCCGAACGGTTCGAAAATGGTCTTCATCCGTTCCGGAGCGATACCGCTGCCGGTATCCTCCACCACGAACGTCCATCGATCGGATCCGTCAGCGGGGGCCGAACAGGACAGCGTCACCTGCCCGGACGCGGTGAACTTCACCGCGTTGGAGACAAAATTGGCCAGGATCTGCTGGATGCGGGCGGGCTGACCGGTGACCGGCATGGCGGCAGGGGCCACCACATCGATCGCCAGGCCCTTGCGCCGCGCCAGCGGCCGGAACAGTTCGGCCACCCGTTCGACCAGATCGTCGGGGCGAAACTCCTCGCGCCCGGCCTGCTGCAGCTCGCGCTCGTTGCGGGTGCGCTGCAACGTGGCGTCGAGCGTCTTGAGCAGCGCTTCCGACGAATCCTCGACCAGCCGCAGTGCGCGGCTGCGCTCGTCGTCGGACCGTTCGCGGCGAATCTGGTCGATCAGCCCGAGAATCCCCGCGATGGGAGTGCGGATCTCGTGCGAAATCACTGCGAGCAGGTCGGTCTTCGCGCGCGCTTCAGCCCGGGCCTCGTCGCGCGCGCGCAGCAGCGCTTCGGCCGCTTCCTTCTGGTCGCTGATGTCTTGCAGAATGCCGTAATAGCCGACCAGATTGCCGTCTTCTTCGGGCCCGTCGAACACGGCGGTGCCGCGGACGAGCACGGCCATGGGGTCGCCATCGGCGCCGGTTACGGTGGATTCGAACGCGAATTCCGACCGCGCCGCGATTGCCTGCGCGATGGCTGCCATCGTTTTCTCGCGCACGCTTTCGTCGATCAGTTCGGCCACTTCTTCCAGCGAGATGCTGTCCTTGGGCACGCCCACGCGTTCGCGCAGCCAGGTCGATATCGACAGTTGCATGGTCTCGGGGTCGAGCGAGAAATGGCCGGCCTGCGCGCTCGACTGGGCCAGTTCGAGATAGAGCAGGCTTTCCTCTATCGCGCGCTGCGTTTGGTGCTTTTCGGTGATGTCGTGCCCGATATAGGCAGTGCCGAAGGGCGCGCCTGCCTCGTCGACCAGCGGGATAAGGAATTCCTCCAGCCATACCTCGCGCCCGCCGGCGAGCGTGCGCTCGATGATGCGCGACTGGCGGCCCGGCCGCGCATGACCGCTTCCCGACGGTGCAGCTTCGGCGGCAAGGCCCCATTCGGCGCCCAGGCGCACCAGTTCCTCCTCACCGAACAGGTCGAGCGCCCCCTTGCTGGCACGGACGAGCTGCCCGCGATCGTCGAACAGCACCATGGCATAGCGTTCCGCCGCATTGACCAGCACGTCGAAGGACCGCTGTTCGCGCGATCGCGCCATCGCCAGGCGGTCTTCCATCTTTTCGAACGCGTTTTCGAGCTGGCGGATTTCATCCTTGGTCGTGCTGTCGAGCAGGACGCCCTCGGTCGCCGCCACGCGGTCGATCCGCGTCGCCAGCCGCGCGATCCGCAGCGCCACCGTGCGGTGGAAGACCGCGGCCAGCACCAAGCCCAGCGTAAGCGCGCCGACCAGCGCGACGAGGCTGACCCGCTGGGCCTGCGCGAGCGCATGCGCGCTCAGGACCCGCTGCGGCAGGATCGTCAGCACAACCCAGTCCGGCGCGTCCAGTTCGCGCGCCGCGACATAGGCATCGAGCGGTTCGGCGAAGACCGTTCCGTCGGCGGTCCCCCGCTCGACATAGGCGGCGATGCCGCGCAGCAGCGGTTCGTCCGAACTCGGCAGGTCGACATTGGCCTCGAGCTGCCGGCTGTCCATCCCGGCGATACCCGAATGGTGGATCAGCTTGCCCTCGCGGCTGACGATGATGGTAAAGGCGCCTTCGGCCGGCGGGGTAAGCCGTTCGGTCAGCTGGCTGAGCGGGATGCTGATACCCCACGACCCCAGGTGGCGCCCATCCACGCGCACGGGCGTCATGCAGCCGGTGGTCCAGTTGTCGCCTTCCTCGTCATACAGCGGACGCTGCAGGCTGGTGCAGCGCATGCGCGCCGCGGGGTTCTGCGCGGGCGAGGTGATGCGGCTGAATTCGGCTTGCTGGAAATCGAAATCGCTGGGCGCGGTGCGATAAAAGGCCAGTTCATCGGGCCGGCCCGGCGCATAGATCAGCAGATCGTTCGTCGGCGAAAAGAAATACAGGCTCTCGATCCTGTCCGACAGCCCGTTGGTCATCTGGCGCATCGTCTCGAACGCCGCGAGGATGGTCGCGCGCCGTTGGCCCTGCGGTTCGGGCGGCGTCACGACCCCGCCGATGCCGCTTTCACGGATCCCGCCCGCGCCCTCCCGGCCATCCCACAGCGCGTCGACCGTATGGAAGGCCCCGTCGGGTGCCGGTTTGAAGATGTCGTCGAATGCCGTCGGCCCGCCGCGCGCCAGCTTGCGCCGCATGGTGGCAATGGCCTTGTCCTCGGTCCGTGCGATCAGCGACAGCTCGCGCGACAGCGTGTCGGCGGCCACGCTATTGGCCAGATCGAGCTCGCGCATTGCATCGGCCCGGTCGTCTGCGATGCTCGAGCGGTAGATCGTCCATGCCATCGCGCCGATGATGAACGCGACGATCGGCAGCGCGATGAACAGCCCTCGGGACGACAGCGACATTCGAGGGAGTGTTCCCTATTCCAGCCCGGCACACAATCCCGTTTACGCTGTTCCGCTACGGCGCTGTCCACGCGGGGCGGGTCAGTCCGCTGCGTAGGCGCGGCAGAAAACCTCGACCGCGCCAGCGATCCGTTCGCGGTTGCGCGCGTCATCGACCGGTGCGCCGAAGCGCCGTTCGAGATCGCCCATGCCCTTGCACATGCTGGCGAATTGCTCGGCTGCCAGTTCGGGGTCGTCGACCGTCAGTTCGCCGGCTTCGCCCATCGCCGCGATCAGTTCGGCAAAGGCCCGTTTCATTCGGTGCGGCCCGGCGGCGAGGAAGGCCGCGCCGATCGCCGGGTCATGCTCGGTCTCGGCGGCAACGCGCCGTTCGAAGCGGATGAATTCAGGGCGTGAAAGAAACGCCACCATCGCCTCGCCGATCGTCGTCAGGCGGGCGCGCAATGCCCCGCTGGGCAGTTCGGGGACGGCCAGGGCCGTGCTGATCTGTTCGCATTCGCGCTCGACCGCGGCAGCGAACAGGCCGCGCTTGTCGCCGAAGCGGTTGTAGACCGTAACCTTGGACACGCCCGCGTCAGCGGCGATCTGCTCGATCGAACTGGCGGCGAAACCATGCTCGAGGAAGCTGGCGCCCGCAGCGCCGAGGATGGCGTCCCGCTTGGCCTCGTCAGTGGGCCGGCCAAGCCGCTTGGCATCGTTTCTTGACAATCTGAACGCCTCCGTTCACTTGAACGCTGTCGTTCAGTAATGAACGAGTGCTGGAGGGAAGGCAAGCAAGCGTGCTCTGGATTGCGATCAGGATGCTGACCGGCGACGCCCAGAAGTTCTACGGGCTGGTATTCGGCATTGCCTTTTCCACACTGCTGATCACCCAGCAGCTGACCATCTTCGTCAATCTGATCGAACGCGGCGCGAGCGGGGTCTACAACGTCTCCAGCGCCGATGTCTGGGTGATGGACCCGGTCAGCCGCACCACCGATGTCGCCTATGCAATGCCCTCCACCGCGCTCGACAAGGTGCGCAGCGTCCCGGGGGTCGAATGGGCGGTCCCGCACATCCGGGCGCAGGCCAGCGTGCGCACGCGCGACGGCGATCTCGAAGGCGTGGCGGTGATCGGGGTCGACGATGCGACGCTGATCGGCCTGCCCAAGCGCATGATCGAGGGGTCGACCGAAGTCCTGTCGCAGCCCGACAGCGTGATCATCGATGACGTCGGCACCACCCGCATGTTCCCGGGCCAGTCGCCCATCGGCGAACGGCTTGAACTGAACGACCAGCGCGCCGTGATCCGCGGCATCGCCGATGCGGTGCCCAGCTTCACCAGCACGGTGGTGCTGTATACCAAGTACAGCCAGGCGCTGAACTTCGTGCCCGGCACGCGCAACCGCCTGTCCTTCGTGCTGGTCGGCGCGCAGCAGCCGCAGCAGGCCGCGGCGCTGGCCGAACGAATCGAGCGGGAAACCGGCCTCAGGGCCCGGACTCGCGACGAATTCGCGCAGGACGGGATCGATTTCATCATCGAGAACACCGGTATCCCGCTCAATTTCGGGATCACGGTGGCCCTAGGCTTCGTGGTCGGGGTGGCGATCGTCGGGCTGACCTTCAGCCTGTTCATCCGCGACAATATCAAGCAATTCGGCGCGCTGAAGGCGATCGGGGTGACCAATGGCAAGATCCGCCGGATGGTTGCCGCGCAGGCGGGACTGGTGGGACTGGCTGGCTATGGCTTGGGCATATTGGGCACCGTGCTGTTCATCTGGGGTTTTTCAAGCAACCCGACCTTCAAGGGGTTCTACATCCCCTGGCAGATCCCGCTGATCAGTCTTGCGGCGGTGACGCTGATCCTCGCGCTGACCGGCTGGCTGGCGCTGCGCAACGTGCTCAAGACCGAACCCGCATCGGTGTTCCGCTGATGGGGGAGGCGATGGACACCGCCGCCATCGGCGGCTGCACCCCGCAGGCGGCAATCTGCACGCGCGGCGTGACGCGCGATTTCGTGGCCGGCCAGCAGACCATCACCGTGCTGCATGGCATCGATCTCGACATACGCGCGGGCGAGCTGACTTTCCTCGTCGGCGAAAGCGGCTCGGGCAAGACCACGCTCATCTCGATCATGTGCGGCATCCTGTGGCCGACGCTGGGCGAGGTGAAGGTCTTCGGCACTGATATCTACGATCTCGCCGATACCGAGCTGGTCGAATTCCGGCTGCAGAACATCGGCTTCATCTTCCAGCAGTACAATCTGATCCCCTCGATCGACGCTGCCAGCAATGCCGCGGTGCCGCTGATCGCGCAGGGAATGGATCGCCATGACGCGCGCGAGCGTGCGGTGGCGATGTTGGAAAAGCTCAATATCGGCGATCAGGCAGCCAAGCTGCCCAACCAGCTGTCGGGCGGCCAGCAGCAGCGCGTGGCGATTGCGCGCGCGCTGGTCCACGAACCACGGCTGGTGGTGTGCGACGAACCCACCGCCGCGCTCGACGCCTCTTCGGGCCGCCGGGTGATGGACCTCCTGCGCGAAGTCGCGGTGGCCGAAGACCGCGCCTGCATCATCGTCACGCACGACAACCGCATTTTCGATCTCGCGGACCGCATCCTCGTGCTCGAGGACGGGCGGATCACGCATGACGGCAAGGACATGCCCGAAGGACACTGACATGGCACTCGACCTGAAGAACCTCAGCTTTTCGCGCCAGATCCTGCCCATTGCGGCGCTGCTGGGCCTGATCGCCGCGGCGATCTTCATCCTGGCGGGCATGCCTGATCGGGACTTGTCCGAACCCGGCCGCGAACCACCCCGGGCGCCCGAAGCGCTGGCCGATTCCGCTCGCGTAGCAGGTTCGGGCGTGGTCGAACCGTCGAGCGAGACGATCCAGCTCGGATCGGCGCTGTCGGGGCTGATCACGGGCCTATATGTCCAGCCCGGCGACCGGGTGACCGAGGGCGAGGTGCTGTTCACGGTCGATGCCCGCGCAGCGCGCGCGCAATTGCGCGAGGCCGAGGCCGCGATCGCCGAAGCACGCGCCGCAATTGCCGAGGCGCGCAGCACGCAGGCGACCGCGGCGAGCCAGCTCGAACTCTATCGCAATGTCGAGGATCCGGCCGCCGTCAGCCGCGCCGAAGTGATCCGCGCCGAAGGCGAGGCCGCTGCTGCAGATGAACGGCTGCGGCTCGCGCAGGCGCGGCTGCAGGCAGCGCAGGCGCACGCGGGTTCGGCGCAGACGCAGATTGCCCAGCTTACCGTGCGGGCGCCGATCGCGGGCCAGATCCTCGCGGTGAACATCCGCAAGGGCGAATATGTCAGCACCATGGGCGCCAGCGCGCAGCCCTTCATCGAAATGGGGCAGACCGACCCGCTGCACGTGCGGATCGATATCGACGAGGAACAGGCCCCCCGGCTGGCGCTGGGCGAACCTGCCACTGTCAGCCCGCGCGGGGCGGCGGACCGGCAGGTCCGCGCGTCCTTCGTCCGGGCCGAACCGCTGGTGGTTCCCAAGCGTTCGCTCACCAACAGCGCGGCCGAACGGGTCGATGTGCGCGTGCTCCAGGTGATTTACGAACTGCCCGAAACCGATGGACTGTTCCGTGTCGGCCAGCAGGTCGATGCCTATATCGCGGCCGAGGGCGCCGCGAAATGAGGGCTCGCGGGTTTCTTGTCGCTGCCAGTGCGCTGGCGCTGACCGCCTGCGCGGCCGGGCCGCCGCCCGAAGTGGCCACGCCCGTTCCGGTGTTGCCGGACGCGTTCCTGTTTGCGCCCGATCCTTCAGCCAGCGCATCGCTGGCGGCGCTGATGCCGGTCGCGGATCCGGCGTTCGATACGCTGGCGGCGCAGGCGCTGGCCTCCTCGCCGACGCTGGGCGAAGCGGCCGCACGCGTCGAGGAAGCGCGCGCCGGGGCGGATCGCGCGGGCGCCGAGCGTCTGCCGGAGATCGGCGCGAACGGCTCGGTCACCGGGCAGCGCAGCAATCCCGGTTCTTTCGGCGGGGGGCTGCCGCCGGGAATTTCCTTCGACACCGAGCGGGTGTCCTACGCTGCGAATGTCACTGCCCGCTGGGATCTCGACCTGTTCGGCCGGCTGCGCGCGCAGGAGCGCGGCGCGCTGGCACGCTTCGATGCCGCCAATGCCCGCGCCCGCGCTGTGCGGATCGCGCTACTGGCGGAAATCGCGGCAAGCGTGATCGACTGGCGCACGCTTGCAGCGCGTGAACGCGAAATTCGCAGCGATCTGGCATCGGCCGAAGAGCTCGCCCGGCTGGCCGGCGTGCGCGAGCGCTCCGGGATCGCGCCCGGTTTCGACCGGGTGCGCGCCGAAGGTTCAGCGGCGGGCTCGCGCAGCCGACTGGTCGCGCTGGAAAGCGAGCGCGCGCGCCTGCTCGGCCGGCTGGTCACGCTGACCGCGCAGGGCGGGGCGCAGGTCCGTGCTGCATTGGCGCAGAAAAATCCGGCGGCGCTCGGTCCGTCCCCGCCAGCGACCTTGCCGTCGGCGCTGCTTGCCAACCGGCCCGACGTGATTGCCGCGGCAGCCGATCTGGCCGCAGCCGATGCCGCTCTGGCAGCTGCGGCGCGGCGGCGGTTCCCCGTGTTCGACCTGTCAGGCGCGATCGGCCTGCTCGCCTTCGGCATCGGCGATGTGTTCGACAATGAATCGCTCGTGGGCAGCCTGGCCGGATCGATTGCCGGGCCGCTGCTCGATTTCGGGCGGATCGCGGCGGAGATCGACGGTGCGGCAGCGGGCAAGCGCGCGGCCTTCGAAGCCTATCGCGGTGCGGTCTACACCGCGCTGGGCGATGCGGAGGCGGCCTATGGCGTGGTCGCGACTGCGGATGCCGAGGCTGCCGCGGCTGCGCGCGAGGCCACGGCATTGCAGCGTGCCGCGCGGCTGGCCAATGCGCGTTTCGAGGCCGGGCTCGCCGATTTCCTCACCGTGCTCGATGCGCGGCGCGCTGCCGATGCCAGCGGTGAACGCGCCGCCGCGGCGCAGGGCCGCGCGCGGCGCGCCCGGGTGCTGCTGTGGCAGGCGCTGGGCGGCGGCACACTGCGCTAGCCTGCCTGCCACGATGCGAGGCTAGATCGTCGCGCCGCCATCGACCACGATGGTCTGCCCGGTGGTCCATTTCGCGGCGGGCGACGCCAGATAGACCGCCGCCCCGGCGATATCCTCGGGCTCGCCGATGCGCCGCATGGCCAGCGCCTTCTCGGTTGCCGCCAGCGCATCGGGATTGTCCCACAATGCCTTGGCGAAATCGGTCTTCACCAGCCCCGGGGCGATCCCGTTGATGCGGATCCCGTGCTTGCCGTTCTCCGCGGCGTAATTGCGCACCAGCTGGAAATCCGCGGCCTTCGAGATGCAATAGGCACCGATGGTCGTCGACGCGCGCAGCCCGCCGATCGAGCTGATGATGACGATCGCCCCGTCGCCCTTGTCGCGCATGGCGGGCAGCGCCAGCTGGATCAGCCAGTGGTTCGAGATGACGTTGTTGTCGAGGATCTTGCGGAACTGTTCGTCGGCAATCCCGTCCATCGAGCCGTAATAGGGATTGCTGGCGGCATTGCAGACGAGGATGTCGACCGGGCCGAGCCGGGCGACGGTCTGCGCGAACAGGTCTTCGAGCTGCGCCTTTTCCGAAATGCTCGCCGCGATCGCCACGGCGCTGCCATCGCCATGCGCGGCATTGATTTCGGCGGCGACCGCCTCGCAGGCATCCTGCTTGCGGCTCGAGATCACCACGCGGGCGCCCTGCGCGGCCAGCCCTTCGGCGATGGCGCGGCCGATCCCGCGGCTCGATCCGGTGACGATCGCGACTTTTCCTGACAGGTCGAATGGCGACATGATTGGTTCCCCTTGCATAAGTTGAGGGGGCCCGAAGCTGTCGCTGCAGGCCCCCCGGTAGGTGCGGTCCGTTTGCTCAGAAGCGCGTACGGATACCGAGGCGGTAGTTGCGTCCGATGGCATTGCCGATGAACGGGTTGTAGCCAAGCGGAAGCTGCGCTTCGGCCGGTTCGGCATCGGTGAAGTTTTCTACCGCGGCCTGAAGCTGGACGTCGGCTCCCGCGATCGCGAGATCGTAGGCCACCGAGAAGTCGTGCTGCGTGTAGGAACCGCTTTCGACCCCGAAATTGGTGCCCACGCCGCCGCCCGTGCTGAAGCACGGATCGCGATCGACGCAGCGATCGTCGGTCACCCCGTCGATGTGCTGGACCGAATAGCGTGCGTTGAAATCGCCGAACCCGAGATTGACGAACGCATTGGCGCGCCATTCCGGAACCGTGTTCGGATCGCGGAAATAATTGCCGAAGCCCACCGCGTCATAGGCGGGCTGCACGTTCACGCCCTGGACGATGAAATCGTCGAAGCTGTAATCGAGGTTCCACACCGCATTGGTGCCGAAGCTCAGATCCGCCCGGTCGCCCAGCGGGAAGCTGGCGTTGAGCGCGAAGTCGAGACCGGCGATCTTGACGTCGGGCCCATTGACGAAATCGGTCCGCACGCGGCTGATGTCGATCCCCAGCGTCGTGCCCTGGATACACTGGTTGTTCGAGAAGGTGATCAGATTGGCCAGCGGGCTCGAACAGTCGACCGGGGCCTGCCCGGTGGTCTGGAAATTGCCCACGAAGCTCGCGATCGCATTCCCCGGCGTGGTGGTGATGCGGTCTTCCAGGTCGATCGACCAGTAGTCGACCGAGAAGGTCACGTCGCCGCCGCCGACCGGTGCGGAAATGATCGCCCCGATATTGTAGGTGAAGGCGGTTTCGGGATCGAGATCGGTCGGGTTGCCGTAGATGTCCTTCGACTTGTAATTGCCGCCTGCCGCGGTGAAGCCTTCGAGCGCGGTCACGAAATTGGGCGACACGTTCGATGCCAGCGGCCCGCGGAAGGTGGTCCCTACCGATCCGCGCAGGGTCAGCCAGTCGGTCACTTCGAAGCGCGCCGAGCCCTTGGGATTGATCGTCGAACCGATCGGGCTGCCGTAATCCTCGAAGCGGACGGCCGCCGACAGTTCGAGCCGGTCGGTGATCGGCGCGTTCACTTCGGCGAAGAACGCGTAGACGTCCTGCTGCAGCTTCACCGGGCGCGAACCGCCGAGGAAGATGAACGGGCCCACCCCTTCGGTGGTCGTGCCCACGCAGCTCTGGTCGCCTTCGATGAAACACGGGTTCACATCGACGTTCGATTCATCGTTATAGGGATCGCTGGTATAGCGATTGTCGCGGAACTGGGCGCCCACGGCGAAGGCCAGCGGCCCCCCGGCAAAGGTGAGCCCGGTTTCGCCCGCCAGGACGAAATCGAAGACGAATTGCGATTCCTCTTCGCGCGTGCCGTTGGGGACCTGCAGCCACGCCACCAGTTCCTCGCTGTTGTCATTGCCCGGCACGTAGAACGGGTTGGCGATGTTGAACGAACCATTGCCCGGACCGGCGTTGGCGAAGGGGTTGAACCACTGGCAGCCATTTGCGCCCGGGGTGGTGCCATCGCAGTCGGGACCGCCAAAACCGTTCAGCGCCGCCTGCAGGCGCGACCCGATGATCCCGGGGGTGTAGAAGTTACGCTTCGATTCCCAGAAGGTGCCGTCGACATTGAGCCGCAGCGTATCGCTCAGCGCGAACTCCAGCCCGCCGCTGAAACGGTAGGCATCGTTGATTGCGCTGCCGGTGCCGGCGCCGCGGTCGGGATCGCGCGGATTGCCGAGGAAGCCGAACGGCCGGTACAGCACGTTGGTGATGGCCACGATCGGATCGGTTGCCGAGCTCTGCGGCAGGCCGACCTGGTCGAGGAAAGCGGCCACGCCGGGGTTGTTCGGCGAGGTGCTGAACGCGCTGACGAAGCCCGACCCGCGCGGCCCCTGCGTCGGCGGGAATGCCGGCGAATAGTTGAGCGAGGTCAGTTCGCTGCGCGAATAGAGCGCGTCGGCGCGGAAGCGCAGCGTATCGCTCAGGTCGACGGTGAGTTCGGCGAAGGCCTGGTAGCGGTCCTCGTCCTCGGTGATGTTGTCGAAGGGGACATAGGTGAAATAGCAGCGGCCAATATCGATCGTTCCGCCCAGTTCGGTACAGCCCGCGTCGGGCCGGATCTGCGTGTTGACCGTGCCGGTCCCCGTATCGAGATAGGAGACTGCGAACAGCCCCGGGGTCGCCAGCGCGGAATAGGCCGAGGGATTGGTTTCGTAACCGACGTTGACGAAGTCGCGCTGCGGCGTGCCGAGTTCGCTGCGGTGCTGCCACCCGGCGCCGAAGACGAAATTGCCCGTGTCGCCCAACTCGACACCGGCCAGTGCGCTCAGGCTGTAATTGTCGTCGGAACCGTCGATGAAATTGTAGTCACCCTGCACTTCGAGACCGGTGAAGGTCGAGCGGGTGATGAAGTTGGCGACGCCTGCGATCGCATCCGAACCGTAGGTCGAACCGGCCCCGTCCTTGAGCAGTTCGATCCGTTCGAGCGCGAACAGCGGCATCAGCTGGGTGTCGACGAAACCCGCGCCAGGGCTGAGGATGGTGCGCTTGCCGTTGAGCAGCACCAGCGTGCGCTGCGGCCCGAGCCCGCGCAGGTTGAGCGAGCCGACGCCCTGGAAACCCTGTGCGTCGGTGGAAAACTGGTTTGTATCGCCCAACGATGCGCCGACCGAGGGCAGTTCCTTGATGAATTCGAGCGGGCTGTCGACGCCCTGTTCGGCGAGGTCGTCGGCGGTGAAGACATCCACCGGCAGCGCCGCGTCTTCGGGCGTCCCGCGAATATAGGATCCGGTAACGACGATGCGGTTTTCATTTTGCGTCGCGGCTCCGGCGGTCTCGACCTCTGCCTGGGCCAGGGCCGGGGTTGCCGAAAGCGCAGCAGTGGCGAGCGCGCCCAGCGCGCAACTGTGGCGTAAAGTGAATCTGGTCATGTCCCTCTCCATTTGGAGGTACGTCTTTTTTATCGCGTACCTTCCACTCGAAAGAGAATGCGCAGTTTCGCTTTATGTCAAGTCGGCAACAAGTTCCTTTTGTAATCGGTCGCCCTGGGCTCATACCGATAATTCTAAATTACTCTTTAAGTTACGCGGGCATAGCGGCGCGATTGCTACGGCCCGAAATTTTTCCACCGACCGTGCTCGACGCACAAAAAAGGGGCCCGGCATCGCGTGATGCCGGGCCCCCGTTCATGATCGGTGACGCGCTCAGAAGCCTGCGCGTACCGTGATGCCGTAGGTGCGCGGTTCGGCGAGGAAGGCCGAATAGGTCTGCTGCTCGGCAACGAACGGCGTGTTGAAGGCCACCTGGCTGTAGTCGATGTCGAACAGATTGTTCGCCCACAGCTCGACGCCCCAGCGACGGTCGGGACCGGTGATGCCGACGCGGCCGTTGACCAGCGTGAACCCGTCCTGTTCCTTGCCGTACAGCAGGTCCGAACCGGTGTTGAAGTCATCGGTGGTGCGGGCGTTCAGGAAGAACAGGCCCGACAGACCCGAATTGCCGATCGGCGGGGTCCAGCTGAGCGAGGCGGTGGCGGTCACTTCGGGGGCGTTCGACAGATTGTCGCCCGGAAGCAGCCGCAGCGCGGGATCGAGCGGCGATCCGTTGTCCTGGCCCACGAGATTGTCCTCGTAGCTGGTATCGGCATAGGTGAGACCCATCGTCATGGTGAGGTCGCGGATCGGGCTGACCGATGCCTCGAACTCGACACCCTGCGCGATCACGCCCGGAGCGACGTTTTCGGCAGCGCAGCTTCCGGTGGTTCCGTCGCCATCGCGATCGGCCCCGCCGAGATCGGTGTCACAGCCATTGATGTTCTGGACCAGGAAGACCGTGCCGTTGAAGGTGTTCAGCTGGAAGTTGGAGAACTCCTGGCGGAACGCGGCAACGCTGAAGCCCCAGTCGCGGGCCGAATATTTCACGCCCACTTCGAAGGCATCGACCGTTTCGGCGTCGAACTGCAGCGCGCTGGGGTCCAGAGTGGCAGCGTCGAATTCGACCGGCAGAGCGAGCGCCGAGCGATCGAGGTTGAAGCCGCCGGCCTTGTAGCCCTTCGAGTAGGAGCCGTAGACCATCCAGTCGGGATCGGGCTTCCAGCTGAGGATCGCGGTACCGGTGAACTCGTCTTCCTTGCGCTGGTCCGACAGCGTCACGCCGTCGAGTTCGGCAGTCGAGTTGCCCTGGCACGACAGGCCGATGAGGCCGGCTGCCAGACCGCCCAGAGGGGCAAGGTCGGGCACACCGTCGCCATTTGTATCGACCGTGGGTACGAGCAAGCCGTCCAGCAGCGCGCGGCTCTGCGGGCAGAACACGTTGTCATTGCTGAAGGATGCGTCGAAATCCTTGGTTTCGTTGGTGTAACGAAGGCCAAGCGTCAGATCGACCGTGTCGGTGACGTGGACGATGTTGTGCGTGAAGACCGCGAAGTTCTCGCTCGTCTGGTTGTACCGGTCGCCATTGCTGCCGATATCGCGCACCTGCGCCAGATTGTTGATACCGGCAATGATCAGCGGCGTTGCCGGTCCGAATGCCGGAGTGCCGGTAAGCGTCCCGTCCAGCGCCGCCACATTGGCACCCAAGCAGTTGTCGGCCGACGGGTTGGCCAGCGCCGAGTTGATCGCCAGCGCGATACGGCAGTTGGCGAAAGTGCCGTAATCGTTGCCGAACCGCAGGTTGTCGCGCGTTTCCAGCTTTTCATTGGCGTAATAGGCGCCGATCAGCCAGTCGAGCGTGTCGTTGAACGCCGTGCCGTTGAGGCGGAATTCCTGCGTGAAGGTCTTGAATTCACGCGCGCCGGCATCGGGGCCGGGGGCACGGTACAGCAGGTCGACCTGCGTGTAGTCGGTGTCCGAACCCTGGAAGTTCGAATATTCGCGATAGCCGGTGATCGAGGTCAGCGTCACATCGCCGAAGTTCCAGTTCACTTCGCCCGAAATGCCCCAGTCTTCGGTCTCGCCCTGGTAGGAACGGCCGGGAGACACGTAGATATCGCGGTTGAAAGTCGACTGCGTCAGCCCGCGTGGATCCTGCCCGAGCCCGAGCAGGATCGGGATGATCGGATTGGCGGTGCTGGTGAGGGCGGGGCCGCCTTCGGGGCGGTTGTACCGGTCGAGCCCGGGCGAAACGCGTGCGAGCGGCGCAAATTCGGGCTGGACGAAGGTTGCGGCGCAGCACGCCTCGTCCTTGTTCGAATAATCGCCAACGAGGCGGATGCTGAGATCGCTGGTCGGTTCGAACAGCAGCTGGCCGCGCACGAGATAGCGGTCGCGGTCGTTGATCCGCACATCGTTGACGACATCGTTGTAGAAGCCGTCGCGCTCGAAATAGACGCCGTCGATCCGCGCGGCGACCGTATCGCCCAGCGGCGCGTTGATGCCGGCTTCGACCTTGATCGCGTCGTAATTGCCATAGGTGAAGGCGCCGTAGCCCGAGAATTCGAACTCGGGCGGGGCGGTGTAGATGTTGATGAGGCCGGCCGAGGAGTTGCGGCCGCCCAGCGTGCCCTGCGGGCCGCGGAGGATCTCGACCCGGTCGAGCGGTCCGAGTTCGGACAGCGCATTGCCCGAGCGCGAGCGATAGACGCCGTCGACGAAGACCGCGACCGAGCTTTCGAGGCCGGGGTTGTCGCCGACCGTACCAATGCCACGAATACGGGCTGAACCATTGGCTTCGTTACCGGTCGAGGAGACCAGCAGCGAAGGCGCGACCTGATTGAGGTCGCGAATGTCGGCCACGCCCGATTTCTCGAGCATTTCGCCCGACACTGCCGAGACCGCGACCGGAACGTCGGACAGCGCCTGTTCGCGGCCCTGCGCGCGCACGATGATGACATTGCCGCCATCGACTTCGGCATTGTCGATTAGGTCGGTATCATCGACACTTGTGGCCGCATCCTGCGCCTGGGCCATGGCCGGGGTAAGCGCCAGCGCACAGGCGAGGGCACCGAAGGCGCATTGGTGGCGTAAACCGAATTTACTCATTTTTTCTCCTCTCACCGGGCCCGGCACACACCGGGCCCATTTGTTGTTTTTTTGCAGTTCAAACCGGCATGGCGGGCGCTGTCAAGGCGCAGCGGACGAACGACTTCACCGTTCGACCGATTTCCATACCGGCGTTTCAATTATGTCGCAGATTAGATGAAGGTCAGGCGAACTTTCCGCTGTCTTCGGCTCGCGCGCGCAGATAGTCGCTCACCGGCAGTCCGTGCTGCTCCAGCCCGGCGACCACCGTATCCAGCCCGATCGTCTGCGCCCAGAACATCGGTCCGCCGGTGTAGAGCGGCCAGCCATAACCGTTGATCCACACCACGTCGATGTCGCTGGCGCGCTGCGCCATGCCTTCATCGAGGATTTCGGCGCCCTCGTTGACCATCGGATAAAGCAGCCGTTCGCGGATCTCGTCTTTCGAAATCGCGCGCTGCGGCTTGCCCTCCTGTGCCGCGAAATCGGCGATGATCTGCTTGACCTCGTCCGACGGCGTGCGGTTGCGCGCCTCGTCGTAGTCGTAGAACCCCTTGCCGGCCTTCTGCCCGAACCGTCCCGCCGCGCACAGCGCTTCGCGGATGGTGGTCACCTTGCTCGGATCGCGGTGCCAGCCGATGTCGATACCGGCGAGGTCGGCCATCTGGAACGGGCCCATCGGAAAGCCGAAGTCGAGCAGGACGTCATCGACTTCCCAGTAATTGGCGCCTTCCATCAGCAGTTCGTTCGCCTGTTCCTGCCGCTTCGACAGCATGCGGTTGCCGATGAAGCCGGGACACACGCCCGACACCGCCGCGACCTTGCCGATCTTCTTCGACAGCTTCATCACCGTGGCCAGCACATCGTGCCGTGTTTCCTTGCCGCGGACGACCTCGAGCAGCTTCATGATATTCGCCGGCGAGAAGAAGTGGAGCCCCACCACATACCCCGGCCGCTGTGTTGCCGTGGCGATCTCGTCGACATCGAGATAGCTGGTGTTCGAGGCCAGGATCGCACCCTGCTTGACCACCTCGTCGAGCTTCGAGAACACCTCTTTCTTGACCTTCATGTCCTCGAAGACGGCCTCGATCACCAGGTCGCAATCGGCGAGGTCTTCATAGGCCAGCGTCGGGGTCAGCAGGCCCATCGCTTGCTCGACCTGCTCGGGCGACATGCGGCCTTTCTTCGCGGTCGCTTCGTAATTCTTGCGGATGATCCCGGTGCCGCGATCGAGCGCGTCCTGCGCCATCTCGAGGATCGTCACGGGGATGCCGGCCGACAGGAAGTTCATCGCGATGCCGCCGCCCATCGTGCCGGCGCCGATCACGCCGACCTTCTTGATCGGGATGAGCTGCGTGTCCTTGGGCACGTCGTCGATCTTGTTCGCAGCGCGTTCGGCGAAGAAATAATGGCGCATGGCCGCGCTCTGCGTGCCGGTCATGAGCTCGGTGAACAGCTCGCGTTCCTTCTTCACCCCGTCGGCATAGGACATCTGCCCGGCGGCCTTGACCGCCTCGATCGCGGCATTGGGTGCGTCGAAGCCGCGGATCTTGCGCGCCTGCGAGGCGCGGAAACGGTCGAACAGGTCGGGATCGCGCAAGCCGTCCTCATTGGCCTTGCCTTCCGACGAACGCGGCACCGGCTGGCCGATCTTCGACCTGGCGAAAGCGATCGCATCGGCTTCGAGACTGTCTTCGCCTACGAGCGCATCGAGCAGGCCGATCGCCTCGGCCTTCTTGGCAGGGATCGGATTGCCGCCCACGACCAGCGGCAGCGCGGCTTCGGCGCCGATCAGGCGCGGGAGGCGCTGCGTCCCCGCAGCCCCGGGGATCAGCCCGAGCTTCACTTCTGGCAGCCCCATCTTGGCGCTGGGCACCGCGACGCGGTAGTGGCAGGCCAGCGCGACTTCGCACCCACCGCCCAGCGCGGTACCGTGGATCGCGGCCACGACCGGCTTGTCGCTCGCTTCCATCGCGTCGAGCGTTTCGGGCAGGTTGGGCCCGACCGGCGGCTTGCCGAATTCGGTGATGTCCGCCCCGGCGAAGAAGGTCTGCCCGTCGCAGCGGATGACCACCGCCTCGACGCCATCGTCCGCCAGCGCTTCCTCGATCGCGTCCTTCAGCCCGGCGCGGACGGCCTGGCCCAGCGCGTTGACCGGCGGATTGTCGGAAATGACCACCAGGACATTGTCATGGCGTTCGGTGCGAATGGGGGACGTCATCGGTTTCTCCTCAGGCGTGGGATTGGGTGAGGGCGGAATATATCAGCGTTTTGAGCTGCCGCCGGATGGGATAGGTCGACGAAGGATAGACCTGCGTCATGAAAACCATGGTGATCCGTTCGACCGGATCGACGAAGAAGGCGGTCGAATAGGCGCCGCCCCAGTAGAATTCGCCCAGGCTCGACGGCATCAGCGTCTTCGCCGGGTCGATCACCATCGCAAAGCCCAGGCCGAACCCGGTGCCGGCATTGTTGGCTTCGGAAAACAGACTGCTCGACATCTCGGTAAGGTCGGCCCCGCCGGGCAGGTGGTTGGTGCGCATCAGCCGCACGGTCTTCGGGCTGAGTATCCGCGCGCCGTCGAGCTCGCCGCCGTTGAGCAGCATCGTGGCGAAGCGGTGGTAATCGGCAATGCTGCCGACCAGTCCGCCGCCGCCACTGTCGAAGGTACCGGCTCGGTTGAGTTTGCTGGTGGCCCCGGCGTCGATCATTTTAGGGGGCTTGCCGGGCCGATAGGCATAGGCATCGACCAGCCGGTCCGCCTGGCCTTCGGCGACCCCGAAGCGCGTATCCTTCATCCCCAGCGGGCCGAAGATATGCTGCTCGAAATAGTCGCCCAGGCGCATGCCGCTGATCCGCTCGACCGCAATCCCCAGCACATCGGTCGACACCGAATAATTCCATCCTTGGCCGGGCGCGAATTCGAGCGGCAGCTGCGCCAGCTTCTCGATGTAGGCGTCGCTGTCGAGGTGATTGCGCGCGAAGTCGAAATTGTTCTCGCGATAGACCGCGTCGATATTGGTGCGGTTCTGCAGGCCGTAGGTGAGGCCCGACATATGCGTCAGCAAATCGACGAAGCGCATCGGCGGCGCAGGGGTGCCCGGCGCGAAGGGGATCGAACCGCCGCCGCCCGCATAAAGTGAGAGGTCGGCGAATTCGGGAAACACGCGCGTGACCGGTTCCTCAAGCGCGACCTTGCACTGTTCGACCAGCTGCATGAAGGCCACCGAAGCGACCGGCTTGGTCATGCTGGCGATGCGGAACAGCGCGTCGTCGCGCAGTTCGCGCCCGTCGTCGCCCATTTTGCCGAGACTGGTGTAATGGACCGGCCGGCCATCGCGCGCGACCACCAGCTGCGCATTGGGCAGACGCCCGTTCGCAATATAGGCGTCGCTGAGGAAGGGCGCGATTCGAGCCAGCCTGTCAGCGTCGAATCCCAGCTCTCCGGCATCTGCCAGATCGAACATCCTGATCTCCTCTCCGCACATACCTATGCTTCGGTTTTGCCTGAATAGCGATTTCATCTGTTCTTGCCACCCTCATACCTTTGCTTCGAAGGCGACTTGCGCGACGCGGCCCCGCGGGGTTAGACCGATTGTTTGAGAGAGTTGGAGACTCGCCCACAGAGGCGGGAAGGGGAGAGCCATGAATAATCTCGCGCACGAAATCGGATTCGTGCCACCGGCCGGCTGGCCGGCCATGTCGCGGGCCGAATGCCGCGACCGCCTCACCGCACCGGGCGAACGCTTCGAAATGGAGACGATCGACATTCGCGGCGTGCCCACCCGCGTGTGGAAGCACGCGCCCACCAACATGCGCCAGGTGGCGATGGCCGCACGCACCCACGGGGACCGGCTGTTCGCCATCTACGAGGACGAGCGCGTCACTTATGAAGCGTGGTTCCGCGCAGTCGCGCGAATGGCTGCCGAACTTCGCGAGCGCGGCGTGGCGAAAGGCGACCGCGTGGCGCTGGCGATGCGCAATCTGCCCGAATGGCCGGTCGCGTTTTTCGCCGCGACCACGATCGGCGCGATCTGCGTGCCGCTCAATGCCTGGTGGACGGGCCCCGAGCTCGCTTTCGGCCTCGCTAATTCGGGCGCCAAGCTGCTGGTGTGCGACGCCGAACGCTGGGAGCGTATCGCCCCGCACCGCGGCGAGCTGCCCGATCTTGAACATGCTCTCGTATCGCGCAGCGATGCGCCACTGGAAGGGGCGGAGCAGCTTGAAGACCTCCTCGGAACGCCCAAGGATTATGCAGCGCTTCCTTCCGCCGAGCTGCCCCAGGTGGACATCGATCCCGAAGACGAAGCGACGATCTTCTACACCAGCGGCACCACCGGCCAGCCCAAGGGCGCGCTCGGTACGCATCGCAATCTGTGCACCAACATCATGTCGAGCGCATACAATGGGGCGATCGCCTTCCTGCGCCGCGGCGAGGAACCGCCGGCGCCGGTGCAGAAGGTCGGCCTGACCGTCATTCCGCTGTTTCACGTCACCGCCTGTTCGGCGGGCCTGATGGGCTATGTCGTGGCCGGGCACACCATGGTGTTCATGCACAAATGGGACCCGGTTAAGGCGTTCCAGTTGATCGAGCGGGAGAAGGTCAATCTGACCGGCGGCGTTCCGACAATCGCCTGGCAATTGCTCGAGCATCCTGAACGCGCGAATTACGACCTCTCCAGCCTCGAGGCGGTGGCTTATGGCGGCGCTCCGGCGGCCCCCGAACTGGTCCGCAAGATCCACGAGGAATTCGGCGCGCTGCCGGCCAATGGCTGGGGCATGACCGAGACCATGGCCACGGTGACCGGCCATTCGAGCGAGGATTACCTCAACCGGCCCGACAGCTGCGGCCCGCCCGTCGCGGTGGCCGATCTCAAGATCGTGGGAGATGACGGCGTTACCGAACTGCCGGTGGGCGAAGTGGGCGAGCTGTGGGCGCGCGGTCCGATGGTGGTGAAGGGCTACTGGAACCGGCCCGAGGCGACCGCCGACACATTCGTCGATGGCTGGGTCCGCACGGGCGATCTGGCGCGGCTGGACGAGGAAGGCTGGTGCTACATCGTCGACCGGGCCAAAGACATGATCATCCGCGGGGGCGAAAACATCTACTCCTCCGAAGTCGAGAACGTGCTCTACGATCACCCCGCGGTGACCGATGCCGCGCTGGTGGCGATCGCGCATCCGACACTGGGCGAAGAACCCGCGGCGGTCGTGCACCTCGCCCCCGGCATGTCCGCTACCGAGGACGAATTGCGCGAGTGGGTCGCCGCGCGTCTGGCCAAGTTCAAGGTGCCGGTGCGGATCGCCTTCGTGCAGGACACGCTGCCGCGCAATGCCAACGGCAAGATCCTCAAGAAGGATCTGGGTGCATTCTTCGCATGATCCGGCCAGCGGCGACCCGCAAGTTCGGCGAGAAGCGCGAAGCGATCGTCCATGCCGCGGCGGTGTTGATCAACGAGGTCGGGGTCCAGGCGACCACGCTGGCCGAAGTGGCGCGCGCAATCGGGCTCAACGCCACCAGCGTCACCTATTACTTCCCGCGCAAGGAACAGCTAGTCGTTGCCGTATACGACCAGACGCTGACGTTGATGGAAGACATTGCGCGCGATGCGCTGTCGCAGGCCGATCCCGCCGCGCGGCTGCGCCATTTCATCGCTGCGCATGTCGAGCTGAGGAAGCGTATCCGCGCGGGCGAACGCGGGCTGACAGTGGCGCTGTCGGAAATCCGCACGCTCGATCCCGAAGTGCAGGATCCGCTGATGGCGCATTACCTGCGCGTGGTCGATCTGGTGCGGCGTTTCTTCGGCGAATGGCACGACAACGCCGAACGCGCGCTGTTTTCGGCGCGCGCGCATATCCTGCTCGAAGCGGTGATGTGGTGGCCGGTGTGGTCGATCCGCTATTCGGTGCTCGATTTCGCGCGCATCGAGGAAAGGCTGTTCGACGTCCTGGCGCATGGCCTGCCGGCGCAGCGCGGCCGGTTCGAACCCGAACCGCTGACGGGCGGCTGGCGGACGGGGGAAGACGACGATGCGACGCAGAACGAGGCCTTCCTGCGCGCCGCGACCGTGATGATCAACGAGCGCGGCTATCGCGGCGCCTCGGTCAACCGCATCGCGGAAAGCCTGAATGTCACCAAGGGCAGTTTCTACCACCACCACGAGGCCAAGGACGATCTGGTGCTGGCCTGTTTCCAGCAGAGCTACGACCGGCTTTCCACCGTGCAGATCGCGGGCCGCGATATCGGCACCGATTACTGGAAGCGCCTGTCGAGCGTGCTGGCAGAGCTGGTCGACCTGCAGTTCTTCGACCGCACGCCGCTGCTGCGCACCACGGCGCTGCAGGCGCTGGATACCGAACACAAGAGCGGCGTCGTCACGCGGTCGAACCGGCTGGCTCGCCGCTTTGCCGGCATGCTGATCGACGGGATTGCCGATGGTTCGGTGCGTCCGATCGATCCACTGGTGGCGGGCCAGGTGATCATGTCGACGGTCAACTCAGCCTATGAAGCGCGGCACTGGGCGGCGCGTTTCGAACAACCGGAAAAAGCGATCGAGACCTATCTGTCGGTCATGTCGGAAGGCGTACTGGCACCGTCACGCTGAGGTGCGCGGTTCGCGCACGCGCCACAGCATCAGCGCGAGGCTGGCCAGCAGCGAAGCGAAGGCGGCAACGACCAGCGGGGCATAGCCCAGTGCCGCGATGCTCAACCCGACGAGGATCGGGCCGACCGAGGACACGCCGCCCTCGACCGTGGTCGTCAGCGCCAGTCGCATGGGAATGTCCTCGTGCTCGCCGAATTCGAGCACCAGTGTGACCGCGGCCATCATCCAGCCCGAAAATCCGAAGCCCAGGAAAACGAAGCTGGCATAGACCAGCCAGCCTTCGCCCAGCACGAGCAGCAGCATGCCCACCAGGCTGCTGATCAGCGCGCCGAGATAGACCGCGCGGAAACCGAAGCGGTCTCCCAGCGAGCCCCAGACGAGGTTCGACATCGTGTCGGCCGCGAGGAAGGCGAAGCTCAGCGTCCCGATCAGCGCGCCGTCGAGGCCCAGCCGGTCGCCGACATAGAGCGTCCAGAAGGGCAGGCCGACGCGCGCGATCGCGGCGAAGCCATGCGCCCACAGGAACGCGCGGAAATCGCGGTGGCGAAGCAGTTCGCCGAACTGGCCGATCCGTTCGCGCAGCGGGATGGCGGGCCGCCGCTGCGGGGCATCGGGTTCGCGGATCCCCAGCCGCAATACGAACAGCCCGACCGAGGTCAGGATGAAAGCCAGCAGGAAGGTGGTGGCATAGCCATTGCCCAGCCATTGCTGCTCGATGAAATAATGGCCCGCCACCCAGGCGAGCACGGCGGCAATGAGGCCGCCGACCATGTTGCGTATGCCCTGGAGCCGGCCGCGCCGGTCGATCGGGATCAGCTTGGCCATCAGCATCTGGAACGCCACCCGCTGCGCCCCGCTGAAGAAACCGAGCAGCAGGAAACTCGCGAGCGTGACCACCAGCAATGCGGTGCCTTCGAGCGTCCAGGCCGCGATCGCCAGCACGAGGACCATCACCCGCATCATCGACCCCACGGTGATCGCATAGGGCAGGATACGCTTGCGGCTTTCGACCTGCGCCCCCGACAGGATCGGCGATACTGTGCCGCCCAGCTGCAACAGCGCGGTGCCGAGGCCGACTGCGGCGGCGCTGCCGGTCAGCAGGTAGAGGTAGGCGGGGATGATCGTGGGGGCGTAGATCAGGCGAAAGCCCGTCATCCCGAATACGCCATGCGTCAGGTTGGTAGTGTAGTTGCGCCGGAGATTGGCTTCCATGAAGGCGCTGTGGCGCCCCCAGACATCGTCGTCCGGGAGCGCCCCTGCGGTGTCGCCCGAAGAGGCGTTAGCGCCGCTCAATCGCCGGTCTCAATAGCTGGACAACTTGGCGAACCGGTCCTTGAGATAGCTCGTCGATCCCCAGCTCGCCTCAAGCACGCGCGCGCGCTTGAGGTAGAAGCCGATGTCGTATTCATCGGTCATGCCGATGCCGCCATGCAGCTGGATGCCCTGGTTGCTGATCACGTGCAGCACGCGGTTGGCTTCGGCCTTGGCGATCGTGGCCGCGCGGGCCACAGCGAAGCCGCCATCGACCGCCTGCAGGCCGGCTTCCACCGCCGAGCGCATCTGCGCGAGATCGGCGAACAGGTCGGCCATGCGGTGCTGGAGCGACTGGAAGGTGGCGAGCACCTGGTTGAACTGCACGCGCTGCTTCAGATAATCGAGCGTGGCGTCGAACACCTGCTGCGCCATGCCGAGCATTTCGGCAGCCGCCAGCACGCGCGCCCGGTCGAGCACATCGTCGAGCAGCGCGTCGCCGCCGCCTTCGAGCTTGTCCGCCGCGGCGCCGTCGAACGCCACATCGGCATGGCTGCGCTGGTCGGTCAGCTTGCGCGTCGTAAGCGAAACGCCGTCACCCTTTTCGACCAGGTAGAGCCCGTCCCTGGCGGCGACCACGAACAGGTCGGCGCCATGCGCTTCGTGGACGAAGGCCTTCTTGCCCGACAGCTTGCCGCCCGACACGCTGGCCTCGATCGCGGAAGGATCGTGATGCGCACCTTCATCGACGGCGAGCGTCGCCACGGTTTCGCCGCTGGCGAGCCTGGGCAGCCACTTGGCTTTCTGTTCATCGCTGCCGCCAAGGATGATCGCGCTCGCGGCGATCGTCGTTGCGACCAGCGGGCTGGCGGTCAGCGTCTTGCCCAGTTCCTCGACCACGAGGCCTGCCGACATGAAGCCGAAATCGGACCCGCCATGCGCTTCGGGGATGATCACCCCGGCCCAGCCCATTTCCGCCATCGTGGCATAGGCTTCGGTATTATAGGCCTGAGGTTCGCCGGCCGCACGGACCTTGCGAAATTCTGCCACCGGGCTTTCATTGGTCGCCCAGTCGCGCGCCATGTCGCGCAGCATTTCCTGTTCTTCGTTGAGAACTGCCATTGTCTGTGCTCCCCTATCTTACTGGTGGTCGAGCATGCCGAGCACACGCTTGGCGATGATGTTGTTCTGGATTTCGGTTGAGCCGCCGTAGATCGTGGTGGCCTTGCCGAAGAGCCAGCCGCGCACTGCTTCGAGTTCGCCGTCGGTGAATTCGTCGCCTTCCCAGCCGAGCCCTTGCAGGCCGCGGATCTCGATCAGCAGTTCGCTGCGTTCCTGGCTCAGCTTGGTGCCGAGCTTCTTGAGCACCGAGCTGATTTCCGACACGCCGCCCTGCGCCTTGCTTTCCTCCACCGCGCGGCGCGCGGTGAGCAGGAAGCTGTTCCAGCGGATTTCGAAGTCGGCGATCTTGTCGCGCAGGACCTTGTCGGCCAGTTCGCCATCGGCATCGGTCTTGCCGTAGCGCTTGGCAATCTCGCCGAGGCTGCGGCCCATCATGCTGGCAAGCCGCCCGCCGCCCGAAATATTGGTCCGCTCGTGCTGGAGCAGGCGCTTGCCGATCGTCCAGCCCTGGCCTTCCTCGCCGACGAGGTTTTCCTTCGGCACCTTGACGTCGCTGAAGAAGGTTTCGCAGAACGGGCTGGTGCCACTGATCATGGTGATAGGGCGCACTTCCACGCCGGGGGCATCCATGTCGATCAGCATGAAGCTGATGCCGCGGTGCTTGTCGCTCCTGTCGGTGCGGACGATGGCGAAGCACTTGTCCGCCCACTGGCCGCCGCTGGTCCAGGTCTTCTGGCCATTGACGATGTAGTGATCGCCCTTGTCCTCGGCGAAGGTCTGCAGATTGGCGAGATCGGACCCGGCATTGGGTTCGCTATAGCCCTGGCACCAGCGGATCTCGCCGCGGCAGATCGGCGGGATATGCTCCTGCTTCTGTTTCTCGCTGCCATACTCCAGCAGCGTCGGACCGAACATCATCACGCCCATGCCGCCGATCGGGTTGTAGGCCCCGACCTTGGCGAATTCCTGCTCGACAATCTTGGCCTGCGCCTTGGTCAGGCCGCCCCCGCCATATTCCTTCGGCCATGTCGGGGTGCCCCATCCGCGCCCGCCCACGGCTTCGCGCCATCTGGTCTGCGCAGGCGTTTCGTCGGTCGGGCCGTCGACCCCGGCCAGCGCATTGGCCTTGCCTTTCAGTTCGGCAGGGAAATTGGCCGCGAGGAATTGCTGCACTTCGGTGCGGAATGCCTCCTCATCGGCATGAATGTCCGGTTCTAGCTGGGTTGCCATGGGTCTCTCCTCCTTCTCCGTCGCAGTGCATATCGCAAAGTTTACGCTTACGGAAATACGCTAGGGCATGCTTGACGAACGCTCCGCTTTGCGTCTCAAGCGCGCGGATGACCGATATTCAGCCTACCCGAATCCGCATGCGCAGCTGGCTGTTCGCTCCCGGCGACAGCGTGAAAAAGATGGCGAAAGCCGCCGAAGGCGACGCCGATATCGTGATCTTCGATCTCGAGGATGCGGTGGTCGAAAGCGGCAAGGAAGGTGCACGCGCTAGCATCGCCGAATTCCTGTCCGGCAAGAGCGAGGACGAACGCGCGCGTCTGTGGGTGCGGATCAACCCGCTCGACGGACCGTGGGCCGCCGACGATCTGGCCGCCGTCATACCCGCTCGGCCGGGCGGGATCATGTTGCCGAAGTCGCGTGGCCGCCACGATGTCGAAGAACTCGACCGGCTCATCACTCCGCTCGAAGACGAGAACGGGATCGCGACCGGATCGACCCCGGTGATTGCACTGGTGACCGAAACCGCCGCAGCCATGTTCACTACCGGCAACTACGGCGGTGCGCCGCGCCTGGCGGCAATGACCTGGGGCGCGGAAGACTTGGCCGATTCGCTCGGCGCGCAGAGCAACAAGGATTTCGAAGGCGATTTCGCCTTTACCTACAAGCTGGCACGCAGCCTGTGCCTGCTGGGCGCCGCGGCGGCCGAAGTCGTGCCGGTGGAAACGATCGACACCAATTTCCGCGATCTCCAGGCGCTGCGCAAGCGCGCGATCGAGGTGCGCCGTCAAGGCTATCGCGGCATGCTGGCGATCCACCCGGCGCAGGTGCCGGTGATCAACGAAGCCTTCACTCCCTCCGATGAGGAAGTGGCCGAAGCGCGCGAGATCGTTGATCTGTTCGAGGCCAATCCCGGTGCCGGCACGATCGGCTGGAAGGGCGGCATGCTCGACCGCCCGCACCTGTCCCGCGCCCGGCAATTGCTGGCACAGGTAGAAGACTGATCAGCCCAGCCGGGCGACCTCTTCCAGCACCCGGTCGGCCCATTCGGTCCGGCAGATAAGTAGGTCGGGCATGTAGGTATCGCGCTGGTTGTAGGTGAGTGGAGAGCCGTCGATCCGGCTGGCATGCAGGCCATGCGCAAGCGCCACCGCTGCGGGGGCGGCGCTGTCCCATTCGTACTGGCCGCCGGTGTGCAGGTAGATTTCCGCTTCGCCGCGGACAACGGCCATCGCCTTGGCCCCGGCGCTGCCCATGCCGACCAACTCGGCGCCGATCGTTTCCGCCACGCTGACCGCCTCGGCTGCCGGCCGCGTCCGGCTGACCACCATGCGAGGCGTTCCGGCTGCGTCGGGCACCGCGGCAGGCGTGTCGGTGCGCAGAACCAGGCCAAGACCGGGCAGGGCGACGGCCCCGATTTCGGGCCTGCCATCGATGCATAGGGCGACATGCACGGCCCAGTCGGCGCGCTCCTCGCCATATTCGCGCGTGCCATCCACCGGATCGACGATCCACACGCGGCTCTTCGCCAGTCGTTCGTCGGTGTCCTTGCTTTCCTCGCTGAGCAGGCCGTCTTCCGGCCGCTGTTCGCGTAGCGCATGGACGAGGAACTGATTGGCGGTCTCGTCGCCCGCCTTGCCCAGGCTCTTGCCCTGGAAGACCCCGCTACCGCGCACTTCGAGCAGGATCTTCCCGGCAACCTCGGCCAGGTGGGCGGCGAGTTCGGCATCGGTCATCACGGCAAGGTATTCCTGGCTGGTAAGGGTGGCCGACGCGCATGGCAGAGACCGCCCGCGCTGCGAACCCCCTAAGGCAGGCCAGATGCAATTTTGCCCGCCCCGCGCTGCAGCTTTCTCGCAGCTACGGGCTTTGCGCGTCTCCATGGTTGCCCAAATGCCGGGGCGCGACTAGCTGGGAAGCCGATGTTCGATCCCCAGGCTTTCCGCGATGCGCTCGGCAGCTTCGTCACCGGCGTGACCATTGTGACCGCGCGCGACGAAGCAGGGCGGCCGTATGGGCTGACAGCGAACAGCTTCAATTCGGTCAGCCTTGATCCGCCGATGGTGCTGTGGAGCCTGTCGCTGCGCTCGGGCAGCCTCCCGGTCTTTCGCGATGCCGACAATTGGGCGGTGCACGTCCTCGCGGCGGATCAGCAGGCGATGTCCGACCGGTTCGCCCGCCCGGGCGATGGCAAGTTCGCCGGGGTTGAGGATGTCGATGGGCCGGAGGGCGCCCCGCTGCTGGCGGGTTATGCGGCTCGGTTCGGTTGCCGCGCGCGCTTCGAATATGAAGGCGGCGACCATGCCATCTTCCTCGGCGAAGTCGTCGATTTCGATCGGCGCGAGGCTGACCCGCTGATCTATCACGGCGGGCGCTACGGCCGCGTGATGCGGGCTCCGACCGGCGAAGACCTCGAACGCGAAGGGCTGGCCGAACGCGCGGGCACCGGACTTTCCCTTACGGCGAGCGGGGCCGACCTGCTGGCCGCTCTCGAAGCTGTGGCGAAGCGCTAGACTCAGCGCGTTTGCGCCGATACCCGTTGCGAAAAGCAACCAAGGGAAGAGGCACAGCACATGAAAACCCGCATCACCGAAATGTTCGGCATCGAGCACCCCATCATCCAGGGCGGCATGCATTATGTCGGTTTCGCGGAAATGGCGGCCGCGGTCTCGAATGCGGGCGGGCTGGGCATCATCACCGGATTGACGCAGGGTACGCCCGAGAAGCTGGCGAACGAGATCGCGCGCTGCAAGGACATGACCGACAAGCCCTTCGGTGTGAACCTGACCTTCCTGCCGACGGTGAACGCGCCCGATTATCCCGGCCTGGTCAAGGCGATCATCGACGGCGGGGTCAAGGCGGTCGAGACCGCAGGTAACAATCCCGCGCAGGTGCTGCCCTATTTCAAGGACGCCGGGGTCAAGGTGATCCACAAGTGCACCAGCGTGCGGCACAGCCTCAAGGCGCAGTCGATCGGCTGCGATGCGGTCAGCGTCGACGGCTTCGAATGCGGCGGGCATCCGGGCGAAGACGATATTCCCAACATGATCCTGCTGCCGCGCGCAGCGGACGAACTCGACATTCCCTTCGTCGCCAGCGGCGGCATGGCCGACGCACGCAGCCTCGTTGCCAGCCTGGCGATGGGCGCGGAAGGCATGAACATGGGCACGCGTTTCATCGCCACCCAGGAAGCGCCGGTGCACGAGAACGTGAAAAAGGCGATCGTCGCGGCGAGCGAACTCGACACGCGGCTGGTCATGCGCCCGCTGCGCAACACCGAGCGCGTCATGACCAATGACGCCGTCGAACGCCTGCTGGAAAAGGAACGCAAGCTGGGCGACGACCTCAAGTTCGAGGACATCATCGAGGAAGTTGCGGGCGTCTATCCGCGGATCATGACCGAAGGCGACATGGATGCCGGCGCGTGGTCGTGCGGCATGGTGGCAGGTCTGATCAACGACATCCCGACCTGCAAGGAATTGATCGACGGGATCATGGCGGAAGCCGAAGTGCTCATCCGCCAGCGCCTCGCCGGCTTCCTCGACGCCTGAGAGGAGGACGGACCATGCTCGATACCAGCTATCGCACCGCCTATAACGACGATCACGAGGCCTTTCGCGACACCGTGCGCAAGGTCTTCGCCGAACATATGACGCCCTATCTCGACCAGCACGAGGAAGAGGGCATCGTCCCGCGCAGCGCGTGGAAGGCGCTGGGCGAAGCGGGCATGCTGTGCCCCACGGTCAAGGAAGAGAACGGCGGGCTCGGCCTTGATTTCGGCTTCAATTGCGTGTTGTGCGAGGAGCTGTCCTATCTCGGCAGCTCGGCCGGTTTCACGCTGCAGAACGATATCACCGCGAATTACATCGAGCGTCTCGGCACCGAGGAACAGCGCGCCAAATACCTGCCCGGCATGGTTTCGGGCGATGTGATTTCGGCGATCGCGATGACCGAACCCGGCGCGGGCAGCGATCTGCAGGGCATCCGCACCACCGCGATCAAGGACGGCAATCACCTCGTGGTGAACGGGTCCAAGACTTACATCACCAATGGCCAGAACGCCGATGTCGTCATCGTGGTGGCCAAGACCGATCCCGCGCAGGGCGCCAAGGGCACCTCGCTGGTGCTGGTCGATGCCGGCACCGAAGGGTTCGAGCGCGGGCGCAATCTCGACAAGATCGGCCAGCATTCGGCGGATACGTCCGAACTGTTCTTCAACGATGTGCGTGTGCCGATGACCAATATCCTCGGCGGCGAGGGGCGCGGCTTCATCCATCTCATGGAAGAACTGCCGCAGGAACGGCTCGGCATCGCGGTGGGCGCGCAGGCCGCGGCGCAGCGCGCTTTCGACGAAGCGGTCAAGTTCACCAAGGACCGCAAGGCTTTCGGCAAGACGGTGTTCGAGTTCCAGAACACCAAATTCGTCCTCGCCGATCTCAAGGCCAAGATCCAGGTCGGCTGGGCGCATCTCGACTGGGCGATCAGGAAGCACCTTGCGGGCGAGCTCACCACCGACGAAGCAAGCGCGGCCAAGCTGTGGCACACCGATTTGCAGTGGGAAGCCTGCGACATGGCGCTGCAACTGCATGGCGGTGCGGGTTACATGAACGAATATGCGATTGCCCGGTTGTGGCGCGATGCGCGTGTCACGCGCATCTTCGGCGGCACCAACGAGATCATGAAGGAAGTGATCAGCCGTTCGATCTGAGGAGCAATACCGCATGACCGATCCGCTCGACTTTTCCGGCAAGACCGTCCTCGTCATTGGCGGATCGAGCGGGATCGGCAACGGCATTGCGCATGGCTTCCGCCAGCACGGGGCGCTGGTCCATGTCACCGGGACCCGCGCCGCGGCATCCGATTATGCGGCCTCCGAAGGCAGCGATCTGGCGGGGCTGACCTTCCACCGGCTCGACGTGTCGGACGCCTCCGCCACTGCCAGCTTTGAACTGCCCGAGCAGCTCGATGTCGTCGTGCTGTGCCAGGGCACGGTGCGCTATCGCCGCGAGGAATTCGAGCGCGAGGGCTGGGACGCGGTGATGGAGGTCAATCTCAACTCGCTGATGGATTGCGCGCGGATCGTCCGCCCCCGGCTGGCCGAGCAGGGCGGATCGCTGATCGTGGTCAGTTCGGTGGGCGCCTATCACGCCATGCTGGGCAACCCAGCCTATGCCGCCAGCAAGGCGGGTGCGGTCAGCCTGGTGGGCAGCCTCGCGCAGGCCTGGGCGGGAGAGGGCATTCGCGTCAACGGCATCGCGCCGGGCCTTGTCCCGACCAAGCTGACCAAGGTCACGACCGAGAACGAGCACCGCGCGGCAGGCGCGGTGGCGCGCATACCGGCAGGCCGGATGGGCACCCCGCAGGACATGGCCGGGGCGGCGTTGTTCCTTGCCTCGCCGCTGGCCGATTATATCGTCGGCCAGACCATACGCGTCGATGGCGGAATGACGCTCGCCTGAAACCGGCCTGCTCCTGAAAGGGGATACGATCATGGACTATGTCAATCTCGGCCCGTCGGGCCTCAAGGTGTCCCGGCTGTGCCTCGGCTGCATGAGCTATGGCGACACCAGCAAAGGCTGGCACGGCGACTGGGTGCTGTCCGAGGATGAAGGCCGTCCCTTCATCCGCGAAGCGGTGGAGGCGGGGATCAACTTCTTCGATACGGCGAACATGTATTCGCGCGGCGCATCGGAAGAGGTGATCGGGCGCCTGCTGCCCGAATTCGCGCGGCGTGACGAGATCGTGGTCGCCACCAAGGCTTTCCTGCCCTGGCAGCAGGCCCCCAATGCTGGCGGGCTGTCGCGCAAGGCGCTGATGCAGGCGGTGGACGACAGCCTGACGCGGCTGGGCATGGACTATGTCGATCTCTACCAGATCCACCGCTGGGACGATGCCACGCCGATCGAGGAAACGATGGAGGCGCTGCACGACATCGTGAAGGCGGGCAAGGCGCGCTATATCGGCGCCTCGTCGATGTTCGCCTGGCAGTTCGCCAAGGCGCAGGAGGTGGCCCGCGCGAATGGCTGGACGCGGTTCATCTCGATGCAGAACCACGTCAATCTGCTCTACCGCGAGGAAGAGCGCGAAATGCTGCCGCTCTGCGCCGATCAGGGCGTGGGGGTCATCCCCTGGAGCCCGCTGGCGCGCGGCAAGCTCGCCCGCGCATGGGATGAAACCACCGTGCGCAGCGAGACCGACGGCTTCGGCAAGATGCTTTACCGCCAGCAGGAAGACGCCGATCGCGCGATCGTAGAAACCGTCGGCGCGATTGCCGCGGAACGGGATGTATCGCGCGCGAGCGTGGCGCTCGCCTGGCATTTCGCCAAAGGCGTGACCGCGCCGATCATCGGAGCGACCAAGCCCGGTCATATCGACGCCGCCTGCGCGGCGATGGATCTGGCACTGACCGAGGACGAGGTCCGCCGGCTGGAAGAGCCCTACCTGCCGAAGAACCCGGTCGGCGTGGCCTCCACCGTGCCCCGCGACTGGTCGCTCACGATCGCCAGTCCGTAAGACGCGGCGCATTTTGCGCCGCAGTGTTACAAACGCGCAGACGAGGTCACATACGAGTCATATGACTGCGGCATCGCTGCCACCTCACTGGTGGGGTGACGGCTGCGTGCGTACGATCAACATATTCCTGACCGACCCGATGGCAGGCGATTTGCCAGACTTCGAAAACGGCGATCTGTGCTACGCCTTCGCGCGGCTCTATCCCGATGGACCGCGGCGGCTGGTCGAAGGACCGGTCTGCGCTTTCGTCGACTGGGTGATGGACGATCTCTCGGGGCTCGAGATGTGCCGGCGGCTGCGTTCCGACCCGCGAATGCAGGATGCCCACATCACCATCGTGCTCGAGGAAGACGATGCGCAGGACAAGCGCCGCGCGCTCCGCGCCGGGGCCGACGACTACATCACCGGCCCGATTGATCGCACGATGGTGCTGGACCGCGTGATGGCGCTGCAGATGGGCGGCGCACAGCCACGCGTCAACGAACGGCTGGAACTGGGCGCGCTGCTGGTCGATCTCGCGGCCTTGCAAGCGCGGTGGAACGGCCGGGCGCTGGATCTGCGGCCCAATGAATTCCGTCTGCTGCATTTTCTGGCGCAGAACCCCGACCGTGTGCTGTCGCGCGGCGCTCTGATCGCGGCGCTGGGCAAGCAGGAGCCGCCGATCGACGAGCGCACGGTCGATGTCTGGGTCGGCCGGTTGCGCCGCGCGCTACGCAAGGTCGGGGCGGGCGAACGCGTGCGGACGGTGCGCTCGCTGGGATATGTGTACGACAGCTACGATTGAGCGCCGGGCGAAAGCGGTCTGTCTGTGTACGACCGATTGGTGACATTGTGGACCTAGAGATCAAAGCCCATAACCTAATCGAATTTACTCGGATCGAGGGGCTACGCATAAGAATGGGGCGAGGAATTGCAGCAGCTCTGTTCATCTCGGCAGTGATTACTGCCTCATGTTCGAAACAAGAGGTTCCCGGCCTGACCGCCGAGTTTCAGCAGATTTCGATGCGCTCAACACTCTATGCGGAAGCGCCTAAGGTCGTCGCTTCGCCAAAGCCGACTTTTCCAAACGAACACGCCAGCGCAATCTCTTCTCAGATTGGCATCAGCTATGATGTAAACTTGGCATACTTCGAGACAGTATCCTTGGCCGATAAATCGTATGATATCTACGAGGTGGTCGGGGTGCCTGACACTTTTGTGGGCGTCCCACAAACTGGCAGAAAGCTACTCCTCATCACCCTTTGAACAGAGAAGCTTTAGTCCGCTTCCCACCCAACTTCAGCCGTGCATCAACGAAAAAGGGCCACCCGAAGGCGGCCCTTTCCGAGGGATGCGGCTTTGATCAGAACTCGGCAGATACCGACAGGCTGAAGCTGCGGCCGACGTCGTAGCTGTTGTTCTCGATCCGCGTGGTGCCGGTGGTCTGGTATTCGAAATGGTCGCGGCCCGTCAGGTTGCGCGCTTCGAACTTCACTTCCATGTCGGTGCCAGCCAGTTCGAAACCCTGCCGCGCGACGAAATCGATCGTCAGGCCGGGGTTCTCGAGGATGTCCGGGCGCGACAGCGTGCTGCGGCTGATCACGCGCTTGCTGCCGTAATTGAACAGGAAGGTCATCTGGCTGACGCGGTCGAGGTCTTCGAGCCCCAGCTGGATGTTGGCGATATGGTCCGACTGACCGGTAAGCGCGGTACCGTCCTCGAAGAAGTTGGACGCCGACTGCAGGCCGCCCAGTTCGGGGACATTGACCTGGTCGCCCGCCTGCACGCTGATGTCGGACTGGGTGTAAGTGTAGTTGGCAATCGCGACGAAGCGCTTGCTGTCCCACCAGTCGCCCAGCGTGTAGAGGTCCTTGTTCCACTGGACTTCGACTTCCGCACCGTAGAGTTCAGCCTGGGGCGCATTGGCGAAGCGGCTAACCACGGTGTTGTCGTTGAAGCTCGAAAACACCTCGATCGGGTTCTCGATGTCCTTGTAGAACCCGGCGAGGCTGAACTTGCTGCCCGAGCCCCAGTAATATTCGACGCGGGCTTCGTAATTGGTCAGCTCGCTATCGACCAGCCCGGGGTTGCCGGTGAACTGGCGGTTGCTTTCCGGATCGTAATAGGTCTGCAGGATCAGCTCGCGGAACTGGGGGCGCGCGATGGTCTTGGACGCGTTGAAACGCGCCTGCAGGCTGTCGGCGATTTCCCAAGTCAGCGTGGCTGCGGGCAGCCAATAATCGTTGTTCAGCAGCGTGGCATTGGCCGATCCGCTGGGCAGGCCGTCGAGCCCGAGCGGCACGACTTGCTGCGTCGCGTCTTCGTAGCGCACACCCGCATCGAGCGAGACCCCGGCAAGCGGTTCGATCCGCGCCTGCGCATAGCCAGCCTTGATCTCGAGCCCGGCGGAAAACGCCGGATCGGCTGCGGTGGTATCGATAATGGTGTAGGAGAACGGCCCGATCCCGCCAGCAGTCTGCGCTTCCGTATCGTAACCCAGCGCGATCAGCGCATCGCCCAGCAGATTGTCGGGGCGCAGCGCGCCGAACGCCAGCGGGTAATCGCCCGTCGTGCGAATGTCGAATTCGCGGCGCCGCGACAGGCGTTCGGTGTCGGTATAGGCGCCGCCCACCGTCACGCCCAGCCAGTTGGCCAGCTGGTAACTGACATCGAGACCGCCGTAATAGAGGTCTTCGGTCAGGTCGGAGAACGCCACCGTGGTGCGACCACGCTGCCCGCCGTTCTGCAGGTTGAGATAGATATCGTCGAACCCGCCCGAGGGATTGAGGTCGCGCGAATAGACGAATTCCCATTCGTTCGGCGCTTCGCGCTGCGTCTGGGCATAACCGCCGCGCAGGTCGATCGACAGGTCGCCGAATTCGAGTTCGCCGACAAACTGCGTGTCGAGCAGCTGGCGTTCGTACCAGCCGGTGTTCTGGAACAGATCGTCATCGTCGTCGGTCAGGTCGGAAATCTGCGCCAGCGACGCGCGCTTGAGCGAATCGCGTATGTAGAGGTTCGTCAGGCGGAAGCGGTGCTCGCCCACTTCGAGCCCGAAACCGAGCATGGCATTGGCGAGGATCCGCTGGTCGGTCTGGAACTGGTTGCCCGTCTGGTCGAGGTCGAGATCGCCGTTCAGCGCGGCCTGCCGCGTGATGAAGCGATTGCGGTACTTGTTGCTGAGCGAGGCAGTGGCGATCACGCCGAACCGGCCGTCGGAGAAGACATCGACGCTGGTGCCCGCGGTGATGCCGCCCGACCAGTTGACGGGCAGTTCGTCGGTGCTCTGCAGGAGGATCAGATTGGGATCGCCCAGTTCGGTCAGGATGGCCTGCTGGTCCACGCCGGGGTCGTTGAGCGACTGCCCGCTGTCGAGGAAGGATTGCAGGTTGGGGCCGGGGTCGCGGCGCCCATCGTCGAAGCCGAACCAGTCGTAATCGGACCCGTAATAGGTGTAGCCCGTGCCGAAGGTCGTTTCGGTGTCGCCTGAAATGCCCGCGCTGATCTTGACGAAGCTCTCATCGGGCACCGCGCGGGTCGTCAGATTGATGACGCCACCGCCGAATTCGCCGGGGAAGTTGGCCGAATAGGTCTTCTGCACCAGGCTCGATGCGATGACGCTGGTCGGGAAGATGTCGAGCGGGACCACGCGGCTGAGCGGTTGCGGCGAGGGCAGCGGCAGGCCGTTGAGCAGCGCGAGCGAGTAGCGATCGCCCAGGCCGCGGACATAGACGAGGCCGTTGCCCACGGTCGACAGGCCGGTGACGCGGGTCAGCGCGCCGGCGATGTCGCCTTCGCCCGTCCGCGCAATGCTGGCGCTGTCGAGCACCGAGACGACCTGCGACGAGGCGCGAGTGACGTCCTGCCGGCGGCGACCGGTGACGACGATTGCGCCCCCGGGGACCGAAATATCGGTTTCCTCGAACGCTTCCGCCTGCGGCGTGTCGTCGATGCCCTCGGCCTGCTGCGCCATGATGGCGTCGGTGGCGGGATCTTCATCGGCGGGTACGCCTTCGGCGCCGGTGCTCGCTGCCTGGGCGAATGCGGCCCCGGCAGGGAAGGTGAGCGCGGTGGAGAGCAGGAGCAGCGCGGAAAGCTGCTTGCCGGTCGACATGGTTCGAGACCCCCTCATATTCAGGTCTTAAAAACTGTGCTGGAGCCCTACGAAGGCGCCGATGCGAAATGCGAAACCGGCTGCGGGACGCACGGAATGCGCGCCCCGCAGCCGTTGATGCGGATCAGTAGACCGGGAGGCTGCTGCAGTCGGAGACCGCGGCATCGAAGGTCACCGTTGCCGAATTGCAGGTCCAGCCCTGGATCCAGGTGTCGTTGCCCGGATAGACCGCGCCGATGTTGGTGGGGGTCTGGAAGAACGACGAGATCGCGGTCGGATCGAACACGGCGACACCGTTCTCGTTGGTGCCGTTTACGAAGCCCATCGACAGCGTATTGGTGAAATTGGCATCGTTGTTCGAACCGGCGTTGAAGCGCGTTTCGATCTGCGCCGCGGTCACCCCGCCCGAACTGTCGCGGAAGTCCACCGAGCAATCGAGCACGAAGGAATTGAACACCACCGGGCCGGCTTCGTCGATCGCGCCATTGGCAGCGCGGTTCAGCGTTTCGGGATTGTCGATGCGCAGGCACGGCGTGGAGCCTTCATTGTCGACCAGGACCGAATTGACGATCGTGTAGTCGGCGAAACCGCGGATACGGATCGCCTGGTCGCCGGTGCCGCTGTTGGCGATGAAGGTGGCGTTCGAGATGCGCGTGTTCTGGCGCGGGGTGTCTTCTTCGAGACCGTTCGACGAGTCGGCTTCGATGATCGTATCGCCGACGCCGGGGCGCTGGATGGCGATTACGTTCTGCATGTCGACCTTGACGCCGGTGTCGGTGTCTAAGCTGTCGTCTTCGGCGCCGACCACGATCAGGTTGCGCAGGTTGAACTGGCCGCCGAAGAATTCGACGCCGTCATCCGAGCTGTTGTAGCTCATGATGTTGCTGAGCTGCGTGCCCGAACCGGTGCCTCCGGTGGTGAGCGCCTGCAGTTCGCTGTCGCCCGACAGGACGAAGCCCGAGTAGCGGATCTGGACGTAGCTCATGCTGCCCGAGCTGTCGGTCGGGGTCGCGCCGCCGAACAGGGCCGGCTGCGCGGCGCCTTCGACCTGGCGTTCGCAGGCGGTGGTGCCCGGGGTTGCGCCCGGGGCGATGCAATCGGTTACCGGAGCGCGGCCCGACAAGACGACGCCGCCCCACTGGCCCGAGGAATTGGCCGTGTTCAGCCCCTGCACATTGTCGCGGCTGGTGAAGATGATCGGACGCGCGGCAGTCCCGTTCGCATTGATCGTGTTGCCGCGGTTGACGTTCAGCCAGCCGGAGCCCGACGAGAACAGGATCACGCCTGGTTCGATCGTCAGTTCGATGTCGGTGTCCGCGCCGGTATCGGCAGCCCCGCCGTCGGTGCCGACATCGACGCGGCCGTCGATGCGGTAGAGCAGGCCTTCGATGTAGGGCAGGGTCGAAGAAGCGGTGAAGCGCGCGGGCAGAGTGCAGACGCGGTATTCGCCGGTGGGGCCGGTGATGGTGTTGCCATCGGTCAGGCCGACCGGGTCGGAAATGGTCGGGCAGCCCGCGGCCGGGGTCACCAGCGTCGACGTCGGGGTCGGCGTGGGGGTCGGCGTCGGGGCCGGGGTCGGGTTGTTGATGATCACGTCACCGCCGGTACCCGGCGAGACGATTTCGTCGGCGCCGCAGCTGGCAAGAGCCAGTGCAGAGCAGCCAAGGACGAGCGAACGATGGAAATTGGTCACGGGTAACGGTCCCCTCAAAAACCGGATGAATCGGATGCGAAATCTCGGATCGCGAATCCCCCGCTAGGGATCGTTCGTGACAGTTTTTGTCGAAAGATGACCGTTGTGTTGCAGAACCTCGGATCATTCCGGGCGGCCTGGCCGGAATGGCGGAAAACCGTTTCCGTGGGGTCGGATTACGGTTTTATGACAAAGTTACAGATTTGTTGCAGTCGGCAGGGCCGGGGTTCAAACAGGCACTCACAACATAAAAGGAGAGCTGTCATGGCGATCATTACCAGCGTTGCCCTCGTCCTTCTCGCGCAGGGCCCTGTTGCCACCGCGCAGGCCCCGGACACCGCGTTCGACGTCGGCTATGAAGAACTGGTGGCCAACGACAATGCCGCAGCGCGGCAGGCCATCGAGAATTGCGACGAACTGGCCGCGAACGATCCGGCACGCCTGATCAACCACGGTATCGCGCTCGCGCGGATGGGCAATTACGATGCGGCCCGCACCGAATTCGCTACCGCTGCGAACATGCGCAGCAGCGTCGAGCTCGAGACCGCCACTGGCGAATGGGTCGATTCCCGCCGGCTTGCCCGCAAGGCGCTGGCCATGCTCGAGCAGGGCGAATTCGCACGCTATTACGCGCTATCGCTCCGCTGATCTTCGCAACGGCCGAGCCGCAGGGCCCGCCTTCCACAGGGAGGCGGGCTTTTTCATGCGGTCACCGGATCCAGCCCTCACTCATTCGCCGCTTCGTCACGTTCTTGTCATGAAACGTGCCCAGACGCGGTGGGACGGAGGGTGCAATGATTCTCGCACGCTGGGCCTTGGCAATCGGTTTGTCCTGCGCCGCGCTTCCCGCCCTTGATGCAAGGGCGGATGTCTTGGAGATTGATGCGGACGGTGCGCGCTGGGTAACCGGCGCAGGCCGCGCGCAACCGGCTGCGCCCGATGAATCGATGACCTTTGGCGCGGCCGAGGTCCCGGGCGACATCGTCGTACCCGACATCGCCGTGGCGGACCCGGTCCGCCACGCGAGGCTGGTGCCCCAGGACTACCAGGCCAAGGTCGCCGAACTCGCCGGACGCTTCGATCTAAGCCCGACTTTGATCGAGGCGCTAGTGTGGCAGGAAAGCCGCTGGCGCGCGAATGCAGTATCGCCGGTGGGCGCGCGCGGACTGGCACAGCTCATGCCCGGCACGGCGCGCGATCTGGGCGTCGACCCCGATGATCCCTTCGCCAATCTCGAAGGCGGCGCGCGCTACCTGCGCGAACAGCTCGACCGGTTCGACGGCGATCTCGAGAAGGCGCTTGCCGCCTACAATGCCGGGCCCGGGCGGGTGATCCGCGCCGGCGGTGTCCCGCGCATCCGCGAAACGCAGCTTTACGTGGCGGCCATCATGGGCCGCCTGTCCGATCATTCACGGGAGTAATCAATTGAGTCGCAAGTTCACCCTTCCGGCAGTTCTGGCCGCCTTCCTGACCCCCAGCGCTGCTTTCGCGCAGGCTGCCGATCCCGTGGGTTCGGGGCCGATCGTCGCCGCGCTCGGCTGGCTACAGGGCACGCTGCTCGGCAATGTCGCCACGGCGGTGGCAGTTATGGCGGTTGCCGCAGTCGGCTTCATGATGCTGACCGGCCGCCTCAACTGGCGTTTCGGGGCGACCGTGATCATCGGCGTGTTCATCCTGTTCGGCGCGGCATCCATCGTTGCCGGCATCCAGGGCGTGGCCGCGTGAGATGACCACGCTCGTGCGCCATCCCGTGCATCGTGCACTCACGCGGCCGCAGATGTTCGCGGGAGTGACATATAACTATTTCATCATCAACGGGATGGTGACGACCGAGGCCTTTCTGATCACCGGCAGCTGGCTGGCACTGCTGGTCTTCGCTGTCATGCACGGGATCGGATATTTCGCCTGCCTGCGCGAGCCGCGCATCTTCGACCTGTGGATCACCAAGGTATCGAAATGCCCGCGGGTGAAGAATTACCAGCGCTGGGGGTGCAATTCCTATGCCGCATAAGACCAAATGGATGGGCGCTGCCGCCTGGAGCGCGAAGGAAGCGCGGGCCGGCGACCGGCTGCCCTATCTCCGGCTGATCGACGAAAGCACGCTGCTGCTGCGCGACGGTTCTGTCATGACCGCGATCCAGGTTCCCGGGCTGCTGTTCGAAACCGAGGACAGCGAAGCGCTCAACGCGCATGCGGCCACGCGCGAAGTGGTTCTGCGCTCGACACTCGATGCGCGGTTCGTGCTGTACCACCACGTTATCCGCCGCCGCGTATCGGTCGATCTCGAAGCCGACTTTCCCGATCCGATCAGCCGGCATATCGATGCATGCTGGCGCGACCGGCTGGGTTCGGGCCAGCTGTTCGTCAACGACCAGTTCATCACGCTGATCCGTCGTCCCGCGCGGGGCAAAGCGGGCCTGGTCGAACGGGTCGGCAAGAAATTCCGCCGGCAGGACGGCGACCGGCTCGAACCCGATCCCAAGGACCTGCGCTCGCTGCGCGCGGCTTCGCAGGGTCTCGTCGCAGCGCTGAGCGCATATGGGGCGACCCCGCTGGGCGAATACACGGGCCCGCAGGGCAACACCAATTCGGAAATGCTCGAACTGCTGAGCGCGCTTTACAATGGCGAAATGCGCCCGGTGCGCAAGCCAGCCGACGATGTCGATATCGGCCATATGCTGCCCTATCGCCGCGTGAGTTTCGGGCTCGATGCAATCGAAACGCGCGGCTCGGGTGCACCCGAATTCGCGGCAATGCTCGGGATGAAGGACTATCCCGAAGCGACTTCTCCGGGCCTGCTCGACAGCCTGCTGCGGCTGCCGTTCGAAATGGTGGTCAGCGAAAGCTATGCCCCGACCGAGCGACAGACCGCGCGCGAGCGGATGGATCTGGCAATCCGCCGGCTCAAATCGGCGGACGAGGAAGCCGCTGCCGAACGCGCGGACATGCTGGCGGCGCGCGATGCGCTGGGCAATGGCGCGGTCGGCTTTGGCGACCATCACCTGACCGTCATGGTCCGCGAGCGGCAGCTCGGCCAGCTCGATGACGCCATGGCCGCCTGCGCTGCCGCGCTGGCGGATACCGGCGCGATCGCAGTACGCGAGGATACCAATCTCGAACCCGCCTTCTGGGGACAGTTCCCCGGCAACGAGGCCTATCTCGTAAGGCGCGCGCTGATCTCGAGCGCGAACATGGCGAGTTTCGGGAGCTTGCACGGCTTCGCGCTGGGGCAAGCCCAGGGCAATCACTGGGGCGAGGCGGTGACGCTGCTCGAAACCACCAGCGCGACACCGTTCTTCTTCAATTTCCACCATGGCGACCTGGGCAATTTCTCGGTCATCGGACCCTCGGGTTCGGGCAAGACGGTGGTGATGAACTTCCTCGCCGCGCAGGCGCAGAAATTCAGCCCGCGCACGATCCTGTTCGACAAGGATCGCGGCGCGGAACTGTTCGTGCGCGGCATTGGCGGACGCTACGACAGCATCCGCTCGGGCGAACCGACGGGGTTCAATCCGCTGGCGCTGCCCGACACGCCCGGCAACCGGGCCTTCCTGCGTGACTGGCTGGGCGTGCTGCTCAAGGCCGAAGGCCCCGAAGAAGAGCAGACCATCGCGGCGGCGGTCGATGCCGCCTATGCCAACGATGCTTCGCTGCGCCGCCTGCGGCATTTCAGGGAACTGCTATCGGGCACGCGGCGTCCGCAACCGGGCGATCTTGCCGACCGGCTCGGCGCATGGATCGGCGCGGGTGAGGGGCCAGGGGGCGAACATGCCTGGCTGTTCGACAATTCCGAGGACCGGCTCGATCTTGGCGCGCGCGTCCTCGGTTTCGACATGACCGCGTTGCTGGAAAACCCGCGGCTGCGCACGCCGACCATGATGTATCTCTTCCACCGGATCGAGGAACGGCTCGACGGCAAGCCGACCATGATCCTGATCGACGAGGGCTGGAAGGCGCTCGACGACGAAGTCTTCGCTGCGCGCATTCGGGACTGGCTCAAGACCTTGCGCAAACGCAACGCGCTGGTCGGTTTCGCTACGCAATCCGCGCGCGATGCGCTTGAAAGCCGCATTTCGACGGCGCTGGTCGAACAGACCGCCACCATGGTGTTCATGCCCAACAGCCGCGCGCGGCCCGAAGACTATTGCGATGGTTTCGGACTTACCGCGCACGAACTCGCCTTGATCCGCACGCTGCCTGCGCACAGCCGCTGCTTCCTCGTGCGACAGCCCGATGCCAGCGTGGTGGTGCGGCTCGACCTGTCGGGCGCGCCCGAAGTTCTGACGCTGCTGTCGGGACGGGAAAGCTCTGTCCGCCGGCTCGACCTGTTGCGCGAAGCGCTGGGCGACGCGCCGAGCGAGTGGTTCCCTGCCTTGACCGGAACCCGGTGGCCGGGCGGCGCTAATGATGAAGGGGAGGCCGGGGTCGAGGCCCTGCGCCTTGCGGCCGAGTGAGCGTGAACTGCCAGCAAGCCGCCGATCAGGTCGGCAATGGCGTCGCCGCGGCGCTGCGCGGGGTCGACTGCATCGCGGGTGAAGCCAGCGCGGCGGCCTTCGGCCGGCTGTTCGCTCCCGGGGGATCACTCGGCACGGTGCTCACGCTCGTCCTGACGCTGTTCATCGTGCTTTTCGCGTTCGCGCTGCTGACCGGACGCACCAATATCGGCGTGCGCAGCCTCGTCCCGCGCATGATGACGCTGGGGCTGGTGCTGACCTTCGCCACCAGCTGGCTCGCATATCAGAGCGTGGTGTGGAACCTCGCGGTTGCCACTCCCGATTACCTTGCCGGGGTTCTCAGCGGGACACGGGGCTCTGCCACCGATCTCTTCGCGCAGAAGATCGATGTCGTGTTCCTCGCGGTGCAGGAAGCCAGCGGGGGCGCGCAGGATATCTCGACCTTTTCGCCTGCCGGGATGATGTGGTTCGGCGCGCTGCTGTTCATGCTCGGAACCGTGGGGCTGCTGGTAACCACCAAGATCGCCCTGGGCGTGCTGGTGGCGCTGGGTCCGCTGTTCGTGGTCATGGCGCTGTTCAACGGCACGCGGGGCCTGTTCACCGGGTGGGTCAAGGGCCTGACGCTGTGCGCGCTTGCACCGCTGTTCGCGGTGCTGGGCGGCAGCGTGATGCTCGAACTCGCCGTGCCGATCCTTGGTGCGCTGACCGCCACCCCCGGGCAGGTTGATCCGCAGGCCGGAATGGCCTTCTTCATGATCGGCGCGGTGCATGTCGCGCTGATGGCGCTCGTGCTCAAGGTAGCGGGCGCGATGGTGGCTGGCTGGAGCGTGTTCGGTCTGGCGAGCGAGCGCGAGGAACAGTCCTCGCCCGCCGCGGCGCCGCAGCAGGCAGCGCCTGCCGCTGCTCTCGCGCAGGCGCAGGCCGCCAGCCAGGCGAGTTCGCAGGCCCGCCGGATCGATGTTGCCGCGATCCCTGCCGCCTATGCCGCGAATGACAGTGGCGGCACTAGCGGAAGCGGCGGTTCGCGCACGGTGAAGGTCTATGCGACCTCTTCCGGCTCTGCCCTAACATCCCCCACCAGTTCCGCCCGTGCGCGCGGTTCCGGCATCGGAAGCCGGTTCAAGTCCGCCGCGCCGAAGGCCCTTGATCGATCCATGGAGAAAACCGCATGATCCGCGCGCTTATTCCCGCGCTCGCCCTCGCGCTGATGGCCAGCCCAGCCGGTGCGCAGGATGCTCGCCTCGTCGAAGTGCTGTACGACGAAGCCAAGGTGGTGCGTATCGATGGCCGCATCGCGGTCCAGGCGAGCATCATGTTCGGCGATGACGAGGTGATCGAGAATGTCGCCATCGGCGACAGCGCAACCTGGCAGGTGACGCCCAACAAACGCGCGAATATCCTGTTCGTCAAACCGCTCGAACCGCGCGCCGCGACCAATCTGACGGTCGTCACCAGCAAGCGGACCTATCTGTTCGACCTCGTCGCCAGCCCGTCTTCCAAGCCGCTCTATCTAATGCGCTTCGCCTATCCGGACGAGCCGGAGGAAGAGCTGGTAGAGGTGGCCGAAGCGCCCAACGCAGTGGAGCGGCAGGCCGCGGGCGATCCCTATGCCGTGGTCGATCCGGCGGATCTCAATTTCGCGTGGAATGCATCCGGCGATCCCGAACTGCTGCCCGAGAACACCTATGACGACGGGACTGCCACTTTCCTGACTTGGCCGGGCGGCAGAGAGGTCCCCGCGATCCTGGTGACCAATAGCGAAGGCGTCGAGGGGCCGGTCAATTTCACGGTGCGGGGCGATACGATCGTGGTCGACGGTGTGCCGCGCAGCATCGTTCTGCGTTCGGGCGAAGATAGCGCCGAACTGGTCAATACCGGCCCCCAGCGGCCGGCGAACAGCGCGGGTGCCAGCCCCGCTTTCGCCGCGAGAAGGAAGTAACCCATGCGTCTTGCCATGCGCCTGCCCGAAAAGAAGCCCGGCGATAGCGGGGTCGCCAACGATATCGATCCGCGCGAGGGCAGCGATGCCGAGGTCATCGACCTTGCCCAGCGCAACGCCTTTCCCGTGGTCGCACGTCCGGCGGGCAAGTCCGATGCGCTTGGCCTGGTAGCGGGGATCGCGATCGTCGCGGGGCTCGGCCTTGTGACCATGTGGAGCATGAATTCCGCGCGCATCGCGCCGAGCGAGGGGATAGGCGGCGACCAGCAGGCCACGGTCGAAGCCGCATCCGCGGTGCCGCCGCAAGCGGCCCCGGCGCCGATCGCGCCGCAGGTTGCCGCCGCGCCCATCGCCCGGCCCGATCCCGCGCCGCAGCCCGTGCTGTCGGCGCAGCCGCAGCCGGGACTTGCCGCCAATCCCTATGCCAGCCCCACCGTGGTGTTCGATGCCGGCAACGCCCCCGCTACTTTGGCACTGGGAGAGGCAAGCGCGGCCAGCGAAACGGCCGGAAACGGAGCTTCAGGCAACGGCGCCAGCGATTTCGCCAGCCGGATCGGCGGTGTGGGCGGGGCGCCGGCGCAGGCCAAGGCGATGGGCAATCCCACCACCACGGTGACGCAGGGCACGCTGATCCCGGCGATCCTCGAAACGGCGATCGACACCAATGTCCCGGGCTATGTCCGTGCCGTGGTAAGCCAGGACGTACGCAGTTTCGACGGGACCAAGGTTCTCGTCCCGCGTTCGAGCCGTTTGATCGGTCAGTACCAGTCGGGCCTGCAGAACGGCCAGAAGCGCGCCTACGTCATCTGGACCCGGCTGATCCGTCCCGACGGGGCTTCTGTCAACCTGGCTTCGCCCGCGATCGGTTTCGACGGGACCACGGGTCTTGCGGGCAAGGTTTCGGGTGACGGTTTCTTCAGGCGGTTCGGTTCGGCCATGCTGCTGTCGGTCGTCGGCGGCGTCGGCTCGCTCGCCACCGGCGGCGCGGCAGGCGTGCTGATCGGCGGGGCCAGTTCCTCGGCCGCGGCCACTGCAGCCCAGCAGGACGGCCAGCGCGGGCCGACCGTGCGGGTGCGACAGGGCGAACCGATCCGCATCTTTACCGCGCGCGATCTCGATTTCTCTTCGGTCAGCTGATCCGGAAGCCCTGCCGTGAGCGCCGACATCCACCCTTTCCAACCCGACGGACAGCCTGAAGCGGATGCCCCGCCGGTCGATCTGCACGGCGAACGCAGCGTCTATCTCGACGCCTATCTCGCACCATTCCGCGAGTGGCTCGAATGCGACACGGTGACCGAGATCCTGGTCAACAGGCCGGGCGAGGTCTGGGTCGAGGATGCGGCACGGGGCGGCATGCACAAGGTGGTGCGGCCCGATATCGACGACCGGCTGATCCAGCGCCTGGCCGAACAGGTTGCGCGGGTCAGCCACCAGGGGATCAACCGCGAACATCCGCTGCTCGGTGCGACGCTGCCCGGCGGCGCGCGCGTCCAGTTCTGTGGTCCGCCCGCGGCGCGCAAGCACTGGGCCATGGCGATCCGCCGCCATCGCCGGCTCGACCTGCCGCTCGATGCCTATGACACCGGTCCGCTGACGCCGCGGGGGCGGGACGCCATGCCCGATACGCAGGCGCAGCCGATCGCCTTTCTGCGTGAGGCGATCCGCCAGCGGCGCACCATCCTCGTCTCGGGTGGGACAAGCACCGGCAAGACGACGTTCCTCAACGCCATGCTCGGCGAAATCCCGCGTCACGAACGCGTCGTGCTGGTCGAGGATACGCCCGAGCTCAGGTTGCCCGGCGAAAACGGCGTCGGGCTGGTCGCGGTCAAGGGCGAACTGGGCGAAGCCAAGGTCACCGCCAACGAATTGCTGCAGGCCGCGCTGCGGCTGCGGCCCGACCGGATCGTGCTGGGCGAACTGCGCGGCGCCGAAAGCGTCAGCTTCCTGCGCGCGATCAACACCGGCCATCCGGGCAGCTTCTCCACCGTCCACGCCAACTCGCTGCGGGGCGCGCTCGAGCAATTGTCCCTGATGGTCATGCAGACGGGAATCGGGCTGACGCGGAGCGATACCATTGCCTATGCGGCCAGCGTGATCGACGTGTTCGTGCAGCTTGGACGCGATGAATCGGGCAGGCGCGGCATTATCGAACTGGCCGAAAGCCATACTCTCGTCTGACAGCGGTATTTTTGTACACACCCTGCGCGGCATCGGGTGCCGTAGCGTCAATGAACGTTCGCCTAGCGTCCCTAAAACAACACTCGCCAAAAATTCGCCGTCCTTTTGCGCAACAATCATGCGCCCGTGCTTGCGTGCATACGAATGTGTGTTAGCAATACGCCATAAGCCGCAAAGACGGCACATGGAGAGGAGAGGGTTAATGAGGGTAAGGGCTTCCCTGCTCGCGGGTATCTGCGCGAGCGCTATTTCGTTCCCGGCATTTGCGCAGGACGCTGCCGAGGATGGCTTCGATGATCCGCGGTTCGATAACAACGTCATCATCGTGACCGCGCAGCGTCAGAACCAGTCGCTGCAGGAAGTGCCGATTGCAGTCAGCGCGTTCGACAGCGAGGCGCTCGAGGCGCAGCAGATCGAAAACGCCAGCGATCTCCAGCTTACGCTGCCGAATGTCTCCTTCACCAAGTCGAACTTCACCAGCGCAAGTTTCACGATCCGCGGGATCGGCGACCTTTGCGTGGGTGTGACTTGCGATAGCGCGACTGCAATCCATACCAACGGTTCGCCGCTGTTCGGCACGCGCCTCTTCGAAACCGAATATTTCGATCTCGAGCGCGTCGAAGTCCTGCGCGGACCGCAGGGCACGCTGTTCGGTCGCAACGCGACTTCGGGCGTGGTCAATGTGGTGACCGCCAAGCCCGAACTGGGTACTTTCGGGGCCGCTGCCGAATTCGAATACGGCAATTACAACAGCATCAAGGCCAAGGGCATGGTGAATGTGCCGCTCGGCGACACGCTGGCCTTCCGCGCGGCCGGGTTCTATCTCAATCGCGACGGGTTCACCGACAACCTCTACGACGACTCCGATATCGACGGGCGCGACATGTACGCGGTGCGCGGATCGTTGCGCTTCGAGCCCACCGCCGACACCACGCTCGACCTCATGGCGTTCTACTTCCGCGAGAACGACGACCGGTTGCGGATCCAAAAGCAGGCCTGCCAGCGCGATCCCACCGGCGTGCTGGGCTGCCTTAACAACCGCCGCGATTTCGACAGCACCAATGCCAATTCGACGCTTGGTTCGGTCCTGTCTTCGGTAGAACTGTTCCGCATTCAGGGCATCCCCGAGGCGCTGGCCCTAGGCAGCGTCTATGGCCCCGACGGATACGCCAATTTCGACGAGCCCAACGATGTGCGCACGGTCAACACCGCGTTCACGCCCGAATACTTCGCCGACGAACTGCAGTTGCAGGCCCATCTCGATCAGCGGATCGGGCCCATGAACCTGTCGCTTACGGGGATATATCAGGAAACCACCGTAGATTCTCGCCAGGACTACAACCTCGGTATCCTCGATCGCAGCGGTTATGCCGGCGCCCTGAACACGCTGGCTTTCTTCGCGGCGAACGGCATTCCCACGGGCGTACCGGCCCAGCCCTTCGTTCCGGGGTCGAACGCCTATTTCGCGCCGATCGCGAATGCGCTGATCCCGAACGGGCCCGATGGCGTGCTGTGCACATCGGATAACGATGCGGGCAATCTGGGGGCATTCGAGGGCAATTCGATCTGCGCCGATGTTCCGCTGGCCTTCGACCGGTCGAGCCAGGAGCAGACCTCGTGGTCGGGCGAGGCGATCCTCTCCAGCGATTTCGACGGACCGTTCAACTTCCTGCTGGGCGGCATCTACGCCGAATCCGAAGTCGGCGAGAACAGCTATTACGTCAACAACTTCGGGCTGGACTACGCCAGCGCGATCCTCGGGACATTCTCGGCATTCGGGGCAGGGGCACCGCCATCTTACCTCGCGACTTCGATGTACCGGAACAACACGACCGACTTCAAACTGGAAAGCTTCGGCATCTTCGGCGAAGTCTATGTCGACATCACCGACCGGCTCCAGTTCACGGGCGGCATCCGCTACAATGACGACAGCAAGAGCGTTGCCGCGCGGACGACCTACGCAAGCTTCCTCAATCCCTTCGGTAATGGCGAACCGTTCACTTCGCCATTCGTCGGAAGCTTCGATGCGGATGCTGGGACGCCGGGGAACCAGTTGTTGCAGCAACGCGAAGTCAGTTTCGACGCGATTACCGGGCGCGCGGTCCTCGACTTCGCGATCTCGCCGGACAACAACCTCTATTTCTCCTATTCGCGCGGCTACAAGTCGGGCGGGATCAACCCGCCGCTGTCACCGGTCTTCGCGGTTTCCGAAAGCTTCGATTCGGAGAAGATCGACGCTTTCGAAATCGGTTCGAAGAACAGTTTCCTGAACGGTGCGGCTCAGGTGAACCTCACGGGGTTCTACTATAAGTACAAGGGCTTGCAGCTTAGCCGCATTGTTGCTCGGACTTCGGTCAACGATACGATCGATGCCAATATCTGGGGCGTCGAGCTCGAGACCATCCTGCGGCCCAGCTACAACTGGATGGTCAACATGAACGTCAGCTACCTCAATGCGAAGGTGGCAGGCGACCAGTTCTTCAGCAATCCGCGCGATCCGGGCGGCGGCGATCCCGACGCCGTGATCATCAAGGACTTGTCGAACGGCTCGCTGTGCGCGGTGACCGGCGCGGGGGCCAACGCTTTCGTCGGGGCGGTGAACGCCGGACTGGGACTGCAGGGCCCGGCCGCCTTCCCCGCCGACGGGGGGATTGCCTCGACCGGTGCGTTCAGCATCTGCAGCGTGCTCGACGCGCAGACCGCCAACCCGGCTTTCGCAGCGCTGGGTCCGATCGACGTGCTGAGCCCGGGCGTGGAGGTCAATCTGAGGGGCAATCGCCTGCCTCAGGCGCCTGAATACAAGGCTTCGGTGGGCGTGCAGTACACTGCCGATTTCGACAATGGCATGTCGCTCGTCCCGCGGTTCGATCTGGCCTATACGGGCGAACAATACGGCAATGTGTTCAACGGCAACGTCAACCGGATCGAACCGTTCGTCCAGGCGAACGCCTCGATCACGCTGAACGGGAACGACAACCGCTGGTTCGTACGCGGTTTCGTGCAGAACATCTTTGACAGCGACTCGGTAACGGGCCTTTATGTCACCGATGCTTCGTCGGGCAATTTCACCAACATCTTCACGCTTGATCCGCGGCGCTACGGCATCGCGATCGGGGCGAAGTTCTAAGCTACCCGCAAGAGCGGGGGGAGAGGGAAGGGGCGGCCTGCGGGTCGCCCCTTTTTCGTAAAGGTCCCGGCCTCCCGCCGTGTTCAGCGCTTGCTGGATGCAAAAGGCGAGAAGTCGGTATCGGTGTCGAACAGCTCGACCCCTTCGGCGCGTTTGAGCGCGCCGACCGCGGCATAGGTGACCGGGGTCAGCAGCGCCTCCCACAGCGTCTTGATCGCCCATTGCGACAGCACGACCTGCCACAGCAGTTCGACCGGCCATCCGGCCAGGCCCCAGAAGGCCAGCGGGTAGAAGATCAGGCTGTCGAGACCCTGGCCGATCACCGTCGACCCGATCGTGCGCATCCACAGATGGCGCCCCTGCGTCCACACCTTCATCTTGGCGAGGACATAGCTGTTGGCGAATTCGCCAGCCCAGAAGGCGACCATCGACGCCAGTACGATCCGCCAGCTGTTGCCGAACACGAACTCGTAGGCTTCCTGTCCGGGCCAGCCCTCCGCTGGCGGCAACTGCACCACGACCCACGCCATGAAAGCCATGAACAGCAATGCGGCAAAGCCCGTCCAGATGACCCGCCGTGCACGGGCATAGCCGTATACTTCGGTCAGGATGTCACCGATGATGTAGCTGACCGGGAAGAACAGCACCCCGGCGCCGAACGACCATTCGCCGATGACCGGCAGTATGACGTAGCTCGGTTTCGATGCGCCGATCAGGTTCGACAGCAACAGGATGGTGACGAAGGCCGCCATCACCAGATCGTAATAGCGAAAATGCGGTGCGGGCGTATTCGTCGGAGCGTTTTCCATCGCAAACACGGTTAGTGCCGATTGGCCAGCCGCGAAAGGCACGTTATGGCAGCCCCGGAGCGCGCCCGTAGTTCAACTGGATAGAGCACGAGCCTTCTAAGCTTGGAGTTGCAGGTTCGAGTCCTGCCGGGCGCGCCAATTTCCCCAAGAGGAAGACCCCGCGCCATTCTTGCAGGATAGCGCTTGCGGCCGGATCGCAATCGATCACCCGTCTAACCGTTTACCGGGTCCCCCGCGCTTCAGGACGGTGGGGTTTCGAAACCTGCCAGGCATGGCCGCAGCATTTCGAGCAGCTGGCGGGTTTCCTGCTGGTCTGCGGATTGCAGGAGGCGGCGTTCATCGACCCGGCACCGTTCGCCGAGGTCGGCTTCGCCGAAATAGGCGGCCACCCCGGTGACCTGGTGGAGAAGCTCGGCAATTTCCTGCTTCTGCTCAGCATCGATAGAGTGGCTGGCAAGAGCGGCATCGACCGCGTCCAGGCTGGCTTGTCGGCGCTGTTCGAACAGGGCGCGCAGTTCGGGATCCGTTTCCTCTTCGATCGGGTCGTCCACGGGCGGCCTACCTTTCATCGCCGGTTTCCTCCGTCATGCGCCTCCCGAGCGCTATTGTCCCACCCGCGCGCTTGCCGGGCCGCGCACCGCAAAGTCTGCCTGCAAGTCTGCGGCTTGGCAACGGCCGATCACCCCGCTTGCCGGAGTGCCCGCGCGCGGCTGATCGCTCAGGTGTCGAACCAGTGCCGCAGTTCGTCGAGAGCGCGACCGATATTCGCGTCGTCGGCGGCAAGCTTCAGATCCCGTTCGATCCGGCCTGCAAGCTGGCCGAGTTCTTCGTCACCGAAGTATTTGGCGATGCCGGCCATGACGTGGAGCTTGTCGCGCAGCAGGTCGCATTGCGCGGAACCAAGCATGTCCTCGCCCTCGAGCGCGGCAAGCTGGTTACGCAGTTCGAGCTTGCGCTGTTCGTACATGTTCCGGGCATCGTCCACATCCACCGAAAGGTCGGTTTCCGCCAACTCGCCGGATCCCGGCGCCGGTTTGGTGAGCCATTGTTCGAGACAGGGGCCAAGCCGTTCGGCCGAGATCGGCTTGGCGACATGGTCCTGCATGCCGGCTTCCATGCACAATTCGATATCGTCGGCATAGGCATTCGCGGTAACCGCGATGATCGGCAGTTCGCGCGGACCGACGCCATTCGCGCGGAGCGCCCGTGACGCTTCGAGCCCGTCCATGACCGGCATCTGCATGTCCATCAGCACGGCATCGAACGGTCGGCCCTGCGCCTTCGCCTCCATGACCTGCTGGACCGCCTGCTGACCGTCGTCGGCGACCTGCGTTTCCACTCCCAGGCGCGAGAGCATCGCGACGATGAGCTTCTGGTTTATTTCCGCGTCCTCCGCCAGCAGCACCCGCCGCCCGGCCAGCGCCGTGCGGTAGCTCGATGCCGAGTTGTCCTGTTTGGCGGCGGACTTCTGCGCAGGGCATTTCACCAAGGGCAAGACAAGTTCGAAAGTCGACCCCTTGCCCGGCGTGCTCTCGGCGGTCAGCCGGCCGTCCATCAGTTCGGCGAGTTGGCGCGCAATCGCCAGGCCGAGCCCCGTGCCACCGCCCGAAGCGCTGGCCTTGCCCTTGCCGAAATTATCGAGCTGCGCGAATTCCTCGAAGATATAGGCGAGCTGGTCGGGCGGCACGCCGATACCGGTATCGATCACCCGGAACACGATCTTGCCGTCTTTTTCGCAGGCCTCCACGCGCACCGATCCGCGCTCGGTGAACTTGATTGCATTGCCGACGAGGTTGAGGACGATCTGGCGGATGCGCAACTTGTCGCCAATGCCTTCGGGCATGTCCGGGGGGACATCAATGTCGAGCCTGATACCCTTGGCCTTGGCATTGGGTTCGAACAAGCGCGCGCTGCTGCGTACGATATGCCCAAAATTCACCGGTTCGCGGGTCAATTGCATCCGGCCGGCCTCTATCTTCGACAGGTCGAGCAATTCGTTCAGCAGGCGCAGCATGGCCTTGCCCGAATCCGAAATCATCCGCGCATAGTCGTGGTGCTCTTTCTCGAGCTCGCTTTCGAGAAGCAGATCGGCGAACCCGATCACGCCGTTCATCGGCGTGCGGATTTCATGGCTCATATTGGCCAGGAAATGTGCCTTGGCCTGCGAAGCACGCTCGGCAATGTCGCGCGACTGGCGGAGTTGCTCTTCGGCCTCCACCGTTTCGGTGATATCCTTGAAAATGCCGAATACCGTGACGACTTCCCCTGTTGGGGCGGTTTCGGCATTGCCCAGGCTGGCCACATGGCGCAGCTCACCGTCGGGGCGCACGATACGGGCTTGGAATTCGAAATTGGCCCCTTCGGAAAACGCCTTGTCGACCATTTCCGAAACCCGCGCGCGATCTTCTTCACAGTAGAAGTCGAGACCGGAAGCCACGTCGGGGACGAAGTCCTTGTCCACGCCATGGATGCGATAGACCTGATCGGACCAGAACAGCGTGCCTTCCTGCACGTCGACCCGCCAGTGTCCGATATTGGCGCTCTCCTCTGCCATCTGGAGCAGGCGGTTGTTTTCGCGCAATTGCGCATTGCGCTCGCTGTCGCGCAATTTCTGGCGTCGCCGTCCCCCTATATCGCGCACGACGCCAACGAAATCGCGTATCTCGCCATCGTCGCACCAGCGCGTCGTCATATGCGCTTCGAGCCACACGTAATGACCATCGGCATGCTTGTGGCGGTACGTGGTCAGCGTCGACGAAACCTCGCCTCTGAACAGCTTTTCGCTGGCTTCCATGGTGAGGGCGCGGTCATCGGGGTGGATGGCGTTGATTGGCGAGAGGCCGATCATTTCCTCGGGCGTGAAACCCAGCAGCCACTTGCATGACGGGCTGACATAGCGGCGGACGCGATCGGGACCGATGGCCACGATCATGTCGGGCAGACCCTCGACGACTTCCTCGATCGTGGGGGCGACAGGCGCTGTCTTGCCGGGCAGACCAGCGACGGCTTCGGTCTTGCCGCGGTTGCTGCTACGTGCGATCCGCCATAGCGCCAGCAGCACGACCGCGACGGCACCGACAACGAAGCCGAGCAGACCCGATTGCAAATCCATGCTCATGTCTACGACGCCCGACCCCGAGTTTTACGCACTATTGCACCTGCGGTATGCAAGATAGCGGCTGTTCGCACAATCCCGCCGGAAAGAACCGAAAAGGCCGTCGAGAAATGGCGGGCACTGTCGACAGGTTGTACATGACGGGCGCTTAAAAAAGCTTTGGGCCGCAATGTGGGAAACCCTGATGTTTCCGCATGAATGCGCTCGGGCCAGACGGGTCGCAGTACGGATCGCCAGCCCGGGGGCCTGGTCGATCCGGCGAGATTAGCCCCGCGCCGCATTTTCCAGCGGTTCGCCGGTGACCGGATAGCCGAAATCCTCACCGATATGCAGCCATGACCGGCCATCAGTATCGTCGATGAAGGGGGTAATGGTGCGCACAGGGATGGCTTCCGCCTGCGCGCGCGCGGCCGCGAAACTGTCGAACAGCGCCAGCCGTTCGAGATTGCGCCGGGTCGGAAAGATCACCTTGATGTCACCCTGTTCGGCAGCGTCGAGCGCGCCTTGTGCGCTGATCCAGAACAGATGCGTGTTTTCCGACAGGTCGGCTTCGATCTCGACCGCTCCGGTGCCCAAATCGGCCAGATAGAAGCGCGTATCGTAGACACGCGGGATCCGTTCGTTCTTGGGAAACCAACGCGCAAACGGCACCAGCTGGGCCAGATCAAGTTCCCAGTTGAAATGTTCGAGCACGGGGGCAAGCTCACCGGTTTGCTGAAGGAACCGGCGTGCGGCACGCGCCTTGTCGGCATCGATTTCGCCTGCAAGCCCGATCGCGAGACCCGTCTCCTCCAGCGTTTCGCGAACCACTGCGACCTGATGGGCCGCCTCTTCGGGATCGAGCGGTCCGCCGATCCGCGCGCCGAGATCGAAATCGGCGGGATCGACCCGGCCGCCCGGGAACACCGCCATGCCGCCGGCGAAGACCATTTCGCGCGAACGGATCGTCATTAGGATTTCCGGCGGGCCGCCGGCCGGCGCATTGCGGAATATGACGACGGTGGCAGCGGGAATGCCTGCGGGCCCGGCTTGTGGTTGTTCGCTCATGCCCATGTTGTGGCGGGGGGAGGGGGGAATGCCAAGCGCAAAGGTAAACAGCGCCTGTCGGGCTATTTTACACTAAGTATCGCGGGAAAAATCGCGTTTACCATTGAGGTGCGCCGGATAGCAGCGTTGCATGGAGTTTGGCACGGGGGATGCATATCGATGGGTATCATGTTCGGTCTTCAACGGAATGCTCCCCCCAGCATCCGGACGAACAAAAGGCCCGCCCGGTTCTCCACCCGGCGGGCCTTACCCGTTCTGGGAGGATACGGCGCGCGTGACGCCGTATCGCAAAATCATCAAGACGCCTTGGCGACCTGCTTTTCGTCGAGCATCTGCTGGAGTTCGCCGGCTTCGAACATCTCCATCATGATGTCGCTGCCGCCCACGAATTCGCCCTTCACATAAAGCTGCGGGATCGTCGGCCAGTCCGAATAGGCCTTGATCCCCTGGCGGATCTCCATGTCCTGCAGCACGTCGACGCTGTCATAGGCGACACCGCAGTGATCGAGAATGGCCACCGCGCGGCTGGAAAAGCCGCACTGCGGGAAGAGCGGCGTGCCCTTCATGAAAAGCGTGACGTCGTTGGCGCCAACGATGTCGGCGATGCGCTGGTTGGTGTCGGACATCGGCCCGTCCTTTGTATGAATCTGGTGGTCGGAATCAGGTGGGGGCTTGGGTGGTGAGTTGCAAGGCGTGCAGTTCGCCGCCCATGCGCCCGCCCAGCGCGTCATACACCAGCTTGTGCTGCTTGACGCGTGTCAGCCCCGCAAATTGGGGCGCCGTGACCTTGGCCGCCCAGTGGTCGTTATCGCCCGCAAGGTCGCGCATCTCGACGCTGGCACCGGGCAGGGCTTCCTCGATCAACGCGACGATGTCGTCGGCAGCCATCGGCATCCGATCAGGCCCCGTCGCTCATGAACTGGCGCCGCGCTTCGACAGCGCATTCTTCCAGCTTGGTGCGGATATCGGACTCGCTGACGTCGCAGTCGGCCGCGGTCAAATCGCCCAGCAGCTTGCGGATCACGTCTTCGTCGCCCGCTTCCTCGAAATCGGCCTGCACGACCGCTTTCTTGTAAGCGTCGGTTTCCTCGTCGGTCAGGCCCATCAGGCCTGCCGCCCATTCGCCGATCAGGCGGTTGCGCCGGGCGGCGATCTTGAAGGCGTTTTCCTCGTCAAAGGCGAACTTGGCTTCCTCGCCGCGCTCGCGATCCTTGAAATCGGTCATGATGGTCCTCTCGGGATGGAATCTTGGGGGCCGGAATAGGCCCGGCCCCGCAAGCCCGCAAGGGCGCTTGTGTGATCCTCCCGCGCGAGCGGCTATTCCATTGTGACCACGAGCTTGCCGATCGCGCCGCGGTTTTCGAGCTTGGCGATGGCCTCATGCGCGCGTTCGATCGGATAGGTTTCGCTGACCAGCGGATTGATCTTGCCCGCCTTCCACAGGTCGAACAGTTCCTCGATATTGCGCTGGTTACGTTCCGGCTCGCGCGCGGTGAAGGCGCCCCAGAACACGCCGCGGATGTCGCAGCTCTTGAGCAGGGTGAGGTTGAGCGGCATCTTGGCGATCCCGGCGGGGAAACCGATCACGAGGAAACGGCCTTCCCAGGCGATCGCACGCAGTGCGGGTTCGGAATAATCGCCGCCGACGATGTCATAGACGATATCCGCGCCATTGGGGCCGACGGCGGCCTTGAAGTCGCTCGCCAGTTGCTTGGAGGTATCCTTGTCGAATGGCGCGCGCGGATAGATCACCACTTCGTCGGCGCCGTGCTGCTTGGCGACTGCGCCCTTTTCCTCGGTCGAAACCGCGGCCACGACGCGGCAGCCATAGGCCTTCGCCAGTTCGACCGCCGACAGGCCGACGCCGCCCGCTGCTCCGAGCACGAGGACGGTTTCGCCCTCCTTGATATCGCCGCGGTCCTTCAGGCCGTGGATCGTGGTGCCATAGGTCATCAGCAGCGCGCTGGCTTTTACCAGGTCGATCCCCTCGGGCACCTTGAACAGCCGTTCGGCCGCCACCGCGACCTTTTCCTGCAGCCCGCCATTGCCGATGCCGCACATCACGCGGTCGCCCACGGCGAAGCCTTCGACGCCCTCGCCCAGTGCCTCGATCGTGCCCGAGATCTCGCCACCCGGAGCAAACGGACGGGGCGGCTTGAACTGGTACATGTCGCGGATAATCAGCGTGTCGGGAAAATTGATGGCGCAGGCAGCGACCTTGACCAGCACCTCGCCCTTGGCGGGGGTGGGGGCGTCGATATCCTCGACGACCAGGGTCTCGGGTCCGCCGGTTTCCTTTGAAAGGACTGCCTTCACGCTGCTTCTCTCCTCTGTGGTTTGTCGAGCCAGGGCAGGACGCCCCCGCGCGTCTGTTCGTGTTGTGTGATGGCGCTTTCGCTGCCCAGCGTCAGGCCGATCTCGTCGAGTCCCTCGAGCAGGCAGCGTTTGCGGAACGGATCGATCTCGAATGCGAAGCGATCTTGGAATGGCGTTGTGACGACCTGGTTCTCGAGGTCGATGGTGATCGGCTGCTCTTTCGCGACTTCGAGCAGGCGGTCGACATGTTCCTGCGGCAATTCGACCGCGAGGATTCCGTTCTTGAAGGCGTTGCCGGCGAAAATGTCGGAAAAGCTCGGCGCGATCACTGCGGCAAGACCCATGTCGAGCATCGCCCATGCGGCATGTTCGCGGCTCGATCCGCAGCCGAAATTGTCGCCCGCGATCAGGATCGGCGCCTGCGCGAAATCCTCGACATCGAAGGGGTTGCCCGGGGTTGCGCGGATCGTCTCGAACGCGCCTTCACCGAGGCCTTCGCGGCTGACCGTCTTCAGCCAGTGCGCGGGAATAATCACATCGGTGTCGATATTTTTCAGCCCCAGCGGAATCGCGCGGCCTTCGATCGTGGACACGGCTTTCATCGCACGGCCCCCGCCACGCGTGGCGCAGTCCCAAATCCTGATTTCGGCGCCATGGCTCTCCCCCCAGCGACGTGTGAGCTCAATCGGTTTCGGGATTTTCCCCCGAAGGGATCGGACCCGGCTGGCGCGGTCCGTTCTTCTTTTCCTTGCGCTTGTTCGCATAGAGCAAGGCTGCGGCAACGGCGGCGGAGCCGATGGCCCCGACGATGGCGGCTTTTCCGGAAAGCTTCTTGGTCATCGGTTCTCAATGGTCAGCCACCGTTCGCTTGGCAAGGGGTAGCTTGCGCACATCGGCGAGCCGCCCCGTAACCGCGGCGGCAGCCGCCATTGCCGGGCTGACCAGATGGGTGCGTGCGCCCGGCCCCTGGCGGCCGACGAAATTGCGGTTGCTGGTCGATGCGCAGCGTTCGCCGGGAGGTACCTTGTCGGGATTCATCGCGAGACAGGCCGAACAGCCCGGTTCGCGCCATTCGAAACCGGCGTCCATGAATATCCGATCGAGTCCCTCGGCTTCGGCGGCCCGCTTGACCAGTCCCGAACCGGGCACGACGATCGCCCAGCGGACATTGGGCGCCTTGGTGCGGCCCTCGAGCACCTGCGCCGCGGCGCGCAGGTCCTCGATCCGGCTGTTGGTGCAGCTGCCGATGAAGACGTTCTCGACCGCGATGTCCTCGATCCGCATGCCGGGTTCCAGCCCCATGTAATCGAGGCTCTTGCGCGCGGCTTCCTGTTTGGAAGGGTCGGCGAAGCTGGCGGGTTCGGGCACGGTCCCGCCCACCGGCACGACATCCTCAGGGCTGGTCCCCCAGCTGACCGTCGGCTCGATGTCGGCGGCATCGATCACGACCGATTTGTCGAACACCGCGCCATCGTCGGTCACCAGCGAACGCCACCATGCGACTGCGCGGTCCCAATCGTCGCCGCGCGGCGCATAGGGGCGGCCGCGAAGGTAGTCGAAGACGATATCGTCGGGGGCGATAAGTCCGGCGCGGGCACCGCCTTCGATACTCATGTTGCAGACTGTCAGGCGGCCTTCGACGCTCATCTTGCGGAACACCTCACCCCGGTATTCGATGACATGGCCGGTGCCCCCGGCAGTGCCGATGACGCCGATGATATGCAGGATCAGGTCCTTGGGCGTGACGCCCGGGCCCAGCGCGCCATCGACGCGGACTTCCATCGATTTCGAGCGGCGCAACTGCAGCGTCTGCGTGGCCAGCACGTGTTCGACCTCGCTGGTCCCGATCCCGAAGGCCAGCGCGCCGATGCCGCCGTGCGCGGCGGTATGGCTGTCGCCGCATACGATGGTCGCACCGGGTAGCGAGAAACCCTGCTCGGGGCCGACGACATGGACGATGCCCTGCTCGGGCGCGACCGCATCGATGTAATCTATCCCGAATCCGGGGGCGTTGCGTTCGAGCGCGGCGAGCTGGGCAGCGCTTTGTGCATCCTCGATCGGCAGCCGCGAACCATCCGCGGCCACCCGCGGCGTGGTGGGCAGGTTATGATCGGGGACCGCCAGCGTCAGGTCGGGACGGCGCACCTGCCGTCCGGCCAGGCGCAGCGCGTCGAAGGCCTGCGGGCTGGTGACCTCGTGAACGAGGTGGCGGTCGATATAGAGCAGGCAGGTGCCATCGTCGCGCTGTTCGACGACATGCTGGTCCCAGATCTTCTCGTAAAGCGTGCGCGGTGTGTTGCCCATGGCCCGGGAATGTGCGGGAGGAAGCCCACCTGCGCAAAAAGGCAAAACAAGAGTCTTCCAAACTTAACCTTTCCCTGCTCTACTGACATGAATGTCAGCAAAGCCATTCACCTTTCCGATCAAGGTCCTCCCGGACGATATCGATTTCATGGGGCACGTGAACAACGCGCGCTATCTCAACTGGGTGCAGGACACCGTGCTCGCGCACTGGCAGAAACTCGCCCCCGCCGAGGAAGTGGCCAGCAAGGCCTGGGTCGCGCTCAAGCACGAGATCACCTATCGCCGCCCGGCCTTTCTCGACGATGATGTCATCGCCGAAACCGTGCTGGAGAAGATCGCCGGCGCGCGCAGTTTCTACAATACGGTGATTCGCCGCGGCGAAGACGTGCTGGCCGAAGTGCAGAGCATGTGGTGCTGCATCGATGCCAAGAGCCTGCGACCGGCACGAATCAGCCGCGAAGTCGCCGAAACCTGTTTCGGCCTGCCCGGCAAGCCGAAGGCGCAAACCGGCAGCTAAAGCGCCGACCGCCCTTTGCCTGCCGCGCGCTAGCTCCTATATTCACGCAATGGCCGTTTTCATCCCCGCACTGATCGTTCTGGCGACCGTGGTCGCGATGGAATGGGTCGCATGGGCGAGCCACAAATACATCATGCATGGCTTCGGCTGGGGGTGGCACCGAGACCATCACGAACCGCACGACAATCTGCTTGAGAAAAACGATCTCTATGCGGTCGTCGGCGCGGCGATGAGCATTTCGATGTTCGCGCTGGGCAGCGAATGGGTGATGGGCGAGGGGGCCTGGTGGCCGGCCACGTGGATCGGGCTCGGCATAATGGCATATGGCCTCATCTACACGCTGGTGCATGACGGGCTGGTTCACCAGCGCTACTTCAAATGGGTCCCCAAGAGCGGTTACGCCAAGCGTCTGGTCCAGGCGCACAAGCTGCACCATGCCACGATCGGCAAGGAAGGCGGGGTCAGCTTCGGCTTCGTCTTCGCCCGCAGCCCGGCAGCACTCAAGGCCGAATTGCGCCGCCAGCGCGAAGCGGGCATCGCCATCGTACGCGAAAGCGCCGGAGCCTGAGGCCCCGGCGCTTCCAGTCCGCCGTGTGCGGTCTTACTTGGCGTAGTTTACATACAATCCGTGGATCAGGCCGGGGATATAACCCAGCAGCGTCAGCACCAGATTGATCAGCGCGGTCTTGCCGAGCCCGTGCTTGGCGGCAACGCCGAGCGGGGGCAGCAGGATGGTCGCGATAAGAATAAGAATTGCCATGGGAAATGTCCTTTTGTCGTCCCTCCCGTCGTTCGGGTCATCAACGGGCCGGGGCGCGCGCGGTTCCGCCGGCCTATTCGTTGCGCGTGGCAATCCAGCTCCCGCAGATCACCAGCACGGCGACTGAAATCCAGTACCAGGGATGGCCGAGCGTATACCAGGTGAAGACCGCGCCAGTGGCCATCGCGCCGATCGCCATGGTCTTCGACCTGCGGCTGATCGCACGGCGCTCGCGCCAGTCTTTCACATGCGGCCCCCAGTGGGGATGATCGAGGATCTTCTGCTCGAGCTCGGGACTCGACCGGGCGAAGAAATAGACTGCCAGGAGGAGAAAAGGCACGGTCGGCATGATCGGCAGGGCCGCACCCACGGCGCCAAGCCCGACGGCAAGGAAGCCGAGGCCCTTGTAGAGCGGCCGTTTCAAGTCACCCGGCCGCGATTCGCGCCGCGTGCTCCCGGACCAGCGCAATCATGTTCGGCACGCCCTGCGTGCGATTGCTCGACAGCTGGTTCTTGAGATCGAAGGGTTCGAGCGCGCCAGCCACGTCCATGGCCGCCACTTCGTGGGCAGGGCGATCCTGGACGGCTGCAATCACCAGCGCGACGATCCCCTTGGTGATCGCAGCGTTGCTGTCGGCCAGGAAGTGCAATGTGTCGGCCTCGCCGGTGGGATAGACCCACACCTGTGCCGAACAGCCGCGCACCAGCGTGGCATCGGTCTTGAGGGCATCGGGCATCGCTTCGAGTTCGCGGCCCAGTTCGATCAGCAGGCGATAGCGTTCGTCGCCTTCGAGGAACTCGTATTCTTCGGCAATGTCGGAAAGTGTGCGCATGGCGCGCCTTTAGCGGGCGTGCCTGCGGGCGTCCATCGCGCTTAGCCGAACAGGCCGCCGGGCCGGGTGAGCGCATGGTACAGCACGTAGAACCAGCCGAAAAAGCCATGGATCGCGGCCCAGACGATCGAGCCGTGCAGGCTCCAGCTGATGGCCACCGCAATGGCACTGCCAAGGCCGATCCCGGCGCGCGCGGCGTCGGTGCGGACCACGGTCACAGATCGACGCCGCTGGCGATGGCTTCGAGTTTCTTGATCCGTTCCTTCAGGTCGGCCAGCTCGATCCGCGCCGCGCCGATCGTCGATCCGCTGTCGGGCCGGTCGGCCGCCGGGTGGCGGTCCAGCTCCTCGCGCTTGAGCGCCAGCCAGCCCTGCCAGGCGCGCAGGAGGGCGGCGGCCACGATGGTCAGGCCGACCAGCGCTGCGCCTGCGATTATCAAAGTCGGTTCGAACATAACCTCATGTCCTCCTTGAACCTCGCCGCCTCAATCGGACTGCTTGTCGCGCAGTTCTTCGATTTCGGCGGCGATCTGCTTGGTTTGCCGTGCATCGAGCGAATTGTTGTCGGTCGCGATCCGTTCGAGCACCTTGATGCGTTCGCGCAATTCCTCGACTTCGCGTTTCTCGGCGGCAGAGATACGATCCTCGCTCTCTTGCTGCCGGCCGCGTTCGATGCGTCCCATTGCCCGGTAACGCTCGCGCATGACGGCGGCGATCGTGGCAATCGCGACGATTGCGACAATGGCGGTCCAGAAACTCATCGGGTCGCTCCCTGCGGCATGGTGCGGTCCTCGATCTGATGCAGGTCGCGCAATTCGTCGATCTGCGATGCCAGCGCGTGATTGCCGTCGGTGGCTATGCGTTCGAGCACGCGGATGCGTTCTTCCAGCTGGCGATGTTCGGTATTGCCCGTGGCCGCTTGTCCGGCCTTGGCCTCGGCGATCCGCGCTTCCAGCTCGAGCCTCTGCAACTTGTGGGCCCGGCTGCGGTTGCCCGCGACCGTACCGAAGGTCAGCACGATCAGCAGGATGGCGAGCACGAAACCGAAGATCAGAAGCAGGTCGGCATCCATCAGTTGGCATCCTTCGTGTCACGAAGGCGATCGATCTCATGGGTAAGGTGATAACCGCTGTCGGTGACGATACGTTCGACATTGCCGAGCCGGTCCTTCACCGAACCGAGTTCGGCGCGGAGTTCGGCATTTTCCTGTGTGAGCAGCTTCACCCGTTCGACCGCCTGGTCGTTCTTGGGATAGACCGACTTGCCCCAGCTGTTTTCGAGCGGGTAGCCGTTCTTGATCCGCATCCAAGTGGTCGTGACCCAGGCAATCGAAATGCACAGAACGCCAACTGCCAAGAACGGGGCCAAGGCCTCAACCAGCATAGCCTTTTCCATCACGCCTTCTCCCCGCGCTTGAGGTTCAGTGGCACGCCGGCATCGCTTGCCGGCTTGTCGCGCAGCGCCTCGATCTCGTCATGCAGCGAATAGCCGCGGTCGGTGACGATCTTCTCGAGCACCACCATGCGGTCCTGCATGGTGTCGAGCTTGTCGTGCAGCTGGCGGTTCTCGGCTTTCAGTGCCTTGGTTTCCGCCGTGTCGCTGCGTTCGGTCTTGCCGCCCCATTCATCCTCGAGCGAATAACCGTGTTTGGCACGGATCCAGTTGTTGATCAGCCAGCCACCGGTGCTCAGCGCGATGATGGCAATGACGAATTCGGGTCCACCCCAATTCATGACCTGTGTTCTCCCTGTTTCATATCGAGCGGTGTTCCGCTGTCGGTCGCTTCCACGCTGCGCTGGTCGCGCAGGGCTTCGATCTGTGTTGCCACGTTGTAGCCGCTGTCCGTGACGATGCGTTCGAGCACCCGGACCCGTTCTTCGAGATCGCCCACGCGGCTGGCATATTGGGCGGCCTTTTCGGCAGTGCTCTCGGCGGTCGCGCTGAGCTGCATCTCTGCCATCTTGTGCTGGTGGCGGGTCCAGATTGCCAGCCCGCCGATCAGGAACGGCGCCAGCGGAATGAGATAGGCCCAGTCGAACATTGCTTGTGCTCCCCCTGTGTCGGTTGCCGGATTACCGGAGGCGTTCGATCTCGGCGGTCAGCCGCGGGTTGTTGCTGACGTAGAAGGTTTCCACTTCGGCCAGGCGGCGGTCGACATCCTTCATCCGGGCGCGGATTTCGCGCGCGGTACGCTTGGGGTTCTGCCGCACGCGCTGCCAGTAGGTCTGCTCTTCGCGGTCGACATAGAGGTGCGCAGGCTTCTTGTTCAGCAGCAGGCCGGCGATGAAGTAGAACGGGATCGTCGATCCGCCGGTCATGAAGGTCAGGCCGAGAAAGCCGAGCCGGACCCAGAAGGCGTTGACCCCGGTGTAATCAGCGATGCCCGAGCAGACACCCATGAGCTTCGCGTTCTGTTTGTCGCGGTAAAGCGTCGTGCGGGGGCTGTTCACTGGCTGGCTCCTTTTTTCTCGGCAATCAGCTGTTCGAGTTCGCGCAGCTGCTGGTTGTCCTGTTCGCTGTCGTGGACGATGCGGGCGGGACGGAATTCGGGGTTGTCGCTGGCGACGAGGCGTTCGACCGTGTCCATCCGGTCATCGAGCCGCTTGGCGAGGTTGTAGAGTTCCTCGAGCAGCGCTTCGTCGTCGCCGGTGATCGTCGCGGAGGTCTTCCACTTGGTGATGTAGTGGAGGATGATCCACGGAAGCCCGATGAAGATCGCGGGAATGATGATAATCTCTTCCATGGGGTCAGTCCTCCTTGCCGGCGCTGCCCTTGCCGAGCGCCTTTTTCATCTGTTCGAGTTCGTCGTCGATCGCATCGGCGCCCTCGAGCGCGGCGATCTCATCCGACAGGCTGGGCTTGTCCGACTGATCGGCAATGTTCAGCGCATCGGCGCGGCCTTCGGCATAATCGACCCGGCGTTCGAGCTGGTCGAAGCGGCTGAGTGCATCGTCGACGCGTTCGTTGGTCATCAGGCTGCGCAGCTTGACGCGGTTCTCGGCGCTTTCGAGACGCGCGGCGATCGCGGTCTGGCGGCTGCGGGCTTCGCGCAGGCGGTTCTGCAGCTTCTGAATGTCCTGCTCATAGGCGCGCAGCGCATCGTCGAGCACGGCGATTTCCTGCTTGAGCTGCTCGCTCATGTCGCTGGCTTTCTTCTTCTCGACCAGCGCGGCGCGGGCAAGATCCTCGCGATCCTTGGACACGGCCAGCTGCGCCTTCTCGCCCCAGTCCGCCTGGAGCTTGTCCAGCTTGACCGTGTGACGATGCATTTCCTTCTGGTCGGCAATCGTGCGCGCGGCGCTGGCGCGGACTTCGACCAGCGTTTCCTCCATTTCGAGGATGATCATGCGGATCATCTTCTGGGGGTCGTCCGCCTTGTCGAGCATGTCGTTGAAATTGGCAGCGATGATATCGCGGGTGCGGCTGAAAATGCCCATTAAAGGTGCTCCACTGGAAAAAAAGTCCGATCCCTTCGACCGTCCGCTGTCGCGCGTCGGAGTTGGCGAGCGGCGCAGCCGTTCTACCTCCTCCTCGATACGCGACAAGCGGGGGCGGGCCGAAGCGTCACCGGTGTCGTTGCCCCGGCGGTTTTCGGGGGACTGCCGCTCCGGCCCTAGGGGATCATGATCGGGGGGCAGGGTCATGCAATCTCGACCTGTTCATATGCGGCCAGCACCGGCGTGGGCGTCGTCACCGCGATCTGCGAGCTCAGTACGACGAAGGTGGCCATCGCAGCGATGCTGGCGATAGCGGCCTGTCCAAGTTGGCTGCGGAAGAAGCTGCGGTTGTACATTTGTGGGTTACCTCCCTTGGGGCCGGTGGGCCAATTGCTGTTGTCCTAGGTTAAGCAAGCGGTGTGCCAAACCCCGGAAACGGGAGGATAGCGGGGGTTTTTGCAGATACATCAAATGGCGTGTTGGTTTTTCTTGCCAAGCATTGGGAAATATTCCTATCTCTTGGCCATGGAGCGGGGAAATCAGTTTGTCGGCCAGTCGGGGGCGTTCCTCGATGCGGTCGAACGGGCCAGCCGGGCGGCGCCGATGCGGCGGCCCGTGCTCGTCGTGGGCGAGCGCGGAACGGGCAAGGAACTGATCGCCGAACGCCTGCATCGCCTTTCCACCCGCTGGGACGAACCGCTGGTCGTCATGAACTGCGCCGCCTTGCCCGAAACGCTCATCGAAGCCGAACTGTTCGGGCACGAGGCGGGCGCGTTCACAGGTGCTACCAAGGCGCGCGCCGGAAGGTTCGAGGAAGCCGACAAGGGCACGCTATTTCTCGACGAACTGGGCACTTTGTCGACCGGTGCGCAGGAACGGCTGCTGCGCGCGGTGGAATATGGCGAGGTCACGCGGATCGGATCGAGCCGCCCGATGCGTGTCGACGTGCGGATCGTCGGCGCGACCAACGAGGACCTCCCGGCCAAGGCGGAGCAGGGCGAGTTTCGCGCCGACCTGCTCGACCGGCTGAGTTTCGAAGTTATCACCCTGCCGCCGCTGCGCGTGCGCGAAGGCGATGTCGAGGTGCTGGCCGATTATTTCGGACGCCGCATGGCCGCCGAACTCGGCTGGGAAGGCTGGCCCGGTTTCGCGCCGCATGTCGCCGACCAGCTCGAACGGCACGACTGGCCCGGCAATGTGCGCGAATTGCGCAATGTCGTCGAACGCGCGATCTATCGCTGGGACGATTGGGACCAGCCGATCGGGCACGTCGTTTTCGATCCCTTCGACAGCCCGTGGAAACCCGCCGGCCCGGGCCCGCGCAAGGACAGCCCGGCGCAGCAGTCGGCTGCAACGGCCGCGCCTGCCATGCCCGATTTCGATCTCGTCGCGGACCTGCGCGGAGCGGTGGATGCGCATGAGCGTGCGATCGTCGAGCATGCGCTGGGCAAGCATCGCTGGAACCAGCGCCAGACTGCCAAGGCGCTCGGCCTGACTTACGATCAGCTGCGCCATTGCATCAAGAAGCACGGGCTGACCGACGACGACTGACCGGTGCGGGGCCGGCCGGGCGCCCGCCAAGCCGTTGCAATCGCGCGCTGTTCGGCGCTTCCCGCTTACCGCTTGCTTTTCGCAGGACTCGCGCCTATCTGGCTGGGCATCCCGACATTGTCGCGACACTGGAGGGGCTGGCGCCGCGAGGGGCCGGCACGAAACCCCATTGTCGCATGGGGCGCGTATTGGAGACTGCATGGCCGACCTGGACCGCTTGACCGAAGTAATCGAACCCGAGGCACAGGCCCTTGGATTCGAGCTCGTGCGCGTCAAGATGATGCCGTCCGAAGCCGGTGACGGCGGCGAGGCGCTCCAGATCATGGCCGAAGATCCCGCCACGGGCCAGCTGGTGATCGAACAGTGCGCGGCCTTGTCGCGCCGCGTGTCCGATCGGATCGATGCGCTCGAAGAGCAGGGCGATGTGCTGATCGCCGGGGCCTATCACCTCGAAGTATCGAGCCCGGGGATCGACCGGCCGCTGACCCGGGCGAAGGATTTTACCAATTGGGCCGGGCACGAAACCAAGATTTCCATGGCCAAGAGCTATGACGGCCAGCGCAACCTGCGCGGCGAGCTCAAGGGCATCGACGGCGACATCGTCACCATCGAAGACCGCAAGCAGGGGCTCGTTACGGTCCCCCGCGACCAGATCCATTCGGCGAAGCTCGTCTTGACCGACGAACTGATTGCCGCCACCCAGCCGCTCGACACGAGCGGTGCCGACGAAATTGTCGAAACCCCCGACATTCCTGACGAAGAAAAGGCAGACGACTGATGGCCAGTGCCATTTCCGCCAACAAGGCTGAACTCCTCGCGATCGCAAACTCGGTCGCTTCGGAAAAGATGATCGACAAGGCGATCGTCATCGAGGCGATGGAAGAAGCGATCCAGAAATCTGCCCGCAACCGTTATGGTGCGGAAAACGACATCCGTGCCAAGCTCGATCCGCTGACCGGCGATCTGCGCCTGTGGCGCGTCGTCGAGGTCGTCGAGGAAGTCGAGGACTACTTCAAGCAGATCGATCTCAAGGCCGCCGAAAAGCTGCAGGACGACGCCAAGGTCGGTGACTTCATCGTCGATCCGCTGCCGCCGGTCGATCTCGGCCGTATCGACGCGCAGAGCGCAAAGCAGGTGATCTTCCAGAAGGTCCGCGATGCCGAACGCGAGCGCCAGTACGAAGAATTCAAGGACCGCGCGGGCGAAGTCATCACCGGCGTGATCAAGTCGGTCGAGTTCGGCCATGTGATCGTCAACCTCGGCCGTGCCGAAGGCGTGATCCGCCGCGACCAGCAGATCCCGCGCGAAGCCGCGCGTGTCGGCGAACGCGTGCGCGCGCTGATCACCAAGGTGGAACGCAACAACCGCGGCCCGCAGATCTTCCTCAGCCGCGCCCATCCCGATTTCATGCGCAAGCTGTTCGCGCAGGAAGTGCCCGAAATCTACGACGGCATCATCGAGATCAAGGCCGCCGCCCGCGACCCGGGCAGCCGGGCCAAGATCGGCGTGATCAGCCACGACAGCAGCATCGACCCGGTCGGCGCCTGCGTCGGCATGAAGGGCAGCCGCGTCCAGGCGGTCGTGCAGGAACTGCAGGGCGAAAAGATCGACATCATCCCGTGGAGCGATGACGGCGCGACCTTCATCGTCAACGCGCTCCAGCCGGCCACCGTCGCCCGCGTCGTGCTCGACGAGGAAGAGGGCCGCATCGAAGTCGTCGTTCCCGACGACCAGCTGTCGCTCGCCATCGGTCGCCGCGGCCAGAACGTGCGTCTCGCCAGCCAGCTGACGGGCAACCAGATCGACATCATGACCGAGGAAGAAGCCTCGGAAAAACGCCAGAAGGAATTCGCCGAGCGCTCGAAGATGTTCGAGGAAGAGCTCGATGTCGACGAAACGCTGTCGCAGCTGCTCGTCGCCGAAGGCTTCGCCGAACTCGAGGAAGTCGCCTATGTCGAGCTCGACGAGCTGGCGGCGATCGAAGGCTTCGACGAAGACCTAGCCGGCGAATTGCAGAACCGCGCACAGGAAGCGATCGACCGCCAGGAGGCCGCGCATCGCGAGGCACGCCGCGAACTGGGCGTCGAGGACGACCTCGCCGAACTGCCGCACCTCAGCGAAGCGATGCTCGTGACGCTGGGCAAGGCGGGTATCAAGACGCTCGACGACCTGGCGGATCTTGCCACCGACGAACTGATCCAGAAGAAGCGCGAAGCCCCGCGTCGGCGCAACAATGCCGACGGTCCGCCGATGCGCCGCCCCTCGGTCCGTGAACAGGACAAGGCCGGCGTGCTGGGCGAATACGGGTTGAGCGAAGAGCAGGGCAACGAGATCATCATGGCTGCCCGCGCGCACTGGTTCGACGACGAAGAGGAAGCCCCGGCACCTGCCGCAGCGACCGACACGCAGGAGGCCGCCGATGCGGACTCCACCCAATGAGCGCCTGACGTCCGACATCGCTGGCACGCCCAAGGCACGGAAAGCTTCCGAGCCCGAACGGCGGTGCATTCTTTCGGGGGAGACCGCCCCGCGCGAAACACTCGTGCGGCTGGTGGTTTCGCCTGCCGGACTGGTGCTGCCCGATGCGCATGAAAAAGCGCCCGGACGCGGCGCCTGGACCGGTGCCCCGCGCGCGGAATTCGCAGCGGCGCTGGCCTCGGGCAAGCTGAAGGGAGCGCTGGCGCGCGCGTTCAAGACCGGCGATCTGGAATTGCCCGAAACGCTGCCGCAGATGGTCGAGGATGCGCTGACTCGCGTGCTGCTCGACCGACTGGGGCTCGAAATGCGCGTCGGAAGCCTTATCTTGGGCACCCAGCGCATCGCGGAAGCGGCGCGCGGGGGCGCAGTGGCCATGCTGTTGCATGCCAATGATGCCAGCGAAGACGGGCGCAAGAAGCTCGACCAGGCGTGGCGCGTCGGACGCGATGCGGAAGGGTCGGGCGAGCGCGGTCTCGAACTGCCACTGGACCGGAGCGCTCTGTCTGTGGCATTGGGCCGCGACAATGTCGTCCATCTGGCGCTGGCCGATGATGCTGCGGTCGCGAGGGTCATGAAACCGCTGACGCGCCTCATGCACTATCTGGGGCATGACCTGCCCACCGCTGAGCGGCGCGCCTCCGTATGCGCGCCGGATGACGAACTGAACGAGACGAACGAGAGAAACGAGCAATAATGAGCGACGACGACAAGAAACCAGCCCGCAAGCCGCTGACCCTCAAGGGTGCTCAGCCGGGCGAGGTCAAGCAGACCTTCAGCCACGGCCGCACCAACAAGGTCGCGGTCGAGGTGAAGCGCCGCCGCAAGCTCGTGAAGCCCGGCGAAACCCCGTCTGCTGCGCCGCCCCCGCCGCCGCCTCCGCCGCCCGCTCCCGAGCCGGCACCGGCTCCGGTGGCCAAGAAGGCTGCGCCGAAGAAACCGGCTGCGCCCGCCGACGAAACCCCGCAGGAACGCGTCGCGCGTCTGCAGCGCGAGGCCGAGGAAGATCGCCTGCGCCAGAGCGAGGACGCGCGCAAGCGCGAGGAAGAGCAGGCCCGCCAGGCTGCCGAAGACCAGAAGAAACGCGCCGAAGAGAAGCGCAAGGCCGAGGAAGAGGCCGCCAAGGCCGCTACCGAGGAGGCGCAGAAGCCGGCGCAGCAGCCCGCGGAAGAACCCGCTGCGGCTGCTGGCGAAACCGCGGCGGAAACGCCTGCGGGTGACAAGGCCGCTGCCGGGACCCCGTCGCCGGCGCCGCGCCGCTTCACCCCGGTTGCGCGCCCCGAGCCCAAGAAGCCCGAGCGCAAGAAGAAGGACGACAAGGCCGCGCGCACTGCCGAGAAGCCGGACAAGCGCCGCGCCGGCAAGCTGACGGTCAACAAGGCCCTCAACGAGGACGAAGGACGCCGCGCGCGTTCGCTCGCCGCGCTCAAGCGCGCCCGCGAGAAGGAACGCCGCATGCAGGGCGGCCCCTCGAAGCCGCGCGAAAAGCAGGTCCGCGATGTCATCGTCCCCGAAGCCATCACGGTTGGCGAACTGGCCAAACGGATGGGCGAAAAGGGTGCCGATCTCGTCAAGGAACTCTTCAATCTCGACATGATGGTGACCGTCAACCAGACGATCGACCAAGACACTGCGGAATTGCTGGTCGACCAGTTCGGCCACAACATCCAGAAGGTCTCGGAAGCCGATGTCGACATTGCCAATGTGGATGACGTCGATCCGCCCGAGACGCTCAAGCCGCGTCCCGCGGTGGTCACGATCATGGGCCATGTCGACCACGGCAAGACCAGCCTGCTCGACGCCCTGCGCGGCGCCAATGTCGTCAAGGGCGAAGCCGGCGGCATCACGCAGCATATCGGCAGCTACCAGGTGAATACGAAGGGCGGCGATACGATCACCTTCCTCGACACGCCGGGTCACGCCGCCTTTACCGAGATGCGCCAGCGCGGTGCCAATGTCACCGATATCGTGGTGCTGGTGGTAGCGGCCGACGACGGCATCATGCCGCAGACGATCGAGGCCATCAATCACACCAAGGCCGCGGGCGTCCCGATGATCGTCGCGATCAACAAGATGGACAAGCCCGAAGCCAATCCCGACAACATCCGTACGCGTCTGCTCGAACACGAAGTGATCGTCGAGAAGATGTCGGGCGATGTGCAGGACGTGGAAATCTCGGCCAAGGAGAAGTCCGGTCTCGACAAGCTGCTCGACGCGATCAGCCTGCAGGCCGAACTGCTCGAGCTGAAGGCCAATCCCGACCGCATGGCCGAGGCCACGGTCATCGAAGCACAGCTCGACAAGGGCCGCGGCCCGGTGGCCACCGTGCTCGTCACGCGCGGTACGCTGGAGCGCGGCAACACCTTCGTGGTCGGTACGCAGAGCGGCCGCGTCCGCGCGATCGTCAACGACCAGGGCAAGCAGATCAAGAAGGCCGGTCCGTCAATGCCGGTCGAGGTCCTCGGCCTTGGCGGCGTGCCGTCGGCCGGTGACGTGCTGAGCGTGGTCGAGAACGAACAGCGTGCCCGCGAAGTCGCCGAATACCGCCAGGAAAAGGCAACCGAGAAGCGCACCGCGCTGGCCCCGACCAGCTTCGATACGATGTTCAACAACCTCGCGTCGAATGTGGTCGAGTTCCCCGTACTGGTGAAAGCCGACGTTCAGGGTTCGGTGGAAGCCATCACGACCGCGCTGCACAATCTGTCGAACGATCTCATCAAGGTCCGCGTGCTGCACGCCGGCGTGGGTGCGATCACCGAAAGCGATGTCCAGCTGGCGGCTGCTTCCAACGCGCCGATCATCGGCTTCAACGTGCGTCCCAACGCCAAGGCGCGCGAACTGGTGAAGCGCGACGGCGTCGAGATGAAGTATTACGACGTCATCTATCACCTGACCGAGGAAATCGCGAAGGAGATGGCAGGCGAGCTGGGTCCGGAACGGATCGAACACGTCGTGGGCCGTGCCGCGGTCAAGGAAGTGTTCCGTTCGGGCAAGAAGGACAAGGCCGCCGGCCTGCTGGTCGAGGAAGGCGTCATCCGCAAGGGTCTGTTCGCCCGTCTCACGCGCGACGACGTCATCGTTTCGGCAACGACCATCGCCTCGCTGCGGCGCTTCAAGGACGACGTGGACGAAGTCCGCGCCGGGCTCGAATGCGGCGTGGTGCTGGCCGATACCAACGACATCAAGGCGGGCGACCAGCTCGAAGTCTTCGAAGTCGAGGAGCGCGAACGCACGCTGTGACCGGGGGCTGAGGACGGATGGCGAAAATCCACGAAGGCAGGCGTTCGCCATCGGCCGAGCTGATGGCGAGCGACTTCGTCTCCTTCGATGTGGAGCGGGGCGAGCTGACCACGCGCTACACCCCGCCGCCGAGCTTCGCGAGCCCGCGCGGCGCGGTGCAGGGGGGCCTCATCGCGGGGTTCCTCGATGAAGTGATGGGCGGGGCGCTGCTCGCCGTTACCGAAGCCCGCTTCGGTGCGGCGGAGCAGCGCCTGCCGCTCAATCTCGACATGAACCTCACCTATTTGCGCATGGTCCCGATGGAAACCGTCACTGCCAGGGGACGCGTGCTCAAGCTGGGCAAACGGGTCGCCTTCCTCGAGGGCGAGCTGTTCGACAAGGATGGCAATCTGCTGGTGCGCGCCACTTCGAGCGCCATTCCCACGCCGCTGCCGGGAAAGGACGACTGATGGCCGACAATGCCATCCTCGGCGCACCGCACGCCAAATTGCTGGGCGTGAAGTTCGACCATTTCGACAAGGACCGCGAGGAAATCACCTTGCGTTTCCATGCGCCCGACAGCTTCATCACCCCGCGCGGCAGCGTGCAGGGCGGGCTTGTCGCGGGCTTCCTCGATGAGGTGATGGGCTGGGCGCATGTCTGGGCTACCGACCACGAAGAGGCGCCGCTCAATCTGGACATCTCGATGAGCCTGCTGAAGCCGGTCATGGCCGGGCCGGTCATCGGCAAGGGCCGCGTGATCCGCCGCGGGCGCAAGGTCATCTTCCTCGAAGGCGAACTGTTCGACGAGGCGGGCAAGCTGCTCGCCCGCGCAACCAGCACCGCAATCCCCACGCCGCGCCCGGGCGGGTCCGCCTGATGGGGCGTCATCTCGCTCTGCTCGGGTCGATCAATGTCGGCGGCAACCGTATCACGATGGCGGATCTGGTCGGCGCGCTGACCAGGCACGGCTTCGCCGATGTCGAGACCGTCGTCGCCAGCGGCAATATCCTGTTCGACCCGCCAACCGGCGTGTTGGAAAAGGAACTGCCCGACCGGATAGCCGATATCGTGCGCAGCGAACTGGGCGTCGATACCTTCGCACTGGTACTCAGCGCCGCCGAACTCGAAGCGGCGATCGCGGAAAATCCCTTCTCCGGCACGGGCGAAGACAAATTCGTCCACGTCCACTTTCTCACCGCGCAGCCCGGACCGGAACGCTTCGAACGGCTCCTTGCCGACCATGCTGGGCGCGGGGACGAGCGGATCGCCCCCGGAACACGCGCACTCCATATCGATTATGTGAACGGTGTCGGCACCAGCAAGCTGACTGCCGCCTTTATCGAGCGCCGCCTCGGCTGCCAGGGCACGGCGCGCAACATGCGATCGCTCAAGCGACTTACCGAAAGACTTGCCTGATGGCCCGAAATGACTCCACTCCCGAACAGCAATCGGTCCGCGTCCTCAAGGTGGGCGAGCGGGTCCGCCATATCCTGTCCGAACTGCTCGCGCGCGGCGAGGCGCATGACGACGTGCTTTCCGCCAGCAACATCGCGGTGACGGAAGTGCGCATGACACCCGACCTGCGCAACGCCAAGGCCTATGTGAAGCCGCTGCTCGGCGAAGACGAGGGCCAGGTGCTCAAGGCGCTGCGGACCAACACCGCGTTCTTCCAGAAGGAAGTCGCGCAGCGGCTCGGTCTGAAATTCGCCCCCAGGCTCAATTTCCAGCCCGACGAGAGCTTCGACGAAGCCAGCCGGATCGAAAAGCTGCTGTCCGACCCCAAGGTCGCGCGCGACCTCGACGATACCGACGACTAGGCGCGCGCCCGGGGTTCCATGCACCTGCGGTTCGTCATTCCCGCGCTGACGGGAATGACGAACGCATGGATCAATTCATGAGCGGCGCCGTGGGCGCGGCGACTTCCGGCAGCATGTAGCTGACCGGCGCATCCGGCCCGAGCGGAATGCCGAGGTAGAACCACAGCACGATCAGCACCGTACCCGAGATGAGCAGCCAGACCGAATAGGGGATCATCATCGCGGTCAGGCTGCCCAGGCCGAAGTCCTTCTGCCAGCGCTGCGCGAAGACCAGGATCAGCGGGAAGTAGACCATCAGCGGGGTGATGATATTGGTCGCGCTGTCGCCGACGCGGTACGCCGCGGTCGCGCCTTCCGGGCTGATCCCCAGCAGCATGAGCATCGGCACGAGGATCGGCGCAAGCAGTGCCCACTTGGCGCTTGCCGAGCCCACGAACAGGTTGAGCAGCCCGGTGAACAGCACCATCAGGCCGAGCACCAGCGGAAGCGGCAGGCCGGTCGACTGGATCGCCGCCGCGCCATGCACCGCGCTGATAAGGCCGAGGTTCGACCAGCCGAACATCGCCACGAAATGCGCAGCGGCGAAGGCGAGCACGAGGTAATAGCCCATGTCCTTCATGCTCTCGGCCATCATCTCGACCAGGTCGCGGTGCGACCTGATCTTGCCGGTCGCGCGGCCATAGGCCCAGCCGGTCAGCAGGAACAGCAGGAAGAAGGCGGCGACGAGGCTGCGGTAAAGCGGCGCAAGCTGCGTATGGATCGAACAATCGGCCGCAGGGACCGCCTCGCACGCGGCTTCGTCGACCAGCGGCGTGCCCGGGGCGAAGACCATCAGCAGCCAGAGCGCGACCACGAACAGCGCGGCATAGCCGGCATGCCGCAGCCCCTTGGCCGCCAGCGCGCCGCTTTCGTCGGCGGGATCGGGGCTCATGTCGTCGGCCTGCGCGCCGGCGGTCGCGCCGCCTTTCCACGGGCCGAGCCGCGGTTCGACGATCTTGTCGGTGACATACCAGATGATCGGCAGGTACACGAAGGTCATCACGCTGATGAAGAACCAGTTGCCCGCGATATTGGCAGTCCACAGCGGATCCAGCGCGCTCGCGCCCACCGCTTCCTCGGTGATCCCGAACAGCAGCGCATCGAGCTGGCCGGGCGAGATATTGGCCGAGAAACCGCCCGACACGCCGGCGAATGCGGCGGCGATCCCGGCCAGCGGATGGCGCCCGGCGGCGGCGAAAAGGATGCCGGCAAGCGGGATCAGCACGACATAGCCCGCATCGGCAGCATGGTTGCCGAGCATTGCGACCAGCGCAACCACCGGGGTGAGCAGTGCTTTGGGCGCGCTCTTGACCGCTTTCGACATGCCGGCGGCGAAGAAACCCGAACGTTCCGCGACGCCCGCGCCCAGCATCACGACGAGCACGTAGCCGAGCGGGTGGAAGTGCGTGAACGTGGCGGGCATTTCGACCCACAGGCGCTGGATGTTCTCGGGCGAAAGCAGGCTGACCGCGTCGATCCGCAGCGCGGACCCGGTCGCATCGTCGATGGCGGTGGGGTGGAAGGCCGACACGCCCGAGAGCGCCGCGACGATCGAAACCACCACCAGCGCGATAATCAGGTAGAAGAAGATGAATACCGGGTCGGGCAGTTTGTTGCCCGTCCGCTCGACCCAGCCCAGAATGCCGGTCTGGGTGTTTTCCGCTGTCGTCGCTTCAGCCATCGAAGTTCCCTGGTCTCTTGTCGTCTCTCGTCGGGGCGATCATCCCCGATCGCATGTGACGCCCTTCTTAACAGCCACGCCGCCGGGGGCTAGGGCCAGCGCATGGCCAAGCTCTATTTCTATTATGCCAGCATGAATGCGGGAAAGAGCAGCACGCTGCTGCAGGCCGCATTCAACTACAACGAGCGCGGAATGCGGGTCTCGCTGTGGACCGCTGCGCTCGACGACCGGCCGGGTTTCGGCGCGATCTCGAGCCGGATCGGCCTGGCCAGCGAAGCGCATCGCTACGACGCGCAAACCGATATCGAAGCGCGCGTGCTGGGCGACCATGGGGAGGAGCGGGTCGCCTGCGTGCTGGTGGACGAAGCGCAGTTCCTGTCCGAAACGCAGGTATGGCAACTTGCGCGGCTGGCCGACGCGGCGGACATTCCGGTGCTGTGTTATGGGCTGCGCACCGATTTCCAGGGAAAGCTGTTCCCCGGCTCCGCCACGCTGCTGGGCATTGCCGATGCGCTGGTTGAGTTGAAGGCGGTGTGCGATTGCGGGCGCAAGGCGATCATGAACCTGCGCGTCGATGCGGAGGGACGGGCAGTGAGCGAAGGCGCCCAGACCGAAATCGGCGGTAACGACCGTTATGTCGCGCTGTGCCGCCGGCACTTCGTGGACAAGCTGGGCGGGGCCTATCCCGGCGAACCGCTGGCGGGTTAGTCCGGCGCACCCTATCTAGCCTGCCATGACCGAAACGCTTCTTCTCGCGGTGATTCTCATCCCGTGCCTGATTGTCGCCATCGTGTTTCACGAGGTGGCGCATGGCTGGGTCGCGCTGGCACTGGGCGATCCCACCGCCAAGGAACAGCGGCGGCTGTCGCTCAACCCGATCCGCCATGTCGACCCGATCGGCACGCTGCTGGTGCCCGGAGCGCTGGCGCTGTTCGGCGGGCCGATCTTCGGCTGGGCCAAGCCCGTCCCGGTGCGCGGCGAACGGTTGCGCGATCCGCGGTTCGGCATGGTCGCGGTGGCGGCCGCCGGGCCGGGCACAAATCTCGTGCTGGCACTGGTCGGCGCGCTGTTGCTCGGTGCAGTATCGGGGGCGATCATCGCCGCCGGCGCCATGCCGCCCGAATGGCTGGTCACTGCGGGCGGGACATTCATCCTGATCAACGTCTTCCTTGCCTTGTTCAACCTGCTGCCGATCCCCCCCTTCGACGGTTCGCACATCGTCGGCGGGCTGCTGCCGCGCAAATGGGCGGGCAATTGGCAGAAGCTGCAGTCGCTGGGCATGCTGTTCTTCGTCGTCCTGATCGCCGCGACCTGGGCATTCCCCGATAGCGGGCTGATCGAGAACACCGTCCTGCCGCCGGTGCTGTGGCTGCAGGAACACTATTTCGCCATCGCCGAATGGGTCGCACGCGGGATCGCCGAATGACCGATCGGAAGGCGCCTCCGCATGGCTGGCTGATCCTCGACAAGCCGCGCGGGCTGGGTTCGACGCAGGCGGTCGGCATGGTCAAGCGCGTGCTGCGCCAGGGCGGCTATGCCAAGACCAAGGTCGGGCATGGTGGCACGCTCGACCCGCTGGCCGAAGGCGTGCTCCCGATCGCATTGGGCGAAGCGACCAAGCTTGCGGGCCGCATGCTCGATGCCGACAAGATCTACGCCTTCACCATCCAGTTCGGCGAGGAAACCGCTACGCTCGATACCGAGGGCGAGGTCACCGAGCGCAGCGATCGCCGGCCGCCGATGGCAGCGATCGCGGGCGTACTCGACCATTTCACCGGCCCCGTCGAACAGGTGCCGCCCGCTTATTCGGCGCTGAAGATCGACGGCAAGCGCGCCTACGATCGTGCCCGCGCCGGCGAAACGGTCGAAATGAAGACCCGCGCCGTGACAGTTCACGACCTTTATCTTGCCGGTCATCCCCGCGAAGGCGGGGATCCAGCTAAGGGCAGCTCTCTTGCTCGGGGGCGGCTGGACCCCCGCCTTCGCGGGGATGACGATAGTGGTGCTGGCCTCGTCAGCACATTCCAGACCACTGCCGGGCGGCCCGACCCCTACGATCCGCAGGCGCCGCTCGAACTGGCGGACAGCGTCACGCTGGTCGCGCATGTCTCCAAGGGGACATACATCCGTTCGCTGGCACGGGACATCGCACGCGCGCTTGGCACGCTGGGTCACGTCACCTATCTCAGGCGCATCAAGGCCGGCCCGTTCCGCGAAGAGCAGGCGATTTCGCTGGACAAGCTGGAGGAAATCGCTAAGGGCGCGGCCATCGAGAACCTTCTCTTGCCGCTCGAGGCCGGACTGGACGACATCCCGGTTCTGACACTCGATCCCGACAGCGCGCAGGCGGTCCGCCAGGGCCGGGTATTGTCGGAACTGCCCCATACCGACGGGCTCCATCTCGCCAGCTTGCACGATGTGCCGGTGGCCCTGGTGGAAGTCGACGGTGGCACGGCCAAGGTCGTGCGGGGTTTCAACCTGCCGGATGTCGCGGAGTAGAATACATGTCGGTTACTGCCGAAAAGAAACAGGAAATCATCAAGGACAACGCCCAGGCCAAGGGCGATACCGGTTCGCCGGAAGTCCAGGTCGCCATTCTGACCGAACGCATTCGCAACCTGACCGAGCACTTCAAGTCCAACCACAAGGACAATCACTCGCGTCGCGGTCTGCTGATGATGGTCAACAAGCGCCGCAACCTGCTCGCCTATCTCAAGAAGACGGACGTCGAGCGGTACAATGCGCTGATCCAGAAGCTGGGTCTTCGCAAATAAGAGTTTCTCGAAGGGGTGGCTCAGGCCGCCCCTTTGTTTATCCGGCCTGCGCGCAATACGGCGCGGGGCTGGAAAATGGAGGCGCGAAAAGCCTCGGACCGGACCGGGACGGAATACCCGGCACAGTAGGCCCCGCACCGCAATAAGGCCGTGTGGGTTCATAAGGAAAATACATGTTCGACACGAAAACCGTATCGCTGGAGTGGGGCGGAAAGACCCTCACCCTCGAAACCGGCCGCATCGCCCGTCAGGCTGACGGCGCCGTTCTGGCCACCTATGGCGAAACCGTGGTGCTGTGCGCCGTGACCGCCGCCAAGAGTGTACGCGAAGGGCAGGACTTCTTCCCGCTGACCGTCCACTACCAGGAAAAATTCTCCGCTGCGGGCCGCATTCCCGGCGGCTTCTTCAAGCGCGAAGGCCGCGCCACGGAGAAAGAAACGCTCACCTCGCGCCTCATCGACCGCCCCGTACGGCCGCTGTTCCCCGAAGGTTTCTACAACGAAATCAACGTGATCTGCCAGGTCCTGTCGTATGACGGCGAGACCGAGCCCGATATCGTCGCGATGATCGCCGCTTCGGCTGCGCTGACCATCAGCGGCGTGCCCTTCATGGGCCCGATCGGTGCTGCACGCGTCGGTTTCCGCAATGGCGAATACGAACTCAACCCGAGCCTCGAAAGCGCGCTCGACGAAGAAGGTCGCCTCGACCTCGTCGTTGCCGCAACGCAGGACGCGGTGATGATGGTCGAATCCGAAGCCAAGGAACTGACCGAAGAGGAAATGCTCGGCGCCGTCATGTTCGCGCATGAGGAAAGCCGCAAGGTCATCGGCGCGATCGTCGACCTGGCCGAGCAGGCCGCCAAGGAACCGTGGGAAATCGACACTTCGGACGATACCTCGGCGATCAAGGAAAAGCTGCGCGGCATCGTCGGCGACGACATCGCCGCCGCCTACAAGCTGACCGACAAGTCGGCGCGTTCGGATGCGCTCAACGATGCGCGGGCCAAGGCCAAGGATGCCTTCGCCGAAGAAGAAGCGCAGACGCAGATGGTCGCCAACAAGGCGGTCAAGAAGCTGGAAGCGGAAATCGTTCGCGGCGCCATCCTCAAGGACGGCCAGCGCATCGACGGCCGCAAGCTCGACCAGGTCCGCCCGATCGAGGCGATGGTCGGCCTGCTGCCCCGCACGCACGGTTCGGCGCTGTTCACCCGCGGTGAGACGCAGGCGATCTGCACCACCACGCTGGGCACCAAGGATGCCGAGCAGATGATCGACGGTCTCGAAGGCCTGTCGTACAACAACTTCATGCTGCACTATAACTTCCCGCCCTATTCGGTCGGCGAAGTGGGCCGCTTCGGCTTCACCAGCCGCCGCGAGACCGGTCACGGCAAGCTTGCTTGGCGTGCGCTGCACCCGGTGCTGCCGAAGCATGAAGACTTCCCCTATACCATCCGCATCCTGTCGGACATCACCGAGTCCAACGGCTCGTCCTCGATGGCGACCGTCTGCGGTGGCTGTCTGTCGATGATGGATGCCGGCGTTCCGATCGAACGCCCGGTGTCGGGCATTGCCATGGGCCTGATCCTCGAAGGCGACGACTTTGCGGTCCTGTCGGACATCCTTGGTGACGAAGATCACCTGGGCGACATGGACTTCAAGGTTGCCGGTTCGGAAAAGGGCATCACCTCGCTCCAGATGGACATCAAGGTCGCCGGCATCACGCAGGAAATCATGAAGACCGCGCTGGAGCAGGCCAAGGGCGGCCGTGCACACATTCTCGGTGAAATGAACAAGGCGCTGACCGGCGCCCGCACCGAGGTTTCCAAGCACGCCCCGCGCATCGAGACGATGCAGATCGACAAGTCGAAGATCCGCGACGTCATCGGCACGGGCGGCAAGGTGATCCGCGAGATCGTTGCCGAAACCGGCGCCAAGGTCGACATCGACGACGAGGGCGTGATCAAGATCAGCTCCTCCAACGCCGACGAGATCGAAGCCGCACGCAAGTGGATCGAAGGCATCGTCGAAGAGGCGGAAGTCGGCAAGATCTACAATGGCAAGGTCGTCAACATCGTCGACTTCGGCGCCTTCGTGAACTTCATGGGCGGCAAGGACGGTCTCGTCCATGTCAGCGAGATGAAGAACGAGCGCGTCGAGAAGCCGACCGACGTCGTGTCGGAAGGCCAGGAAGTGAAGGTCAAGGTCCTCGAGATCGACCAGCGCGGCAAGGTCCGCCTGTCGATGCGCGTGGTCGACCAGGAAACCGGCGAAGAGCTGGAAGACACCCGCCCTGCGCGCGAACCGCGCGGTGACCGTGGCCCGCGTGGCGGCGGTGGTGGCCGTGGCGGCGATCGCCGCGGTGGCCGGGGTGGCCCGCGCCGCGACCGCGATGGCGGCGGGAACAAGGACGGGGGCGGTGAAGCCCACGTGCCCGACTTCCTGAAGGACTGATCCTTCGCTAGGCATTACAGGGGGTCGCGGGTCCGCCCGCGGCCCCCTTTGCTATGGAGAATAGATGATGCTTCCGCGCGAAACGCTCGCCACTGCCCAGGTCCCCGACGGCGAAACGCTGACGCTGGTCAGCCACGGCCGCGATTTCATCATCATGCTCGGCCGCGACGAGCTGATGGGGACGCGCATGCAGTTTTCCGAAGAACAGCTGGCCGAGCTGACGCTGGCTGAACTGGATGCGCCGCGCCCGCGGGTGCTGATCGGCGGCTATGGCATGGGCTTTACCTACCGCGCGGCGCTGGCGACACTGCCCGAAGGCGGCTCGGTCACGGTGGCCGAAATCGTCCCCGACATCCTCGAATGGGCTGCAGGGCCGCTGGCGCATCTGACCGGCGACAGCCTGTCCGACCCGCGTGGCGAAGTGGTGATCTGCGATGTCGCGGCGTTGATCGACGATGCCAATGACGGCACGACGCCGAAATACGACGCCATATTGCTGGATGTCGACAACGGTCCCGACGGGATCGTGCGCGATGCCAATTTCCGGATCTATACGAAGACCGGGCTGGGCAAGGCGCGCGATGCGCTGCGACCCGGCGGTATCCTTGCCGTGTGGTCAGCCGCGCCCGACCACAAGTTCACCCAGCGGCTCAAGGACAGCGGGTTCAGCGTCGAGGTGCGCGAAGTGCGGGCGCGGCCCAACAACAAGGGGCCGCGCCACACGATCTGGTTTGCGCGCAAACGCTAGCGCTTGATCCGCATCCGGCCCATGAAGTCCATCTTGCCCACGGGCAAACCCTTCATCCGCAGGATGTTGTAGGCGGTGGCGCAGTGGAAATAGAAGTTCGGCTGGCTGAAGGTGAGCAGGAAGTCCTCGGCATTGAAATCCATGCCGCGGTCCTTGAACTCGAACCGCATCGGTTGGCCGATCCAGCCTTCCATTTCCTCTTCGGTCAGCGCTTCCAGCGTTTCGCGCGCGCCCGATAGCTTTTCGCGCAATGCGTCGAAGCTTGTCGGCGGCGGGTTGAGATCGGGCGAATAGAGCCCCGCCCGCACGCCCTCGATCGACCCCTGCGTATGCTCGGCCACGCATTTGACCTGGTAGGACCACGGCAGCATGTCGTCGAACACGCGCGCATTGATGAAGTCGTCATGCCCGCAATCGTGCTCGCTGCACCATTTCTCTGCTGTATCGACCAAGTGGCGGGCGGTCCCCAGCATTTGCAGGGCGCTCGGAACATAGGCAGCGTGTAGCGAAAGCGGCATGTAAGTCTCCTCTCTGAAAGCGTGCGAACATAGGCAAGATGCCCGGCGATGCCAGCGGCAATCGCGTCAGACGCCGTGCACCAGGCGCGGCTGCGAATGCTTCCCGTCCTGCCACAGCAGCAGCTGGTCCCTGCCGGCGTCCTTCGCCGCGTAGAGCGCCTCATCGCCGCGCTTGACCGCGCTGTCGAGCGTATCGTTCGGCCGCACTTCGGTCAGCCCGGCACTCGCCGTGACGGGGAAGGGGACCTCGGGGACCTTTTCGAGTACCGACAGGGTAATCTGCCGCCGGACGGTCTCTGCCAGCCGTTGGTAATCCTCGCCATAGATCAGCACGACGAATTCCTCTCCGCCCTGCCTGGCGGGGAATACGTTCTCCTGCTTCAGGCCCTCGGCAACCGCGATCAGGACCTCGTCGCCGGTATCGTGGCCGAACATGTCGTTGATGCGTTTGAAATGATCGCAATCGATGACCGCCAGCGCGGCAGGGCGCGGATGGGCGGGGTCGCGAAAGCGCAGCGCGAGCCCGCGTCGGTTGGCTATCTCAGTCAGCGGATCGGTAGCGACCGCGATTCGCGCTTCGCTGACGTCGGCCCAGGCTTCGTCGCGTTCGCGCTTGACCGTGAGATAGCCGTTGATGACGCCGCCAGCAGTGACCATGAAATCGACCAGCACCGCAAGCAGCGCGGCCACCGGCCAATAGGGAACGGGCGCGCCGGTACTCAACTCATACGCAAGGACTAGCAAGCCGAGGATGATCAATGGTGCATAGCCGACAGCCTGATACTGCGCGAACCTGCTGCCTGATCGGACGGCTGCCGTAAGACCAGCCGTCATGCCGAGGATCATCGTGAGCAGAAGGAGGTCGTGCACCAGGTCGAAGCCCGGCCATAGCGGCGCCAATGCTGTAGCGATCGCCCCGACGACGCCGACGATGAAAAGGGTCCGCAGCCAGTAGCGAATCCGCGCAAATCGAGGCCGGTTTTCGATATAGGCGGCGAGAAACGGTCCGGTACTGCCGATCGCGATCGACAAGGCGATCTCGCCGATATCGGCCCGGAATTCGCCCCCAAGTGTCGGGCTGGTGAGCGCTACCGGGAACAAGGCAACGCTCATTATGGCGAAACACAGCGCGCGCAATGCTGCCCAAAGCAGGAAGCTGCGCCGCACCAACGGATACACTGCTAGAGCCAGCAGCCCGACAGTCAGTGCAATCCCCAAGAATGCGCCAAGACCGACGCTACCCCATTCCATCTCTTCCGCCCCCCAACGGTTCCGCACACCAAGCCGCCCCCCGCGCTGCGGGAGGTAGCCGAGTGTCCTTGGGTGTAAACGCCGTCCCGTTGTGGGCTAGGCGAGGAGCGACCCGCTAAAATCTCGGTTAGCGTACCCGCGGCCCGCCGAACGGCAGCGGCGGAGGGGGACGGCGCGCGCCGCGCGGCAGCTGGGCCTGGTAGGCCCGGCCGCAGTGTTCGACGCAATAGGGGAAGCCGGGGTTCACGGCCTCGCCGCAGAAATGGAAATCGGGTTCGCCCGGGTGTCCCATCGGCCAGCGGCATACCTTGTCCGACAGATCCAGCAGGCTGGTCTTGTCGGCGATTTCGGGGCTCGGCTTGGCCGGGACCAGGCGGCGCGGCGGCGCGGGGGGAATCGGGGGCTGCTGGTCACCGGGACCCTGGCGCAGGAAGCCACCCGGCCCGACCGAGACGATCTTGGGCAGGTTGGAATTCTTGTTCGGCATCGGCTGCGACGGGTTGCCGCCATCCTGCCGCGGTGCAGGCGGCGGTGCTGCCGGTTCCGGCGGGGCGGCCGGCGCAGCAGCAGCGGCCGGCTTGGCTGCGGGCTTCGCCGCCTTCCTGGGTGCTGGCGCCTTGGGCGCGGCCTTGGGGGCAGCGGCGGCCTTCTTCTTGTCGTTGGCCTTGACCGGCGACGGGCGCGACTTGAGACCGAGGCGGTGCGCCTTGCCGATCACGGCATTGCGGCTCACCCCGCCCAGCTCGTCGGCGATCTGGCTGGCGGTCGAACCGCCTTCCCACATCTTCTTAAGCGTTGCGATCCGTTCGTCGGTCCAGCTCATGTACAGTCCTGTATCTCGTGTCTTGGCGCCGCGGCTTGCATGCCGTGACGCTTGGGCCTAGGCGCGCCCTATGGTCGATCAAGCTCAGCCCAAATCGCTCGGAAGCGATCATCCGGACGCATCCTTCGTCGAAGGTAATGCCGGAGGGGAGAGCAGGTTTCCGCCGCGGGGTCGCCCGGTGATCCGCGGAATCAACCGGATTGGCCTGTGGAGCCTCTATATGAAGGAGGTCCGCCGGTTTCTCAAGGTCCAGACGCAGACAATCTGGGCCCCGGCAGTCACTACGGTGCTTTTTCTCGTGATCTTCTCGGTCGCGCTGGGGCGGGGCGGGCGCGAGGTGCTGGGCGTCAATTTCCCCACCTTCGTCGCACCCGGCCTGATTGCCATGGCGATGATGCAGAACGCCTTCGCCAATTCCTCCTTCTCGCTGCTTTCCGGCAAGATCCAGGGGACCATCATCGACCTGCTGATGCCGCCGCTGTCCGAAGGCGAGCTGATGTGCGGTATCGTAGGGGCAGCGATGACCCGCGCAGTGGCGGTCGGCTTCGTCGTCGTGGGGGCAATGATGCTGTATCCCGGAGTGAGCCTGGCGATGGCGCATCCTTGGGCGGTGGTGTGGTTCGGGCTGATGGGCGCGATGATGCTCGCGCTGCTTGGCCTGCTCGCATCGATCTGGGCGGAGAAATTCGACCACAATGCCGCGGTGACCAATTTCGTCGTCGCGCCGCTGGCGATGCTGTCGGGGACGTTCTACGTCATCGACCGGCTTGCACCGGCCTTCCAGGCGGTCAGCCGCGCCAATCCCTTCTTCTACGTGATCTCGGGCTTTCGCTACGGCTTTCTCGGACGCAGCGACATCGGCGATGCGGCGGCGGTGACGATGGCCGCGCTGGGCCTGTTCGCGCTCAACGCAGTGCTGGCCTTCACCACTTACCGGATCCTGAAGTCGGGCTGGAAGATCAAGAACTGATCGTTCGCCACGCGCCGCTCAGTGGGTCAGGCTGACCCGCATGCGGTAGCGCCCGTTTTCGAACTGTTCGAAATACTGGTGCACATCGGGGTGCGACACCGGCCCCGAAACCGAATCCGTCACCAAGTTCTGCTGGCTGACGTAGGCAACGTAATCGCTGTCATCGCTTTCGGCGAGCAGGTGGTAGAACGGCTGGTTGCGATCGGGGCGGATATCCTCGGGGATCGCTTCGTACCATTCGTCGCTGTTGGCGAAGACCGGGTCGATGTCGAAAATCACGCCGCGGAAATCGAACACGCGGTGTTTGACCACGTCACCGATGGCGAAGCGGCTCTTGACGCGGCGCGGCACATCGATGGTGCGACCGGCCTGGGCGGAGAAATACTGTGCTCGTTCCATGAGAAGCGACGATATGGGGTCCAGGCGCCCGCTTACAATGGCGATTGGCGAAGCTTCCCCCGAATTCTGACGAAAAGGGGCTTGGCAAGGCACAGGCGCTCGGCTAATCGGCGCGCCTTGCTTCGACCGGGGCCCTGGGCCCGAAGCGCACCCGACATATGCGGAGAGGTGGCAGAGAGGTCGAATGCGCTGCACTCGAAATGCAGTGTACTGGCAACAGTACCGTGGGTTCGAATCCCACCCTCTCCGCCACGGGATTTCTCGACAATCCAGATCTTGCGGCACGCATCCGCTGGCGAATGCGTGCCTGATGTCCGTGCGTCAGCCGCGTCCGCGATAGGATGAAACGCCTTGGTCGGGCAGCCACAGGGCCGCCGGCGGTGCGCCGCTTTGCCAGAAGACGTCGATCGGGATGCCGCCGCGCGGATACCAGTATCCGCCGATGCGCAGCCATTGCGGCTGCATTTCGTCGAACAGCCGCTGGCCGATCCCCACGGTCACGTCCTCATGGAAACCGCAATGGTTGCGGAACGAGCCGAGGAACAGCTTGAGGCTCTTCGATTCGACGATGGTTTCCCCCGGCGCGTAATCGATCACCAGATGCGCGAAGTCGGGCTGGCCGGTCACCGGGCACAGCGAGGTGAATTCGGGCGCGGCGAAGCGGACCATATACAACTGGCCGGTGCGCGGATTGGGGACGTAGTCGAGTTCGGCCTCTTCGGGCGAGGCGGGCAGCGCGGTGTTCGCGCCAAGGAACTTGGGGGCAGGTGTGTCGCTCATGCCGCGCTCCTGCCGCGAAGCGCGGCGCAGCGCAAGGCGGGGCTTGGAAGCCCGCGCTTCAGTACCTATTCACCGCCGCCCCGCACACTCGCGGTCCCTTTCTCACGAAACGACCCGCAATGGCATTTGTCACCCGTATCCCGTTGATTGCACTCGCCGCAGCGCTGCCGGCCGTGGCGCAGGCGCAATCGGTCAATGATTTCACACTCGAACCCGCGCCGACGCCCAGCGCCACCCCGCAGGTGCAAGGGCCCGCGGATACGCGCAGCGGAGTCGAGATTCGCCCGCGCGCCGTGGCAACCCCGACTCAAGCGCCGACAGCGAGCCCCACCGCCGCGCCGAGCCCGGCTCCGATGCTGTCACCGGCACCCGGGCCATCCGGAGACAGGGCGCCGCGCGCCCCGGTCGCCCAGCCATCCCCGCGCGCTACGCCGCTGCCTGCGGTGACGCCGCGCACTCTGGATCCAGGTGAAGCAGCGGCCATGAGCTCCGCGCCGGACGAGCCGCCATCGGTCGAGGACCCCGCGAGCGATACACGCGCGGCTTCGTCCGTCGCAGAATCCGCAGTGCCCGAGGGACCGCTACCAGAGCCCGCTGCGAACGAAGAGGCCGGGCGGACCCCGTGGCTGCCGCTTGCGGGCGGTGCAGTGTTGCTGGCGCTGCTCGGCGCAGGCTTCGCCGCCTGGCGTCGTCGCCGGCGCCGGCACGTTCCCGAAATCCAGCGCCCGGTTGTCCGCAGCGCTCCGCCCGCCGGTCCGGCGGCGCTGGGGGACGCCCTCCGACTGCACGTCGAATCCGACAAGATCATCCGCAGCGCCGCTTTCGTAACACTCAAATACCGGCTGACCCTGACCAACCGCAGTGAAACGCCGCTCGGCGCGATCGGCGTCGGGCTCGATCTGGTGTCGGCTCATGCCCAGGCACCGATGGATCAGCAGGTCGCGACGGCCGAAACCGTGCTTGAAGAGCGCCATGTCGTCGCGCGGCTGGCGCCCGGGCAGAGCATCACGCTCGACGGACAGGTGCAGCTTGCGCTCGCACAGGCGCAGGTGATCCGGCAGGGACGGCATCCGTTGCTAGTCCCCTTGCTGCGCATGCGTATCTCGGCACGCGGCGGGGACGCGCTGCTGCGGACCTTCGTCGTCGGACAGGCCGCGCCGGGCAGCAGCCGCGTGCAGCCCATCCGGCTCGACGAAGGGCCGCGCAGCTATAGCCCGGTCGCGCAGCGCGAGCTTGCCTAACTCGACTTCGCCGGGCCGCCGCGCTACCCGGTTGGCGATGGACAGTCTCGTTTCGACCCAATGGCTTGCCGACCAGCTCGGCGCTGCGGACCTCGTGGTTCTCGATGCGTCGATGCATCTGCCCGACAGTCCGCGCCAGGCGGCGCAGGATTTCGCGGCGGCGCATGTGCCCGGCGCGGGGTTTCTCGACCTTGTCAGCTTCGTCGATCCCGGTTCGCCGGTACCCAAGGCCCTGCCAAGTCCCGAACAATTCGCGGCGCGGCTGGGGCAGCTCGGGGTGGCACCGTCGTACCGGGTCGTGCTGTATGACGACAGCCCGATCCGCAGCGCGGCCCGCGCGTGGTACATCTTCCGGCTGTACGGCTTCGCTCAAGTGGCGATCCTCGATGGCGGGTTGGCCAAGTGGACCGCCGAGGGGCGCGCGCTCGAAAGCGGCGGGGTTTCCGGCAGCCCGGTCGATTTCCCGGTGCCCAAGCGTGCTGCCGGCGTGCGCAGCAAAGAGGATATCCTCGCCAACTGCGCCAGCGCGGCCGAACAGGTGGTCGATGCGCGCGACGCGGCGCGCTTTGCCGGCGAAGAAGGAAGCGGATCGCGGGGCCATATCCCGGGCGCCGCGAACGTGCATTTCACGCAGTTACTGACCGAAGCGGGCACCTATCGTACGCCAGCGGAAATCGCTGGTCTTTTCCAAAGCGCCGGCATCGATCTTGACCGTCCGGTCGTCACGAGCTGCAACAGCGGCATGACCGCGACGGTGCTGTCCTTCGGGCTTCACCTCGCGGGCAAGGACGATACCGCGCTGTACGATGGCAGCTGGCTGGAATGGGGGGAGGATCCGCAAACGCCCAAGCAGGCGGGGAGCGGGCGATAGACATGGCAGGGGGAGATGACAGCACCCATCGCGCGGCGACACGGCTGGTGACCAGCGGGCGATCGGGCGATTTCGCCAGCGATGTGGTCAACCCGCCCGTGTGGCGCGCGAGCACGCATCTCTACCCCGACTGCGCCGCATTGCGCGCGCGCAAGAGCGACAACCGCGATGGGCAGTTCTTTTACGGCCGCCGCGGATCGCCCACGCAATGGGCGCTCTCCGAAGCGCTTACCGCGCTCGAGCCGGGGGCCGCCGGCACCGTCCTCTATCCCAGCGGGTTGGCCGCGCTGGTCGGCGTGTTGCTGACGGTCCTGCGCAGCGGCGATGTGCTGCTGGTGGCGGACAATGCCTATGATCCCACGCGCAGCGCGGCCACGGGCCTGCTGAAGGATCTCGGCATCGAGCACCGCTTCTTCGATCCGCTCGACCATGAGGCCTTTGCCGGGGCTTTCTGCGACCGCACGCGCGCGGTCATGCTGGAAGTGCCGGGTAGCCTCACGATGGAGGTCTGTGATATTCCCGCGCTGGCGGCCATCGCGCGCGAAAGGGGAGCCGTCAGCCTGATCGACAACACCTGGGCCACCGCGCTTGGATTTCCCGCTCTCGAGCATGGCTGCGATATCGCCATCACCGCGCTGACCAAGCATGTCGGCGGCCATTCGGACGTCATGATGGGTGCCGCCAGCGCGGGCGAGCGCTGGTATCGTCGCCTGCGGCTTGGTGCACAGCGGCTGGGCCATGTCGTGTCGCCTGACGATGCCGCGCTGGTGCTGCGCGGGCTGAGGACGATGGGCGTGCGTCTCGAGCGCCAGACCGCGACCGCGCTGGCGATCGCCGAATGGCTCGATGCGCGCAGCGAAGTGGCGCATGTGCTGTCGCCCCTGCTTCCCGGTGCGCCCGGCCATGACATCTGGCAACGCGATTTTACCGGCGGCTGCGGTCTGTTCAGTTTCGTGCTCAAGGGCGGCGACGATGCCGCGAGGTGCCGGCTGGTCGATCGACTGGAACTGTTCGGCATCGGTTACAGCTGGGGCGGGTTCGAAAGCCTCGCCCTGCCGTTCGACGTCGAACCGGTTCGTTCTGCGATGCCCTGGCCCAAGCCGGGCTGGAGCGAAGCGGACCGCCATGGCATACGGCTGTCGATCGGGCTGGAAGACCCCGCCGATCTGATCGCCGATCTCGACCGCGGTTTCGCGGCGCTTAACGAAGGATAGACGTGCAAGGCGAAACCCCTCCCGCCGCCGAACCGGCCGCAGCGACACCTGCGGTCGAACAGGCATGGAACCTGGCCGAGCCGGTGGTCGAGGAAAGCTCTGTCGCCGCGGCCGAAGGCGCCAAGGAAGCGCTGAGTTCGCAGAGCGAGACTGTCGGCTCGGTCATCGACACGGTCGATACCGTGGCGCTGTCGTTCGGCGATTTCCGCATCTCGCTGTTCGACGTGCTGGTCGTTGCCGCGGTGATCGTAGGCATCCTGTTCCTTGCATGGTTTGCCAGCCGGATGAGCCGGCGCCTGGTCCGCCGCATGACCCGGCTCGACGAGGCGCAGCAATTGCTGGTCGAGAAGGTGATCACGATCATCGTCTGGGCCGCCGCCTTCTTCCTCGGCATCGACCTGCTCGGGATCGATCTGACCGCACTGGCGGTGTTTTCGGGCGCCTTCGGTCTGGCGATCGGTTTCGGCCTGCAAAAGACCTTCGGCAATCTGATCGCAGGGATCATCCTGCTGATGGACCGGTCGATCAAGCCGGGCGATGTGATCGCGGTGGCCGATCTGGCGGGCAACGAGAGCTTCGGCCAGATCCGCAAGATCGGCATCCGCGCGGTCTCGGTGACCACGCGCGACCAGCGCGAATATCTGATTCCGAACGAAAACCTGATGATCAACCAGGTCGAGAACTGGTCCTATTCGTCCAAGAACGTGCGGATGCAGGTGCCGGTCGGGGTGAGTTACGAAGCCGACATGAAGCTGGCCGAGGAACTGATGCTCGAGGCAGCGAAGTCCTGCGACCGGGTGCTGAGCGCGCCGCCGCCGACGGTCTGGATGAGCGAATATGGCGACAGCTCGGTCAATTTCGTGATCCATTGCTGGATTACCGACCCCGAGGACGGGGTCGGCAACGTGCGCAGCGCGGTGCTCAAGAAGCTGTGGTGGCTGTTCAAGGACAACGGCATCGAGATCCCGTTCCCGCAACGCGACCTGCATATCCGCGGCAGCGACCAGCTCGAGCGGCTGGCCGAGCTCATGGTGCAGGGGCGCAAGCCTGCGGGCAGTGCGAAAGAATAGGTTGCCGCGCGCACAGCGCCGGTTTCAAATCTCGCCTTCCTAGCCGGACACGCATTCTGATTGGCGCAACGGCCGTGCCCCTCGCATCTTGCAAACATGGCACAAACCGGAACCATCTATCTCGTCGGCGCGGGACCGGGCGATCCCGATCTCCTGACGCTGCGCGCTGCGCGGCTGATCGAGAGCGCGCGGGTGATCGTCCATGACGGACTGGTCGACCCTGCGATCCTCGCACTTGCGCGCGGCGATGCGCAGCTGATCAGCGTGGCCAAGCGCCGTTCGCATCACACCTTGCCGCAGGAAGAGATCAGCGAACTGCTGGTCCGCGTGGCCCGTTCGGGCCAGGACATCGTGCGGCTCAAGGGCGGGGACCCGTTCGTGTTCGGCCGCGGCGGCGAGGAAGCCGAAGTCGCCCGCGCTGCCGGCGTTGCGGTGGAGGTGGTGCCCGGGATCAGCGCGGCCAACGGGGCCGCGGCGGCGGCACAGATCGCGCTGACGCATCGCGACGCGTCGAGCATTGTCAGCTTCGTGGCCGGCCAGTGCAAGGGTCTGAAGGACCAGGACTGGGCGGGGCTTGCCGGCAAGGGCCGGACGCTGGTGATCTACATGGGCGTGAAGACCGCGCCGCAGATCGCCGAGAAACTGATGGAAGACGGGCTGTCGCCCGACATGCCGGTGGCGGTGATCGAGAACGGCACGCGCCCCGACATGCGCGTGCTGCGCGGCCTGCTCGCCGGGCTGCCCGATCTGGTGGAACATGAAAAGGTGGTCAGCCCTGCGCTGATCGTGATTGGTGAAGTGACCGCGCGCGACGATGTCGCCCTGGCGGTCGCCGCGCAGGAGGCGGCACGATGAGATTGCTTACCGGAAACGATTTGAAGACCGGCGCGGTGACCTGGTGGACCGGCAGCGACTGGTCGATCCACGTCGAGGATGCGGCCGATGTGGCAGGTAGCGAAGACGAGATCGCGCGCCGCGAAGAGGCCGCCCGGCGCGTCAATTCGCCTTATGCAGTGGACGCCGAACTGCAGGATGGCAGCCCCCGGCCGTCGCATATCAAGGAGCGCGTTCGTGCGCTTGGCCCGACCGTCCGTCCCGACCTGACCCTCAAGCCTGCCGATCCCGAAATCGGTAACTGGGTGATCTGATGTACAAATACGACCAATACGACCAGGCGATGGTCGATGCCCGCGTGGAGGAATTCCGCGACCAGGCGCGCCGCCGTCTCGAAGGCAAGCTGACCGAAGACCAGTTCAAGCCGCTCCGGCTGATGAACGGGCTCTATCTGCAGCTCCACGCCTACATGCTGCGGGTGGCGATCCCCTATGGCACTCTGAACAGCCAGCAGATGCACGCGCTGGCCGATATCGCGGACAAGTATGATCGCGGTTACGGCCATTTCACCACGCGGCAGAACATCCAGTACAACTGGATCAAGTTGGAGGATGCCGGCGATATCCTGGCCGATCTGGCCAAGGTCGAAATGCACGCCATCCAGACCAGCGGCAATTGCATCCGCAATATCAGCTCGGATCACTTTGCGGGCGCTACTGCGGACGAGGTGGTCGATCCGCGGCCCTATGCCGAGCTGCTGCGCCAGTGGTCGAGCTTCCATCCCGAATTCAGCTATCTGCCGCGCAAGTTCAAGATCGCGGTGATCGCCAGCGACACCGACCGCGCCGCGATGCGCTTGCACGATATCGGTATCCAGATCGTCGAGAACGATGCGGGTGAACTGGGCGCTGCCTTCTACGTCGGCGGCGGCATGGGACGCACGCCGATGATCGCGCCGTGCATCAACCCCTTCGTCCCGCTCGACCGGCTCGTCACCTATGCCGAGGCGTGCCTGCGGGTCTACAACCGCTATGGCCGCCGCGACAACAAGTACAAGGCGCGGATCAAGATCCTCGTCCACGAGATGGGCGCGGAAGAATACACGCGCCAGGTTGAGGCGGAATACGCCCACCTGCTGGAAGAAGGCGTCGAACCGCCCTTCGCCGAGCTCGAACGGATCCGGACCTATTTCGAGGACCCGCTGTTCGAAGCCGGCGCAAGCGAGGAGATCGACCGCAGCGACCCCGATTTCGCCGTCTGGGTCGACCGCAACACGGTCGCGCACAAGGAAGCGGGCTATGTCTCGGCGGTGATCAGCCTCAAGCCGGTGGGCGGCATCCCCGGCGATGCGACTGCCGAACAGATGCGTCTGATGGCCGATCTAGCGAAGGATTACAGCTTCGACGAACTGCGCGTGATGCATACGCAGAACATCGTGCTGCCGCATGTCCGCAAGGCCGATCTGCACGCGCTGTGGACCGCGCTCGACGAAGCGGGGCTGGGCAGCCCGAACCTCGATACGGTCGAGGACATCATCGCCTGCCCGGGGCTCGACTATTGCAGCCTCGCCAATGCCCGGTCGATCCCGATCGCGCAGCGCATTTCCGAACGCTTCGCCGCCAATGGCAAGACCGGGACGCTGGGCGAACTCAAGCTCAAGATTTCGGGCTGCATCAATGCCTGCGGGCATCACCATGCGGGCCACATCGGCATCCTCGGCGTCGACCGTAAGGGGGTGGAGAACTACCAGCTCCTGCTCGGCGGCAGTGAGGCGCAGGATGCCAGCCTGGCCAAGATCACCGGTCCCGGTTTCAGCGAAGACGGCATCGTCGACGCAGTCGAAACCGTGACCACCGTCTTCGAACGCGAACGCCAGGACGGCGAACGCTTTCTCGATACGTACCGCCGCATCGGCATGAACCCCTTCAAGGAGGCGCTCTATGGCTGAGACGCTACGCTATCGCGACGACCAACCGGTCGACCATCCCGCCGTGACGGTGGACGCTTTCGTCGACCAGTCGAATGCGCAGGCCGTCCGGATCGAACCGGGCGACGACACGCGTGAATTGCTGCCGCATCTTCAGCGGCTGGCGCTGGTCGAGGTCAACTTCCCCGCATTTGGCGACGGCCGCGGTTACTCCTCGGCACGGATGCTGCGCGAGGCGGGCTACGAGGGCGAATTGCGCGCGGTGGGCGACGTGCTGGTCGACCAGCTGGCCTATATGCGCCGCTGCGGCTTCGATGCGTTCGAGCCCGATCAGCAATTCGACATGGACGATGTGAAGGCCGCTTTCGAGCGGTGGCCAGAAGTGTATCAGAACGCGGCGGACGACCGCACCCCGATCTGGACCAAGCGGCACCCATGAACCGTCTGCGCGCCATCGACCGGATCGACGTGGGTCCCCGTTTCACCGAGCAGGATGCGATTCGTCTCAACCGCATGTTCCGCGGGACCGAGACCGAGGAATGGCTGCGCGCGGTGATCGAGGGAAACCTGGTCGGCGATACCGCCGTGGTGTCGAGCTTCGGGGCCGAGAGCGCGGTGCTGCTGCATCTGATCGCGCAGGTCGATTCGACCGTGCCCGTGCTGTTCCTCGATACCGGCAAGCATTTCCCCGAAACGCTCGCCTACCGTGACGAGCTGACCGAGCGGCTCGGGCTCAACCGCGTCGATCTCTATCCCGAGATCGCCGATCTGCAGACGCGCGACGATACGGGGCTGCGCTGGTCGTACGATCCCGATGGCTGCTGCGAACTGCGCAAGGTCAAGCCGCTGGAAAAGGCGCTCGCCAATTTCGATGCCAGCTTCACCGGACGCAAGGCGTTCCAGTCGGCGACGCGCGCCAATCTGCCGCGCTTCGAAGTGGATTCGGCCGATGTGCAGGGCCGGCTCAAGATCAACCCGCTGATCGACTGGTCGGCAGAGGACATCGCGGCCTATTTCGAGACGCATGACCTGCCGCGCCATCCGCTGGTCGATCGCGGCTTTCCCAGCATCGGTTGCTCGCCGTGCACGCGCCAGGTCGGCGAGGGCGAAGACCCGCGCGCGGGCCGCTGGTCGGGCTGGGACAAGGTCGAATGCGGGATCCACAAGCCGGGCGAGGAACCCTTCCTCTGATCCGGTGGGCGGTGCTGGTGCCGGCTGGAGGATTCGAACCCCCGGCCTGATGATTACAAATCAACTGCTCTACCAACTGAGCTAAGCCGGCGCCCGCAAAGCGCGCCCTTTCGAGCAATCGCGCGCAAATGTCCAGAGCTTCAGAACCAGCCGTTGTCGCGATACCACCGCGCTGTGGCGGCGAGGCCTTCTTCACCGCTTACGCTGGGTGACCAGACGGCTTCGGGCACTTTCATCGCCGACCGCGCGACCCAGTTGGGATGCGTCATATAACCCACCCTGTCGGCGGTAAGCCTGGCCTTGTCGCCGCGCACCATCCGGTCGACTTTCGCTGCCGCATCCAGCACGCTTCGGGGCAGGTGCGGCGCGAAGACCGGCCGCCCCACCGCCTTGCCGATCGCGCGCGCCAGTTCCTTGTGCGACCAGCCGCCTTCGCGCGCATCGTCGGGTTCGAAAACGCGGCGGCGCACCAGCGCGGGCGGGGCATCGACCAGCGCCAGCAGCAGCCGCGCCAGATCGGTGACATGGATGATCGAACTCGCGCCGCCGGGCGGCAGCGGGACAAAGCCGAACCGTGCGCTGCGGAACATTTCGAAATAATCGACGTCGCGCGGACCGTAGACGCCCGGCGGGCGCACGATCGTCCAGTCGAGCCCGCTGGCCTCGACCAGCTTTTCCGCTCGCGCTTTCGAGGCGCCATAGGCCGACAGTCCGGGCTCGCGCGCCGAGAGCGAGGAAACGAAGACGAACCGCTTGGCGCGGCTGTGCCTGGCAGCGGCGATCAGTCTTGCGGTGCCGCCGACATTGGCCTCCTCGAACGCCGCGGGATCGGGCGCATTGGTCAGCCCCGCCACGTGGACGATCGCATCGCAAGGCTCGCACAATGCAGCCAGCGCGGCGGTATCGGACAAATCGCCAGCAACCCATTCGACATTGGCGCGCGGGGCCTGGGCGCGGCGGGTCAACGCGCGCACGGTCTCGTCAGACTGCGCCGCCTGGTCGAGCACGGCCTGGCCGACGAAGCCGGTGGCACCGGTCAGCGCGATCGTCACAGGCGCACCATGTGATCGCGGTGGACGACGGCGGCGCGCGGGGCATAGCCGAGCGTGCGTGCCTGCTGGTCTTCCCGGAGACCCATGATCGCGCGGCATTCGGCAGCAGCATATTCAACCAGTCCCTGACCAAGCCGTTCGCCTCCGGGGCCGTGCACTGCGACGAGATCGCCGCGGACGAAATCTCCCTCCACCGCGGTAACGCCAGCGGCCAGGACGCTTGCTCCGTTGTCGAGCGCGGCCATGCACCCCTGATCGACCGTCACGCTGCCTGCCGGGGCCAGCCGTCCGCCGAGCCAGGCCTTGCGCGCGGACGCGCCCGACTGCGGCACGAACACGGTGCCGCTGTCCTGCGCCAACGCGGCCGCGAAGGGTGCGGGCCGGGTGCCGTTGATGATCGCCAGCGCGATGCCCGCGCGTTCCGCGATGCGTGCGGCCTGCAATTTGGCGCGCATGCCACCCGAACCTAGGCCCGAGCCGGAATCGGCAGTGGCCATTGCCATGATCTCGGGCGAAACCCCGTCCACGCGCGCGATCCGCCGCGCGCCGGGCTCACGCGGATCACGGTCGAACAACCCGTCGACGTCGGACAGCAGCAGCACCGCATCCGCGCCCGCCGCTTGCGCGATGCGCGCGGCCAGCCGGTCATTGTCGCCGAAGCGGATTTCCTCGGTCGCCACGCTGTCGTTCTCGTTCACCACCGGTACCGCGCCCGCGGCCAGCAGGCGCCCGAGCGTGGCGGAAACATTGAGATAGCGGCGCCGGTCCTCGAGATCGCCGAGCGTGACGAGCATTTGCGCGGCAGTGATATCCTGTGCGCCGAGCGCATCGGACCACAGTCGGGCGAGTTCCACCTGCCCGACCGATGCCGCGGCCTGCGCGTCGGCGAGGCTGCCCCGGCCGCCGTGAGGCAGTCCGAGCCGGGCGGCGCCCAGCGCGATCGCCCCCGATGAAACGAGCAGGACTTCGCAAGTCTGCCGCAACTCGGCGATTTCCGCCGCAAGCGAGGCCAGCCATGCGGTCCGCGCGCGTCCCTTGTCGACCAGCAGGGCAGAGCCGACCTTGATGACAAGGCGACGCGCCTGGCGCAGGTCGGAAAGGGCGGCGATGTCCATCAGCAGGGGACTAGCGGCTGCGGGCGGCGCGCGGAAGCCGTCTTGCCTTGCCGCGCTGTTACCGTGCCTTCACGGTCAGATCGGCGACCATTCCGGATTGCTGTCGTCGGACGAATCCTCGACTTCGACGGTCTTCGTCTCGGTCGAGGTGTGATCGGGCAGGTAGCCGAGCAGGGCATCGAGCAGTTCGCCGGTCCCGGCGCCGGTCGCACCCGAGATGGGAAAGACCTTGTCCGCCCCCGCGGCCAGCAGTTCCTCGGCGAAGGCTTCGCCCAGTTCCTGGTCGGCGAGATCGAGCTTGTTCAGCGCCACCACCTGCGGCTTGTCCGCCAGTTCGCTGCCATAGGCTTCGAGTTCGGCATTGACCGTGCGATAGGCTTCGGCCGGATCGTCGCCCGAAATGTCGATCAGGTGGATCAGCACGCGGCAGCGTTCGATATGGCCGAGGAAGCGGTCGCCGATCCCCGCGCCTTCGGCGGCGCCTTCGATCAGGCCCGGGATATCTGCAAGCACGAATTCGCGGCCCTTGTGCGTCACCACGCCCAGCTTGGGGACCAGCGTGGTGAAGGCGTAATGGCCGACCTTGGCCTTGGCATTGGATACCTGGTTGATGAAGGTGCTCTTGCCCGCATTGGGCAGACCGAGCAGGCCGACGTCGGCCAGCAGCTTGAGCCGCAGCCAGACCCACATTTCCTCGCCCGGTTCGCCGGGCTGGTGCTGGCGCGGTGCGCGATTGGTGCTGGATTTGTAGCTCGCGTTGCCGCGGCCGCCCATGCCGCCTTCGAGGAACACGAGCCGCTGGCCGACCTCGGTGAAATCGGCGAGCACCTCTTCCTTGTCCTCGCTGAGCACCTGGGTGCCGAGCGGAACCTTGACGACGAGGTCGGGTGCGCCGGCCCCGGTCCGGTCCTTGCCCTGGCCGTGATTGCCGCGCTTGGCCTTGAAGTGCTGGGCGTAGCGGAAGTCGATGAGCGTGTTGAGGCCCTGGACGGCTTCGAACACGATGTCGCCCCCCTTGCCGCCATTGCCGCCGTCGGGGCCGCCGTACTCGATATATTTTTCGCGGCGGAAGCTGACCGCGCCGGGGCCACCTGCGCCGGATTTCAGAAAGATCTTGGCTTGGTCGAGAAAGTGCATGGCGCGCCCTCTAGCCGCTTTCGCGGACATAGGCGAGGGCGCGCATGCTTATGGCGTATCAGTCGACGAAATCGTCCACCCGCTCGACGATGATCGCGGGGGCCATCCCGCCCGCAGCGCACATGGTGACGAGGCCGTAACGCTTGTTCTGGCGTTCGAGTTCGTCGACCATCGTACCGATGAGGATCGACCCGGTGGCACCGATCGGGTGGCCCAGCGCGATCGAGCCGCCGTTGACATTGACCTTGTCCCAGTCGAGCCCGAGATCCTTGACGAATTTCGCGGCGACGACGGCGAAAGCCTCGTTGATTTCGAACAGGTCGATATCGTCGGTGGTGAGTCCGGCCTTGGCGAGCACCTTTTTCGCCGCAGGTACGGGGGCATTCAGCATCAGCGTCGGATCATCGCCCATATTGGCCGTCGCAACGATGCGCGCCCGGGGCTTGAGCCCGTGCTTCTGCGCATAGTCCTTGCTGGCGACCAGCACCGCGGCGGCGCCATCGACCACGCCCGAGCTGTTGCCGGCGTGGTGGAAGTGCTTGATTTGGACATCGGGGTACTTTGCATTCACCAGCCCGGCGAAGGTGGTGCCGCTCTTGTCGAGCGGGACATTGGCAATCTTGGCAAAGGCGGGTTCGAGTTCGGCCAGGCCTTCGCGCGTGGTCTGCGGGCGCGGATATTCCTCCTTGTCGAGCACGACATTGCCCTCGTCGTCCTTCACCGGGACGACCGACTTGTCGAAACGGCCTTCCGCGATCGCCTTGGCGGCGCGCTGTTGGCTGCGATAGCCGACTTCGTCGAGCTCCTCGCGGGTGAAGCCTTCGATCGTGGCAATCGCGTCGCCGCAGACGCCCTGGTGGCTCTGCGGGTGCGAGCGCATCAGGCGCTCGTTGTGGCTGCCCATCATCGGCGGCTTGAGCCCGGCGGCCATCTTGTCCTTGGTCATCTGAGCGGTGAGGCTCATCATTTCGGTGCCGCCGGCGACGACGCAGCCTTCCATCCCGCTCATCACCTGTGCCGCAGCCAGCGCCACGCTGGTGATGCCGCCGCCGCAGAACCGGTCGAGCGTGGTGCCGCTGGACGTTACGTCATAGCCTGCATCGAGCGCGGCCATGCGGCCCAGGTCGCCCGCCTGCATGCCGTCCTGCGTGCTGACCGACCAGATCACGTCGTCGACCGTCGAGGTATCGAGATCGTTGCGATCCTTGATCGCGGTGAGACAGGTGGCCGCGAGGTGCTGCGGGTGCATGTGCGCGAGCGCGCCCTTGCCCTGCTTGCCGATCCCGCGCGGGGTGCGGACAGCGTCGATGATATAGGCTTCGGCCATGGCTTCTGACTCCTCTCGTTTTGTCTTTTTATGCGGCGAATGCCGGTTGACGTTTGCGTAAACGTCGCGCAGCAAGGGCGCAAGACAAGTTTCGATTTGAAATGGGAGAGAGCGGCTATGTCCGAGGAAGTTCTGACGAGCGAAGAAGACGGCATCCTCGTCGTCACCATCAACCGGCCCGATGCCAAGAACGCGATGACCAAGGCCGCGGCCGAGGGGATCGCCGCGGCGATGGACCGCCTCGACAGCGACGACAATCTGCGCGTCGGCATCCTGACCGGCGCGGGCGGGACCTTCTGTTCGGGCATGGATCTCAAGGGCTTCCTGCGCGGCGAATCGCCCAGCGTCGAAGGGCGCGGCTTCGGCGGCGTGGTGCAGCAGCCGCCCGAAAAACCGCTGATTGCCGCAGTCGAAGGCTATGCGCTGGCGGGCGGGCTCGAACTGATGATCGCCTGTGATCTGGTGGTCGCCAGCTCCGCGGCCAAGTTCGGCATCCCCGAAGTGAAGCGCGGTCTTGTCGCTGCAGCCGGCGGCGTGATGATGCTGCCCGACCAGATCCCCGAACGGATCGCCATGGAACTGGCGCTGACCGGCGATTTCATCGATGCGCCGCGCGCCTACGAACTCGGCCTCATCAACCGCGTGACCGATGGCGATGCGCTGGCCGGGGCCAAGGAACTCGCCGCGCGGATCGTCGCCAACGGCCCGCTGGCGGTGAAGGTGTCGAAGCAGGTTATCAAGCAATCGCGCGGCTGGCCGATGGACGAACGCTACAAGCGCCAGACCCAGCTTATCGCTCCCGTCTTCGTGTCCGAAGACGCCCGTGAAGGCGCCGCCGCCTTCGCCGAGAAACGCGCGCCGAACTGGAAGGGCAAGTAAGACCCTTCGGCGCGTCACAAGAACATTCGAGAGGATCCGAGAGATGCCAGCAATCAACGTACCCCAGCCCGAGTTCATGGAAGACGAGGAGATCTCCATCTTCGCCGATGCCGTGGGCAAGTTCTACCAGCAGCACGCCCCCGAAAAGCGCGTGCTCAAATGGCGCGAGGACGGCCAGGTCGAACGCGAGTTCTGGAACGAGGCGGGCGAGGCCGGCCTGCTGGGCGTCTCCGTGCCCGAGGAATACGGCGGCCACGGCGGCGATTTCCGGCATGACATGGTGGTAATCGACCAGCAGGCGAAGCACGGCGTCGAGGGCTTTGCCGCCAGCCTGCACAACACGGTGATCCTGCCCTATCTGGTGCGTCATGGCACCGAGGAGCAGAAGAAGAAGTACCTGCCCAAGCTTGTCACGGGCGAACTGGTCAGCGCCATTGCCATGACCGAACCGGGGGTCGGCTCCGACCTGCAGAGCATCACCACCACTGCGCTCAAGGACGGCAACGGTTACCGCATCAACGGGGCCAAGACCTATATCTCGAACGGCCAGACGGCGGACTTCATCATCGTCGTCGCCAAGACCGATCCGAACGAGCGCGCCAAGGGCATCTCGCTGATGCTGCTCGAGACCGAGGGCGCCGAAGGCTTCCAGCGCGGTAAGAAGCTCGACAAGGTCGGGATGGATGCGGCGGATACCTCCGAACTGTTCTTCGACGATGTCTTCGTGCCGGCAGAGAACGTGCTCGGCGGCGAGGAAGGCAAGGGCTTCTACCAGCTGATGGGGGAGCTGCCGCAGGAACGTCTGATCATCGCCATGGGCGCGATGACCGGGATCGAGAAGGCGCTCGAAGTCACCATGGACTTCGTCAAGAACCGCAAGGCGTTCGGCCAGACGATCTGGGACTTCCAGAACACGCAGTTCGTGCTCGCCGACCTCAACGCGCGCGGCACTGCGGCGCGGGTGTTCGTCAACGACTGCATCGCCAAGCACCTCAAGGGCGAGCTCGACGTGCCGACCGCGTGCATGGCCAAGTACATGGTCACCGAACTGCAGGGCGAAGTGGTCGACAAGTGCCTGCAGTTCCACGGCGGCGCGGGCTTCATCAACGATTACCCGATCGCGCGCATGTTCCGCGACAGCCGCATCACGCGGATCTTCGGCGGATCGAACGAAGTCATGAAGATGGTCATCGCCCGTTCGATGTGACCGCATCCTCCGGCGCGGCGGAGACCGGCTGCTTCAGTCGATCCCGCCGCGGCGGAGCATCGCGTCGATGCTGGCGACCTTGCGTTCATAGCGCGGATCGTCGGTCGCGCCGTAGCGCGCTGCGAATTCGGCATCGGTCAGCCCGTCGCTGAGCGCGAGCGCCGCTGCGGGCAGCAGGTCTTCGTCCTGCGCGCCCAGCAAGGCCGCGCGCGCGTCCGCCATCCGCTCCGGATCGGTCAGGCGCCGCGCGATCTTGATCCCCGATCGGTCGCTGGCGAGATCGACGAAGGAGAAGCCGCTCGGGTCCTTGGGAGCCAGCAGCGGATCGCTTTCCAAGCTGTCGGCCAGTTCCTTCCATTCACCGATCGCCGCGCTGATTCTGCTGCCGGTGGTGGTCTCGAGCGCTGCCGACAGCGCCCAGTGTTTCGCCCAGTCCGCGCGGCCCTGCAGCGTCAGCGTGACCGGCCGGGCCGCGCAGGTGCCGATCGTGCCGTCGACACCGCCGAACAGTTCGGCCGCCTCGGGCCCGAGCGAGAACAGCGCAAGCGCAACGAGCGCGGCGGAATGCCCTTCGGGGCTGGGCTGCGAAGCCGCGAGCGCGCGGCGCAGTTGCTGCGCCAGCAGCGGGGCAGGCTCGCCGCGCTGCCGTTCGGCGAGCGTGCAGTAGATGGTGCCCACCATGTCTTCATCGACCGCAGGAACGCCGGTTGTCCGGGCATGCGCGAGCAGGCTGCCCTGCGGCATAAGGACCCGCGCGGTGACGCTGTCGGGCCCGATCCGCATGCTGCGCACGATCGTGTCGATCGGCGGGAGGGTGCCGCCCTGCGCGGCCATTCGCCGCTGGATCAGCGCCAGTCCCCATTGCGAGAACCAGTCGGGCAGGGGCAGCGCGCCGATCTTCACGGTGAAGGTCGGCAGCCCCTCGCTGGCCCCGGACGCCTGCGCGCGGATGTTGATCCAGCGGAAGAGCATGGGCCGGCTGCCGGTCAGCGTGAGCACGCCATCTTCGACGCGCGCGTCGAAGCGGTTGGGCGCAAAGCCCTGCGTCACCATCGCCGAGGTCGCGGCCAGTTCGGCTTCGGCGAGCGTGAGTTCGACCGGCTCCCCCATCGCCCGGCTTTGCCGCGCCTGATTGACGAGCGCGCGCGCGGCGGCGACCTGCTCTGCGGTGGCATGCCGGCTATCCGGTACGGCCGGTTCGGAACTGGTCAGGAGCAGCGCCAGCGCCAACACGCCGCCCACGATCAGGGCGAGCGCGAGGCGCCAGCGATGCCCGCGGGTCGGGGGGGCGGACATGATGCGGTTTTCGGTCAGCTGGGGCCCGTCAGGCCTCCACCACCGTCTGTTCGATCGCCCCGAAGATCGAGTGGCCGTCGGCGTCCTTCATCTCGACGCGGACGCTGTCGCCGGGGACCATGAAGCGCGTGCTCGCTTCGCCTTTGGCGATAGTCTCGATCATGCGGATTTCGGCAATGCAGCTGTAACCGAGACCGCCTTCGGCCACCGGCTTGCCCGGGTCGCCGTCGGGTCCCTGGTTCGAGACCGTGCCCGACCCGATGATCGTACCCGCGCCCAGGTCGCGCGTCTTCGCGGCATGCGCGACCAGTTCGGCGAGGCTGAAGGTGGCATCGACGCCGGCATTGGCGCGGCCGAAGGGCTGGCCGTTGTAATCGACCATCAGCGGCAGGTGGATGACGCTGCCCTGCCAGGCATCGCCCAGTTCGTCGGGTGTCACCGCTACGGGGCTGAACGCGCTGGCGGGCTTGGACTGGAAGAAGCCGAAGCCCTTGGCCAGTTCGCCCGGGATCAGGCCGCGCAAGCTGACGTCGTTGACCAGCATCACCAGCTTGATGTGATCCGCTGCGTCGTCCTTCGACACGCCCATCGGCACGTCGTCGGTGATCACCGCGATCTCGCCTTCCATGTCGCAGCCCCACTTGGTGTCGCCCAGCGGGATGTCGTCGCGCGGGGCGAGGAAGTTGTCGCTGCCGCCCTGGTACATCAACGGATCGTGGTAGAAGCTCTCGGGCACCTCGGCGCCGCGCGCCTTGCGGACCAGTTCGACGTGGTTGATATATGCCGAGCCATCGGCCCACTGATAGGCGCGCGGCAGCGGCGAATGCGCTTCGCGTTCGTGGAACCGCTCGCACGGCACCGCCTCATGTTCGACATCGGTGTACAGCGCTTCGAGCTTTGGCGCGACTTCGGCCCAATCGTCGAGCGCGGCCTGCAGCGTCGGCGCAATGTTGTCCGCCGCGCAGTAACGGGTGAGGTCCTTGGAGACGACCACGAGCTTGCCGTCGCGCGTGCCGTCCTTGAGTGTTGCGAGCTTCATGTCGGTTGTATCCTCTCGGGATTGTCAGGTTGGTTGTCCGGATGCGCGCGCTGGAACGCGGGCAGCGCGAGACAGGCGGTTTCGATCCGGGTGATGTGGGGCTTGTCGGCAAAGTCGAAGCCGAAACGCTGGGCGTTGTACACCTGCGGCAACAGGCAGACCTCGAACAGGCCGGGCCGCTCGAACAGGAAGTCGCCGCTGCCGAGCTGCGCCAGCCGCGCTTCGAGCGGGTCGAGCGTGCGCGCCAGCCAATGGCGGTACCAGATGCCGATCTCGTCCTGCGACTTGCCGTATTCCTTGGCGAGATACTTGAGTACCGGCAGGTTGAGCGGGGCGTGAAGTTCGGTCGCGATGGCATAGGCCAGTTCGCGGGCGAGATAGCGGTCACCGGCATCGCCGGGCAGCAGCGGCGCGTCGGGATAGGCTTCGTCGAGCCATTCGAGCTGCGCCATCGACTGGACATAGTCCTTGCCGTCGACCTCGAGCAGCGGGACCGAACCGAAGGGGTTGCGGCTGGTGAAGGCGGCGCCTTTCTGTTCGCTTTCGAGCAGGTTCACCGGGACGTATTCATAGTCCAGCCCCTTCAGCTCGAGCGCGATGCGCAGGCGGTAGCTGGTCGAGCTGCGATAGTAGCCGTGGAGGCGGATCATCTGCGTCATCTCCCGTGTAGGAGTAATCTAGGAATGACCGGCGCGGTTCCAACGACATGGACCGCTTGTTACACGGTCCAGGCGCAAAAAACCTACCCGCCTGACTTGGGGCGAGACGCGGGTGCGAACGGGGCGGGCATGGGCGCGGTGCATAACCGCTATGTGGCACAGGACCGCGTTGTAGGACAGGATCGCTCGCGCGCGAGGGGTCAAAACGCCGCGATCCCCGTGATTGCGCGGCCGAGGATCAGCGCATGGACATCATGCGTGCCTTCGTAGGTGTTGACCGTCTCGAGATTCACCATGTGGCGGATCACCTGGTATTCTTCCGAAATGCCGTTGCCGCCATGCATGTCGCGCGACTTGCGCGCGATATCGAGCGCCTTGCCGACATTGTTGCGCTTGACGATGCTGATCATCTCGGGCGCGAACTTGCCTTCGTCCATCAGCCGTCCGACGCGCAGGCTCGATTGCAGGCCGAGCGAGATCTCGGTGATCATGTCGGCGAGCTTGAGCTGGTAGAGCTGCTTGCTCGCCAGCGGCACGCCGAACTGGTGCCGGTCGAGCCCGTATTGGCGCGCGGCGTGGAGGCAGAACTCGGCCGCACCCATCGCGCCCCAGCTGATGCCGTAGCGCGCGCGGTTGAGACAGCCGAACGGACCCTTGAGGCCCTGCACTTCGGGCAGCAGCGCGTCTTCACCCACTTCGACTTCGTCCATCACGATCATGCCGGTGGTCGAGGCGCGCAGGCTCAGCTTGCCTTCGATCTTGGGGGCGGACAGCCCCTTCATGCCCTTTTCGAGCACGAAGCCGCGGATGCCGCCGCCATGCGCGTCACTCTTCGCCCAGACCACGAAGACATCGGCGAAGGGGGCGTTGGAAATCCAGGTCTTGGAGCCGGAAATGACATAGCCGCCATCGACCTTCTTGGCGGTGGTTTTCATCCCGCCAGGATCGCTGCCGGCATCGGGCTCGGTCAGGCCGAAACAGCCGATCAGCTTACCGCTGGCAAGGCCGGGCAGGTATTTCTTGCGCTGATCTTCCGAACCATAGGCGAGGATCGGATACATAACGAGACTCGACTGGACCGAGGCCATCGAACGATAGCCGCTGTCGACGCGCTCGATCTCGCGCGCGATCAGGCCATAGGCGACATAGCTGGCAGCCGCGCCGCCATATTCCTCGGGCACGGTGGCGCCCAGCAGGCCCGCCTCGCCCATCATCGGGAAGAGTTCGGGGTCGTCGACTTCCTTGCTGAAGTTCTCGATCACCCGCGGTTGCAATTCGCCCTGCGCAAAGGCGTGGGCAGCGTCGCGGATCATCCGCTCGTCCTCGGTCAACTGATCGTCGAGGTTGAAGGGATCGTCCCAGGCGAAAGGCACCATAGCGGCCATGTGGTCTCCTCTGTTCCACCCCAGCCACTGGCAGGGTTGCCCGCGCGGGGCAAGACCCGCGCGGGCAGCGAAGGTCACTTCACCAGCGGCAGCGCCTTGCGGCAATCTTCCGCGCATTCGCGGCACATCTTGGCACACAGCGAGCAGTGCGGATTGTCATGGCTCTCGCACTCGGCGGCGCAGGTTTCGCAGGCGGTGATGCAGGCTTCGAGCTGGGCGCGCAGCACGTCGATGTTCTGCGCGGTGCGGCGGACAGCGAGCCGCGCGGTCGCGGCGCAGACATCGGCGCAGTCGAGGCAGTTGCGGATGCACTGCGCCATGTCCATGTCCTCGGCCACGCAGGCATCGGCGCAGCTGGTGCAGAACAGCGAACACAGCATTGCATGGCGTGCGGCAGTGACCAGTTCCTCGGTCTCGTCCTCGACCTGCGGGTGTGCGGCGATCATTGTGGGGAGCGACATCGGCATTTCCTTCCTTGAGAATATTGCGTTCGTTCAAGGAATGGTTCGTCGCCGCGCAATGTTCCGGCAATGGCGGGCGAAACCCGCCCGCTGCGGTCAGGCGTGCGCGGCGGCGCGCTGAATCGAGTCGATCACGGCAGCCGGCGGGCAGGGCTTGGCCAGCGCCTGCGCCTGCGGGAAGCGAAGCGCCACCTCGGCGGGGGACAGCTGACCCGAATGGAAGATGACCGGCACGTTTTCCGCCATCATCTGTTCGGCCAGCGGATAGACGATGCCATCGCCTAGCTGGACGTCGAGAATGGCGATATCGGGTTTGGACTTCTGGTAGGCCAGCATGGCCGACGACAGATCGTCATACGGCCCTTCGACCATGTAGCCCGCTTCCGCCACCGTATCGCACAGATCGTAACCGACGATCAGTTCGTCTTCGGCGACGAGTACTCGTAGTTGACGACTCATCTGACCTCTCCTCGACTGCGGACCCACGTAACCAAATACCGCAGCCGGAAATCGGTTCCCGGTCGCGTCAGCTGAGTTTCCCGAAGCGGTCGGCGAAACCGGCTTCGTCGCCAGCGGCGAGCATGGCTGCCTGGCCGACCCAGTCGTCGCGCCGGATGCGGCCCTGGAAGCGGCCCATCTGCGCATCGACACGGTCGATTTCGGCGTCGTCCCACGCGGCGATCTGCGCGAAGGTGGTCACGCCCATGCCGCGCAGCGTGGCCGACAGCTTCGGACCCAGCCCCTTGATACGGGTCAGATCGTCGCCGCCAGCCGGAGCCGATGCGCTTGCGGGCGCTGCGGATGCGGGGGCCGGAGTCGGGGTCGGGGCTGGGGTCGGAGTCGGAGCTGGGGTTGCGGCGGGGGTAGTGGCGGCCGGCTCCGTCGTGGCACCGCCGGCCGGCACGCCGGCCGCGGGCTGCATCGGGGTGGCCGCCGGGGCGCTGTCGATCAGCGCCTTGTTGCGCTGCGCCGGGGCGGCCCCGTCGTCGAGCACGTCGCGACTGGTGCTGGTGACGCGCGTCTTGCGCGAGCTGTTGAACAGGTACCATGCGATCACCAGGCCGAGCAGCAGCGCGGCGACGATCAGCGGCCAATAGGTCTGGAGCAGTTCGCTCATGGTCTAGTCCTCTTGTTGGTCGTGGCGGCCCCACAACGCCCAGCCGATGCCGATCCCCGCACCGTAGGCGGCGATCATCAGCGCGGCCAGTTCGAACCATAGCGGCATGTCAGCGGGCTCCCGGCGTGTCGACGGGGGTGGGACGGAGCGGTTCGGTGCGGATCACCGAGAATTCGATGCGGCGGTTGGCCGGGTCGCTGGGGGCCAGCCCCTCGACCGGCTGGCTGGAGCCGACCCCGCTGGCGCGCAGCCCGTCGCGCGGGATGCCGCGCTCGATCAGCGCCTGCCGCACCACGCGCGCGCGTTCCATGCTCAGCGCCAGATTGCCGGGCTCGGTGCCCGCCTTGTCGGTGTGGCCGGTGATCGCGATGATCGAGCCGAGGCACGGCCGCAGCGCGTCGGCAACTTCGTTGAGCAGCTTGCGGCTCGACGGCAGCAAGGCGCTGCTGCCTTCCTCGAACCGGATCGAACGGGTGCGCAGCAGCCCTTCGACGTCTTCCTGGCAATGCAGCGGCTGGTAGGTCGGCTCGTCGCTCTCGGCGCGCACCGTCCCGTCGCTCCAGGTCACGCCGCCGACGCCGGGAATGTCGTAGACTTCGCGCGCCACGCGCGTGCGGACGCTCTCGTCCAAATCCTCGCCGCCGCTCAGCAGCGGGTGGCGCGAAAGCGACCCGGTGGCGCTGGCGAAACGTGCGGTGACCCCCGTGCCGCCCGCTTCGGCTATCGCTGCGGCGGACTGCGTTTCGAGCCGGTCGATGAAGTCGGCCGCCATCGGCTCGGCCAGTGCATAGCCGGCAAGGCCGGTCGCCATGGCACCGGCAAGCATGACAAGGGGAGCACGGATCGACATGGGCTGGCTCTTAGCCGCCAGCCGCCCCCCCTGCCAAGCGCCGTGCGCGCGGTTATTCCAAACCCTCGGCGGTCATCACCAGCTGGAGGAATTCCTGCCGCCAGAAATCGCGCTGCGGCCCGGCCAGCGCGGCGATCTGCGGATAGGTATAATCCGCCAGCAGCGGGTCGCCGCGCAGTTTCTGGCCGAAGGCGGCGACCGCGCTGGCGAAGGCGAAATCGCCGCGGGGCACCGCGTTTGTCGCCAGCGCGGATGCGGGCAGGGCGTAGGTCAGCAGTTGCGAGGTATCGCCATCGGGCCGCTTGTAGCGCAGCTTCACATAGGCCGCCTCGCTCGCCAGTTCGCGGGCGCGGTCATCGACCATGTCCTCGTAGCGCCGCGCGGGCACCCACCCTTCGCCGCCGGCGGGGATCACTTCATACAGCGCGGTGACCTGGTGGCCCGTACCGATATCGCCCGCATCGACCGCGTCGTTGTCGAAGTCCTCTTCGCGCAGCACGCGGTTTTCATAGCCGACGAGGCGGTACTGGCTGACCACTGCCGGATTGAATTCGACCTGGATCTTTACGTCCTTGGCGATGGTGAACAGCGTCGCGCCCATTTCATCGCCGAGTACCTTGCGCGCCTCCAGCGCGCTGTCGATGTAGGAATAATTGCCGTTCCCGTTGTTGGCGACCTGTTCCATCATCGCATCGTTGAGATTGCCCCGGCCGAAGCCGAGCACCGACAGCGTGACGCCGCTTTCGCGCTTCTTCTCGATCAATTCGACCAGCGCCTCGCGGTCCGAGGTGCCGACGTTGAAATCGCCATCGGTCGCCAGGATCACGCGGTTGACGCCGCCCTCGATGCGGTTGGCCTCGGCCACGCGGTAGGCGAGTTCGATCCCCGCACCGCCCGCGGTCGACCCGCCGGCATTGAGCTGGTCCAGTGCGTCCTTGATCTTGCGTTCGTCATTGGTCGGTTCGAGCACGAGGCCCGCGGCGCCGGCGTAAACGACGATCGAGACGCGGTCGCGTTCGGTCAGCTGTCCGGCAAGCTGGCGCATCGCGGTCTTGACCAGCGGCAGCTTGTCGGCGCTGCCCATCGAGCCCGAGACATCGAGCAGGAAGACGAGATTGGCGGCGGGGCGTTCCTGCGCGGGCATTTCATACCCGGCGAGCCCGATGCGCACCAGCCGCGCGTCGGCATTCCACGGGCTCACCGCGACATCGGTGTTGACCGTGAACGGCTGGTCGAGGCTTTCCGGCCGGTCGTAGTCATAGCGGAAGTAATTGATGAATTCCTCGGTCCGCACCGCGCTCTTGGGCGGCAGCGCGCCATCGGAAATGAACCGGCGGGCATTGGTATAGGCGCCGGTGTCGACATCGACCGAGAAGGTCGAGACGGGTTCGCTGGCGACCAGCTTAACCGGCGACACGTCCTCGCCGTCATACTGCTCGCGGCTGGGCGGTGCGGGCACGAAGACCGGCGGGAAATAGCGATAGCCCGGTTCGATGACCGATGTTTCGGTGGATGGGGTCGCCGCGTCGGCACGAACTCGGGACCCCATGACGATAGGTGATGGGCTGGCCATATG